>Ga0247610_10000667_pt1 | contig 46984 bp, 50 predicted proteins | sample 174DNAGHGhighgp2_FD_193483 | JGI IMG/M metagenome (GOLD analysis project Ga0247610, IMG submission 193483) | Sheep rumen microbial communities from Palmerston North, Manawatu-Wanganui, New Zealand - 1742 DNA GHGhigh gp2 | ecosystem: Host-associated > Mammals > Digestive system > Stomach > Rumen...
TTCGGACAAGTTGTTGTAACGTTTGTGCTCCTAAAGCTTACGCTTGGGCACAAACTAACAACAGCTGAAAATTCATGGCAAAAACTGTCCACCGGACACTTTTTGCGCATAAATTCGTCCGCCCCAGATTGTTTTTAGCACCTATCCGAAACGGTAGGTGCTTTTTTTATGCGACGATGAGGCTCGCCCTGCGTTCGAGCCTACTTGCTTCGTAAATTCGCGCTTTAGCGCTCATTAACAGCACTTCGGACAAGTTGTTGTAACGTTTGTGCTCCTAAAGCTTACGCTTGGGCACAAACTAACAACAGCTAAAAATTCATGGCAAAAACTGTCCACCGGACACTTTTTGCGCATAAATTCGTCCGCTCCATTTTTAGCACTTGTTGGTAACGACAGACGCTTTTTTTGTGACGATGAGGTAAGTATTAAAATGCCGGAACGTCGGTGACGGTCGGTTGTGTATTGGGGGTTAAGGCTGTGTTGATGTCTTTAATCGGTATAGATTGCTCGTCTATTAAGAGGTTGCCTTGTTGAAAAATGGTGTTGCCGATTTTGTTTTCATAATCCAAAGGGTTCATATCTGTCGGGTTAACTTGCTCGGTCTGGTTGACAAGCGGTTGCAGTGAAGCATTTGCCGGTTGCGTTGTGGTGTCGTTTAATTGCGATTGTGCATCTTGCACGCGATCGGTTGCCGGAATAAAATCATCAACCACAGGTTGTTCGGGCGCGCTCTCGGCAGGTGTGCTTGGCGTTTCTGCCACGTAGCCGAAAGGATTTTCAAGGTTGTTTTGCTGGATAACTTCAACGTTATGCCGTTTGCCGTCGGGCGTTGCGGCAGAGCCGATGACTTCGGTTGGTTGGTTTGGCTCAGCTGAAAGTATCAATGCAGTTAAGAATAGTGTATACATGTTCCCTCCTTTTGGGGTTCGTTAAAGTACCGTCATTGTCATAAATTTTCTCCCTTATGTATCTCTTTTATACACCGCGGTCGGAAATTTATTTCAAGCACGATACTTTTCCGAACCCATTGCAAAAATCCCCTTTTTAGGTGATTTTTAAGTTTTATTAGTATGGTTCGTTAAAGCACCGTCATTGTCATAAATTTTCTACTTATTTATGCTATAAAATTAAAATTTGAAGAGGAAAATATTTGAATTCTGCGCATTTTTGTCTAACTGACTCCAGCCGAATCGCCATAAGCTCTTTTAAAAGATTTAAAAAACGAAAAAAATTGATTTTTTGTGCATTTTTTGCTTGCAATTATTTTTTTTAAATGTTACAAACTCACACGCAACAAATGTTAAGGAAACTTTAACCTTTTAAAAGGCCGGCAGATTAAAGTGTTTCTCTTGATTTGACGGAGAGTTAAAATTAAGGTTTTCTTGCGAAATAAATATAACCCATAATGCAGATTTTTGTTGCGAAAATTTGCAGTAATTTTTTTAGATGGCAGGTTCCATAAGGAATTTTTTGCCATTTAGTTATAGGAAAAGTGTTAAAATGATGGATACACAAAATATCAGAATCCGCCTCAAGGCATTTGATCATCGTCTTTTGGATTTATCTACAAAAGAAATCGTTCATACCGCTAAGAGAACCGGAGCAAATGTCAGAGGACCTATTCCTCTGCCGACAAAAATTGAGAAGTTCACTGTGAACCGCTCTCCTCACGTTGATAAAAAGTCTCGTGAACAATTTGAGATCCGTACTCACAAAAGACTTCTTGATATTGTAGATCCTACACCGCAAACCGTTGATGCTTTGATGAAATTGGACTTGGCGGCTGGCGTTAATGTAGAAATTAAGTTATAATTTTAATGTTGGTTTTTGAAAGATAAAATCAACCTATTGAAAAGGAAAAAATAAAAATGCGTACTGGTCTTATCGCAAAAAAACTTGGAATGACAAGAATTTTTGAATCTGACGGCACCCATGTTCCGGTAACGGTTTTGGCTGTTGAAGGTTTAAAAGTTGTTAATGTCAGAACAAATGAAAAAGACGGTTACAGTGCTGTTCAATTAGGAACAGGTGCTGTTAAGGCGAAGAATTTGTCTAAGCCGCTTAAAGGATATTTCACCAAGGCTAATGTTGAGCCGAAAAAGAAAATGGGTGAGTTCAGAGTTAGTGAAGATTGCCTTCTTTCTGTTGGTGATGAATTGTCTGCAGAACATTTTGTTGCTGGTCAATATGTGGATGTATGCTCAACTTCTATCGGTAAAGGTTTTGCCGGTGTTATGAAGCGTCATAACTTCGCAGGTTTGGAAGCAACACACGGTGTGTCTATTTCTCACCGTTCTCATGGTTCTACCGGACAAAGACAAGATCCGGGTAAGGTATTTAAGGGCAAAAAGATGGCAGGACATATGGGTGACGAACGCGTTACCGTTCAAAACTTAAAAGTTGTTGCCGTTGATGGTGCTCGCGGTTTGATTATGGTTAAAGGTGGTGTTCCCGGTGCTGAAAATGCATGGGTTCGCGTTACCGATGCCATCAAGAAGACTGCAGATGTCAAATTGCCGATGCCTGCCGGTTTAAAGAAGGTTGATGAACCTGTTGCAGTTAAAGCTGAAGAAACAGCAGCTGATAATGCATAAGATGATTAAGGAAATTTAGATATGAAACAGGACATCTTAAATTTGAATAATGAAAACGTCGGCAGTATTGAGCTGAACGATGCGATTTTCGGATTGGAAGTTCGCGCTGATGTTTTGCACCGTGTGGTAAATTGGCAGTTAGCTATGCGCCAATGCGGTAACCACCAGACTAAAGGTCGTTCCGATGTTGCTTTGACACCGGCAAAACCGTTTAAGCAAAAAGGTAGCGGTAATGCACGTCAAGGTAGCCGTAAAGGAACACAATTCAGAAAAGGTGGAATCGTTTTTGGTCCGGTTGTCAGAGATCACTCTCATGACTTGACCAAAAAGTTCAGAAAATTAGGCTTAAAAACTGCCCTTTCTGCGAAAGCTAAAGAGGGTAACCTTGTTATCATTGACGAGGCAAAGCTTTCTAATCCGAAAACCAAAGAGTTGGTTAACAAGCTCAATGCTTGCGGATGGAATAACTGCTTGTTTATTGATGGCAAGGAAGTTGATATGAATTTTGCATTGGCCAGCCGCAATATCGCAGGCGTTGACGTTTTGCCGACAATCGGTGCCAATGTATACGATATTTTGAAAAAAGAGAAGTTGGTATTGACTAAAGATGCCGTTGCTTGCTTGGAGGAAAGATTACAATGAAAAAATCAACAAAAACAAACAATGTAACTGCAGAAATGTATGATACATTACTTCGTCCGGTAATTACCGAAAAATCTATGGCGTCTTCTGAGAGCGGAAAGGTTGTATTTATGGTTCCTTTGTCTGCTACCAAAGATGAAGTTAAGGCTGCTGTTGAAGCTATCTTTAACGTTAAGGTAACTAAGGTAAATACCGTTAAACAAGCCGGTAAGGTAAAGCGCTTTAAGGGTTATGAGGGCGTTCGCTCCGATTACAAGAAGGCGTTGGTTACTCTTGCCGAAGGTCAAAATATTGATGTTACAGCAGGAATTTAGTCATGGCTTTGAAAACATTTAAGCCCGCTACTCCAGGTCTTCGTCAGCTGATTATTGTTGACAGAAGTGAGCTTTATAAGGGCAATCCTGAAAAGAGTCTGACCGTTGGTCTGACTAAAACCGGTGGGCGTGATAATTTCGGACACGTAACAAGTCGTAAAATCGGTGGCGGACACAAACGCAAATATCGTGTTATCGACTTTAAGCGTAATAAATTTGATTGTGAAGCAACGGTTGAGAGAATCGAATATGATCCTAACCGCACATCTTTCATTGCTTTAATTAACTATGAAGATGGCGAAAAGGCTTATATTTTGGCTCCGCAAAGATTGAAAGCCGGTGATAAGGTTATTTCTTCGGAAAGAGCTGATATTAAACCGGGTAATGCAATGCCTTTGAAGAGCATGCCGGTTGGTACAATCGTTCATAATGTTGAGTTAAGAGCAGGTAAGGGCGGACAATTGGTTCGTTCTGCAGGTTGCTATGCACAAGTTGTCGGTAAAGATGCCGGATATGCACAGCTCAAACTTTCTTCCGGTGAACTTCGTATCGTTCGTGAAGAATGTTTAGCTACTGTCGGCGCTGTTTCTAATCCGGATAACCAAAACGTATCTTTGGGTAAAGCAGGTCGTTCAAGATGGCTCGGTATTCGTCCGGTAACTCGTGGTGTTGCGATGAACCCTGTTGATCACCCACATGGTGGTGGTGAAGGTCGTACATCCGGCGGTCGTCATCCGGTTACACCTTGGGGTAAGCCGACTAAGGGTGCTAAAACTCGTTCTAACAAGAAGACAGATCGCTTTATTATGAGATCTCGTCATGAAAACAAGAAGAAATAAGGAGGTAAACAAATGACTCGTTCTGTATGGAAAGGACCTTTCGTAGATGGTTATCTTCTTAAGAAAGCTGATGCAGCAAGAGCATCTACTCGTAACGAAGTGATTAAAATTTGGTCTCGCCGTTCTACCATGTTGCCGCAATTTGTCGGTTTGACATTTGGTGTTCACAACGGTCATAAATTTATTCCGGTATTGGTTACCGAGGATATGGTTGGCCACAAGTTCGGTGAATTTGCTCCAACACGTACCTTCTATGGTCACGCTGCAGATAAAAAAGTTAAGAGAGGTTAATTATGGGAAAAGCTAAAGATACAAGAAGATTGGCTTCTAACCAAGCGAAAGCTGAGAACAATTCTATTCGTTCCAGTGCTCGCAAAGTTAACCTTGTTGCTCAGACTATCAGAGGTTTAAGCGCTGAGAAGGCTGTTGCAGAACTTAGCTTCTCTAAGAAGAGAATTGCAAAGGTTGCTTTAGAAGTATTAAAATCAGCGATTGCCAATGCTGAAAACAATCACAAACTTAACATTGATAAGTTGGTGGTAGCTGAAGCATATACCGGCAATGGTATTGTAATGAAACGTATGCATGCGCGTGGTCGCGGCAGAGGTGCAAGGGTTTTAAAACCTTTCTCTAAATTGACCATCGTTGTTGCTGAACGTGGGGAGTAAAATAAATGGGACAGAAAGTAAATCCTATCAGTCTTCGTTTAGGTGTTAACCGCACATGGGACTCTCGTTGGTATGCCGACGACAGTTTCACTGATTACCTCCACGAAGATAAAAAAATCAGAAAATTTTTGAAGGATAAGTTGGCTCAAGCCGGCATTAGCAGAATCATTATTGAACGTCCAGCTAAGAAAGCAAGAGTAACTATTCATTCAGCAAGACCGGGTATTGTAATTGGCAAGAAAGGTCAAGACATTGAATTATTGAGAAAAGACATTCAAAAGTTGACCTCTTCCGAAGTTCAATTAAATATTCTGGAAGTGAGAAAACCTGAATTGGATGCTCAGTTGGTAGCTGACTCTGTTGCACAACAGTTGGAACGCCGTGTGGCTTTCCGTCGTGCGATGAAGAGAGTTATGCAATCTGCGCTTCGTTTGGGTGCCGAAGGTATTAAGGTTTGCTGTTCCGGTCGTTTAGGCGGTGCGGAAATTGCCAGAACCGAATATTACCGTGAAGGCAGAGTGCCTTTGCACACTCTTCGTGCTGATATTGACTATGCTACGGCAACTGCTCACACCACTTATGGTGCTTGCGGTGTTAAAGTTTGGATTTATAAAGGTGAGATTATGGCTCACGATCCAATGGCACAAGACAAGAAATTGGCTGAACAAAAGTAATGTAATGAGGTTTTAAGATGTTAAGTCCAAAACGTGTAAAGTTCCGTAAGCAGCATAAAGGTCGTATTCACGGCGTTGCTAAAGGCGGTTCTCTTTTAAGTTTCGGTTCATACGGATTGAAAGCTCTCACACCGGAGCGCGTTACCGCACGCCAAATCGAGGCTGCCCGTCGCGCTATCACGCGTGAAATGAAGAGAGCCGGAAGACTATGGATCAGAATTTTCCCGGACGTTCCTGTGTCAGATAAACCTGCCGAGGTTCGTATGGGTAAAGGTAAAGGTGCTCCTGAATTTTGGGTAGCAAGAGTTAAACCGGGACGTATAATGTTCGAAATCGGTGATGTAGATGAAGATACAGCACGCAGAGCATTTGCGTTAGGTGCAGCAAAATTGCCTGTTAAGAGCAAGTTTGTTAAACGCTTGAATTCTGATAATGGAGAAGCATAATGGTAAAAATTAAAGATTTGAGAGCTATGAGTGTTGATGAGCTTGAAACAAGACTTGTAGAATGCAAAAAAGAGCAATTAAGTTTGCGCATTCAGCAGGCTACCGGTCAGCTAACAAACACATCAGCTATTTCCAAGGTTCGCAAGGAAGTAGCTCAAATCAATACGCTTTTAACAGAGCGTAAGAAGAATAGTTAGGAGAAAAAACATGCCTAAAAGAATTCTTCAAGGTGTAGTTGTAAGTGATAAGCAGGATAAAACCGTCGTTGTCAGCGTTGAGCGTCAGGTTATGCACCCTGTTTACAAGAAAATCGTTAAGAGAAGTAAGAAATTTGCAGCTCACGATGAGAATAATGAGTTCAAGGTAGGGGATCAGGTTTCCATTATTGAATCTAAACCTTATTCTAAAACTAAAACTTGGACTGTAATCAGTAATAATGAAAATGCCTAGTTAGGAAGGAATTGAATTATGATACAAATGCAAACCAACCTAGATGTTGCAGATAATTCTGGCGCACGTCAGGTGCAGTGCATTAAAGTTCTTGGTGGTTCCAAGAGAATGCATGCCTCAGTCGGTGACATTATTATCGTTTCCGTAAAGGATGCAATGCCTAAAGGGCGTGTCAAAAAGGGTGATGTTCAACGTGCAGTTATCGTTAGAACAGCCAGTGACATCAGACGTAAAGACGGTAGTGTTATCCGTTTTGACAGCAATGCAGCTGTTTTGGTAAATAAGGACGGCGAGCCAATCGGCACACGTATTTTCGGTCCTGTTACCAGAGAGTTGCGTGCGAAAAAATTCATGAAAATTATTTCTTTAGCACCGGAGGTTTTGTAATGAGCAAAATGAAAATTAAAAAAGGTGATAAAGTAATTGTTATTGCAGGTGATGACAAAGGCAAAACCGGTGAAGTATTAAAAGCTATGCCGAAAGAGGGAAAAGTTGTTGTTCAAGGTATTAACCTTGTTAAAAGACACACTAAACCCAGCCAAACAAATCCCGGCGGTATTGTTACTAAAGAAGCAGCTATTCAGGTTTCTAACGTTGCTGTTGTTACAGCTGACGGCAAAGCCTCTAAAGTCGGCTTTAAGGTTGTTGACGGTTTGAAAAAGCGTGTTGCTCGTAAAACCGGTGAAGTAATCGATAATTAGGAGATAGATTGATGACAAATTTTGAAAAATTATACAATGACGTCATTAAAAAAGCTCTTGTGGAAAAATTCGGTTACAAGAATCCGCATGAGATTCCAAAGTTGACAAAGATTGTTTTGAACATGGGTGTCGGTGATGCTATTACCGACAAGAAGAAGCTCAACAATGCTGTTGAAGAAATGGCTATGATTGCCGGTCAAAAACCTGTTGTTACATCTGCCAGAAAGTCTATTGCTACTTTCAAATTAAGAGAAGGTATGCCTATCGGTTGCAAGGTTACTTTGCGTTCTGATCGGATGTATGACTTTTTAGAGCGTTTAATCAATATGGCTCTTCCTCGTATCAGAGACTTTCACGGAATTTCCGGAAAGAACTTTGATGGTAAAGGCAACTTTGCTTTTGGCATTAAAGAGCAAATCATATTCCCTGAAATTAACTATGAAAAAGTTGAGCAGGTCAGAGGTATGGATATTGTTATCTGCACATCAGCTAAAACTGATGAAGAAGCAAAATTCTTGCTGACATCATTCAACTTACCATATAAGAAATAAGCGGAGATTTTACAATGTCAAAAACAAGTTCAGTATATAGAAACTTGAAAAGAGTGAAGATGGCTGCAAAATATGCAAATGTTCGCTCCAAGTTGAAAGCCATTATCAATGACAAAAATGCTCCTGAAGATGAAAGATTTCAGGCAACATTGAAATTGGCAGAACTTCCGCGTAACTCTTCAAAGGTTAGAATTAGAAACCGTTGCAAGATTACAGGTCGTTCTCGTAGTTATAGTCGTAAATTCGGTGTCAGCCGTGTTGAATTAAGAGACATGGCAAGCTTCGGTGAGATACCGGGTTTGGTAAAATCAAGCTGGTAAGGAGATGATATTATGTCGATGACTGATCCTTTGGGCGATATGCTCACACGCATTAGAAACGCACAAAGAGCGAAGAAAAGTGATGTTGTATCACCTGCCTCTCGCTTGCGTGAAAATGTGTTAGAAGTTTTGAAACGCGAAGGCTACATTGCAGGTTATGAAAAGGTTAATGTTCGCGCCGGTGTTGATGAACTTCATATTCAATTAAAATATTTTGAAGGCACAAGTGTTATCACAGAAATTTACCGCGTATCCACTCCGGGACGTCGTGTATATTCCAGTGTTAAGGACTTGCCGAGAGTTTATAATGGTCTAGGTATTTCGGTTGTTTCTACCCCGAAGGGTGTAATGAGCGATAACGAAGCCAGAAAAGCTAATGTCGGCGGCGAAATCTTGTGTCAGGTATTCTAGGGAGAAAGCGGATGTCAAGAATTGGTAAATATCCAGTAGTTATCCCTGAGGGCGTTACAGCATCTGTTAACGGCAATGTTGTTAACGTAAAAGGAAAACTTGGTGAATTGAGCTTCTCTTTTGATGATTCTCATGTTAGTGTAGAACTCAAAGATGGCAAAATTGTGGTTACTCCGCACTCCGAGAGCCGCACAGCCAGAACTTTGTGGGGAACCACTCGTGCACAAATTAACTCTTTGGTTAAAGGTGTAAGCGTTGGTTACAGCAAGAGTATTGAGCTGATCGGCGTTGGTTATAAAGCTCGTATGGACGGCAAAAATGTTGTATTAACATTGGGCTTTTCGCATGATGTTCCTTTTGAAACTCCAAAAGGTATCACCATTGCTTGCGAAAACCAAACCGTTTTGAAAATCAGCGGTGTTGATAAGCAATTAGTCGGACAAGTTGCGGCGGAAATTCGTAAATACAGAAAGCCGGAACCTTATAAAGGTAAGGGTATTCGTATTGATAACGAGTATGTTCGTCGTAAAGAAGGCAAGAAGAAATAGGATGTAAAGCAATGAATACACCAAGAAAATTATATGAAAAAAGAAAAGCGCGTGTTCGCACCGCTTTGAAGGCTGCTGCCAATGGAAAGATGAGATTATCTGTATTTCGCAGTGGCAAGCATATTTATGCCCAAGTTATTGATGATGCAAAAGGTGCAACCGTTGCTTCTGCTTCTACTTTGGATAAAGAAGTAAGAGCCAGTATTGCAAAGTCTTCTAATATTGAAGCTGCGCAATATGTCGGCAAAGTAGTTGCTGAACGTGCTGTTAAAAATGGCGTCAGCGAAGTTGTGTTTGACCGTGGCGGCTATGTATATCATGGTCGTGTAAAGGCTTTGGCAGATTCTGCTCGTGAAGCCGGATTGAAATTTTAGGAGGTTACAATGGCACAATCTTTAGAACGTCATAATAATAAGGCAGAGAAAAAAGAAGAATTGGTTGAGAAACTCGTGTTTGTTAACCGTGTTGCAAAGACTGTTAAAGGTGGTCGCACCATGTCTTTTGCGGCTTTGGTTGTTGTTGGTGATCAGAAAGGTCGTATCGGATTTGGTTCCGGTAAAGCGGCTGAAGTTCCTGAAGCCATTGTTAAGGCAACTAACGAAGCTAAAAAGAACTTGGTTCGTATCCCGCTTCGTGAAGGCAGAACTTTACACCATGATATCAGTGGTCGTTTCGGTGCTGGTAAAGTGGTATTAAGAACAGCTCCTGCCGGTACCGGTGTTATTGCCGGTGGTCCGATGCGTGCAGTATTTGAAGTACTCGGCGTGCAAGACGTTGTTGCAAAATCATTAGGTTCTAACAATCCTTACAATATGATTAAGGCAACTATGGTTGCTTTGCGCTCTATCAACAGCCCACGTATGGTTGCTGCAAAGCGTGGCAAAAAAGTCGGTGATATTGTAAGCCGCCGCGAGAACACATCTAACGCTAAACTTGATAAAGAGGAGGCTTAATCATGGCTACTAAAAAGAAGACTGTTAAGGTTACTCAAGTCAAGAGTTCTATCGGACACGGCAAAGTGCAAATTGCTACTTTGAAAGGTCTCGGATTAAACAAAGTCGGCAAAACTTCCGAATTGGAAGATACTCCGGCCGTTAGAGGTATGATTAACAAAGTGGCTCACCTCGTTAAGGTTGAAGAGTAATTTTGTTTCGGGCTGACAGAGTGGCTTTCCACTTAAGCCTAAAGCAATAGCTTAAATGAGGTCAGCCCAAAACAAGTTTTTGATTTTAACAGAGATTGAGAAAAGGTGAAAAAAATGAAACTTAATGAATTAAGAGATAATGAAGGTGCTACGAAGAACCGCATTCGCGTTGGTCGTGGTATCGGTAGCGGCAAAGGTAAAACCGGTGGTCGCGGACAGAAAGGTCAAAAATCTCGTTCCGGTGTTTCTATTCACGGTTTTGAAGGCGGTCAAATGCCGATTTACCGTCGTATGCCGAAGCGCGGATTTAAGAATCCTTTTGCAAAGACTTTTGCTGTTGTTAATTTGGATACAATCCAAAAGGCTATTGATGCCGGTAAGCTCAATGCTAAAGAAATCACCAAAGAAACATTGTTGGCTTCCAACGTTGTTTCTAAGGAGATGGACGGTATTCGCTTGCTTGCTCGCGGTGCTTTAACAGCGGCTATCAACATTACTGTTGATTCTGCATCTAAGGCTGCGGTTGCGGCTGTTGAAAAAGCAGGCGGCAAAGTGGTCGTAAAGGGATAAATTTGAGTGTCTGAAAGCGAATGGAGGCCGGTTGGCAAAAATTCATTTACTATTTTGTAAACTAAAATTTTTGCCACCGGACATTCGCTTCCATTCATTTCAAATTTCTCGCCTTTCCGAAGATTGAGAGCTCCAGTATGGAGCTTTTTTTGTTTTAAAAGACTGTTGACTTAAATGGGAAAAAGTGCTATTCTTTTTTCGTTCATTAAGTATTATTTCTATAGATTTGAAGTTGTCTTTCTTTAAGGCTTACGGGCTTTGTTGAGGGATGTTTCGGGTTTGAGGCGTAAGGCTTGGTGGATTTCTTGCGGGGTATTCTCGTAGGAAGACTTAAATTTTTTTCACTTATGTTTTCAAAAATCAAAATGGCATTTAATGCCGTCGGTGCGTGGATACTTAATGTATTTGCCGCCATCATGAGAGTTAGTTTTCCGCAGCTTTGCTGCAAGTATTTCACTAAAAAAGGCCGTAGGAACGCCGAAAAATTTCTTCCCTCACTAGAGGAGCAAAAGAAAGCTTATCTGCACTTTTCTTCAGAAGATTTGCCCAAGCACGTGTGGAGCAAAGAGTTACGTGTGTTGCTCTTGAGAGATAAGAATTATACGCTGATTGAAGACTGTGCCACGCAAGAGGAGCTGTCAGAGGTTCTCTTTAAGCCGTGTAGCACCGCAATTCGCAGTATTGCCGTAAAGCGGTGTTCTCCAAAGCATGATATGATCTTAAAATTTGTTAATGAAACAGAGAAATTTTCAGAGGTCACGGATTTGGCAACGGCTGTTCCGGCAGCATTTAGCAGTTTGTCGGCAGAAGAGATTTTAGGTACTGGCTCCAATGAACGGCGAAAGTTGATGTTGGCGACGCTTAATAAATACCCCGGATATTTGACAGAACGGCGAGATCTGATATTGACGATGGCAAATAAGTATCCAGATTATGTGACAGCTTGTCTGGGGATTATCTTATCAGCCCCGGCACCAACAAGCGAAGATGCTTTTGATGTTCCCCTTTTGGTGGGTATAGCCATTGCTAAGAAACTTGATCTTGCACCGCTTCTTGAACAGCTCAAGGCTAAATATCCTGAAACGTATGCCACTGTTCGTGAGAATGCGGTGGATATGGGCTCTAATTCCGTCAGCTTAGTGCTTAAAGGTTTTTCTTTGACCTCGTGGGCGCTATCAGCACATATAGGTAATACTTATCCAAAGCTGATTGAAGATTTGGATGCGGTATCCATCTATGGTGAGTTGGATGACAGTTATGATGCCATGGCTTGGCTTTCTATTTGTTATCAGATGATGGATAAGCAAGACATCTGTAATATGGTACTCAAAAATTGGGCAGATATTAAAGAGTGTGTGAGCAATAGTGTCTATCAACAACTTTCGCAGAAGTTGGTCAAGAACATATCTAATCCTCATCAGGCAAAACAGGCTTTAGGCCTTTTGGATATGTCTTTTAAGTCGTCAATCATTGATAAATTGTTGAATATTGTTTCCGATAAGGGTGCTAGTTGGCTCTCTGATTTGTTCCCCTTTAAGGACTGGAGCGATGAACAGCAGAAGAAAGCTATACGGATTATGGCTGCAGGCAAAGCTCTTCCTAAGGAGCGGATGAACGAAATCTCTGAGGAATTGCAGAAAATTGTGTTTGAAGAGCTAGAGATTCAGTCTGAATTGGCAGTTATTCATTCCGGCAATAAAGAAGAGATGAAGGAGTTGATTGCACATAAACTTCATTCACGTTCTGAAGTTGCTCTGCTCTGTTCCGGGTATCGTCGAGCCGATGCTTACGGTCAGGAATATATCAACAACCATAAAATGGATGAGAGCAGTTTTGCAGACATAGTTTTGCGCACAAGGGATGATAATGGCAGTTCGATTACTAGTATGCCTAATTTTATCCGCACCCATGCTGCCAAATGGGGATTGAGCGCACAGAATTATCAGGACTTACTGCAAAGTCCATATAGTTCTCTTGCTGCTTTGCTCAAAGAAAGTATCCGAAAAGCGCAAGATGGCGAACCGAAATCATCCGGTGCGGTGATGCCTAATAAGCATGGTTTTGTGGCTATTGAAGAGACTTAAGGAAGACAAGGAATTTAGGGTGTGGCGTGAGCCACGCCCTTTTTCTTTTAGAGTATTAAAAAATAGTGGGCGGATTATTTTTGCGGTTGCAAGATTAGACAGGTTTTTGTATAGTTTTGACATGAAAAAAGTTTGTTTTTTAATCGGACTAGTTATTTTGTTTGCGGCAGGAGCTTATTTTTTCCTGACGCAAAAGTTGGATTATTCAAAAATCGTATTTGTTTTGCCGTCATCTAGTCGGGCATCGTCTCCATATTATTATAAGAAAGACGGTGATTTCTTTTTAGCCGATGATTTGAAACAGGGGCTAGAAAAACTCGGGTATGAAGTCAGTTATCGCTTTCGTGAGGATTATGACAATTTAGATTTGGGTAATGTCGGTAATGTGATTTATTTTAAGGGATATTATAATTTTAAGCATTTACCGGAGGCGAAAAATGACGGGCGCAAGCGAGTTCTTTATCTTTATTATGTAGAAGGGCTTGAAATGGAAATACTGGCCGAAGCTGATGCTGTGGTCAGTGCCTCTGAAAAGCTGATAGATGAAGTGTTGAAACCTAAAGGCATAAAGGCTTTTTATATTCCACAGTTTACCAATCCGGAGCGTTTTAAGCCGGCAGAAAATGAGGCTAAAGTAACGGAAGTATTGTTTGTCGGTTCTAATCATAGCCGTAAAGGGCGGTTGTCGGTTAACTATGCGGTTGATGCTAAAGCGGATTTAAGTGTTTACGGTAAGTTTTGGGAGACATTTTTAGCGCCGGAATATCTTAAAGGCAATTATATTGATAATGATGAGCTGTATAAATATTACAGCGGGGCTAAAGTTGTGCTTAATGACCACAGAGAAGATATGCGTTATTTCGGGTTTGTTTCTAACCGGATTTATGATGTAACGGCATCCGGCGGTTTCGTTTTTACTGATTATCTGCCGGAGATTGAAAAGGCTTATGGAGACAGTATCGCGACTTATAAAAGCGAGCAAGAATTTAAAGAAAAATTAGAGTATTATTTGTCGCACGATAGTGAGCGACAGAATATGGCTAAAAGGGCACGCGAGATTACCTTAAAGTATTTTACCAATGATGCGGCGGCACAAAAATTTGATGTCCTCTTAAAAAATATTCAAAAATAATTATCTTTCGTCTTGATTTTCTGAAATCGGCACACTAACTAAAGTATTAGTTTTAAAACATTTATTTTAGGAGCAGATTGAAATGCAAGTTAAACCATTGCGTGAAAACGTTTTAATTAAACGCGTTGAAGAAGAAAATAAGACGGCAGGCGGAATTATTTTGCCGGATACTGCAAAAGAAAAGCCAAGTGAGGGTATTGTGGTTGCCGCAGGCGAAGGACCGCGCACCACAGAGGGTAAAACCTTACCGATGAGTGTTAAGGTCGGTGACCATATTTTGTTTAGCAAATGGTCGGGAACAGAAATTAAAGTTGACGGCGTGCCTCATTTGATTATCAAAGAGGGCGATATTTTGGCGATTGTTGAAAGATAATTGAAGAAAGGATAAAATATTATGGCTGCAAAAGATATTAAATTCGGAACAGATGCTCGCGCAAAAATGCTTAAGGGCGTTGAAGTTTTGGCAAAAACGGTTAAAGTAACATTAGGTCCTAAAGGACGCAATGTGATGCTTGATAAATCATACGGCGCACCGAAAATCACTAAAGACGGTGTGTCGGTGGCAAAAGAAGTTGTGCTCCAAGATAAGTTTGAAAATATGGGCGCACAGCTCGTTAAAGAAGTTGCACAAAAAACTGCAGATAAGGCCGGTGATGGCACAACAACTGCAACCGTTTTAGCAGAAGCTATCATTAAAGAGGGGTGTAAGGCTGTTGCTGCCGGAATGAACCCGATGGACTTAAAACGCGGTATTGATATGGCGGTTGAAGCGGTGGTTAATGATGTTAAATCACGCTCTAAAGAGATTAAAACTTCTGAAGAAATTGCACAAGTTGGCACAATTTCTGCAAACGGTGATACAAGTATCGGTGAATATTTGGCGCGTGCAATGGAAAAAGTCGGCAATGACGGTGTCATTACGGTTGAAGATGCCAAAGGTTTGGATACCGAGCTTGATGTGGTTGAAGGTATGCAGTTTGACAGAGGTTATCTCTCTCCATACTTTGTGACCGATGCGGATAAAATGACGGCAGAATATGAAGCGCCGTATGTGCTTTTGTATGACCAAAAGATTTCTAATCTGCAGGCGATTTTGCCGGTTTTGGAAGCGGTTTTGCAATCCGGTCGTGCACTTCTTATCGTTGCGGAAGATATTGACGGTGAAGCGCTGGCAACATTGGTTGTTAACCGTATCAGAAGCGGCTTAAAGGTTTGTGCAGTTAAAGCTCCGGGCTTTGGTGACAGAAGAAAGGCTATTTTGCAAGATTTGGCAATTTTGACTGGTGGTCAGGTCATTTCCGAAGAATTGGGTATGAAGCTTGAAAACACCACGGTTGATATGCTCGGCACAGCAAAACGCGTGGTTATTACCAAAGATGATACCACCATTATTGATGGTAACGGCGATAAGGCGGCGATTGATGCACGCAAAACCCAAATCAAGAAAGAGATTGAAAAGACAACCTCTGACTATGACCGCGAAAAATTACAAGAGCGCTTGGGTAAACTTTCCGGCGGTGTTGCGGTGTTAAAGGTCGGCGGTTCTTCTGAAGTTGAAGTTAAAGAAAAGAAGGATCGTATTGATGATGCGCTTAATGCAACGCGTGCAGCAGTTAAAGAAGGCGTGGTTGCCGGTGGCGGAACAGCGCTTCTTTATGCGACAAAGGCTTTGGAAAAGGTTAATCCGGCTAATCAAGATCAACGTGTTGGCGTTGATATTATCCGCAGAGCATTACAAGCTCCAATCCGTCAGATTGCCGAAAATGCCGGTGTTGATGGTGCGGTTGTTGCCGGTAAGCTCTTAGAAGGTAAGGATTGTAACTACGGTTATAATGCGGCAACAGATGAATATACTGATATGATTAAAGCCGGTATTGTTGACCCGACCAAAGTGGTTCGCACTGCTTTGCAAGATGCGGCTTCTGTTGCAAGCTTGTTGATTACAACCGAAGCAATGGTTACCGAAATTCCTGAAAAGCACGAATGCCATTGTGGCGAAGGTGCCGGTGCAGGAATGGGTGGCGGTATGGGCTTCTAAGGCTATATACCATAAGCTATATAAAAGGGGCGGTTTTCCGCCCCTTTGGTTTGTTAAAGTTTATTATAATTAGTGTCTTCCGTGACCTTTGATAGCACCAATAAGGTGACCGGTACCATGTGCAAGAATGCCTACGCCGTGTGCAACATCAGCAACTTTATCCAAAACTTTTTCAGTTTTAGAGCGGTTGTCAACACAATGGTTAAAGTGGTCTATTCTATCACGGAACATATGGCAGTGGTATGGAAACGGAGAATGCATCATGTTTCTCATAATTTCAGCAGACATAGCCATCGCCAGTAAGCTACTGAAAAGATCTCCCCATGGATCAGAAGACTGTTGCTGATTTGCGTTGTTGTAGTTATCATATATAGGTTCTTGAGCTTGAGGGGCTGAATAAGATTGGCTTTGCTCTTGTGATGGCAGAGGGTTGCCGTAAACATCACGGAGTGTCTGAATACTATTGTCTGGAATGTTATTGCCTGCCAAATATTTTAATGTATCGGCGGAAGAAGCTTTTTCTTGTCCTATTTCACCCATCAGTTTATCAGGCTCAAGAATAGCTTTAACGACCAAATCAGGTGCCGCATCGCCATAGCGCTCGGTTAAATTTTGCATTAGCTTCTGAGGGTCTTCATTTATTTTACCGTCTGCTTTTTGGGTATTAAGTAGATTTAAGGCGGTTTCTGAACTGTATTTACTCATGATTGTTCTCCTCTTAGTGATTTTTAGGCTCTCTCACTGCCTTGATGACGAAAAGGAGGTGTTGCTGTGTATCTGCCTCTGTCTCTGTGAGCCATCATCAGTTCATGTTCGTGTGCCATAATGCGTCCGACCATTCTATCATGCATTGCCAGATATAATGGGGGAAGCGGGCGTGGTCTGCGAGGAATATGGTATTGGGCATGAAACCAATTCCGTAGGCCACAACGATAATCTAAAAATGGTGGTGTAAAATGATGATGAAAATGTGGTCTATGAAAATGAGGTCTGCCGATGGCATGTGCTACGGCATGTAGTCCGAATGCTACACTATGTAGAACTCTGTTGGTTGTGCGCCAAAAATCACCCATGGGAACCTCCCTTAAGACATAATTATCATATTTGATTCATTGTATCATATTTTTGTGAGTGCGTCAAGGTATTTTTAGTATGCCAATGGTTTGTTTTTTTGTTATTTATAATAAAATGTTAAACTTTTGCGGCTATAATTTAGAAAAGTTATTTTATAGGAATGGACGATGACATGATGTTTCGCCGAATTAGTTGTTTGATTTTACTTGTTTTTATGATGCTTTTCGGGCAAATATGCTTGGCGAGAGCAATGAGTTTGACGGATTATATTTATCTTAATGCCAGTCGTGGCAAATTTTCGGCAATACAGACATATTTAAGACGTGGCTACAATATAGATGCACCTGATAGAAACGGGATGACAGCTCTTTGTTATGCCGCTATGAGGCATGATGCGCGAGCATATCAGGGGCTTAAACGGCTAGGTGCTTCAGATAAAAAAGATTGTATGAGACGAGTTGCTCAACAGCCGACAAATGTTAGTAAACGTTATGCGCGTCCTCAACCAATCTCTTCCTCTGATCCTGTTGTTGGCGTTTCACAGGGTGATAATACGGCAAAGTATGCGGCTATCGGGTTGGGTGTAGCAGGGGTTGCCACGGCGGCAATATTGTTGGGGCATAACAGTGGTCACAGTCATTCACATGCGCCGATTCAGCCTACATGTCCGGAAGGGCAAATGTGGGATGGTTCAAAGTGTGTGGAGATACATGCTTGCCCGACAGGACAAAGGTGGAATGGGACAGAGTGTGTGGCAATTATTTGCCCTAGTGGCCAGCATTTAGATGGCAATGTTTGTGTGCCGGATGTTTCAACTGATTGTCCGATTGGTCAACGTTGGAACGGCACTATTTGTGCACCGATTGTATGTCCTGCCGGTCAGCATTTAGAAGGAAATGATTGTGTTAATGATATTATTTGTCCGACAGGGCAACGTTGGAACGGTACAGCTTGTGAACCGATAGTTTGTCCGGAGGGACAGCATTTAGAGGGTGATGTCTGTGTATCGGATGTGCCGCCGGAGTGTCCGACCGGACAACGTAAAGTCGGTGATGAATGTGTGGCGATTATTTGTCCTCAGAATACGCATTTAGTCGGTAATTATTGCGTGGCCGATGAGATTGATATTGAAAATTTCGGTGATAATGATTTGCAAGGTATTTATTCTGACAAAGAGCAAATTTTTAATTTGTTTTCTTCTCCAAAATATCCGGATGATGAAGCAAGCATTGTGTTGAATAATCATGGTAATGGCAACGTTTATGGTATGTATGGTTATGGCGGTGAGTCTGAAACATTTAATGCTTATGTTATCGGAAAAGACAATAACGGTAATGTAAATAAGAAGCCGACGGGTGTAGGAAGTATTTTAATTAATGATAATGGTAGCGGGACAGTTTATGGTATGTATTCTCATATCAGTGATATTACGCAATATAAAGAGGCCATTAATGCTACCGGTTGGAGCGAAGGAACTGCAACAGGCAATATTGATATAAATCATATTGGCGGTGGGACAACTTATGGTATTCTGGGTGATGTCAGAGCGTATAATGTGATGTTAGCGCATATGGGAAAAGCTTATGGCAATATTAATATTACCGGTGACGGTGATATTTACGGTATTAGTGGATATGTGGCAGCAACTAATGTGGTAAATTATTGGTTTGGCGATTATGGTGAGGGTAATATTATTCTTAATCAAATCGGCAATGGTGATGTGTATGGTATGATGATTAATAAAGATGATGTTCCGGGTGCCGGAGGAACTGGGCAAAGTTGGTTTGCTTTTAATGCTTATGTCGGTTTAGGCGGTTCGGCTTTGGGTGTTATTGATATCCATAATTATGGTGATGGTAATGCTTATGGTATGTATGGTGGCCAACAGCTTTATAATGCCAAATCTTTTTCAGGGGGTGATGAAGAGGGGAATCCGACAGGTCATCCGACAGGACGAATTAATATTCTCAATGCAGGAAACGGTGATGCCTATGGTATGTATTTGCCGGATGCTGATGATAAAGGTATTATTGAAAACCTTAGTGATAATGGGGCTGATTCCGTGATTCATATTGTTAATGTCGGTTCCGGAACTGCAACCGGTTTGCGCGGCGGTGAAGAAACGACAATATTGAATACGGGGGAAATCAATATTAATAATATTGGCAACGGAACGGCAATAGGTATTTACGGGGATAAAAATTCTAAAATAACCAATAGAGGTTTGATAAATATTTATCGTTCAGAATATAAAGATAATAACAAGGTATATGTTCCAACAAGTGAGATTGGTGGAACGGCTTACGGTATATATGCCAGAAGCGGAGCTACTGTTGAAAACAGCGGTGATATAGAAATTTCCGGTGCAGCTGACGGTCTGGGAATTTATTTGGAGAGTGGTGCTACGCTTAAAAACAGTGGCAGAGTTATTTTTGACGGTATAGAGCAAGATAAAGGCGTGGGTGTAACGTCCATTAATCTGCAAAGTTTAGGTAACGGCAACATTGTGCTTGAACAAAACGGGCAATTCTTTGCAGATAGAATAAGCGGCGGTTTAGACGTTTCAGCGCAATCCACATTAGGTAGCTCTCAAGACAGTTATAATCTGGGTAATGCTTTAAGAGTAAATAATGCTGATGATTTACAACTTTCATCTCAATCAGCGATGTTTAGTGCCTCTAAAGTTAAGAATGATACCGGTTATGATGTTATTTTAACAAGAAACAGTTTTGATACATTGGTAGATAATGCCAGTTTAGCTCAGTTTTTTGAGCTTAATTATCAAGAGGGTAATAATACTGAACTTTATGATACTATAAAAGCTCAAGCCACCAAGCCGCAGCTTGCCGGTGTGGCGGCAACCGTTAGTGGTGATAATATCATCCCCAGTTTCAGACGTGAAGATGCTGAAGTTTATAATCATTTGAGTCGTCAGTTTAATGATAATTTGTTTAATCATCCGGATGAAAAATATATCGGTGGTTATAAATATATTGATATTTCGCGTGATAAGGACGGCACGTTGGAAGGTAATGACGGTGAAGCGCATGTGGCTTACGGATTATTGAAAAATAAAGCAAATAACGGTGTTACATATGGTCTTGGTGCTAGTATATCGCAATTAAAGAGCGATTATGATGGCGGTTCTAAACGGCGTAACAATACTTTCGGATTGTGGGCTCCTTTAGGTTATAATTGGGGTAATAATACACAGTTTGTATCCAAATTGTATGCCGGATATAGTGATGGCGACTATGACCGTAAATCATTAGGTCATAAGTATTCGGCTGATATTAAGGCATATCAATATGGTTTGAGTAACGAAATGCGGCATAATATTGCTTTTGGCAGCGGATTTAAATTTATTCCAACCGCAGAGTTAAATCTTTTTGGTATACATCAGGACAGCTTTAAGGAGGGGTATCAAACAAATGCTCTAAAAGTTGAAAGTTCTGATAGTCTTTCTCTTGAAGGTGGTTTGGGGGCTTATTTGGCTAAAGAATTTCTTTTGGGTGGAGATAATAAGCTCGGTGTTCAAATCGGCGGTATCTATTATGTAGAGTTTTTAGACCCTGATGACGGGATTAGAGCCTCTATGCAAGGGATGAATCATAAGTATAAACTTTATCATAATTTTGATGATAAGCGGTCGGTTCTTTCTGCCAGAGTTAACTACAATTACAAAAATATAACCTTATATGGTTTGATAGAAAAAGAATTAGGCGGGTATGATGCGTTTAATATCGATGCCGGTCTGCAATACAATTTTAACTAAGAAATGGAGATAATTATGCAAAGAATTAAAAGTTATATCATAAGCGGTAAAGGTTTAGGTTTTTTATTTTTGTTGGCTGCTGCGGTGCTCGTGACGATGTTTATGATGTTTATCTTAAAGCAAACATATAATGAAGTGCGTCCGCAGGTTATGTTGGTTGCAGATGAAATTTTGCCGATAACGGTTAGCGGTGGAAAAATAGTTGTACCTCAGGATGTTTATAAGCGGGTTGATATAAAATTTGGCGATCATGAAGAGCAATCAGAGGTTTTTCCGGTTGTTTTGGATACAAAGAGCGAAAATGCAGAACTTCCGAAAGCTAAAATGGGCCTGTTTATTATGAAAGATGTTATCTATTGGGTAATGGAGGATGAAGTAAAACGCTATCCGTTGCATGATGGTGAAATGACAAAGCCTGTTTTAGAAGAAAAATTAGATACTATTTTAGGGATGTTTTCTTTAGTCTGTTCTTTGATATTGATTTTGGTATTGTTTGGTTTTTCCTTGATAGAAGCGGTTGTTTTAGCCGGTCTTGGTGGACTTTTCCTTAAAATGAATAAGGCGGATGATAAATTTTCTTTTGAAACACGGATGCGTTTGAGTGCAGTTATTGTTGCGGCGGTAGAAATTATCGGTTGTATCCTAAGTTTATTAGGCATGTCACTCATGTTGGGCGGGCAATTTGCGGTTGCTTTATTATGTGTTATACTGTTTCTCTATAAAGAGATACAGGCATAGCTGTCATTTTTATCGTGTGGTCAAAAATATCTTTTTGCTTGAATATATTAAGCCGTCACTTTAATATTGGTTTATGTTTTGCAAGACAGAGGGATGTTTGATGAGAAATTTTCCGTTATATGTATTATGGGGAGCATTGCTTTTGAGTGGCAATGTATATGCTGATTATAAATATACTGATGACAGTGCGCGGATAGTTAACGGTGTTCTATACGATGTGAACGGTGAAACCGTTACCGGTATGTATGAAGAGTTTTACGAAAATAATATTAAAAAAAGCGAAATGCCCTATGTTTCCGGTATTTTGAACGGGGTCGGAACATTGTATGATGAACAAGGGATAAAAAAAGCAGATATGCCGTTTGTTAATGGTGTATTAGAGGGAAACGCTTTGGTTTATTATCCTGATGGCACAATGAAAGAAAAAATTCCTTATAAAAATAATCAAATTCAAGGCGTGGTGCGAAAGTATTATCAAAATGGGGCTGTGCAGGCAAGAGAAAATTATGTAGCCGGTCTTCAAGAGGGGCTTTCAAAGGCGTATTATGAAGATGGTCGGATTAAAGAAACTTATGTTTATCGTGATGGCCAAAAAGACGGTAAAGGGGTGCGCTACTTTGATGATGGTAAAGTTGCCGAAGAATATACATATAAGGACGGACAATTGAGTGGTGAAAGCGTGCTGTTTTATCATAGCGGTGAAAAGAAGTCGGTGATTTCTTATGATGATGAGGGCAATAAGCGGTCATTAAAACGTTTTTATAAAAACGGCAGTTTGCTTGCAGAGATTCCCTATAAGGATAGTGAGTTGAGTGGAGAAGGCACGTTTTATGCGCCAGACGGTGAAACGGATATGACTGTTAATTATCTGCATAATCAGCGTAATGGTGCGGCAACGGCTTACTATCCTAATGGTTCCGTCAGATTAACGGTTAACTATACCGACGATCTGAAAGATGGTCTGGAAACAGAATATTTTGAAAGCGGTCATATCAAAACAGAGACACCCTATGTGGAAGACAAAGCAAACGGTATTGCCAAGACTTATGATGAAGCGGGTAAGGTTATCTCAGAGATATCATATGCAAATGGTCTGAGAAATGGCATATTTAAGCAATATAATGAGGACGGGACGCTTAGTGCTCAGGGAATGTATAAAAACGATGCTCTTGACGGCGAATATAAGGAATTTTACGCGCAAGGTAAGGATAAAGCTGTCGTTACGTATGTAAACGATGTGCGCCAAGGCCTCTCATTAGTGTATGATGAAGATGGAAATCTGCAAATAGAAATACCTTATGTTAATGATCGTAAAGAGGGTAAGGTTAAGCACTATTATCCGAGCGGAAAAGTTATGGGTGAAATCACCTATGAAAAAGGACAAAAGCATGGTATGCTTGAAGCTTATAATGAAGACGGAACTTTAATGGCAAAAGTGCTGTTTAATAAGAATACGGCAATTAAGGGTTATAGCTTTAATCATGGTGAGAATCCTGTTTTGATGAAGCCGGAAGAGTTAGAGCAAATCAATTCTGCTTTTTAGTTTCTTGGTTATATTATAAAAAAAAGCACCTTTTTTGATGAGGTGCTTTAATTTTTGTTTGATTTTATTTAGAGCTTGCGTCCTAAGCTCTTAATTTCAAAGCCTAAGTCTTTTGCTTTTTTGCAATCAAAAATATTCCGGAAGTCGGCAATCTGCGGACGTTTCATCAATTGTTTGATTTTCAACAAGTCTAAAGACTTGAATTCTTCCCAATCGGTTAAAACGGCCAAAACGTCTGCGCCACTGATGGCTTCATACGCCGAATTTGTGTATGTTACCATGTCTTTTAGGATGGCTTTAGTGTTTGGCATGGCTTCAGGGTCATATAATTTGATATTGACCTCATGGGCGAGCATAATCTCGATAATCTGTAATGCTGGAGATTCACGGCAATCATCTGTCCCCCCTTTAAAAGCACTACCCAAAACGGCAATGGTTGGGTTTTTGATGTCTTCCACCATATCCAAAATACGCTTTGCCATATTAATTTTGCGGCGCTCATTACCTTTGATAGTCGTTTCGATTAAGGATAAATCAACGCCGTTGAATTTACCCATATAGGCCATAGCGTTGGTATCTTTCGGAAAGCAGAACCCGCCATATCCCGGCCCTGGGACAAGGAATTTGGCTCCGATACGGCTATCTAAGCCCATACCTTTGGCAACTTCGTAGATATCTGCACCGGATGTTTCGCAAAAATCAGCCATTTCGTTGATGTATTGAATTTTCATGGCTAAGAACGCATTAGAAGCATATTTGATTGTTTCTGAAGATTGGCGCGAAACATATAAAATTGTGCTTTTGTCCTTAAACGGGGCATAAAGTTCGGCAATAACGTTGCGTGCACGTTCGGTATTGGCGCCGACGATGATTCTATCAGGATTAAAGAAGTCGTGGATGGCAAAACCTTCACGCAAAAATTCCGGTAAAGAAATAACATCGCAATCTGCATTTGGGTTTTCTCGCCGAATAATGTTTTCTACCATATTACCGGTGTTGACCGGAACGGTCGATTTAACTGCGACAACGGTATAGCCCTTTAGATGATGAGCCAATTCTGCGGCAGCTGCTTTGATATAGCGCATATCTGCTTCTTTGGTAATCGGGTGCGGCGGGGTGCCAACGGCAATAAGGATTAAATCAGCATCAGGAATGCTTTCACTAAAGGAAGTGGAGAATTTAATCTTGCCGTTTTTAGTATTTTTTACAAATAACTCTTCCAGTCCGTCTTCAAAAATAGTCAATTTGCCAGATTGTAAGGTCTTTATTTTATTTTCATCTACATCTAAACAAATAACATCGTTTCCCAGTTCTGCAAAACCAACACCGGTCGGAAGACCAACATAGCCTGTGCCTATAATCGTTATTCTCATTTTTTATCTCCAAAATTGAATATTGGCATTATAATAGGCAAAATTTCATGTTTGGCAAGGCTTAAAGATATAGATGTTTATAATTATTCGCTGTTTCTTCGTGCATAAAGTTCTGTTAAACTCTCAGTTTCGGGGCGTTCAAAGAAGAAATTTTGTTTCCAACCTGCCGGACAGTTGGTTAAAGTATTACTTTTGTAATGCAGGATATCAATAATACGAATAATTTCGGTCGGGTTGCGCCAAATTTTGTCGTCATTTATACTAACATGGCGAACAATTTTGTCTTCGTCTAAGATGATCGTGGCGCGGTGCGCAGTAAGTTTTGGGGTTAGGATACCATACGCTTTGGCAATGTTTTTGTTTTCATCGGCAACAAGCGGATAATTGATATCTGACACACCGTCCTTTTCTGGTGGCATTTCTTTCCATGTTAAATGGGAATAAATAGAATCGGTTGATATGGCGATAATTTTGGTGCTACGGCGATTAAAGGCATTCAACTCTTTATTCAGCATTAAGAGTTCTGAAGGGCAGGTAAACTTGAAATCTTCAGGATAAAAGAATAATACAACAGAATGACCGGTGGTATAGCGGTATAAGTTAAATTTTTCAACCATGGTTCCACCGGATAATACGGCAGGTGCGGTAAAATCCGGTGCCGGTTTGCCGATTAGTTTGCTGGCATCGGTTATGTTTGTGGCGCAGCTATTAAAGCAGGACGCGGTGTAATTTCTTTCCATATTATTAGGGTAAGTGCAACCGCAATTATCATCGTCTGAGCAATCACATTTATTGGCATAATCATAGGTGCAATTCGGGTTTGATGTGTGTTTTTGCATATCTTTCTCCTAAATCAAAAAAAGCCGGAAAATAAATTCCGGCTTAATATAATTCTTAAGATATGCTTTTTTTAGATATACGAAACTTCTAATATTTCAAAAGTCTTTTTGCCGCCCGGAGCAAGATAATCGACTTCATCACCGACTTCTTTACCGATAAGGGCCTTGGCTAAAGGAGAGGATAAAGAAATCTTGTTTTCGTTAATATCTGCTTCGTAATCGCCGACAATTTGATAGGTCTTTTCGACATCGGTATCTGTATCTACAACGGCAACTGTTGCGCCAAAGCGAACGGTGTCACCGCCTTGAACTTCTGCAGGGTCAATTACTTGGGCGCGGCTGACCACGGCTTCAAGCTCTTGAATACGTCCTTCAATAAAACTTTGTTTTTCTTTGGCGGCAGAATATTCGGCATTTTCAGATAAATCGCCGTGTGAACGTGCTTCGGCAATCGCCGCGATGATGTTCGGGCGCTCTACTGTTTTTAAGTTTTTCAATTCTTGTTCTAACCGCAAAAAGCCTTTTCTGGTCAGAGGAAATTTTTCCATTTTACTTCTCCTAAAAATAAAGTTATTCGCATACAGCGAATGGTTTACCTATCAAAAAAGTTTGAAAAAATTTGACTGTAACCCTTGAGTTACAGTCAGTAAATCTCTTTTCTTTAGGGGCATTATATGCGGTATAATTTAGAAATCAAGCAAAATTTTTAAGTTTTAAGTCTATCTGTTTTGTTAATTAGTTGAACTTTATGCTATACAAGCAAAAGAGAAGTGTTAAACTCAACTTGTTACTTTAATTTAGGAGAAACTTAATGAAAAAAAGTTTAGTTTTCGGTGCATTGGTTGCTGCATCAGTTTGTATGTCAAATCCGGCAGCAGCTATTGACTCAACAGGTGGTTGCGGTTTAGGTTCTATGGCTTGGCGCGGTCAATCCGGTATCATTCCGCAAATTTTAGCTATTACAACCAATAACTCTTTCGGAACGAATACTTTCGGTATTACATTCGGTACATCAGGTTGCGATCCTAACGGTCGTGTGACCGGCGGAACCGGCAAAATGGTTTTAGCCGTTATTGAAAACAATATGGAACAATTTGCCATGGATGCATCTGCAGGTAAAGGCGAAACGATTGATACGCTTGCCGGTATCTTAGATGTTGATAGCGAAAAGCTCGGCGCTGCAGCGCAAGCAAATTTTGCTTATCTCTTTACAGATGAAAATGTTGAAGCCGTTGATTTGGCTTTGAAAGTTATGGAATTGGCTAACGCTTAATTCTGTTCTCGTTTTAAGGGGTGCGGGAAACCGCGCCCTTTTTTTAGGTTATATTTAATGCGAAAGTTTTTATTAGCGTTTTTATTGCTTTGTTTGCCGGTTTTAGGGTATGCCGATGAGGGGGGGCATGCAGTTGCATGGTTAAAACTTTTGCATTATCAAAAGAGCGGTAACGGATATGTTTCTGCGGTTGAAAATGAAGAATTCTTTTTAAGCCAAAACGGTCAAACAACACCTCAAGATGAATATGATACGGCTGTTCAAGCGTTTAGTCAAAAAGACAATACGAAAAAATGTGATTTTCCGGCGCGCTTTATGTATTTGGCGAAACTCGGAAAGGTTGAGGGGTCTCTTGAAAGTTGTGAAGAATATCAAAAGTTTATTGCTGATGTTCAGCCCAAAGCCGTGACGATGCTTTTTACCGATGCATATATGAATAATCCGTCATCGATGTTCGGGCATACGTTATTTCGTATAGATACCAAGCGTCAAGGGACGCAACTTTTGGCGCATGGAGCAAACTTTGGAGCGGATACAGGTGATGAACAAGGTCCTTTATATGTACTTAAAGGTCTGTGGGGCGGTTATTACGGCCGATTTGGCGTGCATCCTTACTATGATGTGATAAATCTCTATAACAATATTGAGAATCGTGATATTTGGGAATATCGGCTTAATCTGACGGATGATGAGTTAGAATTATTTGTGGCACACTTGTGGGAAATGCAAGAGGCTAAAATCCGCTATTACTTTGCTTCTAAAAATTGCTCGTATGTGTTGCTGTTGATGTTGGAGGCGATTAAACCGGAGCTGGATTTAACATCAGAATTTAGGCATTATACAGTGCCGCTTGCCACAATCAAAGCCATTAATGAATTGCCGGATTTTGTTAACGATGTTCAGTATCGTCCGAGCCGCCAATCCAAGCTCAAACATCGTTATAAACAAATGAATAAAGAGCAAAAACGCGTGTTCCGCAAAATTATCCGACAGAACGAAGTTGATTTGTCCTCGTTAAGTGATGAAGAGCAGGCAGATGTTTTGGAAACGGCATATCAATACGTGCAGTATCAGTATGTTGAAAAAGATTTGGAGCTGGCAGACTATCGTAAGAAGAGTTTTAAGTTGTTACAAGCACGGAGTAAAATCGTTAATCAACGCCAATATTTTAACGAGTTAAAAGAAGGCAAGAATCCGGTTGAAGCGCATAAGGCAAGGCAATTCGGGATGAATTTCGGTAATCGGAACGGAAGTGCTTTTCAGGAAGTTTCGTTTAAGCCGGTATATAGTTCGCTCTTAGATGACAGCTACGGTCTCTTAAAGGGGGCTGAAATCAATATGGTTGATATGGCGTTTCGCCACTATGATATTAAAGACAAATATGTGTTGGATGATTTAAATTTGCTACATGTTAAGTCGCTTTCGGGTGTAGATGTGATGTTCTCACCGTTTTCATTTGAAATAGATGTGGCAGTCAGACGTTTGTTTAACCCTAAAACAACCAAAGATTATACAGCAGGGGTTGCGGGAGTTGATGCCGGACAGGGCTATGCACTAAATGAGGATTTGTTGATTTATGTGATGAACGGTATCAGCGGTGCGTATAGCGGCGAAATCTCTGATAATGTCGTATTTAATTATGATATTAAAGGCGGTGTTTATTATAACTGTAATAATTGGCGCCTTAATCTGGAAGCCAAACAAAATTTTGCCACATCTTATGAAATGCGTGGGCAGACTTATACGGGGGAGGTTGCCTACGGTATTACGCGCAATCTGATGCTTTATGCAAAATACAGCTTGTTTAATACGAAATATCACGATGATGAGACTCTGATGTTTGGGGTTAAAGTTAATTTTTAGTCTAAATTTTGCTTGCTTTAAATTGTGTAATATGATAGTGTTTTAGCTGAAAGCGATTACTATCTGATATTGTATAATTCTTAAAATCTTGGCTTATGGACAATAAAGCAAAAAAGTGTGCGGAGCTGATACATAGTAAATTGTGTATCGAAACCGACTACGGTGAGACTATGCCACAGGTGGACTACATCGTTTGTATTGACGATGATGCTACCTCAGCCCTTTGGGCGTCTAAGTTGGCGTGGAAGTATTTTATGAAGCACGAGAACTTTCCGACTATTCTTTGTGTGGGCGGAAAGGGGCTTCTCTCTCGTTGGACGCACAAAACAACAGAGGGCGAGCATCTGGCCGATGTTTGTCGTCAGTGTGGTGTTGGTGCGCGACACATTGTCGTTCTGGACGAAGGACGTAATACCGGTGAGAATATTCTTGCTGTTAAAAGGCATGTGCTCAGGAACAAAATGCATATTAGGGTGTTGTTTGTTTGCACCAAGCGTCTCTCTCTGAGGTTGTTCTTAACGCAACAGAAACAAGCGCGTGAGTTAATTGCCTACTACTATGTGATTGAGGAGACTCTTGAGCAAGCGTGCAAGTGGTATAACGGCAAGCGCCTCTGTCACTGTGAACTGATGTATCATGAGTTGGCGTCAATCTTGGACAGGTGTGAAGCCTATGCCGGAACATTCCAAGAGCCGATACCGTTTGAGGTCACAGATGATGTGCAGGAGGCGGCAGAATACTTGGCAGAGCACTATCGCCTCAAAATGCCGCGCAATCTCTGGCAGAACATCAAAGCATTGCCGCAGTTTGTGCGCGCCGTGCGCGAGGTTAAAAAGCACCGTGATGAAATGGAATCACAGCTTGAAACAGCAATCTCGCAGACAAAGGCAGAGATTGCCAAAATTACAGGCTAAAAGCAAAGAAAGGGCAGGATATCGAGAGATATCCTGTTTTTTTGTTGCAGGATTTTGTTTTTTATGGTAGTATTACTACATAGTTTTGATTTGGAAGGAGAAAAATTATGGGTCTTATTAAAGCTAGCTCTCAAGAATATGATGATAAAAAACAAGAATTTATTAATGCGCAAATTGAGCAGGAAAGAAAGGATTCACCGGATAAAGTAACGGATGAAGAGATAGCTTTAATTTGCAGAAGAAGTGACTACAAAAATGTTATTAATGATGTTTTTCAGTGTGTTACGCGGCAAGCGAGTGCAGAACAGTTAGCCGATGTGATGGAAAAATATTTACCGGTGTTTGATTATGGCAAAAATATATGGGCAACGTTTTATGCCAATGTTGCTGATGCCAAAGAAGATGACAAAGTAGCTGATAAAATTATTAAGGCGGTGGCGCTTTGGGGTAAGAGAGATTTTTATCGCTATAAGCAAGTGGCTGATTTTTATGCTGAGATTATTAAACCGGAAAAATTAGACAACATCGTTTCAGCATCTTTTAAACCGGAACACAGGAAAAATTGGTTTGACCGTCCGGAACAGGCGGCGCTTATGGTAAAATCAGCTAATGATCTCTTAATAGAGTGCTCTAAGGAAAAAGATAGATTTCATGAATATGGTTTTTATGAATTTAGGGACGCAACGGATAAGTTATTGGAAGCTGTTTATCGTGGCGGTGTATCAACATCGGCATCTTTAGCAAAAGCAACAGAAGAACTTTTGCAGACAAGTAATCAGATAAAAAGGGTTCATTTAGAAAGAGATATTGCTGAAAGTATGGAGGAATTTAAGCTTAATTTCCCGAATTATAAGCCAATCAGTAATGAAAAAACACCGAAAAATCCGATAACGCGTTAAATTCTAAAGCCTCTAAACTTTATGATTGCAGGATTTTGTTTTTTTCTGTAAGGTCAGGGTAATTTGTATTTTTAAGGACTTTATGATGAAAAAAGAGAGTTTTTCTTCGCAATGGGGGTTTATTTTAGCGGCGGCCGGTTCGGCCATCGGGCTTGGCAATGTGTGGCGCTTTCCCTATCTTTGCGGACAATACGGCGGTTTGAGCTTTATTTTGATGTATTTTTTGGTGATTCTGCTTATTTGTAATCCGTTAATGGTCGCAGAAATTTCCATCGGGCGTGCGTCTAAGAGCAATTTTATTGATGCTTATCAGGTGATAGGCAAAAAAGTCGGCCTTAAACACCTTAGACTTTGGTCATTTTGCGGCGGATGGATGGCACTTTTCGGGCTTTTGATGATTATTTCTTTTTATTTTCTGGTTGCCGGTTGGGTGCTGTTTTATTTCTTAGAAACGATAAACGGACGCTTGTTTGTTATTTCTGAAGATGGATTTTCTCAGGAGTTCAGCAATTTGACACAAAGTTTTTCGGTGCAATATGTATGTGGAGCGGTGTTTTTGCTTATGACGGCATTGGTTGTTGTTGCAGGCGTTAAAAAAGGTATAGAGCGCGTTGGTAAGTATGCGATGCCGGCGTTGTTTTTAATTTTTATTATACTTTCAGTGCGCTCACTGACGCTTCCTAATGCTGATGAGGGGATAAAATTTTTAACCACGGTTGATAAGCAATTTTGGGGATTCAGTGATGAAGGATTTAATCCGACATTGTTATTTCAGACTTTTGTAGCGGCGTTAGGGCAAGCGTTTATCTCGCTTTCGCTCGGTTTTGGGGTGTTGTTGGTGTATGGCTCGTATTTATCTTCTAAAGAAAATCTGTTTAAGGCGGTTAAGCGAATAGAATTTTTTGATACATTGGCAGCAGTCTTAAGCGCGGTGATTATTTTGCCGGCGATTTTTGCGGTGGGTTTAGCGCCGACTTCAGGCCCCGGGTTGACATTTATCAGCCTGCCGATGGTGTTTCAACAACTTTCAGGCGGGTATTATTGGAGTATTGCCTTTTATGCTCTGCTGATGATTGCCACACTTACCTCTACAATGTCGGTGTTTGAGGGGATGACAAATCTCTTTATGGATAAGCTTAAATTTACGCGTATCGGAGCGGTTACTTTTGTGGTTTTATTAAGCGGATTGGGTTTTACGGCAGTAACAGCATCATTTTCCGGTGTGTGGGGAATTAAAATCTTAGGGCGCGATATTTTTAGTCTATTTGATTATCTTTCTTCTACTTATACAATTGCGATTGTTTCGTTAACGATGGCGCTGTTTGTGGGGTATAAAGCAATGAAACCGATTATTCATAATATTCGCAAAAGTGCGGTGGTGACAATCGGTTTTACGCGCTATTTCTTGTTTACCTTGCGTGTTTGCGCACCACTGGGATTGATTTTATTATTAGCTTTGGCAATTTTTAAGGGATAGTGTAAGATAACCGGCACTTTAAGGGGCTGTTGATAAAGGCTGTTTTGTGATTATGATAACAACAAAGTTATGTGGAGGGAAAATGAAAAAGATATTTTTGATTTTAAGTTTGATGTTGGCTTTGATAAGACCTGCACAGGCAGAGGAATTATATCATAATATTAGCATTGAGGATGTTTACAATCAAGGCGATTGGAGTAGTCGAAATGAGATAAAGCGTCTGATTGATGAATATTCATTATTTTTAGAAGTGCAGAAAGATTTGAAAATGTGTCCGATAGAATTACCAGACTGCATAACTTGTTATGAGGACATTGTCAGAAAGATTTTGAAGAATTTTTATACAAATTTTGATAACAGTTGGTCTGATTATATCAATTTTAAGCAATCTGCGGAAAAGGCGTATGAAACACCATCGTGTCACGATAGACTTTCCGGCTCATCAGGTTCTATGTGTTATGTGGATACGATGCAATATGTTGCAGAATTGATTAAAAATTATGCAACGGTTCTGTTAAGTAATAGAAGGCATTTATTTGAGGAATATTATCCTTTTTTACATAATTATAAGCCATAATAGTATTCAAAATTTGTTATTTTGCTAGATGCGCTCTGTTTGCTCTATTAATCCACCCTTGTAAGTATTTTTTTCTTTCAGGATGTATTTTTACCACTTGATGAAAATGGGCAATCATCTCACTTTGATATTGCTTTAAAAAGTCTTTAAAATCATCTTTGGTAAAAGTTTTAAGTTTATTTAATGTTTTATTGCCAATAATATTTCCTTCTGGGATACCTAAAACTTTATGTGTTAGTTTAATTGCTGTTTCGGGGCTGGATAAAGCACCAAAATCGACAATAAATCCTCGTATCTGATAAGGTAATTTATTTAATCCGTTCCAATTATAATAATCTCTATAATAAATAGCATTAGCTCTTTCGCGAGTTAATTTTTTGATATTTTCGTTTTTGTGAGTGATTTGGGATATTCCCATATTTGTTTCGCCACCACTATCGTCTTTATCATTATTATATCCACCTTCATTTGGAATAAGGTATTCTTCAAGAATTTTATTGAATTCATTATCAACTAGCATTTGATTTACAAATTTTTTAGAAAAACCATTACCATATTTAGAATAATCTATTTTAACCTCATCCTTCCTCGCTATGTCCGATTCAGCATCGCTGGATTGCGTAGCGGTTTCCGTATCATCCTCATCATGGTGATAAGCATCGTGGACACTTTTCGCCTCACGCGCCAATGCTGTTTGGCTGGGTTGTAACGGATTACTCTGTAAAGTTTGGTTGTTTTGCGTTAAAGCTCTTTCTTTGAGCACTTCGTCAATCAAATCATCGCCATGGATAAAGTCGTAGGTAAAGCTATCCGCCAAGTCGACACTTTGTAAAAGTGCCTCGCGGCTCCCGTATTTATCCAACAGTTCATTGATTTTCTTTTTGTTGCGCTTAATTGTCAAAGGATCCGGTGTCATCAAATCCGATGCTAAATTATAATTAGTCATTTATTTTCTCCTAAATTTAAGATTTAAAATAAAAAAGAGCCGCAACCTTAAAGGCTACAGCTCTGATTAAAAATTCACCCTCTCTGTCAACTTCGTTGACATCTCCCCCGTCTAAGGGGGAGAAAAAAGGATACAAAAAAAGCCCTCAGAAACGAGAGCTTTTATAGTAACAATTCATCACTATAATTTGTTTTATAAACTAACCTGACATAACTGTCAATACTCTGGCAAGGCAGTTTAAAAATAAATATGACTTATGCTCTTTCGCCTTTAAGTCGTTTATATGCTTTGTCATAACCAATAAGCGGAAGAAGTGTTTTAATCTCTGGTAACACCGTAATAATATGCAAGTTCTGTTAATAATTTTTGAACTTCAGCTTTAGAGATTATTTTCGGTAGAGCAATCTGTTCTGAAGGAAAACTTTTAAGTGTATTGCTTGCGGTATCAAAATAGGTTTTTAAGGTATCTTGATAAATTTTTTCTGTGCAATTTAAGCTGTGACATTGTTCTAATTGGGATGATAAATTCTCTATAGTTTCAATACCATACGGATGAGTTATATCAAGATACTCTCTAACCGGAGAATTTGTTAAATCGCCACAATGCACTATGTATCCTAGATTATGGTAAATATTTGTATTATCGGTAGGCAAATAAATATAGGCCAAGTCAATGTCATTACCATCTACTTGTATTATTTGTCCGGTTCCTTCCTGTAAAATATTTAAATCCGAAATATTAATATGGCGCAGATGATTATCACCTAGGCATGTTGGACAATAATGCACTACAGTTTTAATATTTTGTAACTGTTGAACAGCTGGTTGAATAACATTAGGCAAATTCAGCACACATCTGTCTGCTAATGCAGAAAAGCTATATAGGCAAAAAATTGCAAGCAATACACTTTTTTTCAAAAAAATTACTCCTTTAACAATCTTTCAAAACGCTTTCGTCGACCATGGAATTTTTTATGGTCTTTTAGCTTATTTTCCAGTTCTAAGCGCAATTCAATTAATTTTTTGTTAAGTTCTTGCGATTTTCCCTCCGTATCCAGTTTATTGATTGCTTTGATAGTCATAGACCCCAACGTTCCATCAATATCAATTTTTTTACCTAACTTATTGATACCTTGTTGAATAAGCAGAGCCATTTCATTCGGTCTACCATTAACAAACAGATGAAACATTGTTTTAGCAACAATAGGATTATTGATTTCTTCCAAACGATATTGGTCATAAAAATCTAATTTATAGATTAATTGAGCATCTGCTTTAGTAATATCTTTTAATTTCTTATTAATTTTGAGGTCTGGATGCACCTTATTGAAGTTATCTAAAGTGCTTTGGATAATGCCCATATTAGTCGGTTGGTCAATTTTTTTAGGATTATCCTCATAATCACCCTCTTCTTGAAAGATGGAATCTATCAATTTATTGAATTTGGAACTATCCTTATATATTCCATTTTCTTTTGCTTTTGCAAAAGCAGGTGATATTATTGTTTCCCCCACTTCATTACTCCTATTTTCGCTAGATTTGTTATCGGTGGATTGCGCGAGGTTTTCAACGGTCTCCTCATCGTGACGATAAGAATCGCGGAGTTTTTGGGGCTCTCGTGCGAATGTTGTTTGGCTTGGGTGTAGCGGATTGTTTTGTGGAATTTGAGTGTTTTGAGCAAAAGCCCTTTCTTTGAGTACTTCGTCAATCAAATCATCGCCGTGGATAAAATCATAGTTAAGGCTATCCGCCAAGTCTGCACTTTGTAGAATTGCCTCACGGCTTCCATATTTATCCAACAGTTCATTGATTTTCTTTTTGTTGCGCTTAATTGTCAAAGGATCCGGTGTCATCAAATCCGATGCTAAATTATAATTAGTCATTTATTTTCTCCTAAATTTAAGATTTAAAATAAAAAAGAGCCGCAACCTTAAAGGCTACAGCTCTGATTAAAAATTCACCCTCTCTGTCAACTTCGTTGACATCTCCCCCGTCTAAGGGGGAGAAAAAAGGACACAAAAAAAGCCCTCAGAAACGAGAGCTTTTATAGTAACAATTCATCACTATAATCATATTTATAATCCGGTCTGACACAAATGTCAATATTTTGGCGGGGTGAAATAAAACTTTTATCTATGATCGATTTTTAATTAAAAACAATATGTTATCATCCGAACACGATAAATCTTGCTTTTTAAAATTTTTTATGCTAAACAAAATTAAGAGGCGGTTTAAAAGTGGGAGCGAACCGCCTCTTAATCTTTTTAATTGAAACTATTTGTGCTCATCAGGGTCTTTTAAGATATAACCTCTGCCCCAAACAGTTTCAATGTAGTTCTTGCCGCCGGAAGCTTTTTCTAACTTCTTGCGGAGTTTACAAATAAATACGTCAATAATCTTTAATTCCGGCTCATCAATGCCGCCATAAAGGTGGTTTAAGAATTGATCTTTGTTTAAGGTTGAGCCTTTACGCAACGAGAGCAATTCCATAATGCCGTATTCTTTTCCGGTCAGGTGCAAATCTTTACCGGCAACACTTACGGTTTGTGTGTTCAAATTAACCTCTACAAGACCTGTTTTGATTATGGAATCGGCGTGATTGTGACGACGGCGGATAATTGCTTTAAGACGAGCAACCAATTCGCCGCTGTTAAACGGTTTGGTTAAGTAGTCATCAGCGCCATATCCCAGACCTTTAATTTTTTTATCCGGCTCGGTTAAGCCTGATAAGATAAGAACCGGGGTTTCGTTTTTGGAATTACGCAAGCTCTTTAAGACTTCATAACCGTTCATACCAGGTAAATTCAAATCCAAAATGATGATGTCATATTCATAGAGTTTACCTAAGTCTAATCCGTCTTCACCATCATCTGTTGTATCAACAACCATGCCTTCTTTTTTTAAGATTGTGGAAATGCTTTGGGTTACGGCATAGTCGTCTTCAATTAATAAAACTCTCATTTTTCCTCTCCATTATGTTTTTTGTTTGAGTGCATCATAATATATAAAATTTAATTTGTGAATCCTTGATATTAGGGGTGTTAATAATTATTAATAAAATGAAAATATTTTTTAAATATAAGTATTTAACCGGTGGTATAAAGTGGTATAAAAATTTTTTAAGGAGAAAATTATGATAGAATTAATGGATTTACCGTTTGAAAGCGATGCATTCGAACCGATGATTTCTAAAAAGACTATTGAGCTTCATTACGGCAAACATCATCGTGGGTATGTTGATAAGGTTAATATACTTGTAATCGGCACGGAATTTCAAGATGCGGAGCTTGAGGATATTATTCGTAAAACAGCGGAAAAGCCCGAGTATCAAGCGTTGTATAACAATGCCGGACAAGTGTATAATCATAATATTTATTGGCAGTCATTTGGAATTTGGGAGAGGCTTCAAGAGGAATTAAAATTAGATATTCTACAACAATTCGGTTCTAAAGAAGAGCTTAAAAATCAGTTAGTTGAGGCGGTTATGAAAGTTTTTGGCAGTGGTTGGGTTTGGCTTGTTAAGCAAAAATCCGGACATTTTGCAATTATAGCCACCAAAAACGGGGATACCCCACCAATAGATGAGGGGGAAGTTCTGTTTAACATTGATGTGTGGGAGCACGCGTATTATTTGGATTATCAAAATGCACGGCAAAAATATGCTGAACAATTTGTTAGTAAAGTGCTTAAAATCTAGTTTTTGCTTGAAAGTCAAAAAAAAATCGGTTATACAGCGCTTATGTTGAGTTGTATTAGGGAGTTTTTTTGATGAAAAGCTATGTGTTTTTGCTTGGTATGTTGTTACTCAGCGGTTGTGCCGGTCATGAAGAGCCGACTTATCCGTATGGGTTGTCCGAACAAGAGTGGAATTCCCTTTCTATTCGTGATCAGACACGGCTCAGACGTGATTTTTACTTTTATGAAAAAGGGGCCACGGTATATGTTAACCCAAAGCTTGAGGTTGAAGGCAAAAATCCGTCATATAACGGCTATGCTGATTAAACTTTTTTATAAATTTAGGTATATTCGAATCCTCGCTTGCTTAAAGTGAGGATTTTTTGTTAAAAAAACATCGTTTTTTTTGTGTGTATTATCCTTTTATTAAGAATATTTGCCTTAGAATCTAACAAAAGCAATTGTTTTTATGGTCTTGATAGATGAGATTTTGTGCAAATACATGTGTTTCTACGGTGGTTTTGGCTGCTTTTTTGGTAGCGCAAAGTCATTTGGCATATGCGCAAGGAACTCTAAGACCGCAAGATTTTAACAAAATGTATTATTTGGCAACGCAAGGTAAAGTCGGTATTTTGCGTGAGGCAGTACATCGCGGGCTTAACATTGATTCTGTTAATCCCAATGGTGATACCGGTTTATGTATTGCGGTTAAGCGCAAAAACTATACGGCGTATAACAGTTTTCGGATGAGTGGTGCTAACCCGAGGCATGCGTGCACTTACCGGATGTATAAAGAATATCAGAAATTTTTAGCAGATGAAAAGGCTGCTAATGTGGATAAAATTGTCGGTAATAAAGAATCGCTATATTATCAGGGCTATGATATAGATTGGTGGCCATGGATATTAGGCGGTGCGGCTGTTGGCGGGGGTGTTTGGGCTTTAACTCATAAAAAAGGCGGCGGACATAAAACGCCGATTATTTCCGGCGGCGGAGATAGCGGCGGTGGTGATGAGTTTGAAAAGCTCGGTTACGGGTTGGCCGGTTATGTTACAAAGTATACGACCAAAGTTTCAGGTGGCAGTGTTCGTAATACAAAAACAATTGATGCAAGCAATCCGAATGCAGAAAAAACTGTCGATAATATTAAATTTTTGCCTAATATGCTCAGTAATGCCGAATATCTGAATATATATGCAAAGGTTATGGAAAATTCTTCTTATCAAAATGCCGAGCGGCAGGCTGACGGATCAGGTGGTGTGCTCAATTTGGGTGATGCGGCAATAGCGCTGGCATCACATGGTGATAATGCTAAAATTGAAAATCTCGGCAATATAAATATTACGGCGAAAAACGGTTCCATTGCGATGGTTGCCAGTAACGGATCCAAAGCTTTTAACAGTTCTGAGGACATTGGTGTCAGTCCGGACAATTCCAGTGATGGAAGTATAAATATCATTTTTAAGGGAAATAAAGAAGGCGATGCTGTAATCGGTATGTATGCGGATACACATTCTTCAGTTACTAACTACGGTAAGATTTCTGGAATTGCTTCTTTGCCGGCTACAAGCGGAAATCAGGAGAATGATGGTAATCCGTTATTATTTGTTGATGATGATAACATGGATGATGAAGGCAAAGAAAAAGAAGTTGCTGCAAATTCGGGAACCATTTTAGGAATGTCTTTGTTTGATTATTATACCGGAACAGATGTCAGCCAAAATACAGTTACTGCAACAAACCATGGAAATATTAAGTTGCAGGCCGGACATAATAATGCTTCAAATGTTTCTATTTCGCTTATCGGTATGGGGAGTTATTTGGATGATAGATTCTTAAACGGCACCAGTAATCCGTTTTTTGCCGAGAAAATGATTTTATTTAATGATGGGGTGATTGATTTAGCTTATCAGAAAACGTATAATTTGGCGTCGGAAGCACTAAAACTCGGTAATGGTGGTTTAATCGGTATGCGTGCTGATGCCTCAACTGGTGCATTAAATAAGGGTAAAATTAATATAGATATGCAGGCAACAACCATTACTCACGATAGCGATGTGGCGGCCGGTATGCTTTCGGTTCATGGCGCAAGCCTGGTTAACGGTACAACCGGTGCGGTTTATGATGGAACAAATGCAACCGGGGGCGAAATCAGCATGATTAATGAGGCTACGTCCGGTGGTGTATTTTATGGTATGTTGGCGGCAAAAGGTAGCGGCACACAAACAAATATTTATAAATGGAAGCCGCCGTCGATATATAACTACGGTTTGATAGATATGCGTGTCAGTAATTCTTATGCGATGGCATCTTTTGCCGGCGGTGAAATTATCAACGACGGTGTGATTAATCTTGGTCAAGAAAACGGTCAATCTTATTATAAAAATAACAGAGGATTGTATGCTGCCGGTGAAGATATAACCGAAGAAGTTTCGCTTATTAATAGAGGAATTATCAATGTTTATTCCGAAGAATCCGCAGCGATAGAAAATGCGTTTTCCGGCTCGGTATCGCTTGCCAATGAGGGGGAAATTTATATTTCTAATAAGGCGACAAATTCAAAAGCGTTTGCCGGAAATTACTCTACGGCGACAAATTACAATGATATTTTTTATAAGGTCGGAAACAGTGAGTCATTTGCTTTTCCGGAAGGAAGTGCGAGCGATATCGGTTTTAATATTAAGACATTACCGATTGCTTCTGTAATTACATCTTCAACAGTTCCGGAATCAGAGGAAAAAAGTGCAACTAAACAATATGTTGATAATGAAACAAATGCCAAAATAGTTCTTGGTGAAGTCAGAACAAATGGTGTTGATTACGGTGGCACGTTCGGAACAGCCGGAATTCAAGTATCACAACAAGGTTCAGCAGATAATAAGGGTTTGATTTCTTTAATCGGGTTTGATGAAGATATTGCACAATTTAATACCGGTATGTGGCTTACGCCTCAAACTACGGCAGAGGCTTATATAGATAACTATGGGACGATTGAGGTATATGCTAAAAATTCTATAGGTTTAAGAAACGATTCCGGAAGAGATGATGAAAAATATGGAAACGCTTCGGCAACCAATTATGGAATTGTTAACATCGGGTCAGTGCGTTATAATGAAGATACAGGCAAATATGAAGTAACAGATGGTGGTGTTAGTGGGGCATGGGGTTATGGTATGGCAGCTACTCAGATTGGGGCAAATATTTTTAATGGGCGCTATCGTTCTGAAGATAGAAACGCAGTATTAAATATTGGCGGAATGAACTCTATTGCGATGTATGTCAAAAACGGTAATGCCTATAACTACGGGACAATTAATTTATTGGGGAATCGGACAACCGCATTTCAATTGGATGGTAAAACGGCATTCTTAAGAAATGTCGGTGATGTAAATTTTACTTATGGACTTAAAGATATTGTATGGTATTGGACAACCAATAAAGCATCTGTTACTTTATCTACTGTTGCTGAAGATAATAGTATAGCTGTGCCAAGTGTAATTGACGGATTTACTTTAGGCAAAGCAACAACGGATGAGGAGGGAGGTTTTGCGTATCTGTCTAAAACGTCTTCAGTGATTATGCAGAAAGAAGATTCTCATTTGTTTATAGCTGAGGGTGAGGGCTCTACGGTTTATAACCATGGTAACGTTACGGTTAAAGACGGTGCAACAGCAATTAAAGTGAGTGAGGGGGCAACAGCGTATCATTCAGGCAAATATGCGATTATGACGGTTAAGGACAATTCCAGTGTGGGTATGAAAGCTATTGATGCAAATTCTACGGTAGAAGCAGTTTCCGGTTCGCAAGTCAATGTAGAAGGAGGTATTGGATTATCTGCGGAAAATTTGGCTAGTGCCGTTAATGGTGGAAATCTTAATGTTACCGGTGGTGTTGGTATGTTGGTTATGGATGGCAATACTAAAAATTGGTCCAAGGGTGAAAACACCGGTTCGGTTTTGGTAACGGGCAATGGGGTGATCGGTGTTAAAGCGGAAGGTGGTGCGCAATTTACCAATTCCGGTGAAATTAAAGCATCCACATCAACAGCAACAGCTGATATTAATCGCTATGCAATAGGTGTATATTCTAATTCCAAAGTATATAATACCGGTACGGATGCGGTTATAAATGTCGGAAATAACGCAGTTGGTGTTTATGGCGGAACAGTTTATAATCGGGGCAATGCGCAGATTTTAGTTAATGGTGCTAATTCCTATGGTATATATGGCGCAGAAGTTGAAAATGGCAGCTCAATTAGAGTATCATCAGGTGCTATCGGAATTTATGGCGGCTCCTTAGATAATACCGGAAAAATTGAGGTCAATGGTGGTATTGGTGTTCAAGACAGTATAGCAACAAATTCCGGCACGATAGAGGTTAATAATAGCGGGATTGGTGTGCAAGGTGACATAACGAACGTTGGCGATGTTGTCGTATATAGTGGGTATGGTATTATTGGTGGTGGTAGCAACACGGGCACAATTTCTAATTTAAGCGGTGATGCAGGTGTTAAAGTTACCGGTTCGTTTGTTAATAATGGCAGGATTGAAGGAAATGGTTCCAGTGTTTTGGTTGATGGCGGCGCATTTACCAATAAGAAAAATGTTACTGTTTCTGCAGGAACAGCTGTTAATGTGTTGCGGGGCGGTGCATCTAATATGGGTACTATCGGTGTCAATAATGGAACCGGTATGCATATTGCCAGCGGAGCATATGGTGTTAATGAGGCCAGCGGTGTGATTAATCTGTCAGGAGCCGGTTATGGTGCGATTGTTGACAGCGGTGGTAGCTTTACAAATAACGGTATCATTAATTATGATCGTAAAAAGGGTGGCGAGTGTATTTCAGGTTTATATAACGGAAGTGGACAGTGTATAGATGCTTCTGCAGAAACACCAGATCCCAGCTCTGTTTCCTCGCCATTACTGTTAGGTAGCGGGGCTACCTTTATCAATAACGGTAGTGTTAATTTTGAAGATGTTGAATTAGATTTCTCAGAAGGTAATTATGTTTTGGGTAAGGACGGAACCTATCAGGCGACGAGCTTTAAGGGGGATATTTTAGTTTCTCAAGATATTGTAAAAGAGGGCTTTAGCGATACATACTCGACAGACAATGCTTTTACCGGAGAAAACAAGGGGCTGACAGCAACATCAGAATCATATCTTTTTGATGCAGAAGTTGAGGATAAAGGCGAGACTTCAGATATTAAGCTCACACGTAAGAGCTTTAATGATTTGGTTGAAGAGCAAGACCTTGCCAATTTCTTTGAAACCAATTATCAGCAACAACATAATGAAAAGATGTATCAATCCCTTAAGTCTGCTGCAAATCAGGCCGAGCTTAATGAGATTGTTGAAAGCGAATCAGGTAAGAAGTTTTATGCTAACCTGCCGCGTGAGAATATGGCTGTGCTTCGCGGTATTGAGCATGGCGAGCAAAAGAGAATCTTGGAAGATGGGTTGAACGGAGCTACAATTGGCGCTAATTATTTCAGGACTGGCAAAGATGGTAACGGTGGTCTGAGCGATTATGCGGATAATGTGTATAGTGCAACACTCGGGTATGGTGGTCATCTAAATCGCAATTGGAGTATGGGCGGTGCGTTGACGGCGGCGTATGCTGATGCCAAGTATGATGATATTCATTCTAAACGTCATAATACGATTGTGATGGCGTTTATGCCGATATTATACCAAAACAGTCGGTTTAAGTATCTGGCAATGCCCTCTGTTGGTGTGGGGTATGGCGAATATGAGCGTCATGCAAATTCCGGCAATTACAAAGCTGATACGTTTGATATATACTATGGCTTATATAATCATGCCGAATATAGTATTGACATGAAAGTTGCCGAATTGGTGGCAGAGGCCGAACTCAATTTACAAGGGGTTAATTCTGATACGGCAAAAGAAAAGGGTGGGCTTAACTTAGAGTCCAATGATTCCGTGTCATTGGAAGCCGGTGTCGGGCTAAAACTCAGAAAGCGGATTCAGTTGGCAAAGCAGCGTGAACTGATGTTAGCGGTTGGCACAAAGTATTATCACGAAATGCTTGATCCATATAAGAGTTTAACCGTCGGTATGGCTGGTTCACCGGTTAATTATAAGCTTAAAGGTTATGATGAAGATAAGAATCGCCTAAGAACTGCGGCAGAAGCTATGTATAAAGACGGACATTTTGCCGTTTCTGCCGAGATTGCACATAATGCCGAAAAAGAGAGCAATGTTGAAGGCGGTTTGGGTGTTCGGTATAATTTCTAAAGAGAAAAATTTAGCAGTTTAGAAAAATAGCTTATACATAAAATAGGGGGAACATCCTTTATTTCTTACTCAACTCATATAAGGCAATAGCGGCGGCGGTGGCGACATTGAGGCTTTCAACGTTGGCTGAAATCGGGAGCTTAACCGCCGAATCGCAATTCTCTTCAACGAGGCGGCGCATACCTTTGCCCTCTGAACCCATAACAATGGCGGTTTTTCCGGATTTATTTACTTTATCTATGGTGGTTTCGGCATAGCCGTCCATACCCATTACCCAAAAGCCGGCATCTTTTAGTTTTTCTATGGCGCGACTTAAATTGGTGACGCGTGCAATCTTCACAAACTCAATTGTGCCGGCGGCAGCTTTATCCATTGCGCCTGATTCTAGTGGCGAGTTTTTATCTTGCATAATAAGACCTAAAGTTTCAAAAGCAGCGCAAGAACGGATAATGGCGCCGATATTTTGCGGATCGGTTACTTGGTCTAAAATCAAAACATGGCATTGTGCTTTATTTTCCGATAAAGCGATTAGGTCTTCAATGGCGGCATTTTCCAACCGATTGCAATAAAGGGCGAATCCTTGGTGCACGGCGTCTTGGGGTAGAAATTTACTAAAGTCTTTTTTATCTATTACGGTCGGGGTGATATTAAGGTTTAAGCTTTCTATCTCAGCGCGGTTGTCTGCGGAAATAACGAGTTTTTTGATTTTTCTTTCAGGGTTTTTTAAGGCGCTTAAAACAGCATGGCGACCATAGATAATCAACTCGTCTTTAACCTTGCTTTCTTTTTCGCTATGTTTATGAAAGTTATTTCTCATCTCTTAAGACCTTTCTTAGAATCCCGTTATGTTTTTTTAGTTTTTGCTTTGCCTGCTGTTTGGTGCAACCTTTAAGATACATCACGCAGGCGACTTTTACATTGTTATCTGCTTTTATACGATAAGTTTCGGCTTTTGCAACAGGAATCTTGCAAATGGCGGCGATGATGCGGTTGGCTCGGTCAATCAGTTTATCGCATACCGGTTGTAAGTCTATCATATAGTTGCCATAGGTCTTACCGATTTTGACCATTGAGGCGGTTGAGAGCATGTTTAATACCATTTTTTGGGCCGTGCCGGATTTCATCCGCGAAGAGCCGGTTATTGCTTCTTCTCCGACAACAGTCAGAATCGTTAAATCTGCAACATCTTTTAATTTGGCATTGGGGTTTGAAGTGATACCTATGGTCTTAGCGCCTTTCTTTTTCGCTTCTGTTAAGGCAGTTAATACATAGTTCGGGTTGCCTGATGCAGAAATACCGACAACAACGTCTTTTTTGGTCGGTTTAAACTCTTTGATATGTTTCAATGCCTCGGTTTTATCATCTTCCGCGCCTTCTATGGAATGTTTGAGTGCATAATCTCCACCGGCTATAAATCCCGTTATCATACCGTCAGGGGCAGAAAAAGTCGGCCAACACTCAGAGGCGTCCAAAACACCCAAGCGCCCCGATGTTCCAGCCCCAAAATAGGCTAATCTTCCACCGTTTAAGAAAGACTGACTTATAATATCTACGGCTTTTGTTATCTCGGGTAAGGCTTTTTCAACGGCTTTTGCTACTTTTTTATCTTCATTGTTGATGACTTTTACAATTTCTGAGGTTTTCATCAAATCGATGTTTTTTGTTTTGGAATTGCTTTTTTCGGTTAAACTATCGGTCATTAACGTATTCCTCCTTAGATATTATATAAAAATAATGGGAAAACTTTAAGATTTGATAAAAAAGCTATTGACAAGAAGAGAAAAATAAGTTTTTATCACTCCTGTCAGGTTGAAAGACTTTGTCTTTTTCCCTTGTTGCGATTTAAGCGGAGGGGTGGCAGAGCGGTCAAATGCAACGGACTGTAAATCCGTCGACTTTCGTCTACGATGGTTCGAATCCATCCCCCTCCACCACTTGATATCGCAATTAACAGGTATAGGTTTTTGTTTGAGAGTTTATTGGTTTGAGCGGGTGTAGCTCAATGGTAGAGCAGAAGCCTTCCAAGCTTATTACGAGGGTTCGATTCCCTTCACCCGCTCCAATTTTCTCCTTAAATAAAGACTCTTACCATAAACGCAATATTTAGATTTTAAGGTATGTAAATTATGGCAAAAGAGAAGTTTGAACGCAGTAAGCCACACTGCAACATTGGTACCATCGGCCACGTTGACCATGGTAAAACAACATTAACCGCAGCTATTACCAAAGTATTGGCTGAAAAGGGTGATGCCGAATTCGTAGATTATGCAAACATTGATAAGGCACCTGAAGAGCGTGCTCGTGGTATTACCATTAATACCTCTCACGTTGAGTATGAAACAGACAAGCGTCACTATGCACACGTTGACTGCCCAGGCCACGCCGACTATGTTAAAAACATGATTACCGGTGCGGCTCAAATGGACGGTGCAATTTTGGTTGTGTCTGCAGCTGACGGTCCGATGCCGCAAACTCGTGAACACATCTTGCTTGCACGTCAAGTAGGTGTTCCGGCGATTGTTGTTTATATGAACAAAGTTGACCAAGTAGATGACCCAGAGTTGTTGGAATTGGTTGAAATGGAAATCCGTGACTTGTTGTCTTCATATGACTTCCCCGGTGATGAAATTCCGATTATTAAAGGATCTGCATTGGCCGTTCTTGAAAACGGCGATCCCAAAATCGGTCATGATTCCATTATTGAATTGATGAACGCTGTAGACAGCTACATTCCGCAACCGGAACGTCCGAAAGATAAGCCGTTCTTGATGCCGATTGAAGACGTATTCTCAATTTCCGGTCGTGGTACCGTTGTTACCGGTCGTGTAGAGCGTGGTGTTCTTCACGTAGGTGATGAAATTGAAATCGTAGGTATTAAGCCGACACAAAAGACAACATGTACCGGTATTGAAATGTTCCGTAAGTTGTTGGATGAAGGTGAAGCCGGTGATAACATTGGTGTTCTTCTTCGTGGTACAAAGCGTGAAGAAGTTGAGCGTGGTCAAGTATTGGCCGCTCCCGGTTCTATCACACCGCACACTAAGTTTGTTTGCGAATGCTACATTTTGACGAAGGAAGAAGGCGGTCGTCATACACCGTTCTTCAACAACTATCGTCCGCAATTCTATTTCCGTACCACCGATGTAACCGGTTCTATTCAATTAAAAGAAGGTACAGAAATGGTAATGCCTGGTGATAACATCACTATGACAGCAACCCTTATTCACCCGATTGCGATGAACGAAGGTTTACGTTTCGCTATTCGTGAAGGTGGACATACTGTTGGTGCTGGTGTAGTAACCAAGATTATTGAGTAGGGGGATGTGCTAAAGTATGGTCAAATCGCCAAATCAGCTCCTTTATGTACTATTCTTTGTACACCGTAGTCGCTGATTTAACGATAGCACCACACTTTATCCCACCCATTGCAAAGACCGCCTAGAAATAGGCGGTCTTTAAATTTTCTTATAAAAAACCGCCCTTTATCGCTTTTTTATACCACAGAGCAGGCTAAGTATATGTGATGTGTTTTTATTAGTTAAGTTTTTATAGCTAGAAGAGAAGTCGTCCTTGTGGCGACTTTTCTGTTTAAGGGCAAAAATTATTTATCATTTTTGTAAACTAAAATT
>Ga0247610_10000668_pt1 | contig 46930 bp, 44 predicted proteins | sample 174DNAGHGhighgp2_FD_193483 | JGI IMG/M metagenome (GOLD analysis project Ga0247610, IMG submission 193483) | Sheep rumen microbial communities from Palmerston North, Manawatu-Wanganui, New Zealand - 1742 DNA GHGhigh gp2 | ecosystem: Host-associated > Mammals > Digestive system > Stomach > Rumen...
CTACGGTAGTACGAACAGCAGTATTATTGGCGATAAGAGTGGTACTCGCAAGATTAAGTATACGAACTCCTTCATTAACACATTGGGCGATGATATTGGATATCAGCGTGATAACACGCCGGGTCCGTTCGGTCATTTTGATAATATTTGGTGGATTGGTCATACCAATACTACCCAAGATACGAGTATATCGGGTTCGAGTACGACGACTGGTCATTTAATCGTCGCACAGAATAGCTCAAGTGAGTCTTGGCATAATGCCGTGTTTAAAGACCGCTTTGTGTTTATTGGCAGTGATCCGAAGGCATATGGCTTCTCTTATTGGTATGGTGTCGATAGTGTTTTGACGACTAACGTATACGGGTCTGTGCGTTCGACCAATACACTTGGGTGGTCATACACGTTTGACGATGCTTACTCTCCGTGTAAGTCACCGATGATTTACACTGGTGGCGTTTCGCTGGGTGGTTATGGTACTCGCGAATGCAACTTTATGCTTTTGAAGATTGGTACGTCTCGTACTAGTGATGGTTCAACATCTGTTGTTAATTATTATAATGGCTACAACACCTTGCCGAATATGATGACATATGGCGGTGGTGCTTCGAAAATTATTAGAAGTTCCGCGCTGCAAGGCCCGTGGACAGAGACCGAGACTAATACAACTTATTTGTGGAAAAATAAGTCGGTTTCTGATGACCACTTGGAAATTGGTTCGACGACCTATACATACACTGTTCCGAGTACGCAAGTCGTTAATTCTAGTGTAACTCCGACAATTTCGTTGTATAAGATTCGTTATTTTTCTGACGGTGTTACTGAGTATACTGGTGATAAGATTTGTGATATGACGGTAACGGTAGACGGAAACGTGTTTACTGGAACTATTCCTAGTGCTTTATCTGAACGCGCAATTATTGAGGTTAAATATAATTATTATGATACCGCTGGTACGGCGATTTATGATTATTACAACACCGATGTCCAAAATGGCCACCACTTGATGATGGATTGTCCGTACAAGGGAATGGCTCTCGTCGTTCAAGATAAACAAGAACTTGACGGCACGTTGCACGTTGGTCTTGGATTAGCTGGCTCTTCGTCTACGGTTTATGGAAACCAGAAATTCGTGTATGCAAAGTGTAATTATGTTAACAATGCGTTTGAAATTACTCTTGGTGGTGCCATCACGGCAAGTTTGCGCTTGCCTGGTACGTATAACAAAGATGAGCAAGACTTGAACACCGACTATCAGTTGGAATCTAAGTATGGTGGATTTGAGTTGTATGGCACTATTAGATTTACTCAGCAAGGTAATACTGGTACAAAGCCGGACACCTCTACTAACTCGATCGAGGCTACCTTTAAGAGCCTTCAGTTCTGTTACGATCTGGATGCTGGCTATATGATTAGTGTAATCGAAAATGGTTCTTCGTCTAGTCACGTTTCTTATACACCTGAAAATAACATTATTTGTGGATATGGTGGTATGCTGTTGAGGCCGACTTATATCTACATAACTGATAGTGCGGAAACGGTGTTCAAGTATATCGAGCGACCGATGGTGACGACTAACGGATATAGCATATATATCAAGACTAACCAAACCGTTGCTACTGAATCCGATACAATGTATCGTATAACTCCGGTTGAGTGGCGAGACACTAGTGGTAATTTGATAACCGTAAGTGGCTCCGGACGCCATAGCGGTACAATTTATCCGTGCCGGTCTGAAAAATTGAAGGGTGACAGTGCTTCTGCGGAAGGTGTAAGCTTGGAATAGCATTGTCATAGTTTAACCAGAAGCACACCCGCGTAGGTGTGCTTTTTGTTCAAATTGAACTAATTTAACTCGAAGGAATAACATACATAAGGGTTCTTATGAAGATTAAACGCGAAAAGCTCCTTTTGCTTAATAGCATTCTCCAGCAAGCCGAACGTATTTTCAAGGCTCCGATTTCTGGAAAGTTCTACTACACGGTCACTCGTAACCGTAACAAGGCCGAAGAAGAGCGTAAACTTTGCTACGAAGCTTATCCGGTAGACCAAACGTATCTCGAATACGACCAGAAGCGTATCGGAATCTTTTCCGAAGAAGGCATTCATACCGATATGCAGCTTCGTGAAATGTCCGTAAAGGAACCGGAAAAGTTCAACGCTATTCAGGAACGCCAGCGTAAGCTCGCTGATGAGTACAAGGATGCCATCGAAGCTGAAAACAAGATGGCGGAAGCTCGAAATGAGTTCTTCAAGGAAGACCTCGAAATCGAAATTCGCCAGATTTCCAGCTCCGAATTGCCGGAAATCGACCCGAAATCTGGTTTTAAGGCTTGGGACGTGTTTAATGCGCTTGAACCTATGGTGTCATACCCTTCTAATGTGACTACCAAGACGGTCGAACGCGAAAAGATTCTCAAGATGAACGGTGTTTTGTATCAGGCTGAGATGATTTTCGGAAACAACGTGTCCAGCAAGTTCTATGCTGCGGTCAAGCATAACCGTGAAAAGGCTGAAGAAGAGCGTAAGCTTTGCTACGAAGCCTACCCGGTCGACCCGAAGTTCATCGAATACGACCAGAATCGTCTGGCTATCTTTGGCGAGGAAGGTATCGTGACCGACGACCAGCTCCGCGCATTGGCTGCCAATGACCCGGAAAAGTTCAACGCCATTCAGGAACGCCAGCGCAAGCTCATCGAAGAGTACAAGGACGCTATCGAGGCCGAAAAGAAGATGGGTACCGAGCGTCAGGCTTATTTCAAGGAAAATGTCACTATTGACCTCCAGTTGGTCACTATGGACGACATTCCGGAATTCGCTGACGGCGAGCACATCAACACTTGGGAAGTCTTCGATGCTCTTGCACCGATGATCGACTTCGCCGAGGATTCCAACAAGGAATAGTTATGGCTGGATTGAGCGGATGCCTAGTAGTCCGCAACGGTAAGGCGAGCGTCGTGCGCTGTCTCGACGCTCTTCTTCCGCTTGTGAACGAGTACGTTATCGTGGACACCGGCTCCACTGACGGTACGGTCGAGCTGGTTAACGACTGGAAGGCTCGCCATCCGGGTTCTCGTGTCGTGCTTGAACAAGTTGGCCGCCTATTCCACGACGAGGACGGCATTTTTGACTTCGGCGGAGCCAAGAACTACGCAATCAAGATTGCCTCTTGTCCATATGTGCTGTGGGTGGACGTGAATGACATACTGGTCAACGCGCCCAAGGTTAGGGACGCGTTTGACAAGATAGTCAACAAGATACCGCACGCCAGTATAACCCTGTTGACCCGTGTGGACCCGTCTTTTGCTTTCCCAAGGGTTCGTATAGCTCCGAAGGAATATGCCCATTTTGAGGGCAGAATCCACGAGTATATGGTCAATACCTCCAAGGACGGGCAAGTGGTGACCACTCGCTTTATGTTCGACAACTTCAAGAAGTATCGAGACGTGTCCAGAAACGTGAAGACCTTGCTCAAGGACTGGAAGTTGCAGCACACCCAGCGGTCTGCCTTCTATCTGGGCAATTCGGCACGGGATATCAACGATTTCGAGACGGCCAAGGCTTGGTACGAGGTAACCGTAGACGAGTTTCCGTCTATGCTTAACGAGGAACGCGCCAAGTCGATGGAAGCATTGTGCGACATCGCTCTGAGGCAGAATGACCTGATTACGATGGGGAACCGCTCTATGCAGATGATAGAGGAGCTTCCTACGCGTCCGGAGGGGTTCTACTACCGTGCTAAGTACCAGTATGCCGTCGGGAACTACAAGATGGCCGCGAAGTGCCTAGACCAGCTGCTCAAAATCAACAAGGTCATCAGACCGTCCCATATGTGGATTAACCCGGAAATATATGACCGTCACCGCCATATTGAGATGTACAACGACGCTATGAAAAAGGCCGAGTTCTCGAATATGCAGCCGATGATGCCGGAAAGGGTCGAGATGTACCAGAGAGGCCGAGATTACTCGGCGGCTGGTATAGGGTCGCAGATGATGGGCGGTTTTGGCACACCAATGTACGAATTTTCCAACTAAATACCCAGCCAGTCCGAAAGACTGGCTTTTCTAGCACCTAGAAACATATAAACTACGAGCAAATGTATTGGAACAACGAATATGTCTACGAATCTACACGAGCTTACTAAGCAGCTGGATGCGCTGACCTATAACTCTCGAAGTGTCCTCAACGCACTTATCCGTTCTGTAATGGCAGCCGGGTCCAGCACTGGCTGGACGGTGGAACGTGCTGGTGTGGAAGTAACGATGACGAGGACTGATATCTTCCTTTTGAGTTCCTTCTATACCGAGTGGGAGTACACTCGTTTCGACAAGGATCAGTTTGATACTATCCGCGAAAAGCTGGACGCGCAGTACGCCGACGGCCAAGGAATGGTTAGCGATACCCCGGTAACCTACGCTATCGTGCAGCACTCGAAGATTATGACGATGACGACGACCGATGTCGGTGTCGCCGACGATTCGTACTGGCTGGACAAGGTCAAGAACCAAGTGAACCCCAAGATGTTCACGAACAGTGCTCCGATTCCCATTAACCTTCGTACGCCGATTTACGACGAGAACTTGTCGACGAAGCATTTCGACCAGTTCGAAACCTATCTGTTCCCTCGTGCCTATTATACGCTCGATACACTGGGTTTCAGCGGTGATAATGCGTCGCACGTCGGTGGAGGCCGGGAATGGTTCTTCGACATTGACGACAAGATGACGATCGGTGCAGACCGTACGATTATCGGCGTTCAGAACCCGGATGTCGCGAAAGTCCGTGACACCAACTACCAGACGCTTGGAACCCTTAATTCCCTCGCTGGCGGTACTGATTCGTATGCCTTCGGTCCGAATACGTTTAGCTACGGCTTGTATAACCAAGTTTACGGTAAGCATAGTGCCGCAGTTGGCGGTGCTTATAATTTTGTGTATAGCGACGAAAGCGGAATCCTTGGTGGCCACTGGGGAACCGTGCAGAGTCCCTATGGCGCAATAGCCGGTGGCCTTGGTAACTTTGTTACTGGCCAGTATGGCTTTGCCGCTAACGAAAATAACTATGTCGGTGGCTATGCGTTCTCGTTCCAGCGTTATGTGAAGGCGGCTAATTCCAATACGGTTACTGACTGCGTAGATACGTTTACGACCGAGGATGGTTGTGTATACAATCTTCAGCTGACTGGTGCAGCTGGAAACGGTGCGGACGCAAATGGAACTATCGGCCCGAACCAGATTCTCATTACGACTAATACGTTGGCTCAGTCTGGTTTCCATTCTGGACAGAATAGGATTTCCTCTGGCTATGATACGGCACCTTATGGTTATGGCGATATTAAGGTAGGCGACTTTGTCCGTCTGTCTCGTCCGCGTGTATATAACGATAAAGGCATCCCGAATATGGGCAACTACCTTGACCGTACCGTGACTGCATTGGAAATGCGTTCTTACGGTCTTGTGGTTACGTTTGACAACGCAGTGAACCGTTTCCCCGGTGTCAACGGAGAAGTGACTGACGGCTATGTAGCTCGTCGTCATACTTACCAGTTGCCTGTATGTAACGATTTCAACAAGTTCATCCGTTTGGAAAATGAAGGCCCGTATTCGTCTGCAGCGTTTGGTTTCAATACGGTTGCTGGTGGAAGGCACCAGTTTGTCGCTGGCCAGTCCAACTCTGAATTGATGCGTCCGCTGTTCATTATCGGTAATGGTAGCAGCTATATTGACGGTAATACTTATCGTCATAACGCGTTTGTGGTGGCGAAGAATTACGCTTATATGCGAACGTCTGCTCAGTACATCAACTTTGGTATTTCCGACTATTCGACGGCGACCCAGTACGTTCACGGCGATTCGTCATATAAGGAAAACCGTAAGTATGACGAAGACTACGTGAACTACGGTATCGAAAAGTATGCCGGTGTTTATGCGTATGACCTTGATGATGAACAGCTTGATGAAACTCGTGCAGTCCTCCGTGTGTCTCACGAGCATACCGCGCTTGGTATCGGTCGAAGCAGCATTATCGCGCATCCGATGTCGACTGAAAAGAATCCTAACACTAACAAGGTTCTCCTTGAGGCCGAATGCCACGAAGGTGCTATCGGTATTCACGCCGGTTCTTGGCAGTACGATCCGTCTGAAGAAGATGCCACCGATGAAAATAACTGGCTCGAATTCTACAACCATCAGGTTAGTAGCGGTGGCAAAGATATGTCCATTACTATGTGGGCATTGGATAATATCGGTATTCACGGTTCTGGCGGTATTAGGCTGCATACGACTAAGTACATCCACGGCGAATATGGTGCCTTGACTCTTCACGGCATCTCTATGGGCGCATTGACCGCCGACACCTCTGACAGTCGCGGCTTGATGGACTTCTATATGGGACATGCCGACAATAAGCAAGTGACCGCTTACATTAAATATCCGGGTCACTACTTTATGTGGAAGAACCACGCGATCAACTCGCATCAGTCAGAAGAATCGTATTCGAACTATATCGGCGCATACCACGTAATTTCGAACACGCATTACATCCAGACGAATGACGCTAAGGATGGTAACATCTGGTCTACGGCTCAGCTTATCTTGCCGGGTAACGTGTCGTGTGGTCTCCAAGAACACAATAACCACGACTTGCCTCACCCGAAGCTTCAAGTTCAGAATGTTAACTTCCCTGATGATATCCACAAGAAGCCTTACCAAACGATTGGTTATTTGAGCCAAGAGCTTGCGTACTTGGTTGACGTTAAGGATGTGGAAACGAGGCTTACTGATTGCTTTACCGGTACTCTTAAACCGCTTGCTGGCAGTGGCACAAATTATATGCATTTGGCTAATGTTACGTTTGACAACGTGGCTCACGGTGCTGGCGGTGTTATGTTTAGCGTATCATTCCTACAGCAGTTCGGCGTGTGCGGAAATGCAATATTGTCGTTCGCCATACTCCAAGGTCTTAATCCTCATATTGGAGATGGGGGTCAATGTGTCGTATTGAGGAAAGAAACTCTAGCGTCAACTAGTTCACTGAGTACAATGAAATTCTATGCGGTTTGTAAGGGTGACACCTCGGCTGAAATATGGTATAGTGTAACGGCTAACACCGACGTGATTACGTCTATGAAACTAATTGGTGGTGTTGCTAGTGTTGGCTATGTCAAACCACAGAATCAATCATTTACGACAACCGCTCCGTCTGGCCTTGAAGAAATACCTTGGGACACCGAATTAGTTTAAGTGTGGTAAGATATGGCTACAAATGTACTTGACATCAATCCGTTAGAACATTTGACTGGCGATATCGCCAAGTCTCAGTTCAACTACGAGTCTATCTTGAATGGACTCGTTAATTGGAACAACAGTAAGGATGACATCATAACCATTCGCTTGGCTACGACATCCGAACCGTGGTTCCGTGACATCAATTTGCACACTCGGTATTACTATTCCAAGAGTGCTGGCGCGACGTTCTCTGAAAAGGCGTTGAATCCTAACCGATTCGCGTATAATAGCCGCTACCAGATGGTTGCTGGCGTGGACGAGGAAGTTGTCCTCCGTATCAATGCTAGAAATCTCGGTGGGGTGAATCCGTGGACTCTCTATGAAGATGTCGCTTTGTATAACCAAGTCAACGAGATTCCTGACCCGGATTATGTCGATTATTACCGTATAGATACACAATCCGAGTTTACTATGAACTTGGTGAAGAATACCTACATTAGGTATTCCAACGGTGGCGACGTGAAGCTGTGCAAGGTTATCCAAGACGTGTCTGCTGGAAACGCCATTGTTCCCGGTACAAACATCAAGGATGCTGTTATTCAGCTTGAAACTAATAACGGCGTGGTTCCGCAGAATCTGGAAAACGAACAGTTTTTGTCTTACGGAAACGTAGTGTATGTCAAGTCGGAAAACTCCGAGAGAGACCCGGCCAAGAGCATTACGAAGCGTGCCAGTGGCTATGAGCCGTACTGTGACATCTATCCGACGCCTCCGGCCAATACCGATGATTATGATCCGCCTGTAGCTGACTACGGAAAGTTCGTGTACTATCGTGGCGAGTTCTTTGTGTATATCAGCGAAATGCCGACCACGCTGGCTCCGTTCGATGAAGCGACTGTCGAACGCGACGGCAGTTCGACTGTGACTATCCGCAAGTACAATACCGATTATTGGAAATCCGTTTTACTGCTACCGACTACTTATAACGTGAATGGTAGCGGTACGCTTCGTTTCACGGTTCCGACCGATATCAACGGCTTCGTGCTGCTTAATGGTTCGACGGTGGCTTCTGATGAAAATACCGAAATCGGAGTGACCGGTTCTTTGAAGCTGAATGGCGGCAAGACCAAGGAACATTCTGGCGTGGATATCTTTTACACGTCCAACTACACCGAATGGCCGAGCAACACGCCTAAATGGGTGGAGGGAACTGCATACCAGACGGACGTTGGTAAGAATGCTTACTCGCTGCAGACGTATTCCGCAGTGATGGTATTCAACCACGCCGACCCTTCCGTCAAGCAGCGCAACATCATCAACTACGATGGACCGGATTTGGATCAAGGCTTGTGCATTATGCTTCCTTGTGAAGTCGAAGTTGAAGAGAACGGTTCTCCGGTAATCAAGAAGCCTAGCGACGGTATGACCTTTGAGTTTATCCTCAATATCTGGCCTAACCACGCTTATGACGGACGCGAATACAACGACTTGATTATCAACAAGTCTCAGGTCTATGTGTACAGCATCAAGAACTGGGATGACTACAAGACCGATGGAATGGGCGTATCAACTGTTACTCCGGTGGCGAAGTTCAGTATGGCTCGTCTGACGAACTTCTACGTTCACGATGAAAATGTCGGTGTCCCAGATAGGCCGGTCGTCTACAAGGCTACCTTCATTTACTCGGAAACCGAAGACCGTTGGAAGACGTACGACTACTACCAGTTCCCGGACCATATCTTGCTGTCTCCGTTTGGTTTCGTAGATCCGATGTCCAAGGAAGCCTACGAGGTGCAGTCCGCTGGGTTCCCGCTGTTCCAGAATCCGTTTGCTAATTACGACTTGTCTCCGATTCACGTATCGGACACTTATCGTAACCAGCTGCAAGAAGACCCACGAGACCAGTAACCAGCTAGTTTTGTTGTTCCTAGGCCGGTCCGAGCAATCGGGCCGGTTCTTTTGTGGCCTCGAATTATATAAACTGCGAATAGCTACTGGAAACTGATAAATGTCCGAAATTTCAGAATTCGATAAGATCCACAATTACGTGACTTGGCCCGACCGTGAAAGGGAATTCTTCCCCAATGGCGACGTTACGATAGGTGCATTGGGGTTCCCGGCGGCTAACGAGAGCGGAGTCGCCAACGACGGTACCTGTAAATGTGCAGAAGGCGTGGATGAGTGCGAAATGCCTCGTACGGTCTCCGCAGAGTTTAGCGTTGCGCATCCTAGCACGCCGATTCCGGACGACGCAAGCTTCTTTAAGGCCACGACGCACGTCGATGTGGTCTACAAGAACAGCGAGCTTGCCTTTATTATCCCTGCCAAGAAGATTGACTACGTACGTTCGACACATACATTGACGGTGAGTCTCTTTGACGACATTACTAATGTCGGCTCATATACTCGTATTTATTTAATCAAGAACGAGAACTCTAAAGACCCACTGACAACCACGAAGCTGATTAACGATGACGTTACGCTTGATCGTGATGGTAATGCGTTGACGACAACCAGCATCAATGCCGATAACAGCTTTGACCTTCCCGAAATAACAGAAGACGAGATCGATTCTGATAAGTTTGCTGTCCGTATAGTATTCTTGAACGATGCCGACGTGTACGTGTATCTTACTGACCAGAAATCTGGCTACGAGAACGGCGTATACGAAATCAAGAATGGCACGATGTCCTATGTAGCCGCTTCCATCGGTGACGACGAGATGTCCGACGCCGACCGCGACGAATTGCTTGCAGACGGCAAGACTATGGACAACGTGGGTACGTGTTGTGGACCGCATTTCCGTAAGACCTACTCGCACGACGAGATTCACGACTATGTCTATAAGAAAGTCGGTGCCGTTACTGGTTTTGGCGTATACTCTGATGTGAGCGGTTGCCAAGGTTCGCTTGTTGACTGGCTGACTTCTAGTGGACTCGTGGACATTGGAAACCGTCGAGGATTCCCGGTGTATGTAAATGGATTTGGCCTTGGCTCGTTCTATGTTGGCCAGTCCGCTACTGTATCTAGTGTTACGGTAAACGAGGAATCGGATGACGATGTCGAAACCATCCATCCGTGGCTGCTGTGGTCATATGGAACTACTAAGAACGAAGAGACCGATACTAACGTGTCGGCACTTCCTCGTGACTGGCCGTTTACTTATGCAAGCGGTTCTTTCAACCGTCTCGACGACGTTAGTAGCGTCACCTTGGTCAAGCACGGCGTGACTATCGATGGATTTAGCGACCCGGATATTGAGAATCCGACCTTTGGCAATCTGTACGACGATATCTACGATGAAGAAGACCCGGACAATCCTCGTCTGGTAGCGCACCGCTTCTACAACAAGCACCATTTCGTGTTGAACCAGAAATACAAGCGCGATGCGGACGGCGGCTACGAAGTGAAACCGTTCTTCATCCAGCTTCCGGCTCCGCTCGATACTGAAGACGGCGATACATATGAAATTACTGTCTCTATCCAGAACCAGCCCGAAGACAATCTTGGTGAGTTCGTGAACGCTAAGGACTTGAGTGCCTATTATGCTGCTATGTCCCAGCCTCGCGTTTACGTTATGGGCGGTCGGCAGCAGTTCAGCAACAAGAAACTGCCCATTACGTCGATCACCTATACAAGCGATGGATTTACCATTGTAACGAATCGCCAAGCGTGTGATGTTCGTGGAGACGCTTTGCCGGTAGATACCCAAGTCCGTGCTAATGTGACGGCAAGCTTGAATGGTTACAATCTACCGAGCTTTAATGCTTTTGGTCAGATAACGGCAACCAGTGTTGACGGTACTACTATTGTCTGTGAAGGCAAGATTCCGGCTGACCGTAATTACCACCGTGATGATACCAAGTTCTTCATCTGTGGTATGGCCTACCTTGGAGAAGACGACAACCCAAGTACGACTCGTATGGGTCTCGTGCGTGACTCGTCTCTGTTTAAGGGTGATACTGGTTCTGGAACGGCTGGTGCTTTGGACCAGTACAACAACTTCTACTCTATTGACGAGAAGGAAGGCCACCGCTCGTTGCCTCACGTAGACCGTCGTTACTACTTGGCTTCCGTTTACCAGACCGCTACGAATACGTTCCCTTGGCGTATGAACGGTCGCCGCAAGCTGCAGCGACTTGACCGTGTGGGAACCGATATTACACAGGATAATAGCATTATCAAGATGGTTTATGATGCGAACGTGGGTCTTCTCCACGACGCTCGTTTTGAAACCGCTACTAAGAGACCCGATGGCGGCTATGCGTTGGCCGCATCTGAAACTCCGCTGTACTACTCGTTGCCGTCGACCAGCTGGAAGAGCATCGCGTCGGTTCTTCGTGTTGCTATGGCCGAGAACTTGAAGGATAAAAAGCTAGTAACCGAGCCGTACGGTAACCCGGTTCGTCAAGCGGCGTCGGCAATGAAGAAGCTGACCAACGACTTGTACAATATGCGCTTGCTTATTACTACGGCTGGATTGCGTTCTGCCGAAGTGACTACGCAGTATCTTAGCATCAAGGATAGGACGAGCTGGCCGACTGCTGGTGAAACTTTGTTCGATTCTTCGGATATCAACTATGGCTTGCAAGGCGATGATTCTATTCGTTCGAACATTGCTCATAGCACGCTTCGTTCTTTGCCGGATTATGTGGTGAAAGCCGACTTGTATGAGGATGGCAGCTCAATGTGTCCGCTAAATAGCGACGGGGTTCTATTTACCGAGGAGGGTGATTCACAAGGCCACGGTTCGGAATTCTTCAACTATTATCAGACGGTTCCATATACCAAATACTCGTCTCAGTATGCTTCTACTAGGGCGGCTGCCGAAAACGACTGCGACCTCGTGGGTGACCCGCTTACCGGACGCATCTACTCCGACAATAGCTTGGTCAACGCCGTCATCGTGTCGAGCGGAAACTTGTCGAGCAAGCACCGCGCATATAATGATATGCGCCGTTATGCTGATGTTGGCCTTCGCCTCGAAATTTCTGATAGCGAAGTCGAATTGACTAATGAGAATCTGGCCGACTGGCTGAATCCGTTTACGAATTTGTCATACAAGGACGGTGCTCCCGCTCTGGCCATTACTACGGTGCCTACCGTATCTGATGAACAGCAGCAGTGGTTTGCCTTTGATGCCGTACAGATGTATCGCTTTATGATGGATGACGACGCCAACGACCCGGTTGAAAGCATTTCGACTTGTATGCCGTATCTCTCTGGTGCCGAGAAGACAAAGTCTAAGGCTCTCGCGAAATTTATCGAGAAGTACGTCGTAAGCCACGGTGCTGGAATGCCGATCCATTTCTACAACGGTCGCCGTATCGAGTTGCAGAATGGTGTCGTTCCGGCAAGCAATACGTTGGTTTACATTAACAATATTTATCGAATGAAGAAGCGGTTGGAAGCGGAAGGCTGTTCTACGACCGACTTGGATGATTTCCTTACGCATTACATTGATGACAACTTTGCTTCGGTGACCAGCGCGACGAGAAACCCGAACGCGGATTCTGTGGACTTGGATCTCCACAAGTTCGCGCTGTCTGCTACGGTTCCGCCTTATAAGACGGCTCCTGAGTATACGCAAGGCAATACCTATACTCGTGTCAGAATGCAGTTTACCTTCTCGCAGCGAGCTGGTCGCTGGTATACTACCGAATATAGGCAATATCCGTGTTGCTACTTGACTCCGCTATACGGAAACGATGCTCTTGTACAGCGTAGCCCGTCGTTGGTCGATGACGATGGCGTCTTCGCCGATATCGATTATAAGACTGGCCAAAATGCGGCCACGACTTACTTGTGGCGCAACTCGGCTTGTACTGGTTTCAACAACTATCGTAACGCGATGTATGCCCCATACAGCTCTTATCCTCCGATGGATATCACGTTGGGTTGTGTTCCTTACTTGTTTGAACAGTGGCCGTATCGCGAAGACGGTACTTTAAACAATGTGATGTCCAATATCAAGGAAATGCCCACTACGGCTAAGCCGGTTATGACGAAGCTGGAAGAGCCGTGGATTCCGTATGAGGATGGCGGTATCAGTCTGTACCCGCCAGCAGATGTCGACGGCGGTCATAAGATTGAAACCGACTCCGGCGTACACGCCAATTTCTGGTCGGTTCGGAAGTTTGTCCGTCCGGCGACAAGTATGCTGGATGGTTGTGACATACCAAGATACGAAGACCCTGACAACTATGACGAGACAGTTGATTACCGTTCTGGTGGTCTTGACGCTGATCCGACCTTGTACAGAATGTTCGATTTTCCGAAGGCCGGAAAAGTGGAATACCATTTGCCGAGCCAAATCGACCCGTCTATTGATATGGCTTACAACTACATCTACTACCGTTCTACGCCGGCTGAAATAGTTAGCGGAATGGCAAAGCAAGGTGTTATTAAGTCTGATGATACTCAAAACATTTGGCTTGGTTACGGCGTGTCTGACGCTGACCAGCAGATTACCGATGATTAGGAGGCTACTATGGCTGTGAATCAAGCACCACGCCGAATTACGGCTCTTGCAAACATCAATACGCTGAATACCGAGGCTAGTGAAGACTTGCTGAACGCGTTGCAGCTTCCGGCGTCGTCGACCGCGCCGACTACCGAGGCTGACCGAAAGCATTCTCCGGGTAAGTGGTATATCGCCGCTGACTACAAGCAGAATACGGAAGCCGCCAAAGGCGACTTGTGGGATGACGAAGGCGAGTCCGACTATGGCTCCGTCAGCATTCCCATTAGCCGTATCGCTATGCGTGATTCCAGCGGTATCATTCCGGAATCTATGCTCCCGGCGTATATCGATGAAATTATGTTTGGCACGCTGAACACCTCGTCTGCGTCCGTTACCACATTTACCGTGGAGGAACTGGGTGGAACAGAAAAGGTGTTCGCTTCACCTACGCAGACTGGTTCCCAGCTGGTTCCGCCGTCTAACGCGATTTTCTACGATAATACAACGAAGGTTCAGTATCGTTGGGTTGAAGCGGCAAAAGATACTCGTGATGGAGAGGTGTTCAACGGATTCACCCCCATTCCGAACTCCAAGACGATTAGGTCTAATTATGGTCTTGATGTTTCTCGTAACGCGACGGAAACGTTGATCGACGCTAAGAAGGCCGATTTCTTCACGATGTATGCTTCGGCCGGTCCGCAAGAGGTTGGTAATTCGTTTACGAAGTTCCCGTTTGATAGTGGGGCTAGTAAATCTGAGAACGCCAATCTTACGGTGGCGGCGTCTAGCGATAAGGTGACGGTTTCCAACTTGATTGAAGGTGTCCGCTATATGGTAAACCTCCAGTTGTCCGCTACGCCCAAAACGCTGTCGCCGAATATCATCGACGTGTCGTTCAACTGCAGCACCGTTCCGACACAAGTGCAGCAGATGGATATGTCCGGGCCGAGTGGCGCGGCGACAAAACTGAATTTCGTGTGTTCGTTCCGTCTGAACAGTGGAACGACTGCCGATTTGCAGATCAAGGCAGAAGAGGCCATCAACGTGACGACCACGAGATTTACGATATTCGAATTACTGTAAGATAAATTTTACAGCTGCGGATATAAAGATGCCGAGTATGAGAATGCTCGGCATTCCTATTACGGTGTACCAGAAGGCGCGACGGATATTCCACTTGTGCTCATTTATGTCGTACAGCTTTACAGTAGACATAGCGATATGGAATTCCGTCAACAGGAATAGGTACACCACTTCGATGATGTTTAAATACGGCTCGTCAAGCTTGGTTGTGTCGATAGTTCTAATCATACACAGTAAATTAGTATTATCTGAGCCAAAGTGTCACCGGAACTTCGTTGCTATCGATGTCCATATTGGCGACCGGCTGGAACCCGTACTTGCTCAAAAGCTCGGTTGCGGATTCGTCGTCAGCGTCGGTTACGGTAAACACCTTCGTATCGGTAGCATCGATCTGGGCGAGCAGTTCATCGGCTATACCCTTGTTTAAATATTCGTCCGGAACGGCGAAGAATTCAAGCAAGACACGACCGTCTAGGTTCACGCCAGCGTGGAGCGAATAAAGGTCTAGCGGCTTGAACCCCATATAGTTCTTCTGCGTAGGGTCTACGAGGGAAGCTACACCAACCGGAACGCCTTCTTCCTCGATGTACACCACCGTGACGGAGTTCAATAACCGGTCAACAACGTCGGGCGTGGTCGGAAGTCCGGGCTTCTGGACTTCGGCGCGGACGTTCATACGGCCAGAAATGATGTCGGCAAGCTGGTAAAGGACATCCTCGGTTATGTCACCGGGGTTCTTGACGAACGCCGAATACTTGGTCGGGTCGAGCGGCTGGGCTTCGGTTGGCTGGGTAGGATCAACCGAGTCGAAATTTTCCTTCAAGTCTTCGATGAATTCCATTAGTTGACCTCCTCGGTCGGCTGGGCAGCCGGTTCGGCTGCGGCTGTATGGAACATATTTTCAGATCCAGGGAGCTTCTGCTTTGCGCGGAGTTCTTGGTCGAGGCCGCGAGCGAATGCGGTCGCAGCTTTTTGAGCGGCGGCCTTCTGCGCTGCATCATCGCCTTCGACATTCACCTTCATAGTGCCGTTCATAAGGGCGGCATAGATTTCTTGGGCTTCCTGACCGGACGGAGTCTTGGTCACGTCGTAGTTTTGGACATTGTTGGCCTCTTCGCGAATCTTCTGCGAGAACGCGTGCACCATTTCCGGAATGGTGTCTGTATTCAGGATGGCCGTTTGGTCGAGCGTTGGCTGGTGTCCGCCACCGGCGCAAGCGACAAGGAACGGAGCGATAGACAGTGCGGCGACCGAAGCGAACTTCTTCAGTTTCTGCTTGAAACTGTCAATCAAACCTTCCATAATGATCGGGTTGTCCAACGCGCACTTACCGGCGGTAATCGCGTCGTCCATAGAAGTTCCCTTGCTAACGACAGCAACGACACCGTAGAGGTTCTTGGTGCCTACTGCGGACGCTTCGACGATGATTCCGTCGGAGACCTTGGTGCAACGCACCGAACCGTTTTCGAAGAATATCTCCTTCTGCGAGTCGATAATCTTGCCGCAGCTCTCGAACTGGGCTTTCTGCTCGCTCTTGAAGTAGATGTCCTTGATGCTTTCGATAATTGACGCGTTCTGGAGCGTCTTCATTTTGGTCAAATTGATGTAGAATTCGGCGTTCATAGGAACCTCTCTTTACCATTCTGCAGTTTATACGATTTGAGCTTGTTGCAAGATAAACTTCAATGTGCTATATTTCTATACAATAGGATATATCCAAAATATGCCAAAAAGACTTACTTTTGATGACTTCAGGGACGGCCCAGTCTCGGTTCCCGACTTTGCTCCCGGCTGCTACGGTATGGATTTGACCATCCGTGGTGCTATGGACGACAGGGAATGGAAACGCTGGGTATCGATTACCAACGTCCCGGAACTTCGCGGTATGATGGGTAAGTACCGCAAGCAGAACGGTGTCGTGGGACTGCGCGACGCCATTATTGCCTTTTTAACCGAAAACAATATCGAGGTGTTCGATGCTTAACTTCAACAAGATTATTGATACGGATGACCTTTTCACCGTGTTCCGTCTCTGCATTATGTCCAAGTTTGTGCAGGGTAACGCTCGTTACCGTGAGTGCGCGGACAATACCGAATTCAGGTACGAATCCGACGACCCGACGATCAACGCGTACGCCAACAAGGAAGGCAACCGTTACACGGTTACGCTTCTCCGTGGCATCCTTATGTGGAACGGTCTTTTCGGACTTATCTGGGTGCTTGCCGATAATGGCCAGAAATTCAGCGATACGCTGAAGATGGTACACTGGGCTTCGAACTATCTCCAGAACGATTTCGACGGAGAAATTCCGGAAACCATCTACGAGGATATGATTAACGGTTGCGGTATCAGTAACCCGAAGAAGCTCATCGACTCATTCAACCAAGGCAAGATGGAGCAGTGGCGTTCCAGCACGCTTGAAATCGCACGTTCCGTGCTCGCACACGAGCTTGGACACGTCTGCCTTGGCCACGTCGATGACAGCGGCTACGACGGCACGATTATGTCCGCAAACCGCAATATCGAGCGTCAAGCCGACCTGTTCGCTTGTTCAGTCCTCCAGTCCGGGTCTAACGTGCAGTCCGCCGCTATCGCCACTGTATTGAGCGAGCTTTCGCTCCTCTGTTTCGGTAACGGCGATGGCCAGTATACGCACCCGGCCTCCAAGGAACGTATAACCTATATGATGAAGAGTTTCGAAGGTCTGTTCGGTAGCCAGACAATGGGCGAGAAGCAGCTTATCGCCATTATGGAAGAAATTCTCAAGGTTAAGGTTAAGAAATGAAATTGACACTTTCGTTGGGCATCCAGTTTATGATGAAGGATCGCGTGATGGATATGCCCAAGATGCTCCCGCAGCAGAAGCACGATTACCCGTTCGAAGTTTCCATACCTATGGAACTCGAACCGTTCGTGACCGATTACGCCATCGCCGCGCAGACCGGTGCTGCAGCAAAATATGAGTCTCCGAAGATTGCCGCCCAGATGTGGCGACCGAAGGTTCGTACAAAGTATCCTGAAATGTTCAAGACGATTGACCAAGAAGGCAAGACGGTCAAGTTCAACGTGAGCGACGACAACATCATCGACGCGGCAATCTGTATGAATGTCGAGGATGTCATCGACAAGTTCATCGATGAAAACAAGGACAAGATTATTGATGACTTGAAACTTGAGCGTCCGCACGAGACTGAGACTCACTATTTTGCCGACACCTTCATTCACCTTCTTGAATGGCACATTATTTTCGAGGAAGCCAATGCCGAAGAAAAAGCCTAGTGATACCCTTTACCTCGCCTTGAACAAGCCTTGGTTTGATATGATCAAGTCTGGTGTCAAGACCGAGGAGTACCGCGAAATCAAGCCGAGCTATATCTCTCGTTTCCTCAAGATGGACGAGATGATGAAGTCCTTCCGCAACCACGGCGGCCCCGATGACCGTGATTTGGCTTTCCAGAACGCGGTCGACCTTGGCTGCTGGATTGCATTCAAGAAGGAGTTCAAGAAGCTCGAATTGACTTGCGGCTATCCTAGCAAGGCTGAATCGTCTCGCCGCTTGGTGTTTAACAACCCGAAGATTCGAATCGATGAAGGCAAGCCGGAATGGGGTGCCGAACCCGGTAAGAAATACTTCGTAATTACTTGGGATGTTGAATAATCGGCCAAGTTTTAGCTCTAAAAAGTCCTCCGGCTGGAGGACTTTTCATATAAACTGATAGGAAACTAAGATGGGTTTCCTATGACCGAGAATCAAAAACAGTTTTCCGCGTTTATTGAAAGTGTTTGCCAGAAGTGTGGCTGCACCGAAGCTACGGAGGCTCTGCAGAAAGGATTTGCTGCCTTCTGCGAGTCCTACGACCCCTATGAAAATGCCGCTCGTAGCCGTGTGATTAACCAGCTCCGTGGCAACATCACCGTAAAATCGCCGGACGGTACTGTCCGAGCTGCCAAGGCTCCTACCGTATTGGCTCCCGAACGTCGCACCAAGGTAATCGGTCAGAAGACCCGTGACCAGATCGCCCAAGAAGTCGATGCCGAACATCCTGAGTTCCGTGATGCGAAAGGCAATATGGCCGGTTTCGACGCTGTCAAGAGCCGTGATGAAATGATTGCCCAGCGTATGGCCGAACAGTTCGAGAAGAACAACGAGACGATGGCCAAACGCAACGCGGCTGCGATTTCCAGACTTCCGTATGAACAGATCAAGGAAATGTTCCCTAATGCCTATATCAAGGTTCAAGGCGAGGTGTGGCACCGTAAGTACCTGAGAAGGGAAAAGGACAAGGTTACCGGTGAGGTCAAGGTTACTGGCGCGTCCGGCGAATGGCTGCCCGAATTCGATTCTGGCAAATATACCGACCAGCAGACCGCTCTTACGGCGGCAAAGAGCAAGTTCTCGCCGGGTCACTGGAAGCTGTTCACGGTTATTCCTGAACTGCAGCAAGAGATTCCGAACGTGATTCCTTCCGACGCATAAGAAAAAGTCCGCCATATGGCGGACTTCTTTAATGGTATTAGAGAACCGGACTAGGCAACAGCGAGATGGTGAATCGTGTTGATCTTGTCGGAACCGTTGTACACGACCTTCTGGAACTTCTTGGGACGGAGGAAGGCGCGAGCGATTGCGGACTTCACGGCCAAGTGGCGACGCTTGGAGCGGTCAGAAAGGTACGGGTCGAAAATCTCGATACCGGACTTGCTGATGTAGGAAGTGATGAGGGTTCCGTTGATGCCGATAAGGCGACCGTAGTTGCTCACCTTGTAGCTTTCGTAGCCCGGAATGGCCTTCCACTTCTCGCCGATGTTTTTCGTGATGATGGCGTCCACGGTCTCCACGTTGATGTGGAGCATATTGTGGATGCGGCTGATTCGTGCGCTGTAGCCACGTTCGCCGGGGACTGCCTTTAGTTCGGCAGCCATATTTTCGGCCATCGTAATGGTCCGGTTGGTCAGTTTTGCGTATTCGATCATAGTTTCCTCTCTGGTTGAATTTAGAACTAGAATGATGTAATTTTAGAAATAAGGAATTTTAATTGCAACTATGCACAATTTGGCTCAAAAACTCGATGTTTTCAACGTAATCCGCTTTAACCCGGAATATCACAGCTATACCTTTGACGGCCATCGTACCGTTTCGGTGACTCGTGTCACCGGCTCCGTCAACCCCCCGTTCGACGAAATCGCTCGTTCGGAGGCCACTGCCAAGCGAATGCAGTCCGAAGGTCAAGACATAACCCCCGAACAGCTACGACGCCAGTGGAAGCTGGGGAATGTGGTCTCTACCGCTAAGGGAACAGCCGTCCATAACTATATCGAGCACGCCATCGCCCAGAAATTCCTCAAGTACCCCCTATACGACGTGATGCTGGAAATGTCCAGCCGTATGAGCCGTGAGGAAATGTTCCAAGATTTGTTCAAGGACACCCAGTTTGTCGCTGGCGTGGATCCGCAGATTTTCGACAAGCTGTTCGATGGCAAAGACCCGGTGTTCCCCAAGTATGTCAAGTGTACCGAGCTGGTTGACAAGTTCATTGCCGACATCCGTGGAAAGATGATTCCAATAAAGTCCGAACTGGTTATCGGTAGCCCGAAGTATATGGTATGCGGAATGGTCGACCAGCTATTCTGGAACGTGAAGTCCGGACAGTTCGAGATCTGGGACTGGAAAACCAATACCAAGTTCGATACCGAGTCCAAGTATCACCTAGAAGCCCCTTGCAGCCACTTGATGCAGTGCAAGCTTGACGAATATTCTCTCCAGCTGTCTTGCTACAAGCATATGTTCCAAGAGATGACTGGCATTCCTATCGGTAATTGCTATCTTTGCTGGTTTAGCGAAGAACAACCGGCGTACAAGGTTTTCAAGTGCAAGGACCTTCAGAAAGAGGCCGTACAGCTGTTAACGCAATTTGGAGGCAACAATGTCTAGGAATGATAAGGAAGACCGTGTCGGATGCATTGGAAGCATCCTTGAGCTGATCTGCGACATACTCGCAGCTATTTGCATTTTTGGAGACTGATATGAACCAACCTAAACCGGAAGACATTATCCGCTCGCTCACGGCTGAGCAGAAGAAACTCTACGACACTATGATGGCCGACGAGAAGAAACTGTTCGCCGACTGGAACGGTTGCAGAGAAATGCACGCCAACGCTATGAAGGTTCTGAATGACAAGAACATCGGACCGCAAGTCCGACTGTTCCTTATGGCTATCGCCAAGTATTGGTCTGGCCGCAAGCGTCTTATGGAAGATATGGTTCGTTCGCTTGGCAAGAAAAACTTAATCGACAAGTGGGTGTCCGATGGCGGAGAAGAAAAGAAGTGAGCCGACAATTGTCGATGCCGTGGTGATGATTCTGGACAAGCCGACAAAGGTCGACGAGGCCACCAAGTCCGGCGGTAATATCTATCCGCAGTCTCTTGCGGAGGAGATTCTGCTTGAGATTATGACCGGGAAGGCCAAGTACGACATCGAGGAAGTGTCTCCGGTGGAACGCCGACTGAAAAAGAAGATGCCGTTCGAGGCGTGGACGGAACACGCTATGGCCGAATCAGTGGGCGCACGAATAGAGGACGGCAAGTTCATCATTTCGTTCAAGCTCAAGGCTAACAAGTACGGCAAGCTTCTACAAGATACTATCAATACCCACGGACTGGATAAGATCGAGTTCTACCCGGTTGGTGTCGGTACTCCGGACGAGAACCACATCGTACGCAAGTACAAACTATCCTACGTTACTTTTGAGGTTAAGAAATGAATATCAATGTGCTTATGGCCATCAATGCCGACGGACATCTTATCCGTAGGAATATGTTCGCGCTTCCGACCAAGGTGTTCGAGTGCGAAGGTCTTCACAAGGTATTCGACCATCGTCTAGTGATGATACCGCAGACGATTCTGCCGAAGATGTACGGAGGTATGCCTCCGATGCAGTTCGGTCTGTTTACGTCACGAGTCCTAGTTGCAACTTCCGAGCGAGGCGCGGCACGATTGACGGTCGGCTTCCAGCAGAAAAGCGAAGAGTACAATGTAGGTGACATTACCATTATCGGGTCCCCCACGGTTACGGAAACCTTGGATAGTATGGGAATCGATTATAACCTGACCATCATTGCTCCACTCAACACGCATATTCCAGAGGAATTCTACGACGGGTTCGCAAGCGACGGTTCCGACGGCGACGAATTGTACACGGTTCACTATTTTAAGCCAAGCGTTGCTGAGTTGAGCGACTTGAAGATGTCGACACTCATCGATGGAATCGAGAGCGGTTCGGAACTGACCGAGGAGGAACTGTCTATAGTAGACCGTTTCGTCGGTGATTTCGCTAAAGCCTACGACAGTGAAATGTCTGGCGAGGAGCCTAGTTTCGACCGTGTAGATTCGTATGACGACGGCAACGACGAATCCACTATGGACGACGAGATGGGTAAGGAAATCGGTAAGCTATGGCGAGCGATTGAAATGACTGCATCCCAAGTCCGTACTTGCATCCAGAATACTAAGGAAGTCGCGGATGCGTATAACAAGTTTAAGTCGGACTACGAGAACGAGAAAGCCGCCGAGAAGTATACGACTCCGGTTTACAAGGATATGATCCCAGTAAGAGTCACCAGCCTAGAAGGCGAATATAGCGGAGTGGTAAACCAGTTCACTGCCTTGAAAAGGGAAACCGACGAAACCGTGGAATCTCTAAAGGCCGAGCTACGAAAGATGCGTTTGTGCTTTGCCGGGTTGGGACTTTTGGTTCTTGTATTTGCAATAGCAATTCTGGCGATTAGATAAACTAGGATATAGCTGAATATCCGGTTTATCAATGACAACTAAAGAAAAATTTTTCGAGTCCGTTGACCGTATTTGCGCAGTCAAGAACCTTCCTAATGTCGCTATCGCGGTGAAGTCGCTTTATGAGGCGACTGTCGACCCCAATGACGCTACGCTGAACCAAGTCGACCTATCCAAGCTTTCCGAGGAACAGGTGGCCGAACTGCAAGGCGACGTGACCAAGGTGGCCGAGGCCAAGAAGGCTGCCGATACCGCCGACGAAAACCTGAAGGCCGTCAATGCCGAGACCGCAGCCAAGGCCAATGCCGCTGCAGCCCAAGCCGAACAGGAAGAAGAACAGAAAAAGCAGCAAGAAGGTGTGTAATGTCTAACCAGTTCGTACAGCTTCTTGAAAGCCTCAAGGACAGCCCAGTCGCCAAGTCCGCTTTCGACTTATATAAGTCGCTGTGCGAGGCCGACTATTCAAAACACCTGACCGTCCCGGCTGCCCAGAACGCAGTTACGCCGTTCCCGAACTACAAGAACATTATGAAGCTGCAGCCGACCGCAAGCTCTACGTCGCAAGCCGACGTGCAGAAGCCTTACGAGTACCAGCCGTGCGGCGGTAGATGCTCACGTGATCCTCTCGAAGATACCAACGAGGCGTTCAAGAACGACAATACTCCCAAGACGGTTAAGCTTAACTCCACTTCCAAGGTCAAGAACCTTATCAAGCAAGCGCAAGACCACCTACCCAAGCCGGTGGAGATGTCGGTTGCGTCTCTCCGAAGCGAGCCGGTTTCCGGATTCAGCACCAAGGCTACCTTTGCTGGTCCCGGAGCGGCTACCATCAATGGCGTTGACGCCGGATATGGTGGCGGTAACGGCGGTTCCGCAGCCGCCGCGCCAGCGCAGTAGTCCCAATAAAATGCGAAACTATATAAACTTGTGGGAAACAACACCTACAGGTTTTTATTATGAAGGCATCCGAATATCTCACCCGACCGGAACTCGGTCTTACTAAAGCTCAGGTCGAATGCGTGACCAAGCTTGCCAGCATTTGTGGCATCGACTCTATGTTCGAAGGTATCAAGCTTGGCGGTGTGTCCAAGGCCATCGAACAGCCCAAGACGGCCACCAGCACTACGAATAAATCTATTTTCGGTGACGAAGAAGAAAACGAAGATGATGGCGTGGAAGCTCTCGATACGCTGTTGAGTAAATCGAATTATAGCGGCGTGAGCCAGTCCGACGATGACATTACCTCCAGCATCGACGACCCCTCTACCGCGATCCCCGACCAAGATGCGTTCGCTAACCAAGCCGGTGAAGATGCCGAAGCTGCCGAAAACGCCGCGCAAACTGACCGACTCGTTGAAGAGCTTGTTTGCACTATTGCGAATATTTACGGACACGACCAAGTTATGGATTTGTTGTCTGAATATCTCGAAAATGCGGATAAGGCTAACCAGTATGTAGACAGCTACATCGAGAATATGTCTAACAACCTTCGTTCGACTACCGGTGACGATATAGCAAAACGTCTGACTGGTTCAGATGACACCACCGCCTCCGAAGTCACTATTCAGAAGCTGAAACGACTTCTGCAGATTTACAAGGAACGTAAGTTCAAGGGTGACGACTCTAGCGTATCTCGTGCAATCGATGATATCGTCAGTGCTATCGAATTCGGCGTTGAAGCATTTGACGCGAACGCTATGAAGGGTTATGGTCAGGGTGACGCCAATGAACAGGTTATGAAGAGTTTGCTCGGTGCTCCGGCCGGACGAACCATTGGCAGGTCATCAGACCTTTTGAGCCGCCTCAAGCGTGACGCTATCCGCAAGGCTATGGAAAAGCGTCGCGCCGCGACCGTCTAGCGGTTCCATACCATTTATAGGCCGCCGACACCAGTCGGCGGTCTTTTTTATACGGCCAAATCATATAAACTGCAAAGTGTAGAAATATAGAGGCTTACCGATGACAAAACGTAATACTGGCGTACTGTGGAGCGTTACACAGAGTTTGAATGCCGACGAAAAGAAGATAGCCCAAGACAATATGGGTCTTGATACCTTGTATTCCGGCGCGAATTCCGATAATGCCGGGAAGTATGTCAAACGAGTGTACAAGGATTCGAATGGTAAGATTGTCACGGTACAGAGTGACACCAACTCGTCTTTCAATTACAACGATCCAAGTTCGGCACCTATTAACGGTGTCGGCGTCAAGGCGGCTATCGACTCAATTACCGTTAAGGTAGACGATGATACGGCTGCTCTTAACCGATTGATGGTTACTTCTAAAGATGACGACGCAATTTTTGGTGACGATTTCTACAGCGGCTTGAAGAAGGTCTCACCGTCTGGCCATACTGAATACTCCTATGTGTCGGTGAACTGCGGTGAAGGTCTTTATATTAGTGATGGACGTTATAATGAACCCGGACAACTTTGCTTGAGCGAAGCCACTTCATCGTATTTTGGTGGTATTAGGATTGGCTACAGTTCCGGTGGTGACAATTATGCGGTTGAGCTTGACCCGACGACAAAAAAAGCATATGTCTATGTTCCTACTAGTTCATTGGTTAACGAAGTGACTTGCTCGCACGACAGTGTAGGCGATCTTCGTACTGACCCTGACCGTACCATCACTTATCTGCATCAAGCCACCAATGGACAGTTGTCAGCTACTTTCTCTGATATTTCGATTGATTTTTCCAGAGTTCATCCCGAATCATCGTCTAGCTACGTAGCGGGTGAATTCGTGAATCTGGTACCTGACGATGGCGGCAAGTTGGTTCCAGCTAGTATTGTAGCAGCCAGCAAAAATTCTAGTGCTCCAAGCCGTACAAGCGGACCGATTACCGGTGACAAACTTATGTTCTGTTACGGCACCAGTCCCGAATATTGGTATTCCTCAACGTCGACGCTGTCATTTAATACGTCCAATACTGGAAAGTGCTTGACCCAAGCCGGTACGTGGGCTGACTTCAACAACTATAGCCTACCGCTTGCCGCAAACGGTACTCGTGGCGGTATTCAGATTGGTTATAGCGAGTCCAATAGTGGTAGCGCGACTAACCGTAACTATGCTCTTAAACTTAGTAGCGAAAAAGCTTATGTGAACGTCCCGTGGAGTGATACCAAGAACACCGTAGGTGTTGGTAGTACCAACCCGTCTGCTAATGAAGTTTTCGTGTTCCCGTTTGTTCGTAGTAACTCTGGAACTAGCCAGCAGAGCTATACGCAGCTTAGTGCGGTTAACTTGCTTTCGGTTACCGAAACAACCGATGCTACTGACTATTTGCTGAACTTCAATGGTTTTACTATTCCTAAAATTAACTCTTATAATATATTTGATTCCGAATCGCTGTTAACCTATAACGACCTGAGTGGTCAGTTGATTAAAGCCGCTCAGTGCGGTAATTCGACTACGCCGATATACATTAACAGCAATGGTGTTCCGACACAATGCTCATTACCGGCTACGTTTAAATTAACTGAAGGAACATATTCTGCTAAACCCGAAGCTTCAACTATGTCGTTAATTTGTTCATCTACGGTTGTGGGTGCGTCGATTCATTTGTTCTCGGCTAGTGGCGCATACCGATATTGGCCATCCAATCCGTCTGGAACGAATCCGATTGGCTATTTGGCACCAAACATTGGTAGTAGCGATGGCGGCAAATTCTTGGGCGTTAATAGTAGCGATAACACGGTTAGATGGTTGTCTGTTCCGGAAACGACGGTTATTGGTGCAGAGACGACTATATCGAGTGGTAGTCGTATTTGGTACCCGAAATCGTATAACGGAATTATTTTTGGCGACGGTTTTGAATTTACTCCGGCTCCGGATTATTATAATTGCTATTCTGTTTCAAGCAATATGGGCGTAATGGAAGGAATGTCGATTACGTATGCGCTGACCGGTTTGGCAAGTTCTACATATTCTTCTGATGATTGCGAGTTTTACAACAGGAATCGATTGTTGAATCCATCCGGAACGGGTCATTACTATGATACAGCCCAGCTGTATCGAACGGCTACGACTGGTACGTCATCTTCTACAAGTTATGTTGCGTCTACTTCGTTACCGACTGGTGCAAGCCAGATGGATATAGCGGTAGTTCCTCCGCATCATTTCTTGTGGATGCACGTAATGATAAAGTGGTATCTCGACACTGGTGGTAATCCGTTCAGCGATAACAACGTGTATATTAGTATTTCGCTTCAAGATTCAGCTGGTACAAATGCTTCTCCGGGGTACGGCGATAGACGTTGCTTGGTAGACACATATGAACGTGGTGTGTCGTCGGATAATTGCAATCTGTATAGGCCGAATTATACATTCATTGCTTACAATAACTCAGACCAGAATAAATATATACACTATTACCAAGGTGCTGCATCGCAACTGGGTGCAACAATATACAAACAAATGATCTTGTTCAAGGCTCCGGGGTATGGTGCTACCGACCAGCCGAATATGAAAAGTACATAGGACGATAATGTGATGGAAATCACACCATTCTGACAAAAATCAACTTTTTTAAGAAAAATGCCCCCAAACCCTTTACAGCCGTAAAAATATTTGCTAAACTTTATAGCGAAAAACGAAATCCCACATTCAGTGGGGTTTCTAAACCAAGAAAAGAATTATGCAACACTCAATGCTGAAAATTAACCTCGAACGCAATAGTAAGTTGGCACCCGCTGCTGACCGTCCGTTTGCATATACGGGTTGCTGGGATGCGAGAGAGTTGCACCGATGATTTCCTTGAAGGTTGATGTTTGATGGAAACCCCGGTTGCAGCAAAAGGCAACCGGGGTTTTTTAGTACATCAACGATTTTTTCGGGCCATTAGCTCAGTTGGTAGAGCATCTGATTTGCATTCAGAGGGTCGTCGGTTCGAATCCGACATCGGTCCACTAAACAAGATAAGCTCGTGAAGCTTGTCGGCAGATTGACATTTCGGATAACCCTTTTGCTTGCACCTCGCAAGGGGTGTAGGCGCAAACAAAAATAACTTCGGGCATTAGCTCAGTGGAAGAGCGTTCACTGATAGTAACTTGCCAGCAATAAGATTCGAAACTTTGTTTCGCAATAAGTCTGACGACAAGTCGCTTTCCGTGAGAGGTCACGCAATCGAAATGCGTATGTCCATTATATGGGCCATTAGTTCAGTTGGTAGAACGCAACGCTGGCAGCGTTGATGTCATCGGTTCGAATCCGATATGTGTCCACTAATTTTTATGGGCTGCTAGAAGCACGGGCACTGCCTAGACAGATAGGAATGGGTTGCGGTTACCAGATACCAACGACGTTGTTGCCGACGCCGAGTATCAATGACGGAACCGTAAAACTTCCGGGACTGGGGTCTAGGCGAGGCTGGTTCGAGTCCAGTTCGGTCCACTAATTTTATGGGGGCGTAGCTCAATTGGTAGAGCACTTCGTTCGCACCGAAGAGGTTATGGATTCGAATTCCATCGCGTTCCACTATGGTCACTTAGCTCAGTCGGAATTTAGAGCGTCACGCTACGAACGTGAAGGTCGGGAGTTCGAGCCTCTCAGTGACTACGAATAAAATATGGTCCCGTCGGCCAGCGGTTTAAGCCATCGCACTTTCTATGCGAGGACCCCGGTTCGAATCCGGGCGGGACTACTAATTTATCCTCATCTATAGCAATTGGTTAGATAGTCGCTCTGATAAGGCGGAGGTTCTTGGTTCGAGTCCAAGGGTGAGGACTAACTTTGATTGATCGGGGGTCTCAATGTTCCCGACGGCGATGGCGCAGTCCATGTGGAAGGTTAATCTCCTTCGTGATTCTTGATCAGTCATTATGCCGCTGTAGCTCAGTTGGTAGAGCGGTAGACTGAAGATCTACGCGTCGGAGGTTCGATACCTCCCGGCGGCACTAACAAACTTATGGGTACTCTGCCGTTGAAATGGTAGTAGGATAAAGTCAATAGAACGCGGAACGATGACGGCCACCAACCGTTATATCTGAACGCTAGTATGGAGACCTAACGAAATCTTAATTGGAGAGACGGGCGGGAGCTGGTAACTCTCGTTTCCTGGTTATCTAAAACCGTGGAATAGCTCAGGTTCGAATCCTGGAGGACCCACTATGCTTCTATATGTCAATGGCTAGACGAGCAGACTCTTAATCTGTGGATCTTGGTTCGAGTCCAAGTAGGAGCACTAACAAATTATTGCGGTGTAGCTCAGTGGTAGAGCGGTTCCTTCATACGGAAATGGTCGTAGGTTCAAGTCCTACCTCCGCAACTATGTAGCTGGGTGGTTAAACAATGTCGGAACCGACGAAGACAAGGATGGTCGGTATAAAGCACTCCATCAACATTAGAACCTAAAGCTCCGACGGCTACAGAAATTTTGGGGACGTGGCGAAGCGGCTTAACGCACCGGTCTGTCTAACCGGCATTCGCGGGTTCGAATCCCGCCGTCCTCGCTAGTATCGGCCAAGAAGGATATGGCAAACCATATTAAACCTTGTCCGAAAGTGCTTCACTCGATTCGCCTAGTCGGTCTATGGCGGCTGCTCTACAAGCAGAAATAACCTTGGTTCGAATCCAAGATCGAGTATTACTTTTTATTCCACGGTCGGCAAGTGGTATGCCACGGCACTGTTAATGCCCTAGTTTTCGGTGGTTCGAATCCATCCCGTGGAGCTAACTTATAGGGAATTAGCTCAGTTGGTAGAGCCGTGGTCTCCAAAACCAAAGGTCGGGTGTTCGAACCACTCATTCCCTGCGAACAAATTATTCCACGGTCGGCAAGTGGTATGCCAGCGTGCTGTTAACGCGCCAGTTTCCGGTGGTTCGAAACCATCCCGTGGAGCTAAAATCACATTTGGAAGTAAAAGGTAAAACTTCGACCGCTGCCGACTTCGGGTCGGGTTCCGGGAGTTGCCAACATCCTAAATTGGTAATGTGGTGAATTGAAGAGAGTCCTTGATAGCAACGGACAACTGAAGCGGCTCCTTCATACAAGGCACGATACTCCGTTCACCTTCGGAGCCGAGGCACTTTTCTCCATAGTATGTGTCAAAATGGAAAAATATGGGTAGGTATGCAAGCGGTTGAAGCAGAGTGACTGTAAATCACTTCCCGTTGGGTAAACACCGGGGGTTCGAATCCCTCCCTGCCCACTAAAACTTTTGGAAGCGTCCCACAACTGGTGGTGGAGCGGTCTTGAAAACCGCCGGTCGAAAGATTTGGGGGTTCGAGTCCCTCCGCTTCCGCTAAATAACGGCGTGTAGCTCAGTCTGGTAGAGCACTTGCTTTGGGCGCAAGGGGTCGCTGATTCGAATTCAGCTACGCCGACTACAACAAAATTTCAGCGTGTAGCTCAGCTGGTAGAGCGCACCGTTCGGGGCGGTGAGGTCGGTGGTTCGAATCCACTCACGCTGACTATTTGGAAGTGTCCCACAACTGGTGGTGGAGTTGCCTCGAAAGCAACCGGCCGTAAGGTTTGGGGGTTCGAGTCCCTCCGCTTCCGCTATGGGTCGAAGAGGAGCGTGCTTCTAAGGGAGCCAGATGTCTGATTCTGACCCTATCCTTTAACGGCAAGTCTCGACGGATTGTGAGCGTACGTAAGTGCAATTTGCTTGGTTTGCTAAAACCATTTGCCCAGTTAGCTCAGTTGGCAGAGCGATTGTTTCGTAATCAATAGGACGGCAGTTCGATCCTGTCACTGGGCGCGAAGATTTTTGCCTATTTAGCTCAGTTGGTAGAGCGGCTGTTTAGTAATCAGCGGGTCGGCAGTTCAAGTCTGTCAGTAGGCGTTATGGAGGGTTGGCAGAGTCCGGCTGATTGCATCTCGGTGCTAACGAGACAGGGGTAACTCCCTCACAGGTTCAAATCCTGTACCCTCTTCTAATATGTGGATGGTAGCTCAATTGGTAGAGTTCTGGCTTGTGACGCCAGAGGTTGCCGGGTCGGGGCTGGTCTATCCACCTAAAATATGCGGTATTAGCTCAGTTGGGAGAGCGCAACCTTGCCATGGTTGAGGTCACGAGTTCGACCCTCGTATACCGCTCTAATTATTGCCGATTCGCCAAGCGGTAAGGCAGAGGACTCTGACTCCTCTATTCGGTGGTTCGATCCCATCATCGGCAACTATCTCGTCGTGGGGGAATGGTAGACCCGCTAGTTCGAGGGACTAGTTCTGAAATACGAGTGTTGGTTCAAGTCCAATCGACGAGACTAAACAACAATCCGGCGATTGCTGGAACTGGAAAGACAATTCGGACTTAAAATCCGAAGCACGAATGTGCGTATGGGTTCGAGTCCCATATCGCCGATAGGAGAAACAAAATGAAAAAGATTCTTAAACGCACCCGATTATGATGGTTGCAGTTGCCATTGCTCTTCTCAACTGCATCTATGCGGGTATAGCTCAGTTTTTGGATAGAGCAATAGACTTTTAATCTATGGGTCGTGGGTTCGAATCCCCCTACCCGCACTACGCACCTATATTGTAGTGGTAACAAGGTGGTCTTCCAAACCGCAATCGCCAGTTCGAATCTGACTAGGTGCTCTACTATCCGCCGATAACCGAACTGGCATAGGTACACGATTCAGAGTCGTGGTTTTGAAGGTTCGATTCCTTCTCGGCGGACTATAACCCCAGATAGCCGAATTGGCATAGGCGAGTGATTCAAAACCACTAATTTGAAGGTTCGACTCCTTCTCTGGGGACTACTTGAAATTAAAATTAAATTGAACTAATTTAGGACATATAAACTTGTATATAAGAGCGTTAGGTGGCACTCACGGTCTTGTAGAAACCAATAAAGTTTTCGATGTCCTCGGTATATGCAGAGTGCCACAATATTGCTGTACCGAGGACATTCTTTATTGAGGCTGTATGCGGTTACAAAAGAAATGGATATGTCCGAAATGTGGGTTTCCTTGCCGTACACGAGACGAATTGCGGAAACACCGTCGTATTGAGCACGCGGATATTATCAAAAATAGACCTAAACCATATTCGTGGGAATGCCCGATATGCCATCAAGTATTTAAGTCGCGCCGAGTTTTAGAACGTCATCGGATTGATGAACACGGCAAATATGTACATAAACCTCATATTGCTACGGACAAAAAAAGCAGACCAAGTTTGAATAAATGGGAATGCAAATATTGCCATCAATCGTTTGATACACGAAAACTACTATTTTCGCATTATAAAATATGTGAAGAGAAATTAAAACTACCCGTAGATTGTCGTGGACGAGTAATTAACTATGAGGCGATTCAAAAAGGTAATCAAACAAAGGCCGTCCGTGCGTCGTTAGGACTATATAAGAGCCGAAAGGTATCGAAATGTACGAGAGAGAAATTAAGTACCGCTAGAAAGCAATATTTATTATCACATCGGGTTAAATATAACTGGAATGGATATTCTCGTAAATTAAGTTATGCCGAGCAATATTTTTATGATATTGTAAGTAAACAGTGTGCTGGCGTTAATTGGAAAAATAACTTACGAGTTAGTTATTATCGTCTGGATTTTGCAAATTTAGATACTAAGGTCTATTTTGAAGTAGATGGTGAGCAACATTATGATGAATATGGTTTGTATCACGACTCTCAAAGAACTGCTCGATTAGAGGCATTGGGTTGGAAACTAATCGGTAGGGTTCGCTGGAAATATTTTACGCGGTTAACTGATGACGAAAAGGATAAATATGTTAATGAAATCCTTAATGCTTTTATGAGTAATACTTATATAACGGTATGCGCATTAGCAGAACCGAAATAAAATCTGGCATTGAGCTGAAATGGGGTTGCAACTAAAACTTAACGAAGTTATATTTATTTTTGAGCCGTGGTGCAATTGGTAGCACGCAAGATTTTGAGTCTTGATGTTGGAAGTTCAAGTCTTTCCGGCTCAATTCCCGTTACTGGCGTAATGGCAGCCGCGCTGGGCTTAGGACCCAGTTTCCGATGAGGGAGTACAAGTTCGAGTCTTGTGTAACGGATATGGATAAACGAATCGAGAACCGCTTGTCACCGCGAGCGAAAGCACAAATAGCGGAAGTCCAGAGGAGATATCCTCCGGAAAAGTTCGAGTATAAGTTCACTTATACAGAACCCTGTTATCTAGCACTCGATTTGACGCCGAAGAATCTGCCGCCACATCCTAAACTTGTTGGTATAAAGCTGGTGGCAACGATTGAACCGCCGAAGGAAGAAGACTATGGGTGACAAGATTTGGGCGAAAGAACGCGGAACCGACGATGTCAACCACGAGCACGACACCAGTACGCCGAAGCACAACAAGGGACGCAAGCGGCTCAGACGGTCCGCGAAGCGGAAGCTTGAGAACTTTGCGGATCGGTTCTTGAACGACCAGAAGGATTTGGAACCGGAAGATATGCAGCTTCTGCAAGACAACTTTTGGGATTTAGTATAGTCCGAAGTTGAGGGGTTATCCGAAGTGTCACTCTGTAGGAATTAAGCAAGGAATAACTATGGCAACATTGGAACAGATTAAGGAACTCCGTGACCAGACGCAAGTCAGCGTGGCTCTGTGCAAGGAAGCACTGGAGGCTACCGGGTGCGATATGGACAAGGCGAAGCTGTATCTTCGCCAGAAGGGTTCCGACGTTGCCGGGGAAGGCAACTCGTTCGGTTATTCTGTATTTGAATCCGGCACGGAAAAGGTGGAAGGCATTGCCGAAGGCAACGGTTTCCAGTATTCCGACGGTATTGTCACGGTTGACATCCGTGGTTTTGACGGTAATGCTCCCAAGACTTTATGGGGAAGCGACCGATGTATCTTCGTGTGTAGACCGGTAAGGCGTTAGTCTTTTGCCGGCGTAGCTCAACTGGAATAAGAGCAAGGGTCTTCTAAGCCCTAGGTTGACAGTTCAAGCCTGTCCGTCGGTACTATGCGGCTGTAGCGTAGTGGAGACGCGGCAATTTCCTAAATTGCTATACGCTAGTTCGAATCTAGTCAGCCGTACTATGCACACGTCGCCAAGTTGGTAAGGCAGCAGATTGCAACTCTGCTATTCGGCGGTTCGAGTCCGTCCGTGTGCTCTAATTGAAATTCAAATAGCAAATAACTAACTTGGCTATATGCGATATGATAAAGTAGTCAAGCTATACAAGAATTATTCGTTGTCGACCGGAACCAAGCGTTATCTGGTCGGCTATTTCCGTAGCGACGGTTCGGCTTCAGCCGAGGAGTCGTACCTTCGCCGGGCAGAGAAGGAGCCGGTTCCGGTTTCGTACACGACTGAAGTCGAGTCAGCCACGCTCTATCCGGACATTGTGAAGCGTTGGGAGGACGAGGACGCGGAAGCTGAGCGTCAACGAGCGGAACGAGAGCGGTTTTTAAAGACGCCGATACCTTTGCCTTTGGTGCGGAAGCGTTGGCCGTCGTTTCGTCCGAAGACGGTCGAAGAATGTTTCGACGAATGGAACGAGAAGCAGAAAACTGTAATGGACTTCGTACGGACGCTCGATTTTAAGCGGAAGAAGTCTCGATAAGTCTTGACAACGGTGCTGCAGATACCTATATTTTTACAAAAAATGAGGTAAATATGCAGTACAAGGTTTTCCAGTCGTCGGACACCAATGTAAAGAAATACGTTTTCGAATGGTCCAAGGAAGAAGATACGGGCATCCAGAGCAAGGCGGCTATTGCCGAGGCTGTTCTGTACCGTTACGGATCCTACAAGGAACGCACGGTCATTTGTTGTTCCGTTATGAGCGGATGTCCGGTCGGCTGTACCTTCTGCGGTACGGGTAAGTTCTTCGTCCGCAACTTGACGGCGTCCGAGATTGTCCAGCAAGTCGAGACTGCGATTGCTGACTCCGTACTCAAGGACACGCCTACCGAGGAAATCAAGAAGTTCCAGATTATGTTTATGTCGATGGGCGAGCCGTTTATGAACTACATCAATCTGGAATGTGCCATCAAGCGTCTCAACCAGAAATATCCGAACGCTGCGTTGCTGGTGTCGACATCGGCACCGACTTGGGGTACGCTCCACAATATGCCGGCGTTCATCGAGTTGTCCAAGGACATCGACAAGGTTGGGCTGCAGTTCTCCGTCCACGAGAGCACCGACGAGAACCGTTCGAAGCTCATTCCGACCAAGACCAGCACGTTGCGTCAGATCGCTTCTCTTGGCGAGCTGTGGGCGTCCTATGTGGGTAGAAAGCCGTTTTACAACTACTGTGTCCACGAAGGCAACAACGCCGTCGAGGATGCCGAACGCTTGGTAGACCTGTTCGACCCGAAGGTATGGGAGACGACATTGAGCGTCATCTGCTCGAAGGACGAGACGGTGGCCGCCAGTATCGACCGTCAGCTTGAGGTTATCAATAACTTCAAGGATGCCTTGCTTTCCCGTGGCGTGTCGCTCCGTGTGTTCAACCCGGCCGGTCAGGACGACATCGGAGGCGGTTGTGGACAGCTCTGGTATTTCCAAGAATGGCTGAAGACTAATAACAAGCAAGGTTAGTATGTCTGAGTCTTTGGAAGAGCTTGAACGGCAAGCTGCCGCAATCAACAAGAAAATTGCCGAGTTGAAAGTTGCAAAGGGTGACGATTTTGTTGATTCGGTTATCGCTGACCTTGAAAAGCCCGGTACTTATCTGGAAGATGATTGGGGGAGTACGAAGCTGTTCATCATCAATCCAGTGTTGAAGTATCGCAAGGCGTCGAAGCGGAGCGTCGAATTTTTCGGTAAGAGATTGGTCGGTGGAGAAGGTTTATATCCGACGCTTAATGAGTGGTCGTCTGGCGGATATGATTTGAATTCGTTCCGCCGTATGATGAATGAAAAGTCATATATTGTACACCACACGCCCCGTGCGATTATTGACTATATGGGGAAGCTCGTAAAGAAATCTGGTGCCAAGTTGGAGGCGTTTCGCTACATAGTGAATTCAGTTGCTTCCGGTCCGGATGCTTACGACGAACCGCCGCAGTTGTGGAGCGCGGATGAGTTCAAGAAGGCTACAGTGAATAAATTGATTCCATATGTGATGGAACGGTTTGACAAGCTGGTGTTGAGTCAGTCCCTTGACCGTGTCTACTATAACGGCAACGAAAAGGTATATTACATTTTTAGGGTCGTCGATACTGGCGATGGTGCGGCGATGATTAAATGTATAAAGATATCGAACGACTTGCGTTTTTGTGGCGACTGGTTTCCGAGGATTGAGGAAGATTATATGGTGCAGATGGTTCGATATCAGCCGATTCCTAAAGACGACGAAACCAAGCAATGGGTTGCCGAAATTAAGCGAATTGTTGCTGAGAGTCATTTAGTCAAGCCGTGTGAGTTGAATGCTCTTGTGACATCGTGTGGTAGCCGTATGGCTGAATCTAGCAAGAAGTTTACTGATGCAGTCAAGGAAGCTGTCGGGTATAAAAAGTAGGTTAATTAAATGAGAAGACTGTTCATAATTAGAAAGGACTTGAATTTGTCTGCCGGTAAGCTGGCCGCGATGGTGGCTCACTGTGCCGAGGGTTATTGGACCCGCCTTATATCCAAGAATTCGATCGCGGACGGCGATGTTTACCAAGTGACGTTTGAACTCGATTCAAAGACTATGGAGGAGTATATCCAAGGTCTGTTCGTCAAAACCATCTGCGAGGCGAAGAATCTTAACCACTTGATGAAGGTGGAGGATGCCGCCAAGGAAATGGGTCTGGTCAAGGGAACCGACTATGACTTTATCGACGACGCTTGCCTGACTGAGCTGACTCCGGAGTCCGTAGACGAGAATGGCCACAAGTATTGCCGTGTCGGAATCTGGTTCAAGCCGTTGCCTGACGAGACAAGTCGTGCTTTGAGCAAAAAGTATCAGCTATATAAGGGGTGAAAATGCTTAATGTGCTCAAGGACGAGATACTGTCGGTCACTTTCATTGTGCTGTCCTTAGTCGGTCTGCTATGCAAGAGCGACATTCCGTACAATATGGTCACATCGGCCTTTATGCACGGCGACTTTAACCATTGGCTTAACAACAGTATGCTGTTTGCAGTTTTGAGTCCGATGGTGGAGCGCAGCTATGGCAAGGTTAGCTATCTGCTGGCCTTCTTGTTCACTTGCTGGGTGGATTCGCTGTATCAAGGACTGGTGAACCAGTACGGCATCGGTATGTCGGCGTTCGTGTTCGCACTGTTTATGCTGAACTTGATGGCCGATTCCAAGCATATGTTCTCTATATGCGGATTGTTTGTCGTGGTGACATATGGCGGTCAGGAGCTTATGGCGACCGGAAATGCGGATGGGATCGGCCATATGAACCATTTCATCGGAATGGCGTCCGGAGCAGTTTTCGCGATTGCGACCAATTATATAAACGGTAAGCTGGGCGGAAAGAAAAACGATAAAAAATCACCAAAACCCCTTGACAACCTCAAAATGTAAATCTATATTTGGTTCGTAATGATTCAGCGAGACTGAATCTGATGTTTGACAATAAGAGTTTAAAGGTGCTTACAGCAACACAACCTATACCTCTGAACCAGGCTCAGATAAGTAAAGCGAATAGCACCTTGTCTTTTTGGCTCGTTAGACTAGCGGCCTAGGTCACAGCCCTCTCAAGGCTGGCACTGCGGTTCGAATCCGCAACGAGCTACTAAGATTTACTCTAAGGATTTGCGATAGAATCGGTAAAGATGCCAGCAGCAACAAAACCATCCATATCAAGGCGTGTGTCGTAGGTTCGAATCCTGCTGCCGCTATAAATTGGAAGCGTTTATCGCTGACGATGCGGCATAGCTCAGTTGGTTAGAGCGGCGTAACAATAAAGTATCTTGGGTTCTATCGTACCGGGACTTAACGGTGCATACAGCAACTAATCAATTCCGCGCATTGGAAGCACAAACGCACCGTGTCCCACGGATTTCGGCGGTCTTACGGAGCTTCGAACCTCCGTGGGGTAACGATACACGCAGCAACACAACTAATGCAATTTCCTTTTAAGAAATCAATGCAAAAAGGTATCGTGTGCCGCCCACCATTTAACCAAACAAAAAGTACGCGACGTGGTCTCATCAATACAAGTCGCGCCCATAGGCAGCAACTATGGATAAGGCTGAAGAAGCGGTCTCTTCGGAGGCCGCTTTTTTGTTTTATTTAGGCATTTTAGTGTTGACAAGATCGGTGCAAATTGCTATATTCAAGTCAGAGGAAATGGCCTATGCCTATAAAGAAAGTTAAAGTTACAGACCCTTACCAGAAGTCGCTTCTCGACCTCTCGCAAGAGAGGCTTCAGAAGATGCGCGACGAGCATTACGCCGAGATTCAACGTCTCGAACAAGAGCTGCATTCGATTGACGAAATCAAGGACAGCAACAAGATCCGAGACTTGCTGGAGCCGGTTGTCGGCCACTGGATTAAGATTCCGGGACACTCTTGGTACGAGGAAGATGAACAGAACAGTTCGTCGAAGTCCGTCGAATATCGTATAGCTCACGTAGTCGGTGCGGACCGCTGGCTTGGCGGCGACGAATTCGAACTGGTTCTCGACCGTCTGATCTCGGTTTGGAAAAACCCGGACTACACGGCGTTGAACGTGGATTTCGGTACCGGAGAAGAACTCAAGCGTCACAAGGTCAAGCACTTGTCGAATGTCACCGTCATCCCCGAAGATAAAATCGAGCTTACAATCAACAAGATTGAACTTGAGGTTATCAACAAGTTCACTTGGGTCATCAGGAAGGCTCAGAAGACGGCGAAAGCTGCCGAGAAAAAGGCCAAGAAGAAAAAGGAGAAGAAATGATCGATACAGTATGTGGTCGACTTGGAACGAATCTGCGCGACTGTTTCGACCTGAACAAGCTCACTGCAGATGAAATCAAAGCGATGAATACGATTATCCAGAGTAAAGACCGTCGCAAGATGATTGTCGAACACCTCATCAACGAGATGTGCGACATTTCTCCGGAAAACACGTTGTTCTTCTCTGGACTTCTGCCCGATATTGTGTCCAAGTTTTCGGCACAGACCAACGAACATATCCACAAGATGCGGCACGCTCTCGAAATGGTCGGTCCGTTGGTGTGCGATATCATCAAGCGCAAGGAAGTCATATCGCCGTACGACTTGCTGCTCTATATCCGTACGACGTGGGACTGGAAGAAAATGTACGAGGATTCCATCAATCGTAACGACCGTCGTATGGTTAAGACCAGCGAAATCGTGCGAGGAATCGAGTTTGCTGGCCAAATTGTAGACCAATTCCGCAAGTTGCTCGACCGCATCGACCTCAATAAGCCGCTGGTACATTATAGCGTGAACGATTGTGTAAAAGACCAGTTGCCGATCGGCATCGTTGACCTTTTCCCCGACACCCACGAGTTCCTTAGCTGGTGCAAGAAGAACCGCAAGCTCTGGGACGACCTCCCGAAAAATTGGAAACCCGAAAATTTGAACCCTCAAAAGAAGGCTAAGAAGAAATGAAGAATAAATACGGATTCTACCGTTTTGCCGCAGTTTGCCCCAAGCTCAAGGTGGCTGACACAGACTACAACGTAGCCGAGATTATCAATGCAGCCAAGGAAGCTGAATCGAACGGAGCCAACTTCATCGTATTTCCGGAGCTTGCGATTACCGGATATACGTGCAACGACTTGTTCCATCAGGAAACCCTTCTCAAGAAGACCGAGGACGCGATTGCCAAGATTGCGGAGTATACTCTTAATGCTGGCCACTACTCGACCGACAATGTAGTCGTTGTCGGTGCGCCGGTGCGTATCTACGGTCGTCTCTACAACTGTGCCGTCTTTATTCAGGGCGGAAAGATTGTGGCTGTTACGCCGAAAATCCATCTTCCGAACCAGCGTGAATTTTACGAAAAACGTCATTTCTCCAGTGGTCGCGACTTGCTTAAAGGCGACCTCAACGGCGAACGCCTCCGTTTCCGTCTTTGTGATAACACTTACGTCCCCATTACCAATTTCTTTACGGTCGAAAACCATCCGGAAATTCGCATCGGCGTCGAACTTTGCGAAGACTTGTGGACACCGGCCCCGCCGAGCGGCGATCTCGCTCTCGCTGGCGCGAACGTGATCCTTAACTTGTCGGCAAGTGACGCACTGGTGGGCAAGGCGGCTTACCGTCGTGGCCTCGTAGCCAACCAGTCGGCTCGCTGTATGGCTGGTTATGTCTATGCGTCGGCTGGCGTACACGAATCGACCACTGATATGGTCTGCAGCGGCCACCTGATTATTGCCGAGAATGGCAGTATCATTGCTGAACGCAACGATTTCTCTCGTAAGACCGAAATCGTCTATGCCGATATCGACGTAGAACGCCTGAATATGCAGCGTATCAGCGAAGGCTCGTTCCAAGACTTCGACAGCCGCGCATATCTGGCACGTGCCGTGGAGCTTTCCGAGTTCAAGCCAGTAGATGATTTGAAGTACCGCTATGTGACGCAGCATCCGTTTGTTCCGGGTTCCACTGCGGCTCGCAACGAAAGCTGCAGGGAAATCTTCAACATCCAGTGCGCTGGTCTCGCGAAGCGTCTCGAATCGGGTCCGCACAAGCGTGCTATTCTCGGTTTGTCTGGCGGCCTTGACTCGACCTTGGCCTTGCTGGTGGTGTACGAGACGTTCAAGCTTCTCGACAGACCGGCAAGCGACATTCTGGCCATCACTATGCCGGGGTTTGGTACAACCAATCGTACTAAGAACAACGCCGTGGAAATGGCTAACTGCCTTGGCGTGGAACTTCGTACCATTGACATCACGAAGTCGTGTTTGCAGCACTTCGATGATATTGGACACGACCCGGCGGTGACCGACGTGACCTACGAGAACGTACAGGCTCGTGAACGTACCCAAGTCCTTATGGACGTGGCGAATAGCGAACGCGGTATCGTTATCGGAACCGGAGACTTGTCCGAAATCGCTCTTGGCTGGTGTACCTATAACGCCGACCATATGTCGATGTACTCGGTGAACTGCGACATTCCGAAGACGCTTGTGCGCTACATCGTGGACTGGTATGCCGACAAGGCCGACAACGAATACAAGTACAGCATTGTCAACCGTATGCTTGGCGAAGGCGATGACAGCAAGAAGAAGCTTGCCGCTGTCCTCAGAGACATCTTGGACACGCCGGTATCTCCTGAGCTGCTTCCGGCGGACGCAAACGGAAATATTGCGCAGAAGACGGAGAGTATCCTCGGATCCTACGATATTCACGACTTCTACTTGTACCACTTCGTGAAGTACGGTGCCACGCCGTCGAAGATGCTGTATCTGGCCGAATATGCGTTCGGCAGGGACAAGCACGACGAGCTGAAGAAGGCTCTTGAACTCTTCTTGCGCCGTTTCTTCACCCAGCAGTTCAAGCGCAGTTGCATCCCTGACGGGCCGAAGGTCGGTACGTTGTCGCTGTCTCCTCGTGCCGACTGGCGTATGCCCAGTGACGCGAGCTACAACGACTGGGTCGCGTCTCTGGAATAGGGGGTGACTATGTCCAAGTATTCTGGCAAGAGCGACTTGTACGATTTGCTCAATATGCACTACAAGGTCATCGGCGACGACAAGTCCGTAGACCTTGTAAAGTTGAGCCATTGGGAAATCGACGCCGGTGGGATAGCCGTAACCGGAAAGGAATATCGCGACTTGTTGCCGTACTTCGGCAATGTCGCGGCTTCCGCTGCACACCAGCACGGCGAGGCCGAGCACCACGTCGTACACTTGCAACCGATTCCCTACTTCGCCGAGCGGGCGTTGGAACGCGCCAACTATGCGAAGGAATTGTGGCAGAAGGCTCGCTACGGTTGCAGCGACTTGGTAAAGGTCAAGGCGACGGTAGTAAAGCGGCTGGACATCAACCCGGACGATTCTTTCTGGCGGAACATATTCGCTTCGCTGGAAATGTCCGTACGTGGCAAGACCACGTTCAGTCCTTACATACTGATGAAGTCATCCCCCTATGACGTACATTTCAACGAATGGTATAATGAAATGCTGGCCGAGGGTTATACCGAACACGAGATTCACGGCTACTTGGATGCTGGGGTATGATAACACTAGTTCTTCATGAGGACGCCGGATATGCGAATGAGCATATACACGTCCAAGTGAGGCGACGGAGTATGGTCGATTTTTTCTTGCTATAGTCTTGACAAGTTAAAAAATTTAAGCTATATATAAACTTACAGTATATTGCGGGGTAGAGCAGTTGGTAGCTCACGAGTTTCATATGCTCGGCGTCGTCGGTTCGAGTCCGACCCCCGCTATTAAGAGGCCAGCTTATTGCTGGTCATTTTTGTCTATACAGCAGCACTGAACCTTGATTTTGCAGTCTTGGTCGGTGCATTTGGAATCGATGTCGCACTTGGCGTCTAGGCACGATACTGGATGGTAGAGTTCGATGTGGTTGGTTATGCTAGTCTCGGTTCCGCAACCGGCTAGTAGAATGGTGACTGATAGAAGCAATGTCTTTTTCAACATAGTTATCCTATAATTTCAGTCCACGCAATCACTTTGTTGTAGCAATCACCATATTTTTTACGGAATCCGTAAAAAATGCCGCCATCATCACACAAAAGTACCTTATGGATAGGCGTGCCAACTGGTTCGTCATTATCGCTACAGTACATTTGTACTTTGCAGAGGAAAACATCCTTTTGATATTCGGCAACCTTGGGACCGTCTCCGCAATCCTTGTATGGGTGCCAAATCATCTTGTTTGAGTTATTTTCAAGCATACTTAAATGCTCTCTATACATTTGAAGCATACAAAGTTTTAGGTTTCGGTTAATGCAGTCATCGGACAACACATATTCCAAATCCTTGATTTCGTTTTTAAGCCACGCAATCTTTTGCTCGGTGGTTTTTAGTCTGTTAGCATTCATATCTAGTTGATTGGTTTCCGTAGTCATAGCTTTACCTCACTTGTTAAATTATATTTTATATGGCTATGTCCACCCAAAGTGTTGCTCCGGTCATAGCCAGAATATGTTCCGTCCGCCTATCCCTCTGCCGTCGGCGGCATAAATCAGTACCAACCTAAATCCTGTGGACTGACATGCTTGTCGCCAACAGTCAGTTCAATCGGTCGGTTGTTCCGTTCAACTGTCTCCTTACACTTGCGCTCGACATCCTTCCACTGTTCCTTCTTGATGGCGGCCCGGTGTGCTCCCTCTTCGTCACCAAACACTTCGGTCATTTTCGTCTGGATATTATGGTAAGCCAGATGTCCCATCTTGCCTAGTCTGGCGCACATATTGAGCAAGGAATCTTTCTGTTCAGTAATTTTCTCACCGTATGCAATCACGAGAGATTGTGTATTGGCAAGGGTTTCTTCTAGGTACTTGATGTATGCACGTGACGCTTTATGATACTGTTTTTCTTCCTCTAGGGATGACGCGATATCATATTCACCACACTTATCTTCATCATCGAAATGTGCCTTTATCTTGGCAATGGCTGCATCGTACTCTTCGCGGCTATTGATTTCATATTCATCGAGTTCACTTACCGACATTACCTTCAAATCTCCATTGGAGATTGCCTCAACAACATCGGTGATTTTCTTCATCAATGTAGCAATTTCAAAGTGGCCGGAGAAGTTCCACGATTCAAACTGTTGTTCTAGGTGATTGATATTGTACGCTTCCCAACACAGAGTATACATATCGTTGCACCAGAAAATGTGACCAATGACTTTATCGGCAAGATAAATTACAACTCGGTTTTTCGCCGTGTTCAGTTCAAATTTCAGCTTGCTCATCGTGGCTTTCTTCGGTTCGGATATTTCGCCGCATAGGAGGCCGGTAAGATAAAGCCTTATGGTATCGTTCAACTGCCTGACGATTGATTCTGGCGAATACCAGTAGTTGGTATTTACCTGTTTATGGTCTAGCATATTGACCACTTCCATTCTGGCGGAGTTTCCTTGTACACCGTGTTCGTGAAGACATTTCAGGACATCCTGAACAGATGCCATACTACTTGTGTTGCTCATAAGATTACCCATTGAGTTATGTTATACACGTTAAACTATATTTTTTGCTTTCTCGAAGCACCGGGAGGCACATATCTTCTTACGGCGAAACTTCTGCCAAGTACGCTCCACTGACTGTGACAATGTATTGGCAGTCTCTCGTAAGTCGGCAATAGCCTTCGGTATACTAATACCGTCGTCATCCATCTGCTCGCCATTCATCATACGGCAGTTCAGCAATTCAATTTGGAGGTTGATTATCTTTATTATGCTCGATTGATTGGCGGCAGTCATTTCATACTTTGCAGCACGTTCTTTATGCAACAACCCCAATAAAAACATTTCGTTTTTTGTAGTCATAGGTTTACCTCACTTGTCAAATTATATTTTATATTTTGCTTGCGGCAATATCGCCACCAAATTCTGTAGGGAATAGTCTATACATAATGTATTCCTTCAGCACTGGTTGATTGTCAAGCAGCTCATATACTGAATTGATATGATGCAGAGCATCAGTTACATTCTTGGTTATTCCGTCCGGATGGTTTGTGTCAAACCGTTTAGGCATAAGACCATACACATTGATATAAAGGTCACCACCATCTTTCACCGTTATCAAGTGTTCTTGGCCGGAATACGTAATCCGTACCGCCTTTGAGTCTGGCGCAACGGAAATGAAATCTGCCTTGCCAAGGTCAAAAGATTCACGCTTGTATCCGTATACCTTCACGAGCTTTGCCGTAATCATTGTTTACCAGCTAAAAGTTAAAGTTCCATTCAAGTGTGTCTTGTCATAAGACCAGTCCATATCTATACCTTCTTTCTTGAAGGCTTTTTCAACCGCAGAAAGGTCTTCAATGAAACAAGTAGGCTCATTGTATAGTGGATTTTTGCACGAAATTTTCCCACCAGCAATAGGAAATGACATTTTATTGTCTTTACAGAAACCATCCTTCACGCAACTTCTAATCGTCTCCTTAAACTCCGCAACTATATGCGTGATGTCTCTACGAGGATTAGCTTTCTGTTGTAGTGCAAGCAGTTCATCTTTAAACATTTTTAGTTCTCCTTTTTCCAATATATGGTTGCTATGTTTGTTAAGTTCTGAAATGAGACGAGCATTTTCTTCCTTTAATGCGGCAATTTCGGTATCTTTATTTGTCTTCAGTATATCTAAAGCCACCAACTCGCCTTGTTTCTCTGCCAACGATGCTTCGAGTTGTTCAACTTTATGTTCCAGATATGCTTCATACATCTCTCGTGATACTGGATGCTCCTCATCATACAAGTCAACAAATTGGTTGGCAACAAGCCACGGGTTCTCACTCGTTCCATCCAGTACGATTGCGTCTATGGTCTCTTCGTGTGGATGCAGAATATATCCTTCACCATATGGTTCAATCGTACACACGTTTACACCAAGGTGTAGGTCGTCAACGGACAACTTGTTATCCGTCAAGGTGAAGGTGTACCGATCGTTATACCCTTCTTCGAACTCCAGCCGTAAGCTAGATGCAATAGCGTCTAATGACCATTCCATACTACGTCTCCTTGTAATACCTGTTCCAAAGACATAAGATGTTTGGTCCTCTTACGCAGTGTTTTCCGTACCGCCGTTCACATTCGGCACGAACGGTATCATTATGCTTAATCTTCGCAAAATCGTGTACGAACTGACTCCACAATAGGTAGTATTCTTCAATCAAGGCATTGCGGTCGAGGAGATTATCCGTGTTGCGGATAATCTTTGACCGATGGGCAAGCATTTCCATCGTATCAAAATATGATTTCACATATTTCTCGAACTCGGTCATAATTACGATGCAATGTTTACTGTGATCGAAGCCATCGTCTCATTAGAACGAGGGTCGACATAGGCAACAACCGCCGTTTTCGTTCCGTTGAGGTTAGCATCACGCACAACCTTGATGACTCCATTGAGCATACCGCACCTATCCTCCGCATCGCTCGGAGTGAACCAACCCGGTGAAGTAATCGTCTTCAAATCTTCCTCGGTGTCTGTACCGATGTAGACCACGTTGCCACAATATTTACACTGTTTTTGCATCTCGGTGGACGCATAACTCAACTTATACGCCACATACAAGGAATGGTTTTCCTTACACACGGGAGGCACAATTCGCTCAAAATTTGCATCAAGATTATCGTTGACCGGATTAGCTGTCATAGTTATCTCCTTGTCGGTACTCACAACATAAATTACATTTTTCAATACAAATATAGCAATTAAGGGGTCTGCAGTGCCATAAAAAGGCCAATTATTCGTTCAACCGTTGACATCCGTAGTCCGGATTGCTATAATTTCGTCATCTGAGAGGAATTTATGGAAACTATTGAACAAAAAGAACTTGTGCATCCGGTCGCTGTCCAGATGTCGTTGACCCGTGCTTTTAAGGCTCGCAAGGACCTTAACAATATGATTCAGCGTATGGGCCAGACCTTGCGCCGCATCCGTCCGTTTGTACACGAGACCGAGCTTCCCGCCGAACTCACGAACCTTACGACCGATTCCGTCGAAAACGACATTATCGAGGTCGAGAAATTGCTCCATACCAAGATGACGCTCGACATCGCCATCGAGCAGAGCAACGTGGAAGGCCAGATTAAGCTCGCCCAGATTGACAAGTGCAATAAGACTATTTCCTTGCTTTCTGATATGCAGACCTACGCTCGCGGCGCGAAGAACACCGACCGATTCTTCAACAACGTGACCGGCAAGTACGAAGTCGAAGTGTTGGCACAGGTTATGCCTACCGTCGATTTCTTCGACGCGCCGATTATGAAGGCGACCAACCTCAAGCGCGATCTGGAAGAAGAGTTGCAAGCGTTCAACAACCTCACGAAGATTACGGTCCCGATGGACGTAGAACTTGCTGGCAAGCTCGGCTTCACCGTCGAGTAAGCCGCTTGTTGCAACGGAACAATATCCAGTCGAGGATTCCGGAGACACAATAAATCGTCACGACGATTTCCGTACGGCTTGAAAACAGGACTTATGCTGGTGGCTCTAGCTAGTAATCTGTGCAGTACACGGCTCCGTTAAAATCTTATAAGTTGTGCGTGTCTAAATCCTCAAACTAAAACCTCGAAAGGGAAAGTTCGTAAAAAGTTACTTTCGACGACACTAAATTGGTGGGATATGTTCCAAATGCGTGTACTTGCACCGAACGATTTCCGGTAGCCGAGACGCGAGTACGCGAAGCAACAATGCATTTTGGTTGTTATAGGACAGGTAACCGACATTACTTGGTCTTAATGACCTTACTATAACAACTATTTTGAGTTTGATATAAACTATATGAAAACATTGTCGGATGTTTTCATATGGATTATAATAGGCTTTACGTAAACATTGTTTTACGTGCTCAGATGGAGGATGTACTTCGTAGCCAAAACAAGAACC
>Ga0247610_10000669_pt1 | contig 46915 bp, 43 predicted proteins | sample 174DNAGHGhighgp2_FD_193483 | JGI IMG/M metagenome (GOLD analysis project Ga0247610, IMG submission 193483) | Sheep rumen microbial communities from Palmerston North, Manawatu-Wanganui, New Zealand - 1742 DNA GHGhigh gp2 | ecosystem: Host-associated > Mammals > Digestive system > Stomach > Rumen...
GAAAAATATTGCCTTATGGCATTGGTTGTACTCATTTCCGGTTGCGGATTTGAACCGCTTTATGTTGAAAAAACTTCTGATAGCCAATGGTATTATGATAATGAATTTGATACCAGTATTAAAGATGAAATGGCTAGTGTTAAAGTGGAGCTGATACAAGATAGAATCGGTCAACTTATCCGTAATGACTTATTGGATAAATTAACACCGAAAGGAGAACCTAAATCTCCAAAATATTATCTTAAAGTTACCAATATTGATAAAAGTGAAATCGATCAAGCTTTAAGAAATGATATTACGGCAACGCGCAAGAAGGTAATATATAAAGTTTATTATACTTTGTCTAATCAAGAACATCAGAAGATGTTAAACGGTAATAGTGTGGCATATCTCGGCTACGATATTTTGCGTGATCCTTATTCTACGACTTTCGCACAAAAAAAGAATGAGAAAAATGCAGCTAAAATTATCGCTAATGATATTTCTTTGAGACTTGGCGCATACTTCCATTCTCTTAAAACAAAACGGGGCAATCCTGATGAATATTAAACCTGAACAGGTTGACGGTATTGTTAAATCTTTGCCGACTGATATCCGCGGAGTTGTTATTTACGGTAGTAATGAGGGAATGATATCTTCTCTTTCTCAACAATTTATCAAAGCTGTTTGTCCTGATATCTATGACGCTTTTCATGTCAGCTATTTGGAGATGAGTGATGTTGCAGCTGATATCGGGGTATTATATGCCGAATATAATGCACAATCATTGATGGGGGGGCGTCGTGTCGTTGTTATCAAAGAGGCAACAAATGCTTTAACAAAGCCTTTGCGTGAACTTTTAGCTGCGAGCTCTTCAGACAGCTTACTTGTTATAACTTCTTCATCTTTAAAAACGAAAGATTCTTTGGCGGTTATGGCAAAGGATGAAAGTTATTTTTATGGAATCGGTTGTTATGATGATAGAGATGAGGATATTTCTCAATTCGTTTCTAAATTTATGAGTAAAAATGGCTTTCGAATTGATAATTCTGCTTTTCAATTGCTTTGTTCCAGACTTTCCAATGACAGGAAAATCAGTCAAAATGAACTTGATAAACTCATTACTTATATGGGCAACAGTAAGACTATCGGAATAAATGATGTTCTGACTGTTGTTAGTGATACCTCTGCTTCTTCACAAGAAGATCTATGTTACTTTGTTGCTTTGGGGCAAGTCGAAAAAGCTATTGCTTCTTTTAATCGTTTGATTTTTGAAGGAGAGAATCCGGTTACCATAATTCGTACGCTCAGTTATCATTTTATGAAACTTTTGGATTGTGCAGTTAAGATAGAAGCAGGAGAAACTCCTGAAAAAGTTATTTTCGGTTTGCGTCCGCCTTTAATGTTTTTCCGTAAAAACGCATTTTTGAGCCAGCTTAAAATCTGGAACAGAACAAGACTACTAAGTGCATTATCACTTTTATATCAGACAGAACGAGAATGCAAAATGACTGATTTTCCAGCTGAACAAACAACCAGTTTTGCTTTAATGCGAATCGCCAATGGAGTAAAGAAATTTAGATGAAAAAAGCAGGCAAATTGCCTGCTTTTTGTTTTCTTTAATTTTAAGCACTTTTTTTATGACGTTTTTTAACGTAGACCGGTGCTTTTCCTTCGGTAATAACATCTTTGTTTATGATAATCTCCGTTACATCTTTCTTATCCGGAATATCATACATTAATTCTAAAAGATTTTCCTCCATGATGGCTCTTAGGCCACGAGCTCCGGTCTTGCGTTCAATTGCTTTTTTAGCAATAGCTATCAAGGCATCATCGGTAATGGTTAATTTTACATCTTCCATCTCAAATAATGTCTTATACTGCTTGATTAATGCATTTTTCGGTTCGGTTAGAACTTTAATCAATGCTTGTTCGTTTAGATCATCTAATGTTGCAATAACCGGAAGTCGACCAACAAATTCCGGTATTAACCCATATTTTAATAAATCTTCCGGCTGAACATCTTTATAAATCTCTCCTAAACTCCGTTCTTGAGCATCTTTGATTTGAGCTCCAAAGCCGATAGAGGTTTCTTGACCGCGGCGACCAATTATTTTTTCCAATCCAGAAAATGCACCACCACAAATGAACAAGATGTTGGTTGTGTCAACGTGTAAAAATTCCTGCTGAGGATGTTTTCTTCCTCCTTGGGGAGGAATGTTGGCAACGGTTCCTTCTATGATTTTCAACAGTGCCTGTTGAACGCCCTCTCCTGATACATCACGCGTAATAGATGGACCATCAGTTTTACGAGTAATCTTATCTATCTCATCAATGTAAACAATGCCTCGCTCGGCTTTTTCTATATCATAATTGGCAGCTTGAACGAGTTTTAAGACGATATTTTCAACATCTTCGCCAACGTAACCAGCCTCAGTTAAAGTTGTTGCATCGGCAATGGCAAACGGAACATCCAATACTTTGGCTAAAGTTTGAGCTAATAAAGTCTTTCCTGACCCCGTGGAACCAATCAAAATAACATTTGATTTAGATATCTCTATATCCGGATTATGGCGTTTATTATTTAAGCGCTTGTAGTGGTTATAAACGGCTACGGATAAAACTTTTTTAGCATATTCCTGCCCTATAACATATTGGTCTAAGAATTCTTTAATCTTAGATGGTGTCGGCAAATGCTCTTGTAAAGCATCTTCTTCTGCCCTGCGTTCTTCTTTTACCTCTTGGGATACAATGTTTATGCAAACATCTATGCACTCATCACAAATGTATACACCACGACCGGCGATTAACTTTTTAACTTCATTCTGACTCTTGCCACAAAAGGAGCAATGCAATACTTTATCTTCGGTATCACTCATATCTTTACCCTATTTAATTATTTCCAAACGATTTTTTACAATATTGTCAATTAAACCAAAAGACTTGGCTTCTTCCGGACTCATAAAATTATCTCTATCCATCGCTTTTTCTATAACAGCTAATTTATTACCGGTGTTTTCTGCGTAAATTTTATTTAAGCGCTTTTTTAATTCCAAAATCTCTTTTGCTTGAATTTCAATATCTGAGGCTTTACCTCTGGCGCCGCCTGACGGTTGATGTATCATAATACGTGAATTCGGCAAAGAGAATCTTTTTCCTTTTGTGCCACCGGCTAATAAAAATGATCCCATAGAGCAAGCTTGTCCGATACATAATGTCGCTACATCACAAGAAATATATTTCATTGTGTCATACATTGCTAAACCGGAAGTTACAACACCACCCGGTGAATTAATATATAAAAATATATCCTTTTTAGGATTTTCCGACTCTAAAAAGAGTAATTGTGCGCAAACTAATGATGATACTTCATCATTGACTTCGCCGGTTAAAAATATAATACGTTCTTTCAGCAATCTGGAAAAAATATCAAAAGAACGCTCTCCTCTTGATGTTTGCTCAATCACCATCGGCACAAGCGTATTATCAAAAACTTCTAATGCACTTTTACTCATCTGTCTTAAATCCTTAAATTTAAATTATTTTCACTGTTGCTATCTTATATAACATTTGTTCAACAAATGGTAAACAAAAGTAAAAAAATTTTATACCACTTATTCGTTCTTTTAGTCTCTCTTACTTTTTACATTTGTTCCAAAGTAAGACAAATCATAGCTAATCACGCTAACCCCAAATGGATTAATTAAAGCTAATTTTCTGTCTTCATATTTTGAACCTTTATATTTCATACGAATCGTTGCTATCCAATTTGTGATTAAAGGTTCTCCTTGTCTGGGTAAACTAACAGCGTCCAAAGTATTCACATTCATTAATTTCATAAATTCATCTACCGACAAGTCCGGCGCAACATCTATGGTTCTAAAGCGTGCTTGCCAGAAATCAAATGAAACCGGATATATTTTTACAAACTCTACTTTACGTCTTACGCCCCGCTTTTGTAATAATTCAAAATACGGTTTTTCGGTTTGTTCAAATTCTTTATATTGTCTATCCTCTGATGCCAAATAAATAAAGCTGTTCTCTCCTTGTCTTTGTTGCATTTTTTCAAAGTCATCATCAATCGTATAGCGGTCTGTGATGTATTTTGCAATCAGGCTTTCGGTTACTAAGTCCCCTGCATATACACGCATTTCAGCAGGATACATTCGTGATACTTGGTATAATTGGTAATCTATTTGCAAGGGAACCACTCCCGCACGTCGCATTGGTATCAATAAACTAATGACACTTCCCAAAATCATACTGATGCATAAGCTTAAACATGATATCACAACAAAGAATCGAGATGTCCAAAGAAATCTGCGCTCAGGAAATGCTCGTACGTCTACTTTTTCCGGGTAATATCCCAACTCATCTTTTTGAGCTTTTTCCTTATATTTAAATAAGGTATAAAACAAATTTGATAACATAAATTGCCTCTCTCACATATCATCATCTTTTGTATTTTACACGAAAGTTGTATAAAATCAAATAAAATACTATCAATTAAAAAATAATTAGTGTAGATATTTAGTTGAACAATAATGTTTGAGGGATAATTTAATGAAAAAGATTATTTGTTTTTTGGGTGTGTTAACAGGCTTTTTAGCTGCATGTTCAACAACTGATACTGCACCGACTATTACAGAAGCGCCAGTTATGTCCGCTTACTATTCTGATTGGGATAGAGCGGTTAGAGCTGATGTTGATATGCAAAATATGTATGCCGGCACACCATCTAAAGTTGCAAAGCCTATTGATATGTATATGGCTATGGCTTTAGCTTTGAAGTATAATTACAGTAGAAGATTGGCAAGCTATCAGGAGAATCTGTTAAAAAGCAATTTAACACCTTCGGCCTTGCAGGCAGTTGCTCATAATCTAGGTTATGATGATACAACAAATTCCGGAGCTGTACCTGCTGATTTGAAAACTTCTTGGAATGTATTGGATATTTCTGCACTGTATTATCAAAACGGTTTAGGTAATTCTGATATTGCAGCAGAAGAACAAAGTCGTAAAATTGTCAACAATATCATGTTTGAAGCGCGTAGTTTGTATTGGAAAGCTTTAGCTGCGCAACGTCTCATTCCGGTTATTGATGATATGAATGAATATTTGGTTCGCATTGTTGATGAAATTAATGCACGTTCTAATCAGGCTATCAGAGATGGAAAATCCCCCTCAACAAATATGTTGCTAAAGAAACGTAAATATCTTGAAAATATTAAAGAGCTCGCCAGTTTGAGAAGAAAATTTGATACTGCTCAAGCTGAATTTGCAAGTTTGCTTGGTTTTTATCCTTCAACACAAATCAAACTTGCCGGTTCTGAATACGGGAACTTTGCCATTCCATCCATGCGAGCCAAAATGCAACAGTTAGAATGGCTTGCCTTGACGAATCGTCCTGAGCTTCGCGTCTTTGATGAAAATTCATCAAAAGATGAGTTAGAACTCGTGGTTAAAGAATTTGATGATATTGATAATAGTGATTATCGTCAAAATGCTAATTATTACAATCGTAAATGGGCAAAAGATTCAAATGATTTATCTATGAGTTTATTTGAAGATATTCGTTATCAAGGAACCAGTACATATAATTCTTTAGCGCGTCAAAGACTTTCTCATATTATCATCAGTCAAGTTTATTTATCCTGGGCATTGTATCAATCTGCAGTTGAAGACTATTACTTAAATATAGGTGTAGCGTCAACATCAGAAGATATAGCTGAAGATATCACATCTACAGAAGGAGCTAATAAAACTATCAGCCACTTAGAATCGGCTCGAGCAATTATTGATGAGGCAAATGCCTTCTTGTCATATATTGATGTTCAAGAAGCTATTGGACGTTTATATGCTAGTCTTGGTTTAGATGCAGTTCCTCAATATATGCTTAATGAGACGCCTTCAAGTATAGCTGTCCGCATCAGAGAATCGCTTGATAAATGGCGAGACGGTATCTTTTATACAGTCCCTAAGGACGCAAAAATTTCTCTTTCTGGCAAAAAACCTCCTGTGGATATATCATCCCAGGAGCTTTTGCCTAATATTGTTACCGGAACAGGTAGCTCTATCAGTATAAAAATACCTAGTGAAATTTTTGAAAAAATCAACTGGTCCGGTCCTTATAAAACTGTTGCCGGTTCTCTTGATGATGCCGGATTACCAAAATGGTTAAGTTATGATGATGCAACTCATACTTTTACAGGAACACCAACTTTAGATGATGCAGGTAGCTATCGAATTAAAGTTTATGCACTAGATGAAGCGGGAAATTCAGCTGTATTAAGTTTTACGATTATCGTAGATAATTTATACATTCAAACGATGGAATATAAAGGATTGACCGGTTATCGCAGAGCAAAAGTTTACCACAAATGTGTTTCCGGTGAACCTTGTGCAAAAAATGATATTTAGTGAGGTTCTATAGTTGTTTCGGTTTATATCTGAAAAACCTGTATTAACTTTATTTAGTATATGCTTGCTGTTGTTTTTATCGGCAGGCATATTCTTTAATTGTCGCATTCCTTATCCGGCTATACATTATTTTATTCTAATATCATTTTTGACTTTTCTGGGGCAAAACTATATTCAAAGAGCTTTTATTTTTATCTCAGCGCTATTGGTTTTGTTTGTTTATGCTTTATTTCCATCATATAATTTTATTCTGCTTATTGGAGAAATCATCTGCTTATTACTTTTTGTTTGGTTACAAAAAAACAATTCTGATATATTTGTTTTTGCAATTATATCCTCAGGTTTTCTATTCCATCTATACTATATTCAAAATACGGATATAAATGTCCGGCAACACGATTTATCCGGTATTTTATATTATATTCGCGAAATCACCTTAAATGGCATCAACTTTTTTGATTTTAATCCTTGGAAAATGTATTATCTTTTCCATCAGCCTTTGCATTTTATTATCTCCGGACATATACTAAATTTCACAATGAAGCTTCTCGGTTCCGGTAATGTCGCGCAGGAAAGTTTGCAATATGTTTCATTATTTTATGTTACAATGGCAACCATTGTTGCATGGGGATGTCTGAAAGAGTTAAAACTTCCTATTAAGATGGCGATAAGCATACTTATATTATTTGTTTTTAACCCTACTTTATTTCTGTTTTCCGGCTATATCTCTAATGATACCTTGGTTTTTTTATGGGGTATTCTTTTTATATACTATCTTATTTGTTGGTTTAACGCGGAACGTCTTTCTTATATCGTCCTCGCAGCTGTTTGTTTTGGTTTAGGTACTTTAACAAAGCTCTCTATATTATTATTAGCTCCGGCTGTTTTTATTTTATTTATGTACAAATTATTTCAAACGCAAAATAAAGAGAATTGTTTACGTGCTTTATCATGGTTCGCTATTATTGCAATACCGCTTTCTTTATTGTGGGTATTACGGAATCACATTCTCTTTGATATGTCTATTTTTAATATTCCTGATACATCTCCTGCCGGTCAAAATTTTAGATTTCAAACTTTCTTTGAGAGAATAAGTAATTTTTCTTCGCTATTTATCCCATTCATTAATGCGCCGACAGTAGTGGAAAGCAATATGTGGTTGGCGCTAATCAAAACAGAGTTATTTGGAGAATGGAATTTAAGTCTATTGCATCAAATTGTTTATTTTCCTGCTTCTGTTCTCTATTTTATCAATATACTAATAAAGATTTGTGCTTTCATTGGATGTATCTATATTATATGTCTTTTTTATAAGAAGCGTTGCTCTTTTCTCTTACTGTTCTTTGCTTTGGTTTACCTTACTATTTGGATATATAGCTTTAAATATGCCATAAATTATCCTTATGTTTGCTCTTCTGATTATAGGTTGTTTTCTACAATGATGCTGCCGGAATTTATTATTTTCGCAGTATTTTTACAGAATCATAAAAACGTACTGTCTTTATTCTCAATTGTATATACTTGTTTGAGTGCTTTTATATACTGTTTGATTTTCTAATTTTTATTCAAGGTTTCTATTTCAGCATCAATTGCTTTAGCTAATTCATTATCCGTTTCATCGGATTGCAATTTTTCTTCAGAATTTTTTTTATCACTTTCGACCTCTTGAATCTTTGTAAACATCAGCAGATTTTCAGGTTCTGAGCCCTCTTCTATATCACTTACATAAGAAGATGAGGTCTCAGAAATATAAGCCGGAACTTCTTTGATATTTTTCTCAATATCTCTGTCTTCTTGAATAAATTCTTTTATTTTAATAACTTTAGGCTGTTTCTCGATATCTTTAGCCTGCGGTTCATCGTTTATATTTTCTTCTGATGCCTCATTCCTTGCTAACATTGCAGACTTAGGTGGTAGCTGATCGCGAAGATTTAATTCTTCATCACTTAATAAATCTTTTGTATCTACCTTTTCATCAATACATTCTAATAACCAAACATCATATATTGGGTGTTCAATTGCACTAATTCCAGGGGTTGAGGAAACAATCCAACCGCGAAAGATATTATATTCTTCTGCACCAAAGCTCTTATCCGTTACATCAATAAATGCAAAATTCTCTGGTGTTTCTTCGGCCGGTCTTTTTTTACAAGCGCGTAGTACCAAAGAGAAATCTCCAAATGTTATTTTTGATTTTACAGGTACAGTTATTTTATTTACACGACCGGTTACTTTATCCATTGCTTGCATTAGTGCTGCGTTTGTCGGTATTTCTGTTGCCCCTGCAGGTAAGCTTGTTAAACTTATTGCTGATAAAAGAGCTATCTTCCAACTACTTTTCTTCATCATTGCCAGTCACCATAAAAATGATTTCTCCAACCATATCTTCTAATGATTTTGCATCTTTAGTATTAGATGCAATATCTCCAGGAGCCAGCTTCTCTGTTGATTTTCCCGGTTCTATCTTTATGAATTTATCCCCCATTAAACCATCACCGGCAACGCTGATTACACTATCTTTAGGTAATGATATATTAGGCATAATGCTCATGGTTACATCTACCATATAATCTTCCGGATTTATTTTTTGTGAGAGAACTGTACCAACTTTAATACCGTTAATACGTACATCTGCACCTGTATTCAGCCCACCTATTTTGATAAAACGAGCTTGAACTTCATAACCTTTGACAACTTGTAAATCAGATACTTTATAAGCAAACCACATAAACACAGCAGCTACAGCTAAAACCACTAGTCCCATTATCGTTTCAACAGGTTTTTTATTCATCTTCATCTCCTTCTATATTTTCTTCTGAAGCATCTTCATATATTTCTTCTGCTGGTTCAGCACTTTCATCTACAGCATCTTTTTTAGAGCTTTCTGACTGTATTCGCTTAGCCTTACCCATAGAAATAATTCTATCCAATAATTCTTCTAAAATCATAGCATCTTGCGTGTAGCTGATGCTATCACCGGATTTCATGTATGCTTCCTCGCCACCGACTTCAATTTCCACATACTTTCCGCCTATTAGTCCAAAACTCACAATAGAAGCACTGCTATCTTCCGGAATTTTATATTTCGAATCTATTTCCAATGTCAATTTTGAATTAAAATTCTCATCCAATTCTGATGCTATTACTCGTCCGATATTTACGCCGGACATACGAACAACATCGCCAACACTTAAGCCGTCTGTACGGCCAAAACTGGCATATATCTGATAACCTCTGCCCAGATTTTTCCTTTTAATAGAAGCATTATGTGAAACTGTAATAAAAACCATAACAAAAATAACCAACAAGGAAATTAATCCTGTGCGGATGGATTTTGTTTCTTCTATTGAATATTTATCTTCCAATGATATCTCCTTTGTTTTGAGACTTGTTTATTATTTATATTCCCTAAATATTTTTTTGTCATCTATGTTTTTTTATTTCTTTCAAAATTGTGAAAATTTTAAACATTTTTTATTATGCTTAAGTAAAATTATTTATGTTTTGAGGAAATTTTATGATTGAAATAAAAGATATTTCCAAAAAATTTGGAGAGAAAACTGCTCTGGAAAATATTAATTTCACTTTACAAAGTGGCTATATTACAGCTCTTATTGGCGAAAACGGTGCTGGAAAATCTACACTTATGCGCATTATGTGCGGTTACTCTTCGCCAAATTCCGGAGTAGTTAAAATTTTTGGTCATGATGTTATGCAGAATAGACTCGCCGCATTAAAAAATATCGGATATGTTCCTGAAATATCTGCTCTTTATGGAGAAATGCGTGTTTTTGATTTTTTAATGTGGATTGCGAATCTATGGAAAGAAAAATATCCGCAAGATGCTGTTATTAAAGCAGCAAAACAAATGAAAATAATGGACGTTCTTAATCAAAAAATTGAAACTTTATCCAAAGGTTTTAAGAAGCGAGTAGAGATTGCTTCTGCTATTTTACATTCACCACAATTTTTAATCTTGGATGAGCCTACAGATGGATTAGATCCTAATCAAAAATATGATATCAGGCAGTTTATGAAAGAGTACGCAACAAATCATATTGTTCTGGTTTCTACGCATGTGCTTGAAGATGTTGATGTTGCTGAACGTGTTATTATGCTTTCTAAAGGGAATATTATATCTGATACAGATATTTCTTCATTTAAAAAAGTTTCTAAAAACAAAGATTTGAACGAAGCTTTCAGAATACTAAGCAAACAAAAAAAGGATACAAAATGAAACAGTTTTTTATACAATGTTTGAAAGATTTTAAGGCTAATTTCAACAACCTTAACGCATATATTATTCTCGGCGGCTATAGCTTGTTATCTTTTTCCTTTGCTATTTATCTCGGAGATTATTTTGTAAGAGAATCTAATATTGTAAATTCTTATTTTTCAATGCAACCTATGATTTTGATGCTTATCTTACCTGCTGTAACTATGCGTGCTTGGGCAGACGAAATCAAAAGCGGAACCATAGAACTATTGCTTACACAACCTATCAGTTATACAAAGCTCATCTTAGCAAAGTTTACAGCCTCTTACCTATTTTTCTGCATTATGGTATTATTTTCTGTTCCTTTCTTTTTTATTACTAATAAACTTTCTATAGTGGATTATGGTGCTGCTTTTACCGGTTATCTGGGATTGTTCCTGTGTGGTGCTATGTTCACGTCTATCGGCTGTTTTATATCTTCATTAAATCGCAATAATATTCTTAGCTATATATCGGCTATTTTTGTGATCTTTTTTGTTTCACAATTTGAACTTAGTACGTTCACAATCGGCTCCGTAACAATTCCTTTGCAACAATTAAACTTTGCTGATAATTATAATGCTTTTATGAGTGGTATGGTTTCTTCGAGTAATTTCTGTTACTTTGTTTTTTACACTTCGTTATTTTTATGGTTAAATACAGTTACAGTTAGTCATAAAAAAGCCGGTGTTCTTTTAGAAAGAAAACGCTATTTTTTATTTTGTATTTTGCTTTCTATACTGTTTGTTTCAAGCCTTACCGGTATCCATTTTATCTTTGGCTCATTCTTTGACTTAACTGATGAAAATAAATTTACATTATCAAACAATACAAAAGAAATATTAAATACTCTTAATAAAAGAATTGATGTTACCTTATACGAATCCAAGGACAAACGTGAAGAAGTTAATTCCAGTTATGCTGTTTATGCTGAATATGTGGAAAAGGTCTTAAAGTTGATAGAGCAGGACTCTAAAGGTGCTGTGCGTGTTAAATTTAATCGCGTTGCTCCGTTCAGTCTGCAAGAGAAATCTCTTATGCATAATAAGATACCTTTTGAAGAAGATAAATTCGGACATAAAATCTTCATGTCTGCTGACTTTTCTGATAATGACGGGAATAATTTATCTATTAATGCCTTTAACAATCTACGTCAAGATTTATTGGAAACAGATATTATGCGCACTATCAATCGGTTCGGCGTAGAGAAAAAGAATATTGCTTTATTCATTAATAGCAATGAATCCTCACAATTATCCGCTCTTTCTGGAATTCTCAAAGAATTTTATAATGTTACGTATTTTGATTTTCCACCGCAATTTATCCCTTCTATATATTCATCTGTGATTGTTATTAATCCCAAGGAACTGTCTTCAGAATTTTTACTAGCTATGGAGCAATATGTTTTGCGGGGTGGAACTTTGCTGATTTTTTCTGATCCGAATGTTACCGGTAAACAAAATGAGAATATATTAAAGAAGTTTCTGGCTAATTTTGGTATAAATCTTAATGTCGGTAAAATTGTTGAAGTTGACTCGTCTTCCAGTTTAGGAACCTTTGGTGCTGCTATTCCTGAGAAAGATGCTCATTGGAATGGTATTCGTTCTGTTTTGGTTAATAAAGTCGGTGAAATATCTATTCAATCTCAGAAATATTATACGGTTTCTCCAATTCTTACTTTTGGAACAAATCTTATTGGGGCTGTCAGTCAAGGATCATATGTTTCTGATTATATACAATTAGCGCAAGATTCTGAGGAAATTGAAGCTGTTTCTACACAACCTGGGCAAGTCTTCTTTTTCTATGATACAGATTTACTCAAAAATTATCTTTATGTTTCTGAAGAATCTAAAAGCCATCAGTTTTATGAGATTATTCCAGTGACTGATAATATGTTGTTTATTTTACGACTGATGGATTTTGCAACTGGCGAAAATATTGAGAAAAATTTATCTTACCGTCATTTCAAACTCAATCCTGCCAGTATTGGTAATACTATTTTTAATAATGCTAAAGAGCACTATGCTAAAGATATACATAATGTTCAACAGCAAATAGATAAATTTGAGCAACAGAAAAAAGATATTATACATACTGTTTCTAACCAAGGTTTTGCCTCTGTTAAAAAAATTGAAAATATCAACAATATTGCTCAAGACATAGATGAAGCGCAATATAATATGAGCAAGTTTAAGGCACTTATTATGCAAGATTATCAAAATATCATTATGATTTTGACTTTATTGTTAATCTTTGTTTTTCCAACTGTTTTTCTTGTTCTAATGGCATTAATTATTTTCATTTTCAGAAGATTAAAATCACAAAAAATCAGGAGGCTTATTGCAAATGCTTAAACATATTAAAATTGCTGCTTTACTGTTGTGTTTTTCTTTACCGCTTATGTTTTGGGGAATAGTCAAAAATGTACGTTTTGCGCAGACATTATCCAGAGGTAACTATTTTTTTGAAAATACCCGTGTTAATACTGATGTACATTCTTTTATTTTAAGCTTTCCAAACGGTAATGTTATCACTTTAGAACAGAAAAATAATCTTTGGAGAATAAAAGAGGCTGATGATTATTATGCCGATTTTAATAAAATTAATACATTCATAGGACTTATCCGCAATACGACTATTTACAGAGCTGATGAAATTGAGGATAGTTCTCTTCTTAATTATAAGCAAAATGCACTTTCTATACAAGCATTAGATAGTAGCGATAAAATTATTGATGATGCTCATATTGTTCCTAAGAAAGATGTTAATAAGTTTCATTACGCAACGCTTAATGATAAAAATATACTTTACCAATTAAACAATTCTTTTGATTTATCGCCTCATGTCATGGATTGGGTAAAAATGCCTTTATTGGCTATTTCTTATGATCAGATCAAAAGTATCCAAGGTAGTAAATTTACTGTTTCCAGACGTTTTGCTTCAGAAAATCTGAAAAATATTGAAGATGGTTTTGTTGTTCCTCAAATACAAAACTTGATTAGCCAATTATGGTATTTGGGAGCTGAAGATATTAAGCATGCTTTGCATTTTAACCGTAGTCAGTATCAATTAGTTCAAACTTTTAATATTACAACTTTTGACGGAATTATTTATATTATTGATGTTTTGTTACATGATAATGAATATTGGTTACACATCAGTCTTGACAGAGAAATGCTTATTTCTCCTGAAGTTTTATATAAAATTAAAGAAAATAGTATGCTCTATGATGGTTGGTTCTTTAAAATTAACAGCCAAGTAGGCGAAGTTATTGCAAACTTCACCATTTAGCCTGATCTTAAATTTTATTTGCTTAGCGTTCTAATTTTTTATAACGTATGCGGTGAGGATTGCAAGCATCTTCGCCAAGACGTCTGATTTTATCTTTTTCATAGTCCTCAAAATTACCTTCAAACCACTCAACATGGCCATCATCTTCATAAGCCAAAATATGAGTTGCTAAGCGATCCAAAAACCAACGATCGTGTGATGTTACCAATACGCACCCTGGGTAGTTCATTATTCCTTCTTCCAAAGAACGCAATGTATCTACATCTAAATCATTTGTCGGTTCATCAAGTAATATAACATTAGCGCCTTTTTTGAGCATCTTTGCTAAATGCACTCGATTACGCTCACCTCCAGACAGTTGACCTATTTTCTTTTGTTGGTCTGTTCCCTTAAAATTAAACTGTCCGACATAAGCTCGCGACGGCATTTGTTTTTTTCCTAATTCTATGATATCTAACCCATCGGAAATTTCTTCCCAAATTGTTTTATCAGCGCTTAACTCATCGCGGCTTTGATCTACGTAACCTAAATCCACTGTTTCGCCAATGATAATTTCTCCAGAATCAGGCTTTTCCTGACCGGTTATCATTTTAAATAAAGTTGTTTTTCCGGCACCATTCGGTCCGATAATACCGACAATAGCTCCCTTTGGTATTTTAAATGACAAATTATCTATTAAGACCCTATCGCCAAATGATTTTGAAATATTCTTGGCTTCTATTACCATATCACCTAATCTGTCCGTCATCGGGATATTGATATAGGCCTGTGTTATTTGATCTTTTGTCGCTTCTGCCAGAAGTTCTTCATATGCATTAATACGTGCTTTAGATTTTGCCTGACGTGCTTTAGGATTTTTACGAATCCATTCCAATTCATTGGCCAGCGTTTTTTGACGAGCACTTTCTTCTTTGGCCTCCTGCTCTATTCTTTTTTGCTTCTGTTCCAACCAAGAGGTATAATTTCCTTCATATGGTATGCCTTGACCACGGTCCAGTTCCAATATCCACCCCGTTACATTGTCTAAGAAATAACGGTCGTGGGTAACCATTACAACAGTGCCCTTATAATCTCTCAAGTGGTGTTCTAACCAAGCAACAGACTCGGCATCTAAATGGTTCGTCGGTTCATCCAGTAATAACATATCCGGTTTTGAAAGTAGCAATCTGCATAATGCGACACGTCTTTTTTCCCCACCAGATAATTTTGTTACATCAGCATCTGCCGGCGGGCAACGTAATGCATCCATGGCTATTTGTACGGTACGTTCAATGTCCCAGCCATTTGCAGCATCAATTTTTTCCTGTAGTGAAGCTTGTTCTTCTATTAAGTTATTCATTTCTTCATCTGACATCGGCTCGGCAAATTTCATTGATACTTCTTCAAATTTCTTTAAGAGTGCAACTGTTTCTCCTAGGCCGTCCATGACGTTTTCCATGACAGTTTTTGATGTATCCAACTTTGGTTCTTGCTCAAGGTATCCTACTTTAACACCTTCCGCTGCCCATGCTTCACCATTAAATTCTTTATCTACACCTGCCATGATTTTTAAGAGTGTCGATTTACCAGCTCCATTAACACCTAAAACGCCTATTTTGGCACCTGGAAAAAAGGATAAGCTAATGTTTTTGAATAGTTCCTTTCCTCCCGGAAAAACTTTACTTAGATTTTGCATTACGTAAATATATTGATAAGATGCCATTTACTGTTTCCTTTTCTTTTCAATTTATTCATAAAACTAATGTTGAATTTTTGATTCCGCTTCTCTTATTTTCTCATAAATTCCCTCTCTTTGGGCCTGAGCTCTTCTTTTTTCTCTTATTGTTTCATAATAAGTATTCAAAATTTCCCTTTCGTCTTTTGTTCTGTCATATAGAAGAGTTGCATCATATTCCTGCCGTGGTCTTATAATTTTCCCGTCAGGCATTTTTATAGTACCGTTTTTATATAATTTGGCTTGGAATATTTTCTGACTATTAAATCGCTCATTAATATCTTCACATGCAAATAAACCGCTATGTCTCTGTCTTAAATATGCTTCTGCTTTAGCGGTATTATACTCGTACATTCCTTCGGCCTGTTCTTGGTCTGATTGTGCCGCACTTACCAAATATGCTCTGGCTAATGTTTCATAAGACTTATAACCTCTTGCGCCACAAGCTATACCTGTTCCGGAGATGTAGCCAAAATTTCTAACATCATCCAGGTAATCTGCTTGAGCTGATGAAGATATTATAAATAAAAACATAGTCCATAATATTTTATATTTCATCGCTAAATATTCCCTATTTTATTGATGTTTTAGGATTATAACGACAAATAAATCTATTTCAAGCTAAAAAATGATTTGACAAATTAAAACAATTAGCGTATGTTTCGTTCAAACTTTTGTGTAAGGAAGAAAAAAATGAAAATATATAGCTCTTTAAAATCTAAAAAAGCGCGCGTTAGAGGTTGCAAACTCGTTCGTCGCAAAGGGCGTCTTTATGTGATTAACAAAAGAGAGCCTAAGTACAAAGCTCGTCAAGGATAGTTTTGACAATTTGTTTTTAAGAAATCGGGCGTTTGTCCCGATTTTTTTTGTTTTTTTAGATTTACATACATTCAATAACAGCTACGGCGTTAACGTATTCTCTCTCGTTAGATAAAGTCAAATGTAGATTGAATTGTTGATTTTTAGAAATTAAATAAGCACGACTCAATGCTTGATTGTATAGTTTTGCATGGGGGCAGCCCAATTCATCATGCGTAATCTCTATATCTTGAAGGGTTATACCATTTTGGAAACCACTGCCTAGCGCCTTTGAAACAGCTTCTTTGGCGGCAAAACGTGTTGCAACTGTTAATATTAAATTTTCCGGTATCAGATTTTCTTTTCTTTTCTCTATGTCGGCAATTTCATTTGATGTAAAATGCTTACGCATAAAACGATTTATAAAATCTTCCCCCCGCTTAAAACGAGAAACTTGTACTATGTCACAGCCCAGTCCTAATATCATGCCCATTTTCTCCATTATTTTGTTGCTTGATTAATGTTTTCTCCAGGATTTTGAAAAATGTAAACCAAACAACGATATATAAAGGAATACATCCAATTAACATTGGAAGAAATATAGGATATATATCACTGAAAAATCTACTAAAGTCAAGCATTATCACTGTATGATATAATTCCTTAAATATCGATATAAAATTTATATTTTGGGAAATTGTATCTTGATACAGTATCAATTTTCCTAAATGAAAATCTGCGTACCAGATTAGTGGAAAAGTCCAAGGATTACCAAGTATTGTACCTAAGACTGCCGCTAATCCGTTTTGATGTGACATTTTTGCAACAGCTAATGATATTAATGCATGAAAACCAACAAAAGGTGTTACGGACACGGCAGCTCCTGTTGCAAAACCTTTGGCTATATCTATAGGATTACCTTTAATAGCGTTCAGTTTCTCCAGTAATTTGTGATATAGATTATACAGTCCACGTCCCATTTTTTGTTTTAGGGACATTTTTCCTCCTTTATCTATACTCTGGCGACAAAACTAATGACTTTCGATGCTTTTAATGCTGCAATAATATCATTTAGATGATTTATATTTTTAACATCTACATCAACTAATATCTCAAAATAACTAATCGTTCTATAAACAATATTCAAGTTCGTAATGTTGGCATTTTGGCGTGCTATCAAATTAGATAACTCTCCGAGTGTTCCAGGTTCGTTACTAATCATCACTTTAATACGTGCGGTATGTGTTTCCGTCTCAGCGTCTTCTCCCCAAGATATATCAAGCCAACGCTCTGGCTCATCAGCATATTTTTCCAAAGCCTTACAAGATAATGCGTGAACTGCCACCCCTTTTCCGGTGGTAACAATACCAACAATTCTATCACCAGGAACAGGGTGGCAACATCCGGCAAAGTGTACAGCCATTCCAGTAATTAACCCTTCAATTTTTAAGGCATTATTTTTCTTCTTTTTCGGCTTTGACAGTTTTATAGAATTAACAACTTGAGTTATCTTAGATTGTTTATATGCCGGATAAACCGTTCTTAATACATCCCAGCCGGTGACTAGTCCTTCTCCGACCTTTGCATATAAATCATCTAAACTTTCGCTTTCAAAATGCGGTAGTGTTCCATATATAGCTTTTTCATCAAATTCTAATTTTTCCTGCTTGAAAAGTTTTTCTAGTATGTCTTTGCCTAAAATTAAAAATTGTTCACGTTTACAAGCGCGAACATAGCGACGAATCGCTGCTTTTGCTTTGCCGGTAACAACAAATCGTTCCCATTCCGTGGAAGGATGTTGTGCTTTAGAGGTCAAAATTTCTACTTGGTCACCATTTTGCAACACACTGCGCAGTGGTTTTATTTCACCATTAATCTTAGCTCCGACACATTTATCACCCACGCTGGAGTGAACAGCATAAGCAAAATCAACCGGTGTGGATCCATAAGGCAAACCGATTAGATCGCCTTTTGGAGTAAAGCAGAAAACTTGGTCATTATACATTTCCAGTTTAGTATTTTCCAAGAATTCATCCGGATTTTGCGCTTGTTCCAAAATTTCAAGTAATTCACGAATCCATCTAAAACTGCTACCGGCAACTTTTTGCCCTTGTTTGTATGCCCAGTGAGCAGCCACACCTTTTTCATTTATCTCGTGCATTTCATGGGTGCGAATCTGGATTTCAATACGCGTATTCTCAGGCCCTATAACGCCGGTATGAATTGATTGATATCCATTTGGTTTAGGAGTTGATATATAGTCTTTAAATCTGCGAGGTACCATATGGTATTTGCTATGAATGATACCTAAGGCTTGATAGCATGTGGCTATATCATCTACGCAAATTCTAAAGGCCATAATATCTGATAATTGTTCAAAAGAAGCGTTTTTAAGCTGCATCTTACGCCAAATTGAATACGGCGATTTTTCTCTGCCGGTGATAACTGCTTTTACGCCATTTTCCGACATATCTTTTTCTAATTGGCTAATGATTTTGGGAACCAGATTACTACCCTGCTCTCTTAAAAAATTAAGACGAGCCACAATGGAATCGTGTGCTTCCTTATGCAATTCGGAGAAAGCTATTTCTTCTAACTCTGTTTTGATCTCCTGCATACCGATACGTTCAGCTAACGGTGCATATATATCTAATGTTTCTTTAGCAATACGTTTTCTTTTTTCTTCCGGACAGAAATGTAAGGTTCTTACATTATGCAGTCTATCTGCCAATTTAATCAGCAAAACACGGATATCGTCGGACATTGCCAATAAAAGTTTACGAAAATTTTCCGCTTGTTTACTGGAGCCTGATTTTTGTTCTATAATTGCTAACTTTGTAACACCATCAACGATGGCCGCAACTTGCGGCCCGAACAGTTCTTTGATTTCTTCTATGGTTGTATCGGTATCTTCTACGGTATCATGTAAAAGACCGGCTATAATAGAATTACAATCCAATCTAAATTTTGTTAAAATGCCGGCGACTTCTATCGGATGAGAGTAATAAGGATCTCCTGATGTGCGTAGCTGCGCACCATGTTTTTTCATTGCAAAAACATAGGCCCTATTTAATGCATCTTCATCTGCATTCGGGTCATAAGATTTAACCAAATCAACTAATTCATATTGTCTTAGCATATAACCTCTTTTTTTCACTCATTTAATGATTATAGACAATCATAACAAAAAAAGCAAGATGATTGTAATTTCATCTTGCTTTAAGAATCTTTAATTTCTGAAAAAATTAGATTATTTATTCATCTAAATCGCCCATATCGTCAGAAAAATCATCTTTTCCATCTAATAAATCGTCATCCAAATCAGCATCATCTAATGATAAATCATCTGTATCAACGTCAATGGTGTCACCGTTGCTATCTTCTATTTGCATATTTTCAGCCAAAGCAGCATCTAAAATCATATCACCATCAAATTGACTATCCAATCCGGAAAGTTCTTTTTCTGCGGCGAGAATCTCTAATTCTTCTTCTTCAGGCTCTTCGACCTCAACATATTTCTGTAAACCCATTACTAAAGATTTCTGTAAATCTTCTATATTGACTAAGCCCTCGGCGATTTCTCTTAAAGCGACCACAGAGTTCTTATCATTATCTCTTTCCACTTTAATCGGCGCACCTGAAGCAATGTCTTTTGCTCTTTGGGAAGCAACCAAAAGCAACTCATAGCGATTAGGAATTTTTTCAACACAGTCTTCAACTGTTACACGAGCCATTTTTTCATCCTTTATGTTAGATTTTTACGCTTTGAAAGAGGTTATACACAAAACATCTCAGAAATGCAACTATTTTTTTGAAAAATTTTAATAAATTATTGGTGCCGTTAACATTACATTATGTATTTTTATGAGTTTTTCAGATATTTTTTCTTTATACGGACGGACAATCTCGACTTCTTCCGGTAAGGAAACGTACATTCTTACAAACGCATCTTCCATTGTATACATCCGATCTCTCCATTTAGGCGGTAATTTATCCATATATTCATGATAATATCCGCGGCGATAATATCTTACAGCATATGCCATGCCCATACTCGCTGTTGCTACCCTGAATGCTTTTAGCGTTCTATCGCATGTATAAGCCCATTCTTCCGGTGAAAAACCTTCTTGTGCCACAACATTTGAGAAATCATCGTATAAATCTGAAAAACGTGTTTTTAATACTAACCTTTGGCACGGATTAACAATATCTTTTAAGTCATTTTGATATAATGCGGTTTTATTTTCTTGCTCCCACATATTCAAAATAGCTTCACCTACAATTAAGCGACTATAATTCTTCATATAATTTTTTGTCCCCCAATCCATCACCATATCTATGGTTGAAATAAAGGCCTCAACATCTTTAGCCGTCAATGGTGTTGTTAAACTTGGGTGCGGCGTTCGCAAATTCATTCTTTGTGCTAAAGCAGCTTTTTTCTGCGCAGAGCCTGGCTTTTTTTCTGCAGTCTTTACAGGGATACCTATTTTTTCTTTTAAGAAATCCGGAAGTTCTGTGTCTATTTTCGGTTTGTTAACCTGTCTTTTTTGCGGCTTATCCAAGTCTGATGGTTTCTTCTCCTCCCATATTTCAGGCATTAAAATAAAATATAGTGCGGGTGACAAATACTCAATTCCCTCCATTCCTTTAAATTCGTCCGCTATTCTTTCCGGAAATTTATTTTTAGTTTCTTTGATACCGGGAAGATTTAATATTTTTTCAGACATTCCGGGTACTTCGTGTAACATCGGACCTATATATTGATAGGCTTCTTTAGGTAGCCAGCTGATTAGCTCTAACAATTCGTCTTCGTAATATTTTTTAATGCGACCTTCACCTAAACCATAGGATTTAATTACTTTACTAAATTCTTTTTTGAATGTTCTTCCCATCTCAAAACGCGAGCTATAGCCTTTATCATATAATTGACTCATATCACTGAGCTTCTTATGGTATTCTGATAAATCCGGCAGTTCCATATTCATATCTACTTTGAAATATGAATCTAATTCCTTTATCAGCGCGCTTGCCTGTGTCGCATACACTATAAACATAAGGCTTAGTAAAAACTTTTTCAACATCGCTTTTCTCCATTTATTTTGATTTTATTTGTTAAAATTTAAAAAAACGTTATACTTGCATTTTTAAATCAAATGATTTATGTTCTCTTTAATCAATCACTAACCAAAGGAGTAAACATATGATTTGGACCGATGAAGCTGTTGAAGAATTAAAAAATATGTGGGATCGCGGTATGACCACAGGTCAAATAGCTAAGGCTTTAAACGTTACAAAAAACTCTATTATAGGTAAAGTTCATCGCCTATGCCTTACTGCAAGACCTTCTCCAATTAAGAAAACTCCTGTAAAAAGTGAGAAAAAAGTTGTCGCTCCTGAGAAAGAAGTAAAAAAGAGTAAGACCCCGACGCAACACATTGTTCCTACTGAAGTCAAAAACATTAAAGATGAAGAACCTTCATCTTCTCTTGTAGAAGAGACTAATATTCCTTTAGTTAAATTAGATAATCATACATGTCGCTGGCCATTAGGGGATCCAAGAGATGATGATTTCTGTTTTTGCGGTAAACGCGTTAAAACAGGACAGACTTATTGTGAAGAACATTCAGCCATAGCATATGTGCGTACAGGTAAAAAGATATAAAATCTTTATTACCCTGTTCTTATTTTAAGATGTATAGTGAAAAATTTGCAAAATTTATAGAAATATGGCAAAATGATTTTGCTATTGAGCGTTCTATTGATCAAAAAGTTTGCATAGATAAAGATGATAATCCTATTCCATGGTATACTTATCCAGCTATTGAATATCTATCGCAATTTGATTATAAGAATATGAATATTTTTGAGTTTGGATGCGGTTATTCTTCCCTATTTTGGGCAAATCGAGCAAATAAAGTCGTTTCCATTGAAGATAATAAAAAATGGTTTGAGCAATGGAAAAATAATTTTCATCAAGTAAATTTGGAGATCCTCTTGCGTCCTGAGGGATCCGAATATTATAATGCTATTTTAGAAACAGATGTATATTACGACGTCATCATTATTGACGGAAAATGTCGTAAAGAATGTGCAACAACAGCATTACAAAGGTTAGCGACCGGTGGTATGATTATTTTAGACGATAGCGATAGAGTTAATACCAGCAAAGAATATCTAGAGGCTATTACTATCCTTAAAAACGAAAATCTTATTCAAATTGATTTTTACGGCTTTTGCCCAATGAATAACTACACTAAAACGACTTCACTATTTTTGCACCGCGATTTTAATTTTAGGACACTTAAACCTTTGCAACCCATAAATGGAATCGGTAATTTATGGAGTATGGGACGCAAAAATAGAAAACAGTTTTATAAAGAAAATATTTAAGTTAATCTTTTAATTTTGCGGCAACTTTTTTAGCTATTTCCGTATATGCCTGAGCATAGATACTATCCGGACTACTTTGTACAATCGGTGTACCTAAATCTGAATTTATCCTAATGTCATAATGCAGCGGTATTTCGCCTAAAAAATCAACATTATATTTTTCTGCGGTTTGTTTTGCTCCGGCATGTCCAAAAATATCAGCACGATGTCCGCATTTTTCACATACATAATAGCTCATATTTTCTATAATACCTAATACCGGAACACCTATTTTCTTAAACAAATTTAGCCCCTTGATAGCATCTATCAAGGCTATATCCTGAGGTGTTGATACGATGATTGCACCGGAAAAATCTATTTTTTGTGATAAGGTAATTTGTATATCTCCCGTTCCCGGAGGCATGTCAATGACCATTACATCAATATTGCCCCAATCTGTTTCCGTTAGTAATTGTTGTATAGCACCGCAAGCTTTTGCACCGCGCCAAATCAGCGCTGTTTCCTCACTTATCATACTACCAATAGACATAGAGGCTATACCGCATTCATAAAAAGGTTCAAAAACTATGCCATCTGATGATTGGGGTGGAATACCTTTATAGCCAAGCATTGTCGGCAATGATGGGCCATAAATATCCGCATCGAACAATGCTACTTTTAGTCCTAAATCCGCCAACGCTAAAGCCAAATTAACTGCTGTTGTCGATTTTCCGACACCTCCTTTTCCAGATGCCACGCCTATAATATGTTTTACGCCCTTTATATGCCATTTATCATCTTCCGGTGATATTTCTTTTTTTTCAGATATATATATAATATTTATTTTTTTTGTAGGATTTAAATTTTGCAATTCTTGCTTTAATCGGTTGGTCTTATCTTTATCTTCTAAGCTATTTAAGGTTATAATAAGACGGTCATTTAACTCTCTAATTTCTCCAATTTCCGTTGCAGAGAAATATTTTAATACAACTTTTTTTATGTTATTTTCTTCTGGCATGCTTTTTTCCTAATGTGGATATAATTTTGTTCAATATTGTTTTTATACAAGCTTTATATTATTTTTCTAGTAAAATTAAAGTGAATTTGTGTATTAATTACTGCCAGAGGTTTAATATTTATGATTAAAAAATCTGTTTTTTCAAATATCAACCCCTGGGATACAGCTGATGAACAGTCCTCTGCTTCCCAGAAAGTTGTTGATTTTACGGCGAAGATTGCCAAGATGCAAAACTCCAAAGATAATTTTAACGGATACTTTAAAATTATCTTTATTGTGATTTTGTTCTTGTGGTTAATTTCCGGATTTTATCAAGTACAGCCCAGCGAACAAGGTGTTGTTTTACGTTTGGGTAAATATGTAGAGACAACTGATGCCGGTCTGCATTATCATTTACCATATCCGTTTGAGGAGGTTTTTATTGTTGATATCACTAAAGAACGCAGTATCAATCTTGGTGTTAATGAAACAGAATACGGCGCACGGAATTCCATAAATGAATTTACAGAAAGCCATATGCTCACTGGTGATGAGAATATTGTAGATATTAATCTAACTGTTGTATGGAATATTAAGGATGCTAAAGACTTTTTGTTTAAAACAAGAACACCTGAATCCACGGTAAAAGTTGCGGCACAATCTGTTTTACGCGAAATTATCGGACAATCCAAGATGGAAGATGTTATTACCGGTGACCGTAATAAGATTGAGAATGATACTAAAAAAGAATTACAAGGGCTCTTAAATGATTTTGAAACCGGTGTTAATATTGTTCGTGTTAAGTTACAAAAAGCGGATCCTCCAACACAAGTTGTAGAAGCTTTTAATGAAGTACAACGCGCTAAAACTGATGCCGAACGTTTTAAAAATGAAGCAGAAGCCTATGCTAATGAAGTTTTACCAAAAGCGGAAGGTGAAGCCATAAAACGTACACAAGAAGCCGAAGCATATAAGCAAGCTGTTATTAGCAAAGCTGAAGGTGAAGCTAAGCGCTTTTCTTCTATTTATGAAGCTTATAAAACGGGGCAAATAGTAACAGCTAAAAGACTTTATTTAGAGACTATGGAAGATGTCTTTAAGAAAACAAAGAAAGTTATTATGGAACCGGGAGAAAAAAGCTCTAATATGATGCCGGTTTTGCCTTTAAAGTAAGAGATGAATGGAGCTAAAGATGAAGAAAAATTTACATTTTATTTTGATTGGTGTTGCTGTTTTATTGATTGTTGCCGCACAATCTTTATACATTGTTCAACAACCTGAACAAGCCATTGTCTTACAATTTGGTGATCCGGTTCGTTTGGAACAAGAGCCCGGACTTAAATTTAAGATTCCTTTTATTCAAAACGTGGTTTATTATGATAAGCGCTTATTAAACTTAGAACCACCAGCACAAGAGGTTGTTTTAAAAGATAAAAAGCGTTTGGATGTTGATACTTTTTCTCGTTATCGCATTACTGAGCCGCTTACTTTCTTTAAGACTGTCCGAACTGAATATCAGGCACAAAACAGATTGCAGGAGATTGTTAATTCTTCTGCGAGAAATATCTTAGCAACGTTTACTCTTAAAGAATTGCTCTCTGATAAAAGAACTGAAATTATGAAAAAAATCCGTGAAGCTGTTAAAAAAGATGCTGAACAAATCGGGGTAGAAGTGGCTGATGTACGTATACGCCGCGCTGATTTACCAATTCAGCTTTCTCAGGCTATTAATGAGCGGATGAAAACAGAGCGTATTCGTGAAGCCAAAGCTTATCGTGCTGATGGTGAAAAGCGTGCTCAAGAAATTCGCGCCACTGCTGATAAAACAGCAACTATTACTGTGGCAACCGCTGAAAAAGAGGCACAGAAGATAAAAGGTGAAGGAGATAAAACAGCAACAGAAATTTGGAATAATGCTACCGGTGTTGACCCAAGTTTCTACGCTTTCTATCGTTCTTTAGAAGCTTATCGTAATTCTTTTGATAGTGAAACATCTCTGGTTTTAGCTCCAGAAGGTGAATTTTTCCATTACTTCGGTAAGTCTTTAAGATAAAGGTTTCTATAAATGCGTTGTTTTTATTTTATCTTATTGTCTTTGCTGTTTTCCACTCCGGCAATTGCTATGGATTCTTATGCAGATATTGTGGAAAAGGTTATGCCTTCGGTGGTAAATATATCTACGGAAAGAGAGATTATAGATTCCGAAGAAAATGATGTAGATAATTTGATGGTAGAACCGCAATTAGATGGTAGAGAATCGTTGGGTTCCGGTTTTTTTATCCGTAATGATGGTTATATTTTAACCAATTATCATATTATTGATGGGGCAAAGTCGATTGAAGTTATTACACACAATAGTAAGAACTATAAGGCAACTATTATTGGCATTGATAAGCCCAGTGATTTAGCGGTACTTAAGATAGAAGCGAAGAAAGAAGAGAAATTTCAAGCTGTTATTTTCGGTGATGTCGATGATACCCGAATCGGTGACAGAGTTTTAACATTCGGTAATCCTTATGGTTTAGGTATCAGTGTTTCGGAGGGAATTATTTCCGCTAAATCACGCAATATCGGATTAGGTGAACAACATTATATTCAAACCGATGCAGCTATTAATCAAGGTAATTCAGGGGGCCCCATGTTTAATCTTGAAGGAGAGGTTATTGGTGTTAATACTGCCATATTCTCTATCAAAGGTGCCAGCGGGGTTGGATTTGCATTGCCTGCAAATATTGCCAATTGGGTATCATCTCAATTGACTGATGGAGGAAAAGTGCATCGTGGTTGGTTGGGCTTAAGCGTTTCATATGGCATTGATCAATATACCGATAAATCCGGATTTATGGTTACTGAGATTAGTGAGGAATCTAATGCATATAAAGAAGGAATCCGTGTCGGCGATATTATTATTGCTTATAATGATAAGACTGCTGATGATATTAATGAATTTCGTGTATTTACAGAAACAATGGAACCCTCTCAAGCTTTACGCCTAAAGACCCTCAGTTTTGGCGAAGAAATAAGACATTTAGTTCGTATTCAAGAAATGCCAGCTGCCGCACTTAAAGATATTACCAATAAAGCGCTTATAGAACATAATAAATATTATCATCAGGATTTAGATAAAAATGTCTTTTATATTTCAGAGTTGAGTATTGCTGTCAAAGAAGCTAATCCGCGCGGTTTAATGATTGTTAAAATTGAAAGAAAATCTCCTCTGTATGGTAAAGGCATTAAAAACGGTGATGTTATTTTGGAGGCAGATAGAAGCGATATTTACAGTGTAGAAAATTTATTAGAGAGTATTCGTAATGCCACCTCTGATGAAATCCGTCCAGTAGCACTGCTTATTCAATCTATTGATAATACTTTTTATGTTAATGTAGAGGCTGTTCCGGAAAATGACTAGATTTGATTTTTACCATTTACAAAAATCTCCTTTAGAGCAAGTTTTACCAAAACTGTGTGAGAAAGCATATGCTACCGGTAAGCATATTAAAATTTTGGTCGGAACTGAAGAAAGAGTTGAATTTATTAATTCTGCATTATGGACTTATAATGAAGAATCATTTTTGCCTCACGGTAGTAAAAAAGATGGTTTTGCAGAAGAACAACCTATTTTTATTTCAGCTGATGAAATTAATGAGAACTCTGCTGATTTACTTATTTTAACAGATGGTGCCATGCCGAACCTTTCTGTTTTACAAAATTATGAGCGTGTCTTAAATATTTTCGATGGAACAAATGATATTGCTTTAAATAATGCCAGACAATACTGGAAAGAGATTAAAGCCTTAAATGAAGAATTGCATTATTGGCAACAAAATGCTAATGGTATCTTTGAACAGAAAGTGTAGTTTTTTTCACTTGAACATTTAGAAAAAATGTGGTATGGGTTCGTTTGTTTAAGACTACTTATGAGGATAATATGACTATTTCAAATTTGGCTGTATCCCAGGATGCTGTATTACGCTATGATGATTTAAGACATGCTGTTGATACAATTAATCGTGAAATTGAAACACTTGAAATTCTTAGAAACAATTTAGACGGAACACTTTCCCAAGCTTTGGATTTGTTGCAGAACACTAAAGGTCGAGTAATCGTCACAGGAATGGGAAAATCCGGTCATATCGGTCGTAAGATGGCTGCAACTTTTGCCTCTACCGGTACGATTTCTTTCTTTGTTCATCCAGGAGAAGCCAGCCATGGTGATTTAGGTATGATTTCTGATGATGATGTTATCATCGCTATCTCTTATAGTGGCGAATCTAAAGAACTTTCTGATATTCTAATGTATGCAAAACGTCGTAATATTCCTTTGATTGCAATTACACGTAACCCTGAAAGTGCACTAGGAAAGAATTCTTCTTTGGTTTTGAAGTTGCCCGATAATGGTGAAGCCTGTCCTTTAGGATTAGCCCCTACCTCTTCTACAACAGCGACTATTGTATTAGGTGATGTTTTGGCTGTAGATTTAATGGAAAGGCGCGGTTTTTCTGCTGCAGATTTTAGGCAACGTCACCCAGGTGGAAAACTTGGAGCCATTTTATGTCGTGTTGCTGATATTATGCATAAGGGTAATGAAATGCCTTTAATTAATTTGAATGCTAATATGCAGGAAGCTCTTTTAGTGATGACGGAAAAAATGCTTGGTTGCGTTGGCATTATTGATGAGGCAGGAAAGCTGCAAGGAATGATTACAGATGGTGACTTAAGGCGTTGGATGTCGCCAAATCTGCTTAATGAAAAAGCGGTAAATGTGATGACTAAAAATCCTAAAGTTATTACCCCTGATGCGCTTATTGTTGATGCTGTTAATGTGATGAATAATACAGGGCGAGGCATTACCAATTTGTTTGTTGTTGAAGATGGTAAACCTGTCGGTGTTATTCATATTCATGATTGCCTTAAAGCCGGAGTTGCTTAATTTTGTTTGAAACTAAAAAAATTGACAGCTTCTTTAGCGGTGAAAAAAATCTTTTAGATGAAGAAGAGAAGATTTTTATCGGTTTACGTATGAAAGTTGTTCGCTTCTTAAAGCTTTTTTTACCGTGTCTTACTGCCTTACTTTTAGGTTTGGGTGTTGTTTTATTTGATTTTGAAACAAATGTAGATACCTCTTGGTCTTTGGCTGATGAGGAGAGGCTTTATTTTGAAAAGTTTCGTATGAAAAATACTGTTTTTGAAATTACGGAAAAGGATAATCAACTCAGTACACTTAAAGCTTCTGTTGTTGAAGAAAAAGAGCCTAATTCCAAAATTTATAATTTAGTTTCCCCTGAAGCACAAACTTTAGATAAAGGGCGTATATTTTCTTTAATTGCAGCGGAAGGTGTTTATAATCAAAATACACAGATTTTAAATTTAAATTCCAACGTTGTAGCTCATTATAACAATGAAATGACCATTAAAACCAATAGTGCCACTTATAATTTTTTAACTGAACTAGGGTTTGGTGATGAAAAGGTTATCGGAAGCGGTGAAAAAGGTTATTTTGAAGCCGAAAAGTTTAAATTAGATAAGAAAAAACAGACTATTGATTTAATAAATAAGGTCTATCTTAAAAGTAAAGATATGGAGTTACGTACACCCGATCATGCTATTTTGTACAATAGTGAAAATAAATTCGTAGCCTTTAATGCTGTGGTTCACAAAGGTAAAGATGTCCTCCAAGGGGATATTTTGACCATTTTATTCAAAAATACTAAAGATTTTGAGATAGATAAGGCTTACAGCAAAGGTCATACTGCTATTTTGGCACAAAATAAACAAGTTTTTGCTGATCATGGAGAATTTGATGCAAACACAAATGTCGTTAAACTTTTTGAAAAGGTGACTATTATTGATGAATCCGGTTATAAAGCTGTTGCGGATGAAGGGATATTTGATAATACAAAAAAAATTTTAACATTAAATAATAATGTAACCGTGACAGATAAAAGTGGTTATACAGCTACTGCAGCCATCGGTACTTATGATATGAATAAGAAAACCTTTACTTTAGCAGAAGACGTAAAAATCACCAAAGGAACAAGTATTATCAATGCACCAAAGGCTATTTATTTCCAAGCAAAGAATGAGTTTCGCTTTTATGAGAATGTTACCGTCACTCAAGAAGATGGAACAGCTACAGCAAAAAGCGGTGTATATTACATTAAAAAGAATCTTGCAGAACTTGAAAATGATGTTGTTATTACAAAAAATGGAAATCAAGTTCGTGGTGATAAAGCTATTTCAGATTTTACAACTTCCAAAAGCCGTATTATAGCTAAGAGTGGTAGAAAAATATTTGGTAAGTTATTTGAAAATACTTTCAAGAAAAAGACAAAGGATAAATAGCATGACTCTCAGTTCTAAAGCGCAAAGTTCTGTTTTGGAAGTTTTTAATATCGGTAAGAAATATAAAAACAGAAGTGTATTGCGCAATGTTTCCTTAAATGTTCGCAGAGGTGAGGCTGTTGGTTTGCTGGGGCCTAACGGTGCTGGTAAGACCACTTGTTTTTATTGTGTTACCGGATTAATTACCCCTGACTATGGCGATGTTCATATTGATGGAGAAGATATTACTTATTTACCCATGTATAAGCGAGCACGCATGGGAATCGGTTATCTGCCGCAAGAAGCTTCTATTTTTAGGACTTTATCCGTAGAAGATAACATTAAGGCGGTCTTGGAAATTGTTATCCAAGATAAGGAACAAAGACAAACTATGTTGGAGGAACTTTTAAGTGAGTTCTCTATTGCGCATTTGAGGCATTCTCCGGCTATTGCTCTTTCCGGTGGTGAGCGTAGGCGTCTGGAAATTGCTCGTGCACTTGCCGGGCAACCAAGTTTTATTCTACTTGATGAGCCTTTAGCCGGTATTGACCCTATTGCTGTCGGTGAAATCAGGGAACTTATTTCTCAACTTAAAAATCGAGGCTTAGGTGTTCTGATTACCGATCATAATGTACGAGAGACATTGGATATTGTCGATCGTGCCTATATATTACATAGCGGCTCTGTTCTAATGGAAGGAAAACCTGAGGAGATTGTGGCCAGTGACGAAGTCAGAAAAGTTTATTTGGGAGAGAATTTTTCTATTTAGTAGGCTTTTTTGTTGACTTTTTACTCATTTAGAGAATATTATTTTGACTAGTAAAACAGTAAATATGTGAAGGGATAAAAGATGAAAGTTACATTATCTGGTAAGCAGGTTGATATAAGTGATAAATTACGTAAGCACGTTGAAGATGCCGTTAGTGTTTCGGTTGAGAAATATTTTAATGCACCTATCAGTTGCTCTGTCGCCTTCTCTAAAGAAGGTGAAGATTTCGGTGCTGAAATTATTGTTCATCCGGCAAAAAATATTGTATTGCGTGGCAGTGGCAGTGCGGCAGATCCTTATTCTGCGTTTGACAATGCCAATATTCATATTGCGACTCGTCTTCGTCGTCATAAAACAAAACTTAATGCTCACAAAGGTAAAGTTGGCTTGGCTGAATTAGCTTATTCTGCCGTTCTGCCTTTGGTTGAACAAGATGAAGAAGTTGACGTTAATGAAAATGCACCATTAACCATTGCTGAAACAGATGCTAATATTCCGGTATGTACAGTAAGCGAAGCTGTTATGTATATGGATTTGAGCAATGAATGCGCTTTAATGTTTAGAAATAGCGCTAATAATCATATTAGTATGGTTTATCGTCGTAAAGACGGTAATATCGGCTGGGTTGAGCCGAAAGCAGACAACTAAATTTTGAGGATTAAAACCATGAATATTGCAGACATAATTTCCAAGAGTGCGGTGCTTGATAATGTTCAGGCAGCTAGTAAGCGCGAACTCATCCAAGGTATGTCAGAACACATTGCTTCTCTATCTGGATTAGATGAACGTGTCATCTTTGATGCGGTTTGGGAACGCGAAAATTTAGGCTCCACGGGGTATGGCGAAGGCGTTGCTTTTCCTCATGCTCGTATTGAAGGATTAGATAAGGTCTGCGGTATGTTTGCTCGTCTTGACGAAGCTGTAGATTTTGATTCACTTGATGGTAAGCCGGTTGATTTAGTATTTATGCTAATCAGTCCGGAAAATAGCGGAGCTGACCACTTAACTGCTTTGGCAGCTTTGTCAAGAATCTTAAAAACAGAAGGAAGTTGTGAAAAGTTGCGTAAAGCTCGTTCTGTTGATGAGCTTTATACCATATTAAACGCTTAAAACATCTTTGAAATTTAATAACTAAGGAGAACATTTTGTTCTCCTTTTTATTTTACTCAAAATATCCTTCAGCATTACGAAGGATTTTGTTTGCAATCTCAGAATATGTGCTATCTTCATTATGTGTATAAAGTGGAGGAAGAATCGCTGTTAAGCCGTGGCTTCCTTTTTGTGCAATGATTAATATACGCTTTGCTGATTGATTTTGTTTTGAATATAAGGGAATAATTTGTATATTGCCTGCTTTATTGTGCATGGCGGCTAAAATCTCATTTAATGCCTCTGTACGATTGATAAGTGCAATATATCCTTTGGGTTTGAGCATTTTAAGACAAAAAGATAGCCATGACGTTAAGTCAAAATTTTGATGATTATGCGCTAATTTTTTGCTCTCATTCGGAGATGGCATATCGTGGTCACTATATGGAGGATTTGTAACTACAAAATCAAAACTTGCCGGTGTTAAATCCGTTTTTTGACGAATGTCACAAATCTGATAATGCAGAAAATCAAAATCGTTTATTTCGGCACCTTTATTAGCTAGGCTGACTAGTTCCGGTTGAATATCCAGTCCGGTTATTTCAGGCATTTTATCTTTGAGGCGATAAGCCAAACAGAGCGATACAGCACCAGTTCCAGAACCAACATCTAATATCTTAGCATGATCAATCACATTGCTTTTATCAATTACTGAAGCTAAAAATACGGCATCTATTGCCGCACGATATCCGTTTTTCGGCTGGAAAATTTTTATTTTTTTATTTAACAGATAATCTTCGGTAAAATTCATTTTTTCCTCAGGAAACAATTAAAGGCTTAAAAAAGGAGCGCCTCTTTTAAGCCTTTCTTATACATTATCTAAATCAGATTAATAAGCGCTCGGAGCTGTTTTAGCTTCATCTGCGTTTACTTTAACCCACTTCTCTTCTGCTTCATCTTCGGAAGTAATTGCACCTTGCGGACATTCAGAAATGCAAACACCGCAATCAATGCAAGTATCCGGATCTACAACATATTGACTTTCTGCAATGTGGAAAGCTTCTACCGGGCAAACGCCTGCGCAAGTACCACATTTAACACATAAATCGCCATTTACTACTGAAGGCATCTATTATCTCCTAAAATTAATTTTGTTTCGCCTATTTATTTATAGGCAATCTTTGCTAATTGCAAGAAGAATTTTATTTCTATCTTTACAATTTTGGTCTTTCATCTCTCTGATTATCTCATAATAATAATTTGCTTATAATAAATAACCTTCTTTAAAAAAGATTGAAATTATAAATTTTATCGCTATGATGAGCAGAAATGGTTTATTTTGAGGGTATATACAATGGCAAATATTAAGGTCAGATTTGCACCAAGCCCTACCGGTTGGATGCATATCGGCAATACACGTACAGCACTTTTTAATTATTTGTGGACTAAAAAAATGGGCGGAACGCTGTTGCTCCGTATTGATGATACTGATAAACTTCGTTCTAAGAAAGAGTATGAGGATGGTATTCGTGATGCGCTCACATGGCTTGGTATCACGTGGGATGAGGAAGCCCGCCAATCAGCTCGCTTTGAGCGTTATAACGAAGTCGTTGAAAAATTGAAAAAAGACGGTCGTATTTATGCCTGCTATGATACACCGGAAGAACTGGAATTTAAGCGTAAACGTTTGTTAGCCAAGGGCTTACCTCCAATTTATGACCGACAGGCACTGAGTTATACTGCGGAAGATATCGCTAAATTCGAGGCAGAGAGGCGTAAACCTCACTATCGCTTTAAACTTATTGATGAAGAAATCAGTTGGAATGACGTTGTTCGTGGCACCTGTAAATACGAAGCATCAAAACTTTCAGATCCGATTATTATTCGTGAAGATGGAAGTTACCTCTATCACCTACCCTCGGTGATTGATGATGTAGATTTTCAAATTACACATATCGTACGTGGTGAAGACCATGTTACCAATACGGCGGCGCAAATCCAGATGTTTAAGGCTATTGGCGGCCAAGTTCCGACTTTTGCACATTTACCATTGTTAACCGGTAAAGAAGGAAAGCTTTCTAAGCGCTTGGGCAGTCTTGGTGTGCGTGAATTGCGTGCTGATGGTGTGGAAGCGATGTCAATTTGCTCTTTTTTAGCCAAACTCGGTACATCTGAAGCAATTACGCCGTTTTATAGTTTGGAAAGTTTAGCAGAAACTTTAGATTTCAGCAAAATCGGACGTTCTCAACCTAAGTTTGATGAGGAAGAATTAAAGAAATTTAACACACATCTGGTACGCAATATGCCCTACTCGGCTTTAAAAGATAATTTTGGCGTAAGCGAAAGTTTTTGGAATGAGGTGCGGGGAAATTTGGATAAAGCTTCCGATGTGGCTCTTTGGGATAATATCTGCAACAAGGAAATTACACCGGTTTTGGAAGATGCGGTATATACTTCTTTGGCGGCGGATATGCTCCCTAAAGGCGAATTTAATGCTGATACGTTTAATGCTTGGCTCAATGAAGTTAAAGCAGCAACCGGACGAAAAGGTAAAGACCTTTTCCATCCGATACGTATGGCATTGACTGCTGAAGCAAATGGTCCGGAGATTAAAACACTTTTACCACTTATCGGCTATGATAAGGCTTATAAGCGGCTTAAAGGCGAAAGAGCATAATTTTTCAAATTCTTGTAACCAACAAAAAACCATTGCTAACATTTAAGTCAGCAATGGTTTTCTGTTCTGAACTTTTCGGTAGTTGAATCTATCCATTTTTTAACATACTCGTAGCGGAATTCTAACATTCCAGGACAGAAATTCTCTGCTTCATATCTTACTATTCCCAAATAAGTGAATAACACTCCTTTAATTCCAGGAGGGCATAATGGATCGTTGTAAAACATGTCATAGAACACTACGTTATTGATTTTTGTGTTTGCAATCTCCAGATTTGAACATCTTTGCAGGTCAATATCACGAATTTTTTTAATAAATTCATAGCAAGGATGCCTTTTGATTGTGTTTAACAGATAATCCAAATCCTTATCGGTGAGGGGTACACCTGTGTATAATGATATCCCCCCAAAAGGTGCCCCAACCAAGCGAGCAATTTTCTTGTCATTTAAATCAAGTTTCATAAGCCTTTATATTTAAATAATTTGTATATATTGATAATTAACACACTAATTCAATTTGTGTGTATGCTATCTTTCTTATTATCTATTGTCAACTTTTTACTGATATCTTAAAGCATCGATAGGGTTGAGGCGCATGGCTTTTAGAGCCGGCATAAGCCCTGATACAATACCGACCACCACCGCCACGGTTACGGAAACAATTACCGACCAAATGGAAATTGGGACTTCGTATCTTAAAATATAACCGCCGATTTGAGAAAACAGCACGCCAAATATCATACCGATAAAACTGCCAATAAATGAAATTAAAACAGATTCGGCTAAAAATTGCGTCATAATCCAGTTATTCGGCGCACCTAAGGCTTTTCTAGTACCAATCTCTCTGGTGCGCTCGGTTACGGATACGAGCATCATGTTCATAATGCCGATACTGCCGACAACTAAGGAAATGGAAGCGATTACGGCTAATAACGCGGATAAAATAAATCCTACGGAACGCACTTTCTCTACCATTTCTGTCATTAATCGTATGGTGAAATCATTTTTTGTGCCTTCTTTTAAGCGGTGACGTGTGCGTAACATATATTCTACACGCTTGGCAACAGATTCCATTTTTTCTTCTGTCGATGCTTTTACAAAGGCTATATTCGTATATTGCGGGCGGTCCGAACCCTCTAATCTTTGACGTAAGGTAGTGGAAGGCATCAAAATAACGTTATCTTGGTCATCTCCCATCAAACCATCACCTTTTTCCTTTAGGGTGCCAATGACAACAAAAGGCTTACCTTTCAAACGCAAAGTTTTACCTATCGGATTCTGCAAACCAAACAATTCGTCCACAACTGTCTTTCCTATTACTACATAAGGTTTGGCGGCACGAACGTCTTTTTCAGTAAACATGATGCCGTCTTCCAGCTCCCAATTGTTGACAATCATAAATTCCGGATTTGTGCCTCTGACACTAACGCCATAATTGCTTGAGCCATATACAGCTTGAACAGCTGCCGGCATAATGTATGATGATGCTTCAACATCTCTCAATGTGCGTAGCGCCTCAACATCTGCGACGGTTACACTCGGCAAACCTCTGCCACCCCTGACACCACCGCTGACAATTTCTGCCGGACCGATAACAATTAAATTACTTCCCATAGATTCAAAGCTCTTAGTTATATAATTTTGAACAGCTTGCCCTGCCGATACCATCATCACCACAGCGGCCACACCTATCATAATGCCGAGCATTGTTAAAAATGTTCTGAGTTTATAGGCGGCAATAGATATCCATGCTTCTTTTAATATTGCTTTCAGCATTTTGTTTCCTTTTCTTTTGAATATGCTTTTCGTAAGCCATCATATACCTTGCAACCATCGCTTATTTTTATCATACGCGTGGCGTAATCTGCCACGTCATCTTCGTGTGTTACTAAGACAATGGTTATACCTTGCTTATTTAAAGCAGTAAATAGTTCCATAATTTCATCCGATGTTTTGGAATCTAAGTTTCCGGTCGGTTCATCAGCAAAAATTATGGCCGGATTATTAATCAACGCACGAGCTATTGCTACACGTTGTTGCATACCACCTGAAATTTGCGACGGAAGACGATTTTCATATCCGCTTAAATTTACTCTATCAAGCATTTCAACCGCACGTTTATAACATTCTTTTTCACCAATATTTTGATAAATAAGAGGCAAAGAAACATTATCAGCAATTGTTCTTTTCATCATCAAATTAAAGTTTTGAAATACAAAGCCAATGGTTAAGCCACGTACTTTTGCCAGTTCGGCATCCGTTTTGGTTGATACGGCCTGTCCATCTAAAATATATGTTCCTTCGGTGGGTTTATCTAAGCACCCCAATATATTCATCAGCGTTGATTTTCCTGAACCGGAAGGTCCCATTATCGCCACGAATTCACCTGACTTTATTTGGAAATTGATGTCTTTTAAGACTTTTTGGCTGTTGCCTCCTTCCATAAAATAAGTCTTATAAATATGTTTAACATCTATGACGACTTTTTTATCGGTCATGGTCTTTTCCTCGGTTCATTGGCCTCAACAATTACTTCTTCCCCTAATTTTAAGCCTTCTTTTATCTCTATATTGGTCATATCAGATATACCTTTGGTAATTATTCGCGGAACAATTTTACCTTTTTCAAACAAGTAAACGACATCTTGATTTTCTTCTATATCCGCAATTTTTTTAACATCCATTTCGGCTTTAACGGCAGCAGACGGCTTAAATTGTAAGGCCATTGCCGAAATCATTAAGACATCATTTGCTTCTTCCGCTTTTATTGTTACTGATGCTGTCATACCCGGCAATAATTTTCTAGAAGAATTATCTATTTCTATGATAACCGTATACATAACAACATTAGATACCTCTGTGGGTGATAGACGAACTTGGCGGATTTTACCATAAAACTTATCATTTGGATAAGCATCTACGGTAAAAGTAGCATTCATCTCCGGTTTAATGTATCCAATATCTGCCTCTGATATGCTTGCCTCTATCTGCATTTTAGATAAGTCTTCCGCAACCTCGAATAGCGTTGGCGTAGAAAAGCTGGCTGCTACCGTTTGTCCCTGTTCTATTTCTTTGGATATAACTGTACCTGATACCGGTGATGTTATAGTTGCATATTCAAAGTTCTTTTTGGCGATATTATAGTCTGCTTTTGCTCCCAATACATTAGCCGAAGCCTCCTTATAGGCGACTTCTGCTTCTTCTAAAGATGCAGATGAAGTTAATTTATCTTGGTATAATTTTTTAATTCGCTCATAGTTTAATTTGGCTTTATGTTCTTTTGCTTCTGCTAATTCATAATTAGCCAAAGATTTTTCCATATTTTCTTTTAGTGTAGAAGAATCTAATAGAGCTAAAACCTGACCTTCTTTAACATCGTCATTGTAATCTGCCAGAACTTTTTCTACAATACCGGAAACTTGTGTACCAACTGTCACCGTATTTATTGGATTTATTGTACCGGTTGCTGTTACCTCATAAGCTAAATTTCCTTTTGTAACTTTGCTCATTTCAAAGCTGGCTGGATTTAGTTTTTCTTTCTTATGACCGGACATTCCTACTCCTATAATAACCAGAATAATCAGTCCGCTTAACCAAAATATTTTATTTTTTGACATCAAAACCTCCCTATGGAACGATATAATGTGGCTTTATTAATTAACACCGTATAAAATGCAATTATTTGTGCATCTCTTGCATCTGCTAATTGTGATTCTGCCGTTAGTAAATTGATAATATCCGTGCTTCCTACCTCATAGGACTTAAATGCAACTTTTTCGTTTTCTTCCGCACTTTTTAAGACTTTTTTACTCACTTCGTAAGATTTAAGTGCAGTCTGATAATCGTGATATGCACTCCATACTTCATTTTTAATTTGGTTGCGAACACGATCTAAGTTATGACGTTCTTGCTCACGTTTATACTCGGCAGCCTTAATCTTATAACTGGTATTGAAACCGGTAAATAAAGGTAATTGATAATTGATAGCAATGGAATTATCCCTCGTATAAGAACGATTTGGACGCCAATTATTATTATATCCACTGTCAGCAGAAAGTGAAAAAGAGCCATATCGTGATGCTTTTAAGTTTTTCAATTCTGAATTACTGGCATTTAAGACCATTTCTTGGGCTTTGATTTCATCACGTTCGCGAGCTGCGATTTCTATAATTTTATCTAATGTATCTTTCTTATCTAAGGCTGTTAAATCTCTATCCTTCGGGGGTTGTTTTAACTTAAATTTGGTTTGCGGAGGTAAATTTAATAAAGTTGCTAGATTTCCTTCTTGTTGTTTTACCGCGTTCTCCATTTCTAATACTTGCAACTTAGATTGCTCATAGCTGGTCTGTGTTTGTAATTTATCATTTAAGACAGCCAACCCCACTTCATATTTACGACTGGCTTCATCAAAAGATTTTTTATACATCGCCTCATTGGCTTTGGCACTTTTTAGGTCTTCGCGTGCTCCCAACAGCTTAAAGTAATTGGTGTGAATGGATAAAATTAAATCCTGCAATGCACTATTATATGCAAATCCGGAATTTTCTAAATAATATTTAAAACTATCTATTCTGGATGAACGACCACCAAAATCATATAATAATAAAGACAATCCTAGATTTATATTATACGGGTTATTTTCAGTATGGTGGTGCCCTTGAACTTTAGTGGTATTTTTTCCGGCTCCGGTACCTAAGTTAATATTAGGAAAATACTCTGATTTGGCTGAGCCTAATTTTGCTTCACTGATTTTTAAGTTCATATAATCAGCATTTAGTTCCGGATTATTACAAATACCAATTTTGATTAAATCAATCAGTGAAACTTCTTTTTTATTAACTATGTCTTTTTCTAAACAATTTTCCGGTGTTTTTATTGAATAGACATCTTTGTTCTCTTCAGCAAAAACTGCACTTGAGGCAATTTGTATGCCTAAAAGTACTGGTAGAAATACATGATAGCGGGCCATTTTTTATCCTTTACATCTCCATAAATCTCATCTAACATAGCAAAATATATTTTAATAAACGCTTAATGTAATGACGCATCTTGTTATTTTAAAAGGATTTTTTATGGGCGAAATTCGGCATCAGTATGTTTTAATGTTAAAAAATATTTTCGCCGGAGATATGTCTTTGGGTGATGCTAAGGATGTGATTTCTGAGCAGCATAGAAGTTTTTTTAATATGCTTCTAATGACAACTTTTCGGCAATTAACATTTATTAAAGCGGAAGTATTACCTAAATTCATTAAAAAGAAAATTCCTCATAAGCAGCAAATTTTAGAATTTATTCTTTACCTAGGCATTACTGAACTCCTTTTTTTGGATACTCCAGATTATGCTGTTATTAATTCCTATGTCACCGTTGCCAAAAAGTTCACTGATAAGTTCGGTGGTAATTTTGTTAATGCAGTCTTACGCAATATTCTTCAGAATAAAGAACAACTTTTAACAACCAGAAAAATAAAATTCTTCAGTCCTGATTTTCTTAAAATTCTAAAACAAGATTATACAGCTCAAGAAATTGCAGAAATGGAGGACTTGGCGGCTGTTGAACCGCCTCTGGATTTAACCCTAAAAGCAAATTATGTTGCAAATATTAAAGATAGTTTTTTATTGCCTACCGGAAGCTTAAGATTACCTGCTCATACTAAAATTGCTTCTTTATCAGATTATGAAAACGGTTGTTTTTGGGCACAAGATGCCGCTTCGGCTCTGCCTGTTAAATGTTTACCCAACTTAAAAGATAAAAAAGTTTTAGATCTTTGTGCTGCGCCAGGCGGCAAGACTGCACAACTCTTAGATGCCGGGGCAATTGTTACCGCCGTAGATATTTCTGAAAAAAGGCTCTCAAGATTAAAAGAAAATATAGAGCGCCTTAATCTAGGCCAAAATCTGACTGTTATTTGTACTGATGCACTTAAATTCGAATCAGATGAAAAATTTGATATTATTCTTGTAGATGCTCCATGTTCTGCTACCGGAACTTTTCGGCGCCATCCTGAAATTATAAATACAAAAACAATAGCTGATGTCAAAAAACAAGCCTTATTACAAAAAGAAATCTTGAAGCATATTATTTCATTCTTAGCACCTAAAGGACTTTTAGTGTATGCTACCTGTTCTCTTGCTAAACTTGAAGGTGAGAAACAAATAAAAACTTTTTTACAGGAACATTCTAATTTCGAAATTTTACCGATATCTCTCAAAGGAACAGAAAATATGCAGTCTAAAGAGGGGTTTTTACGAATCTTACCACAGTATTTTAAAGAATTTTCCGGCATAGACGGATTTTTTACTGCTATTTTGCAAAGGAAAATTTAATAAAGTTGTGTTATTATACTTTATATTAATAAGAATCAAAATGTTATTAAGGAGCAGATTATGAACGAAATATTGGTTTACGGTGTTAGTGCTTTGCTTATTTGTTTTACCGTACTTACTTTTTTACTAAACAGACTGCCAACGGATATTTTTCCTGAAGATTATGAATTTAAATTGGATCCTTTTTGGTATGTTTTTGCGGTTATGTTTTTAGGTGGAACTGCTGTTTATTTCTTATTCCCAACTGTGCCTGATATGGTTCATGCTTATAAATATACTGATATATTAATCGCTTTTGGTTTTGCTGTTTTAATTTATTTTACTTATCTTCTCGATGTCGGATTGATTACGAATCTTGTGACTTTTGGTGCAGCTCTTGCTATTAGTTATATGCAACCTGATGATTTCCGTTTATTTGCTAATCATTTAACGCCTTGGCAAGAAAAATTAGCTATTGCGGCTATTATTTTTGTTATTTCAAGAGGCATGGGGCTTTTAAATGGTTTAGGGGCTATTGCTTCCATGCAATTTTGCGCGGTTATGGTATCTATTGTCATATTGGCGCATTTTGGTGCTTTACCACACTTAATGGGAGCTTTGGCTTTAGCTTATCTTGGTACGATGATTGCTTTTACATTTTTTAGTTGGCCGCCGGAAAAAATCGTTATGAGCCATGGTGCTTTTTCATCTTTCGGATTTATCATGGCTTGTTTTATGCTCAACGGTGCGGCAGAGTTTTCTGATGCTTCGATGTTAATCGCTTGTTCTTATTTGATTACGGAAATTGCCGTGGCTTTATACAATCGTTTTCTGTGTCATGATGTTCAACCGGAATTATTTATGTGTACATCTTATTATAAAACTTCCGAAAATGGAAAGTATGAAGCTGGTGTTGCACGAGGCGTACTTAAAATTTTGGTTATTGATATTGTCTTAGCTATGGTACAAATTGCAGCATCTGAACGTTTAGCGTTACCTATTTTTGCTTTTGCTCTCAATCTATGGTTTTTATCAATTTTATCAGGCGATACAAATCCGAATGAAATGTTTTCTCTTACCAGATTGGGAAAATCGGCAATTAAACGTGTTATTTCCAAGAAAAAGAGCAAGAAATAGAACTTATAGGAGTTTTTTATGGCAAATTTTATTAAAATACTATTTGGAAATAATACATCCAATAAGCGTATTTTACCTAAGGTGGAAACACTTAAAATTGTTGTGGTAGAATTTGCCGAATATTCTAATTATGGTTTCGGAAGAGGATTGGAGCGTCTTTTACAGAAAAATCCAAATTTTAATGTACGCTATTTTGATGAACCTTTTGATAAAAAGTTTCTCAATTTGCAGGGCCGCAACTTTTTTGACCTTGTTGATACCGGTAATATTATTTTACAGAAACTTAATGCTGATGTGGTGATTTGGGGATACCAAGAAAATGAAAATATCCGCTTAAATTTTCAAACTGCAAATGCCTATTCCGATTGGGAAAATGTTTCTTGTTCAATTTTGGAGAGTTTATTTGTTCCCGCTGAACACTTTGAACATATCAATTTCTTCCCTGAAGTATTAGAGAATCTTATTACCGGAATTTTAGCGGCTGCAATCAGTGAACAACGTATTGACTTAAGACATTTAAAGCAGAAGCTGTTAAAGAGTGTTATTGCGAAATTTAATACCGGAAAACCCTCTGAAAATGATGATATTATGTTTTCTCCCTGTGTTATGAATGCCGCCGGTTTAATCTATTTAACTTATGCGCAACGCGACTTAACAAAGAAAAGTTTTGATATGACTAAAGAACTGTTTGCTAATGCTTTGCAATACAAGAAGCAAATTATGCAAAATGTTCATTTGGGTTGCATATATAAAAATATCGGTCAACTCTATGAAACTGCTTTGAAACTTGATTTGGGTCAACATTGGCTTCTATTTAAGGAGGCCATTACAAATTATCGTAATGCGCAAAAATACCTTGATCACTACAACTGTCCCTATGACTTTGCATTGATTTCTTTTAAGCTTTCTCAACTTTATTTCAGATATTGGAAATTCAGTAATGATGTTCAAGCATTACGCGATGCCGTGCACTTTTTGCGTGAGGCTGAAAAGACCTATACGCAGATATCTTTTCCTGAATTATGGTCTAAAATTGAGGGCTACTTGGGTTTTTATCTTTCTTTACTCGGATTATTTTCCAAAAGTAATGAAATTTCTATGCTGGCCATTAAAAGCTATAAAAATAAACAACAGGTTTATCGGCGTGAATTATATCCGGTTATGTGGGCGAAAATTCAAGAAAATATTGCCAATGTTTATTATAATATAGGCAAGAACAGCAAAGACAGAAATGCCTTTTCCGAAGCAATCGAATATTATAAATCCGCATTAAAGGTCTATGAAAATAAGAAGATGTATAATGAAGTCACGATTGTTAATAACAGTATGGATAAGGTTATGAAAGCTTGGAAAAGCTAAAATTAAAATTTTAGCCCTTTAAACTTTAAGTCTTTATATATAACTAAATCACTTCTCTTCTGCCAACGTGGTCTGCTGGCGTTACAATTCCTTCTTCTTCCATTCTTTCTATTATTGTTGCCGCTTTGTTATATCCAATACCTAAACGACGTTGAATATAACTTGTGGAGGCTTTTTTATCATTGCGGACAATCTGTACTGCCTGCTCATATAAATCATCATTACTGTTGCCGAAACTGCTCCCCATTGCGGTATGGTCAAACAATGCACCGGCTTCTTTATTTTTCATCTCCAGCTCGCCAGCTGTTACTTCTTCTACATATTCCGGAGCACGCTGTGCTTTTATGAAGTTTACGACATCTTCGACTTCTTCATCTTTCACAAATCCACCATGAATACGCTGTGGTCTTAATCCGGCCGGCATATAAAGCATATCTCCCTTACCAAGTAACTGCTCTGCGCCCTGCTCGCCTAAAATCGTACGGCTATCAATTTTTGAGGTCACTTGGAAACTAATTCTGGTCGGGAAGTTGGATTTAATTGTACCGGTTATAACATCAACTGACGGACGTTGGGTAGACATAATTAAGTGAATACCTGCCGCACGAGCCATTTGAGCTAAACGCTGTATCGCTGCTTCTACTTCTTTTCCAGCAACAAGCATTAAATCAGCCATCTCATCTACTACGATGACAATATATGGTAATGGTGTGGTATCTAATAGTTGTTCTTCATATTTAGGTTTACCTGTTTCAGGATCAAAGCCTACTTGAATAGTTCTCTTCGGTGTTTCTCCGCGTTCACGCATCTCTTTTAATTTTAAATTATAACCATTGATGTTTCTTACGGATAAACATGCCATTGCGCGATAGCGTTCTTCCATTTCGCGCACTGCCCACTTTAAGCCAATAACTGCTTTTGCAGGATCTGTGATAACCGGTGTTAATAAGTGGGGAATACCATTATACATCGAAAATTCCAGCATTTTAGGGTCAATTAAGATGAATTTACATTCTTCCGGAGTCATACGATACAATAAAGAAAGTATCATTGCATTAACTCCAACAGATTTACCTGAACCGGTTGTACCAGCTACCAACAAGTGTGGCATTTTGGCTAAATCCGCATATACATTTTTGCCACCTATATCTTTTCCTAAGACAACATTTAATGCGTTTTTACTATCACTAAAGTTCACATCTTCTAACAAATCACGAAGCCATACTGTTTCTCTTTTTGCATTTGGTATCTCTATACCTATTGTGTTAGATCCCGGTACAACGGCTATACGAACGGAAATGGCTGACATGGAACGTGCTATATCATCTGCTAAACTTATAACACGTGAGGTCTTTGTTCCGGGAGCAGGCTCTAATTCAAATAATGTTACAACCGGACCGGGACGAATTTTTACGATTTGCCCATGCACTCCAAATTCTTCTAAAACCGTTTCCAAAGCACGCGCCGTTTCATTTAATTCTTTTTCATTAATGCTTAAACCTAATTTTTCTTTTGGACGGCTTAATAAGTTTATGTCCGGAAATTTATAACCGGTATCCTCTTTCTTTAACGAAGGTATGATAGATATAACATCTGCTTTTTTGCTTGATTTTTCTTTTTTAGTGGCATTCTTTTCTTCTATACCATTTGTTATCTGTGTCACTTTTGCTTCGTTCTCTTCATTTATTTCAGATAAACTTGGTTCTTTTCTGGTTTGATTTGTTGTCTTTATGTTTTCGGTTAAGGAACGTGGCTTACATAATCGCGAAATAAATAAACCTAAGTATTTTACGATCTTATAAAAACCTTTGCTGATGGCTTTTATTATTTTTCCCCATTGCTTAAAAGAAATGCCCACGGCTAAGTTAAAAGACATAACTGCAATTAATAACTGTAATGTTAATGCAGCGGCATTTTCATATCCGGTTATTTTCCAATTTTTAAATAACCGAATTAAAAATTCCGGTAATAACGGACTGAATTTACCCAGTAAATTTATTTTTTCCAACGAAACTGCAAACAGTTGGTAAAAAACACCAGCTAACGGAATAATACCAACAAGTACTGCTATTAAACGAATTTTAAATTCTAAAATCTTTTGGTGCTTTATCAGCAGATATCCCCAAACAAATACCGGTATTAAAAATATGAAAATGGCCAAACCAAAGCTATTTGCTATGAAATCAGAACTATATGAACCAAAACGTCCCATAAAGTTACTTATTTTCTTTGAATTTGAGACATTAAATGATTCATCTGAAGGCGTATAACCGATCATTCCTAAAATTAAACAAAGACTGAAAATAATCAGGATACTTCCCGTTATAATCCCTATAATTTTAGCAATTGCTTCTCTGGTTTTTGATTGTTGTTCTATTTCTTTTTTGTTTTTCTTTGCCATAGTTGCTCCAATTTAAAATCCGTTTTTTTCTATTCTAATTGTAATTTTTAAACAAAATCTTAACAAAATTAAGAGTTTCTTGAAATACTTTTACCTTACAAGCTATACACATCAGCGGGATTTAAAACTTGACTTTCAGATGAAGTTATTTAGCTTAATTTTTAGATAATTGTAATTGGAGTAATAAGAATAATGAAATATGCATTTGTCTTTCCTGGACAAGGTTCCCAATTTATCGGTATGGGAAAAGAATTGGCCGAAAATTTCAAATCAGCCAAAGATGTTTTTGAGGAGGTTAATCAAGCTCTCGGGCAAAACCTATATAAAGTTATGCTAGAAGGTCCTGATTCTGAATTAACGTTAACGGCAAATACTCAGCCGGCGTTAATGGCTGTTTCTATGGCGGTCGTACGCGTTTTGGAAAAGGATTTCAATATTAATTTTAAGGAAAAAGCTACTTTTGTTGCCGGTCACTCTCTGGGCGAATATTCAGCTGCATGTACTGCTGGTGTTTTTTCCCTCTCTGATACGGCAAAACTTTTACGTATCCGTGGAAATGCCATGCAACAAGCTGTTCCTGTCGGCGTCGGTGGTATGGCTGCCGTTTTGGGATTATCTTTTCAAGATGTTGGGGCGTTGGTAGAAGCTTGTAATGATTCTCAGTACTATTGCGTAGCGGCAAACGATAATTCAGATGGGCAAGTTGTTCTTTCCGGACATATTCAAGCTATTGAAAAAGCCGTAGAAATAGCACCGGAGTTTGGCGCAAAGAGATGTTTAAGATTGCCTGTTTCCGCGCCATTCCATAGTCCATTGATGCAGCCTGCTGCGGAAGTTATGGCACATGCTTTTATGGAAGTCGAAGCGCATAATGCAAGCATTCCGATTGTTGCTAATGTTTTGGCTCAACCAGAAACAGATAAAAAAGAAATCATCAAAAACTTGATTGAACAAGTTACCGGCACCGTAAGATGGAGAGAAACAATGTCTTTCTTCTGTAATGAAGGTATTACCGATATTGTTGAACTCGGTGCCG
>Ga0247610_10000670_pt1 | contig 46906 bp, 33 predicted proteins | sample 174DNAGHGhighgp2_FD_193483 | JGI IMG/M metagenome (GOLD analysis project Ga0247610, IMG submission 193483) | Sheep rumen microbial communities from Palmerston North, Manawatu-Wanganui, New Zealand - 1742 DNA GHGhigh gp2 | ecosystem: Host-associated > Mammals > Digestive system > Stomach > Rumen...
GATATATGCAAGGGTTTGGCATAATAATTGTAAATTATTTTATAAAAAAGAGCATTATGAAGAAGATATTTACACTTTTATTGGCAATAGTTATCATTCCGCTATCTGCTTTCTGTATGCAATCGGCCAACCGTCAGACCGCTGCTCTCAACGATCAGCCGTATATCATTATTGTGATGGATACGACCCAGGCTTTGTTGAGCGATGCGAAGGTGAAGGTCGGGAAACAGACCTTTACCACCACCTTTGACGGACGAGTCGTTCTGAAAGAGGACCAACTCCGCGGGGCGCGCGCGATGCAGATATCTTGTGAGGGCTTTAGGACGCGTAAACTCCGTTTGGACAATCATAAATTGTGCATCGTGCGTTTGATGCCGAAGAAAGGCAAAGCCTCTACAACTACCGCAACCGGCAGAGTGGGGCTGACCCGAACGGCTCCTACCGGGCTCCTTTATGCCAAAACGGCGGTTCCGATGGCAGACGGGGCGTTTGTAGAAGAGAGTATGGCTGCTTCCGATATGGAGAGTGTCGTTGTAATTGGTTACGGAGCCTCATCGAACGCCGCTATCTCGGCCGGAAAACTGACCGCAGGAGAAGTGAACGACTTTGCCAAATGGTATTTCTGGCAGAACATGTTAGACTCCGCGCATCAAACCTATATCGACCAATGGCAGTTACGTCCTTGCCATCGCTACACCGTGCAAGTAACCAACGCAGCTGGCTATCCGATTGCTTCTCGGGCAGTTAGTCTCTTGGATAATAGCGGAAACACGCTTTTCCAAGCCGTTACGGATAATACCGGCAAAGCGGAGTTGTGGTATCAGTTGGTGGGGCGTTCGCTTTGCGGTAAACATACGGATTTCATGATCCAGGTAGATGATCAAACCCGGATCGCCAAACAATGGGCAGACGGCGGCAATACCTTTGTGCTCAACGAAGAGTGTGTCCCAATCTCCAATCTCCAATCTCCAATCTCCAATGACGTGGACGTCATGTTCGTCTTCGACGCTACCGGTTCGATGGGTGATGAATTGCGGTATTTGCAAGAGGAGATGAAGGATGTCATCGCTCGAGCTTCAGAGGCAACAGGCGGTTTGAAGATCCGTACCGGAGCTGTCGTTTATCGGGATCATGGGGATGAGTACCTGACGCGTATCTCCCGATTGACGGAGGAAATCACCGAAACGCAGACCTTCATCGATCGTCAGGAAGCCAGTGGTGGGGGCGATTTTCCGGAAGCCGTTCCCGAGGCTTTGATGGCTGCAATCAATACTGCCGGATGGAATGAGAATGCCCGCGCACGCATCGCGTTCCTGGTATTGGATGCGCCTTGCCATCAGGATAGTGCGACGGTCGCTTTGCTCCACGAACAAATATTAAACTCCGCTGCACAAGGTATTCGCATCGTCCCGGTCGTATGTAGTGGTCTCGATGCAAGTGGCGAGTATTTGATGCGTTCAATCGCTTTGGCTACTAACGGAACTTCCTTCTTTCTAACCGATGATTCGGGGATCGGAAATACGCATTACAAACCCCAAACGGACAGTTTGAAGGTGGAGCATCTTAACGATATGTTGGTGCGCACGATCGTCGAATTCAGCACAATGCCGAAGTGTGATGTACCTTTCGAAGAGACGGACGAGGATCAAGATGGTACTTTTATCCCGAATCCGTTTGAGGCGCAGGATCTGCAGAATAATCCGGACATCCCGCACGGAGAAGGAATCCATTACATCGTCGATGTCTCCGGTAAATTGATCACGATCCTCGAAGGAGAGACTTCCACTGTCCGCACGAAACTGGAATCAATGGGTCTGCCCATCGGAGTGTATTTCATCAAATCGTTCTACAACGGTGAATGGCACACCCAAAAAGTGCTCGTAAAATAATATTGATAATTCAAAACAACAATGAAAAGAAGTATTTTTATAGTAGTATGTTTTTTGAGCTGCCTGAGTTTGGCAGCCAAACCGAATGTGTACGAACAAGCCGTGTTGTACCCTTCGGTTGATCAGCATGGCAATCCACTGGAGTTGTCCGGGCGTATCTCCGTTCCGCAGGGCAAAACGCCCAAAGGCGTTATTCTTCTGCCGCATTATACGATTTGCTCCAACGCCGAGGCGCCTTCTAACAAAGTGACCGGTGAGGCGGGGTATTTCAACAAAGATTATGTCTTGGTCATGCCGGATTATATCGGTTACGGCGTGACAGCCGATCGCGTTCATCCTTATCTGGCAGGCGAACTGACGGCACGAAATACGGTAGATATGCTCCTCGGTGTACAGCCTCTTTTGGACAGTTTGGCGCCCGGTGTATCGTCAGACAGCATTTATATAATAGGTGTGTCGCAAGGCGGAGCCTCTGCCCTTTGGACGCTCAAACTGATTGAGGAAGAGTATGCGGACCAAATCCATGTCATCAAATGTTTTGCCAGCAGTGGTCCCTATGACGTAGCCGCTACCCATGACGAGGCGGTGCGTCGGAACGTGGTTGGTATCCCGGCGACGGTAGCTATGTTGGTGATCGGAACGGATGTCGCCTATGATTTGGGGCTGAATTATGATGAGTTTTTCACGCCAGCCATGTCGCGCGCATACACGCGCTATATTAAGGATAAGAAAATGAGCGTCTTCCCAATGTATTTCCGTATGCCCGAACGTCGTCTCGATCATTGGCTTACTGCACAAGGTACCGACAAATCCAATCCGGCGACACAAAAACTCTATGCCGGATTATTGCGATCCAGCTTGGTACACTATCCACTGGAGGAAGGAGGGGACTCGATCTGTCCGTCCTGGATTCCGAAAACGCCGATGTATATCTTCCATTCCACCAACGACGATGTCGTAACCTTCCGTTGCGCGGAGAATCTGCATCGTTGCTTTGCCGATGTGCCGAATATAACCTGGGATTTCGGCAAATATGGCAATCATTTCATTTCCATCCGGCAATTCTTCTCCCGCGTTCAGAAACTCTTAGCGGAAGAGTAAGAACCGATTCATCATCTTAAACTGCATGAAGGGCAAAAGAAAAAAAACTCATGCAGTTTTTTTGTGTTCTGCCATTTTGGAAAAATAAAACATAACGTGTTCAATCTGGCACGCTTTTTGTAACCATATACTGCGGTTAAAAAATATATTTATAATGTTGAAAAGGATTCAAATAATGTTGATTATCAGCTGTTATGTCATAACAGCGTCTGCCAACGACACCTTACGTACCACTTTGTCAGCTTGTCGAGAAATGGCATTGACACGCGGTACGTCTTCTCAGGTGCATGAGGAGACGCGTTTGGCTGCGGAGTATAATCGCAAAGCAGCCTTGGCTGCTATGTTTCCGCGCGTCAGTGCCAACGGCGGATATATGTGGAACTCGCGTAACGCGCACTTATTGGCGAATGAGACCGGTTTCTCGTTCGGAACCGCAACCGTAGCTCCGGACGGAACGGCTTCCTTCACTTGGAGCGGAGAGAGCGCTTTGGGCAAAGTAGCCGAGGCTGCTGCGGGAACGCCTCTGGAAAAACCGATCTTGGATTTGGAAGCGGACGCGGGACAAAAGATAGCGGATGCTTATCAGCAGGTTTATAATACAATGACCGTGGATCTGACCCACGTCGTTGTTGCGCAAGTCGGCATCATGCAGCCTATCTATACCGGAGGGCGTTTGACGCAATTATACCGGATAGCCAAGGCTTCTGAAACAATGGCGGCTATCGAGGCGGACGCCAAAAAGGATGATATCATCTATTCGGTGGATGAAGCCTATTGGCGAGTCGTTGCAGTGAGGCAGAAAAAACAATTGGCGGAGCAATATTATCGCCTTTTGTGCCGGCTGGAGAACGATGTACGTGAGGCGGTGGAAGAAGGAGTGGCTACGCAATCGGATCTGCTGAAAGTGACCACCAAACGAGGCGAAGCGGAAGTGAAGAAACTGCAAGCAGAGAACGGATTGACCCTATCCAACATGGCGCTTGCGCAGATATGCGGCCTGCCACTTTCTACGTGCTTTGTCTTGGATGATTCGGGACTGAACGACTCCTCCCTGCCGGTGGACACAACGAATATGGAATCCGCCGTTTCCAATCGAAACGAACTGCAATTATTGGAGCAGGCAGAGCATATCGCGCAGTATAATGCCAAATTGGTGGGCGCTGGTTTACAGCCGAATATTGTGGCCTCTGCCGGATATATGTACACCAACCCCAATGTGGAAAACGGTATTAGCAGTAGATGGGATGGAAAGGGATTCTTTTCCGCCGGCGTAGTCGTGAATGTACCGATTATTCATGCCGATGATATATTGCGTTACAAAGCGGCTAAACACGCCGCCAACGCAGTTTCACTGAAAACCGAAGAGACACGCGAGTTATTGATGCTCCAAACGACCCAAGCCAACCAAAAACTGATGGAAGCGCAGCAGAAAATAGCGCTTGCTCGCCTGACGCAAGCCAATGCGACTGAGGTACTTCGTATGGCGCAGGAGAGTTTCGACGCGGGGTTGATCACTTCCTCTGAATTGATGCAGGCACAAACGGCATGGTTAGCTGCTTCTACCGATCTGGTGGACGCCCAAACAGAGGCTAAAACGACGGAAACCCAGCTTCGCAAATACTTAGGACAATTGTAGATTGAAGATTTGAAATAGATATGAAACATCAAAAAGAGGGCAGCTTGCTATTGGGATTGATAGCGCTGTTAACAGTAGTAGTGATCGTGGCGGTAGTGGGAATAATAGCGCTTCGCCCGGAGAAAACATTGATTCAAGGCGAAGCCGAGGCTGCCGAATACCGCGTTTCCGGCAAAGTGCCGGGACGAATCGAGTTGTACCTGTTTGAAGAAGGGGAACAAGTCAAGAAAGGCGACACACTGGTAGTCATCTATTCGCCGGAAGTGGAAGCCAAAAAGAAACAAGCCTTGGCTGCTCGCGATATGGCGGACGCAGTTAACCAAAAAGCCAAAAATGGTGCGCAGCGTGAGCAAATCCAGGGAGCTTATGAGTTGTACCAAAAAGCCAAAGCCGGCGAGGAGATCTACCGCAAGAGTTATGAACGTATTCAGCGTCTTTTTGAGAAAGGCGTGGTCAGCGCACAAAAACGCGATGAGGTAGATGCACAATTCAAAGCAGCAACCGCCACAGTCCGTGCTGCACGTAGTCAGTACGAAATGGCATTGGCGGGAGCTCGGGCGGAGGATAAAGCAGCGGCTGAAGCACAAGTAGCGCGAGTAGATGCTATCTTGGAAGAAGTAGCGGCCGCAGAGGCAGAGCGATATTTGCTCTCTCCTTGCGATGGTGAAGTAAGCGAACTTTTCCCGAAAGTAGGTGAATTAGTGGGGCAGGGAAGTCCTGTCATGTCTGTTGTGGATTTGAGCGATGTGTGGTTCACGTTCGCCGTACGAGAAGATATGCTCTCTAAGTTTACAATGGGAAGCGTCGTAGAAATATCCATTCCTGCCTTGGGTAATACTAAATATCCCGTTACCGTTACGCATATCAAAGCGATGGGCACCTATGCTACATGGCGTTCTACCAAACAAAATGGCGGTTACGATGTGCGTACTTTCGACGTCAAATGTCGTCCGCTCGTTACCATTCCCGGCTTGCGTCCCGGTATGACCGCGTTGGTTGCAGAATAAATCGTACTTCGTAAATTCTAAAATCGTAAAGAAGAAAAATGCTTATCATTTTTCAAAATATTTGGCGTGTTCTGCTTCGTGAGTTACGGATGATGTTTACCCGGCCGCTATACCTCTTTGCCTCCGTGGGAGTCATGCTGCTTTCTACCTTCTTTTTCCTGACTTTGATGCGAGGGGGAAGCGCAGAAAATATGCCGGTAGCGGTGGTGGATTTGGATCAGACTTCTATATCGCGAAGACTTATTCATGAAATGCAGGCAACCCCTTCGGTCGATATTCAACTCATCACCAATTCCTATCCGGAGGCACGGAAGGCTATGCAGCAAGGAAAGATCTACGGTATTTTTGTCATTCGGGAAGGATTCTATCGGGATTTGGTTTCTTTCAAACGACCCCAATTGGATTTCTATGTCACCAACGCTTATACCGTGGGCGGAAACACTGCCTATAAGCAAATGTTGACTATGGTCAATCTGACTTCCGGTGCTTTTCAGCGCGAAGTATTGCGGAAGAAAGGCATGCCGGACGAGGTGATCATGCACCGCATCCAACCGCTTGCTATCGAGGGACACCTCATTGCCAATCCTTGGGGAAACTACTCGGTTTATCTGGTGAGCACGATCTTGCCGGGTATATTGGGCTTGATTTGTCTTATGCTGACGATTTTCGCAATCGGGTTTGAGTTGAAGATGCGTACTTCGCATGCCTGGCTTCGAGCTGCCGGAGGCAATTATACTGTCGCTATGATCGGTAAACTGATTCCTTATACCGTCATCTATCTGGTACTCGGTATTGGATGTCACCTCATCCTGTATCACTATGCGGGATTTCCGGTGAACGGTTCTTACGGGCGGTTGATGTTCGGGTTGATGCTCTTTATTTTCGCAATGGAGGCATTGGGAATCACGCTGATCGGTCTGCTTCCTACATTGAGGGATGCGCTCTCCATCGGTGCGTTGTATTCGATGCTCGGATTCTCTTTGTCAGGATTTACTTATCCCCAGATGTCCATGCTCGCGCCGGTCAAGGCGATCAGTTATCTGGAGCCTTTGCGGCATTATTATTTGATCTATGTGAACGAAGCCTTGATGGCAGCCCCCGTGCAAAATAGTATTCCCTATATGATGGCGCTGATCGGATTTATGGTAGCGTCGCTGTTTGTGGCTCCACGCCTGCATAGAGCTTTGGTTTATCTAAATTATCCATTAAAATGAGTAGTGACCAATTTCCTATCCTATATGCTTTCGTCAATGAACTGAAGCGTATTTTTCGTGACCCGGGAGTGACGGTCATCTTTGTGGTCGCCACCTTGGCGTATCCGCTCCTTTACAAGGCCATCTATTGGAATGAGCAGATCACGAATGTACCAGTCGCGGTAGTTGATTTGAGTAATAGTCCGGAGAGTCGGGAGTTCCTGCATCATTGGAACGCTTGTCCCGATATCCTTTTGACACATTCCTGCGCCTCGATGGCGGAGGCGGAGCAGTTATTGAGGGATCAGAAGGTTCATGGAATCATCTATTTCCCGCGCGATTATGCCCGACAGTTGGCGGACCCGCTCGGACAAGCGCATATATCGCTTTATTGCGATATGTCTTCGTTTCTCTATATGAAAGCGATCTATCTCTCTGCGAATCAAGTCATGCTTGAATCCATGCGCAATATTCAGATCGACCGCTATGAACAAATGGGCATGGATAAAGAGTTCGCCTGGGCGCTCGTACAGGATGCACCTTATACCGAAACGGCACTTTTTACCCCTACCGGCGGATATGGTTCGTTCCTCATACCCGCGGTTTTGGTTTTGATTCTCCATCAAACGCTCTTTTTCGGTATCTGTATGTTGGGCGGAACGGCGAGAGAAGAGAACTTGGATCAGTACTCGATTCGTTCGCTCTTCGGGCGCGCTTGCGCGTACTTCGTTATTTATTATGGTCTGTCAGTCATTCTCTTAGGTTTGTTACCGAGATTGTTCGATATACCTCATATCGGTTCCATAGGCGACATATTATTGCTGATTGTGCCTTATCTTCTGGCGATTATTTTCTTCTCTATGTGCGTGAGCGTCTTTATCCGAAATCGTGAATCAGGGCTGGTTTTGTTGATCTCCTCCTCGCTGATCTTTTTGTTCATGGCGGGTATATCCTGGCCAAAAGAGATGATACCGGATGCGTGGCGGTATTTATCGTATTTCATTCCTTATACATGGGGCGCGCATGCTTTCATTCATATCAATTCGATGGGAGCGTCCCTCGCTACTACCGGTTCGGAGTATATCGCCCTTTGGGGCTTGTCGGGAGGCTATTTGATATTGGCAAGCGGACTTTTTTACCTAAAAAAACATTATTTTGCTAAAAAATGACGTACGTTCTTGCGTATGTCATTTTTTTAGTACCTTTGCAATCCATTTGAAAAAAACACTATGCCGGTATAGACCATTTTGCCGATAAGCATTCAGCGTTTTTTACAAAAAATCCCACTATTATTTGCATATATCAGAAAAAAGTTGTACCTTTGCACCCGAAAAGTAAAATACCATTATAATTATGCCTGAAGTTAGTCGTTTTTACGGAATCATCATTAAGATGTTCTAAATGGTGAAGGAATGGCTTAATGAACATAAAAATGAATTACAAGAAATGTGGAATACACAGAAAATTGTAAAGCTACTTCCATTGAAAGATTAATATGATACCTCGAATAAAATCATATCAACCGCTTGCGGATTTTCAACTGCTCGTTTCGTTTGATGATGGGCGGAAAGTTCGTTACGATGTAGCTGATGATATAAAAACATTACCGGCTTTCCATGATCTCCAAACGGAGCATGGCTTGTTTGAAAATGCCCAATTGGATGCAAGTCGTACTTGTATCTATTGGAATGATCAAATTGATTTACCAAGCGATGCCATTTATGAATATGGAGTAGCGTTATAACCTCATCGTCCACTTTTAATTTCGCCCTCCTCCGAGACATTAAACAGTGAGAAATAATATATTGGCCAATATTGACCGATTAAAAATATTGAAACATAACAAATCTGCCTATGGCATAAAACAACAGACAAACAACATACATAAATAATAGCGTAATAAGCCCAACTTGATTGTTTGAAAACTGGACACTTTCAACAATTACATTTTCAAGTACGGTTTATGCACGCTCACGTTATAGCGTGAGTTTTCCGTGCGTAAATTTGAAAATGTAAGGTAGTCCAGAATCCTCAAACAATCAAATGAAGCGACGAAAGCGCACGCTTTTATTGTGTATATAAAAATATCTAATACAATGAAATGGTTTTTAGAGAAGCTTCAGGCAGTTGAACAACAGAGGTTAACGAGAGTACTGCAATTTGGTATTGTAATCTTCTTGTTATTGTTATTTATAGGTGTGTTGGTTTTCTATGCACATTATCTTCGAGATGGTAGTAAACCGTGGACATCGCAAGATGGAGAACTTATATTTACTGTCTTTTCTGCCATTTTCGCGGGATTTAACGTATTGGCATTTATCGCTCTTACGCTTGCCATAGAACGCCAGAATAGCAAGAGGGAAGCTGAACTCGCTAAGTACGATGCTTTGCGTATCAAACTCCAACGTCAACGAGAAATTGGTAAGGCATTTAATGCTATGATTCCACGTTATATATCTCCTGCCTATTTTGAGAATATGCTTACAACCTCTGATGTGCTCCAAGCAGAAGCTCAACTCAAACAAGATGCATTCACATGCTTGTCAATACAAGGATTAGGATCATCACGTAGAATATTCAATCAGGTCACTATTGCAGATATTCAGGAATTTGGTGTATTTGCCAAAGGCTTGGAAGTAATTTTAGAGAAATATGTGAAAACTACAGATATGAAGCAATTCCATAAAGAAATTGTTGATTATTATACCGAATATGGACGCTTTATTCCCGATGTGCTAATTGCAATTAATGAAGGAGTAGAATTAGATATTCAATTAACTCTTTTTGAAAGTCTGGGTACTCCTATTTCCGAAATATCTATGACTACACTTCCTGAAAAATCACAAAGATATATAAATGATCAAAGACGAAAAAACAAATAAATACTATACTATGTCAGATCCAATTATTAAAAAAGATTATGGAACAGATCGTATTTGTTCCTTAATGTTAACCCACCAATGCAATCTGCGTTGTATCTATTGCTTTGAAAAGTTCAAAGGCGATAGGTTCATGACCTTTGAAACGGCTAAGAAAGTATTAACTTATGAGTTCAAAGAGTTTGAAAAAATCATGAATGATGAAAACCGAATGGGTATTGACTTTATGGGCGGAGAGCCAATGCTCAATTTCGAACTCATTAAGCAAATATACGAATGGGTTATGGCGCAACCCCTGCCATTCCCCGTACGTTTTACTGTTACAACTAATGGTACGCTTCTTACTGATGAGGTAAAAAACTGGTTGAAGGAGCGCAAACAACATATTCGTGTCGTAATGTCAGTAGATGGCACAGAGTTTAGTCAAAAAAACAACCGAGGTGTCTCTGTGGATAGGTTGCCTTTGGAGTTTGTTCATGAAAATTGGCCGAATTCCTATTTTAAACAAACTCTTTCTCATGATACGCTGCCTTTCTTTGCTGAAAGCATCATTGAACTTTCACAGCAAGGATATAGAGTTGCATCGTCTTTGGCGCAGGGGCACACATGGAAAGAAGGAGATGTGGAGATTTATCGTCGTGAATTAAAGAAACTGGCTGAATATTATTTAGAGCATAAAGACGTTCGCCCGGAAACGCCGTTTGATAACTTGTATCGTGAGTTTTTTGACGGACAGGAAGATAAAATGCCGAAAAAGGCCTGCGGCGTAGGTACATCTGTGCATTTCTATGATGTAGATGGTCAACTATATCCCTGTCATTTGTTCTTGCCTATGGTTCACGGCAAGAAAACTGTTTTGGATGACATCAAAGATGTGGATTTTAACGATCCGAATATGTTAGTTGATGATGATTGCAAGCAATGCCCCGCTCTTAAAGTATGTAATACGTGCTACGGCTATAATTATGTAAACCGAGGCAATATTGCTAAACGAGATAAGAGCATGTGTAATTTATATCTCGTTGAAGCACAAGTCGTTTCAGAATTCCAAATTGCATATTTTGTTTCATTAAAAGATAAACGAGAGTTAACAGACTACGAATTACTGATGCTCCAATGTGCTGTGCGTTGCTATAAATATGTTCAAGATATTGAAAAGATATAAAAGGCGGAATCCGAAAAGCCATAACAGAGTAGGAATAATTACTAAATTTAACTAAAATGAGTGCTTTAGTAAGAGAGGCAGAAGGTATGCTTCTGCAAAAAGAGGCTGTAGTTAAAGCTATGGCTGCCAAGTTATCTACTGTTCACTGCTCGGGCTGTGCAAACTGCTCTGGTATCGTAGGTGACTAAATTTGTTGTGCTGCTGCGGGTTGCTAAAACAACTCGCAGCAGTTTAATAATTTTTGAAAAATAATTGAAATCTACTGAAAGATGGATTTAGGGCAAATTTGTACTGAAAAGGTTTACTTCTTCCTAAAAACGTTGACACTTTCCTGAAAACGTTGACTTTTATCCTGATTTTCAGGACACTCGTCCTAAGAATGGAGACAGCAGGCATCTTACGGGCACGTACAGGATGCGTAATAATCGTTCGAACATAGTGAGATAAGAACGTAATGCGAAACGGTATTGATAGCTTTTAACTACGATCTAAAAAACTGCCAAACAGCGTATCTCGAGCGTCTCTCGTGCGTCTATACTTAATCCCTTATTGACCCTTACTTATCCCGCAAAGCACAAAAACTTAGTAAATGAACATTGTCTCAAATTGTTGACAATTGTTGACCCAAAAGAAAAAAAAATATTCGTTTCCTTTGTTAAATTTGTGAACAAATAATACTTTTTTCAGGCTTATTTTAGACAAAAAGAAACAGAAGAACCATATTTTTTGCAAAAAAATACATTTTTATTTGGATATGTGCAATTTTTTTAGTACCTTTGCAGCGTTTTTGTCATCTTGACTTTACAAAATCCTTAAATACTAACACAATTATGGCTAAAGTTTATCAAGCAAATGAGATCAAGAATGTCGCTATGTTGGGCGGCTCGGGATCTGGGAAAACGACTCTCATGGAGTCGATGTTGTTCGAGAGCGGGGTGATCAAACGCCGCGGTACGATTGAGGCTCAATCGACTGTGTGCGATTATTTCCCGGTTGAGAAAGAGTATGGTTATTCGGTTTTTTCCACGGTTTGTAACATCGAGTTCGAGAACAAGAAACTCAATATCATTGATTGTGCTGGTTCGGACGACTTCTGCGGTGGTACTGTCGCTGCCCTTCAGATGTGCGGTTCAGCGCTCATCGTCCTCTCCGCGAACGGCGGCGTCGAGGTCGGAACCCAGAATAACTTCCGTCTCGTTGAGAAAGCGAAAAAGCCGCTGGCTTTCGTCATCAATAAATGCGATCATGAGAACGCTGACTTCGAGCGCACGTACGCGCAATTAAAGGAGAACTTTGGCAATAAGTGTACCCTCATTCAATTCCCGGTTAATGCCGGCGCAGGTTTCAATGCAGCTATCGACGTGCTGAAAGGCAAAATGCTCGTTTGGAAAGCAGAGGGTGGTGCTCCTGAGTTAAAAGATATCCCTGCTGAGTATGCAGATAAAGTTGAGGAAATGCGTCAGGCGCTTCAAGAGCAAGCTGCAGAGGCAGACGAGACGTTGTTGGATAAGTTCCTCGGCGAAGGTCTGACCGACGAAGAGATCATGCAAGGTCTGAAATCCGTATATGCAGACGGTTCGATGTATCCGGTGATCTGCTGCTCGGGTCTCAAAGATATGGGTGTTCGTCGTCTCATGGACTTCCTGAACGGTATGGCTCCGAGCCCTGCACAGTTCAGTTATCCGACGGTGGATGGCAAGAAAATCAGTCCGGACGCTTCGGCTCCGACCAGCCTCTATGTCTTCAAGACTTCTGTTGAGCCGCATATCGGTGAGGTAAACTATTTCCGCGTAATGCAAGGAACCGTACGTAACGGTGACGACCTTCTGAACATGGAGCGCGGCTCGAAAGAGCGTATCTCGCAGCTCTATCAGGTAGCCGGTTCGATCCGTACAGCCGTAGATGAACTGCAGGCAGGTGACATCGGTGCGACCGTGAAACTGAAAGATACTCGTACGGGTAACACCCTCAACGCCAAAGAGTGTGACAACCAATATGCTCCTATTGTTTATCCGCAGCCGCGTTACCGCCGTGCTATCAAGCCGGTGACCGAGTCCGACGCTGAGAAACTCGCTGCTCTTCTCACCCGTATGCACGAGGAAGATCCGACATGGGTTGTTGAGCAATCCAAAGAGCTCCGTCAGATGATCGTTTCCGGTCAAGGAGAGTTCCACCTCCGTACCCTCAAATGGCGTTTGGAGAACAACGACAAGATGCCGATCGAGTTCCTCGAGCCGAAGATCCCGTATCGTGAGACGATCACCAAGGCTGCTCGGGCTGACTATCGTCATAAGAAACAATCCGGTGGTGCCGGTCAGTTCGGTGAGGTTCACCTGATCGTGGAGCCGTACGAGGAGGGTATGCCGATTAAGGAAACCTATAAGTTTGGTAATCAGGAGTATAAGATCTCTGTCAAAGACCAACAGGAGATCAACTTGGAGTGGGGTGGTAAGCTCGTCATCATCAACTCTATCGTCGGTGGTGCGATCGACGCACGCTTCATCCCGGCTATCGTCAAAGGTATCATGGATCGTATGGAGCAAGGTCCGCTCACCGGTTCGTATGCGCGTGACGTGCGCGTCATTATTTATGATGGTAAGATGCACCCGGTTGATTCGAACGAAATCTCCTTCCGTCTGGCTGGACGTAACGCGTTCGCACAAGCCTTCAAAGAGGCGAACCCGAAAGTCCTTGAGCCGGTTTATGACCTCGAAGTATTCGTTCCGTCGGAGATCATGGGCGATGTCATGTCGGACATCAACGGTCGTCGCGGTATGGTAATGGGTATGGAGACCGAGAAATCGTTCACCCGCCTCAAAGCACAAGTGCCTTTGAAAGAGCTGAGCACCTATTCGACTACGCTCTCCTCGCTCACAGGCGGTCGTGCTACCTTCACCATGGCGTTCAATTCTTACCAACTCGTTCCGGCAGACGTTCAGGAGAAACTGCTCGCTGCATACGCTGCATCGCAGACTGAGGAAGAGTAAAAATTCTTAAATCCCTATTTTTAGGTATTGTGGGATTGACAAAAAAGCAGTACCTTTGCACCCGATTTTGAAAAAATGAAGATGCAAAGGTATTGTTTGTTATATATATCCCTACTAATCGGGATATGTGGGTTGCACGCGCAAATTAGCGGCGTGGTATTGGACGATCATGGTGAACCGTTGATAGGAGCCAATATATATTGGGCGGAAACAACGGTAGGCGTAGCGACGAACTTCAATGGTGAGTTTACGATCATGCCGGTCAAAGGAACCAATCGTCTGGTGGCTTCTTTTGTGGGTTGCCATAATGATACGATCACGGTCTTGAATCGTCAGCCTCTGACGATCGTGCTCATCGATGAGACCGTCTTGGACGAAGTGACGATCACCGAGCGAAAAATGGGCGTGATCAAAAGTCGTACTTCCGCTTTCGATACACAGACCATCGGTACGGAGGAGTTATGTCGTGCCGCTTGTTGTAATCTCTCCGAGGCGTTTGAGACAAATGCTTCGGTGGATGTAGCCTATTCGGATGCGGCGACCGGCGCTAAGCAAATCCGTCTGCTTGGATTGAGCGGCACGTATGTTCAGTTGATCCAAGAGAATACGCCCGCCGTACGAGGACTCGCGCAGACTTTCGGATTGGAGTACATCCCCGGTCCGTGGATGAGTTCTATTCAGGTCAGTAAAGGAACCTCCTCTGTGATCAACGGCTATGAAGCCACTTCCGGCCAGATCAATGTGGAACTGCTCAAACCTCAAACCCAGAATCCCCTCTCGGTCAATCTGATGTTCAATTCCGAACTGATGGCGGAAGCCAATATCATGGGGGGATGGAAGATTCCGCTCAAGGACGATGAGGAAGATGAACATGAGCACCATCACGAGGAGGGAGAGCATTGCCATCATCAGTCGCTGTACACCGGTCTGATGGCGCATTATGGCCAGAATTTCATGCCGATGGATGAGAACCACGATTCTTTCGTGGATATGCCCCTTACCCAAAATGCGAACCTCGCTAACAGATGGTTCTTCAAGCATGGCGATTATACCTTCCAAGCCTTCGTACGCGGATTATATGATCGCAGACGCGCCGGGCAAATAGGACATGGAGCCGACACCCTGACCAATCCCTATCGCATCCATCTCAATACTTGGCGTGTGGACGGATTCATCAAGAACGGATATGTCTTTGATGAGGAGAGCGGGTCGTCAGTCGCAGTGATTACGGCCGTTTCCTATCACGATCTCAATAACCAATACGGTATCCGTACGTGGAAAGCAAATCAACTGAACGCTTACCTCAATGCTATTTGCCAACTGAATTTTGAGGGTGGTGGACTGATTGATAATGACCATCGCTTGAGTACCGGTTTATCCCTCAATTACGACAAATACAACGAGGCGGTCAATATGCCCGTAACCGGTTTGATGGATTTGGGACGTCAGGAACTGACCCCCGGAATCTTTGCTGAATATAGCTATAAGTACGCGGAGAGTCTTTCGTTGGTGGCAGGTATTCGTGCGGATTATTCTACGCGGTACGGTTTCTTTGTTACCCCTCGTATGAATGTACGCTATACCCCCTTCGAATGGTGGACTTTGCGTGCCAGCGCCGGTTTAGGCTATCGTAGCCCGAATACAATCTCGGACAATGCGTTCATTCTGCCCTCAAGCCGAGTATTGCACGTAGCGGCTGATATACAGCAGGAACGCGCGGTCAATACGGGTCTCTCTACCACTTTCTATATACCGATGGGCAGCAAGCAGTTACAACTCTCCGCGGAATATTACTACACGCATTTTATCAACTCCCTTATCGTGGATATGGATCAGGACAAGCACTCCGTTTATATCTATAATCAATCGGATATACCGGGCGCCAAATCCTTTGCCCATAGTGCGCAGGTAGAGGCTTCTATAGAGGTCCTCCGGGGATGGACATGGACGGCGGCGTTCCGTTGGACGGATATTGAGCAGACTACTTTCAATGCCGCAACCAATCGGTATGAACTGCGTCCCAAAGCGCTTACTAATCGCTACAAAGGCGTCATCACCACCTCGTATCAAACGCCGCTTAAAAAATGGCAGTTTGACCTGACGGCGCAATTCAACGGTGTGAGCCGTGTGCCGGATGGATTTGAGCAACCATTCACCTGGTATCCTCAATTGATGGCGCAAATCACCAAGTATTGGCGTACCTGCAGTCTCTATGTCGGCGCGGAGAATATGACCAATTTCCGGCAAAATCAACCCATCGTTGATTCGTTCAACCCTTGGGGAACGGATTTCGATGCCTCTATGGTCTGTGGTCCCACTACGGGATGGAAATTATATGTTGGATTTAGATATGATTTAGATAAAAAAGAAGATTGATGATGAATAAATCGAAATTATTAGGAAGTATTATCCTTTTCATAATCTTGTTTCATAGTTCATTGAGCTTCGCGCAGTATGATGCGCACTTAACAGGTCACGTATTGGATGAAAAAACAGGTGAGCACTTACCTTACGTAAATGTACAAGTCAAAGGTACCACGATCGGTACTGTTACGGACGAATCGGGACACTATTTGTTGCAAGATCTGCCTATCGGCAAGCAAACGATTGTTTTCAGTTTTGTCGGCTATGAGACTTTGGAATTGCCGGTAATAATTGTCGAAGACCAAACGATTGAATTAAAAGCCACTATTCGCGAGGTTCCCCAACAGTTAAATGCTGTCGTCGTGACCGCGAATAGATATGCTACCAAAAGGCAGGAAGCAGCTACGATCGTCAATGTGCTTTCCCCGGAGTTATTTGAGCATACAGCCGTCGCATGCGTGGCGGACGCTTTGACTTTTCAACCCGGTTTGAGGGTGGAGAATTCCTGCTCCAACTGTGGTAAAACGGATCTGCGCATCAATGGTCTGCAGGGTCAATACACCCAGATTCTGATGGATAGCCGTCCGGTTTTCTCTTCGATGGCATCGGTTTATGGGCTTGAGCAGGTTCCTGCTGCGATGATCGACCGCATTGAGGTAATGCGTGGCGGTGGTTCGGCGGTCTATGGTGCGAACGCAATTGCCGGTGTCGTCAATATCATTACCAAAGAACCGGTACGGGATTTCGTGAATATCTCCAATGTATCCAATGTCAACGAGCATGCCGGGTATGATATCAATACCAGCTTGAACGCCTCTGTCATGTCCGGAAATCGTAAGATAGGAGCGTACTTGTTTGCGTCCCATCGTACCCGTAGTGCCTATGACCGCGACAATGACGGCTTTAGCGAACTGCCGCAATTACGTTCCACTACCGCCGGTACACGACTCTTTTTCAAGACTTCTGCTTATAGCAAGATTACCGCTGAGTACCACCATACGACCGATTTTCGCCGTGGAGGTAACAAACGCGATGAGGAACCCCACAAGGCGGACATCGCCGAGCAGTTACGTCATAATATAGATGCCGGTTCGCTCTCTTTCGATTGGTTTTCGGAGGACAACCGCCATTTTGTGTCCGCCTATTCGGCGATTCAGCATATCGGACGTGAGAGTTATTTCGGCGCAGGACAAGATACCGCCGCTTACGGGCGTTCGTCTGATCTGACCTCCAACACGGGTCTTCAGTACCGTTTCTCTTATCCTTGCGGACGGATGAACGGCGATCTGACGGTCGGAGCGGAATATAACTATAACGGTCTGAAAGATATAATGTTAGGATATGGTCGCTCCATAGAACAGAATGTGCATATAGTGGGTGCCTATGCGCAAAACGAATGGAAAAACGATCAGTGGAGTGTGCTCATTGGCGCACGTTTGGAAAAGCATAATTTGCTGAAGAATGTGGTGGTTAACCCGCGTGCCACATTCCGTTATACGCCGATTGAGGGGCTCGTTTTCCGTGCCGGTTATAGCAGCGGATACCGCGCTCCGCAGGCATACGATGAGGATCTGCATGTAGCCGCTGTCGGAGGCAATGTATCGCTCATTACGCTCGATCCAAACCTCAGACCGGAATACTCGCATAGCGCGACCCTCAGTGCCGATTGGTATCATCAGTTTGGTGCATGGGAGGTCAACCTCACAGCAGAAGGATTCTATACCTATCTGCAAGATGTGTTCTTTTTGCGCGAGGATGGGAAGGATGCTGTAGGGAATATCCTCTTTACTCGTACCAACGCTCCGGGAGCTTGGGTCGGAGGACTGAACTTGGAGGGAAAAGTGGCTTTCCGCCTTTCTACGTTCAATTTCCAACTCTCTGCGGGTTATACCTTCCAGCAAAGCCGCTATACGAAACCCCAACAATGGAGTACCGATGTTCCCGCGCAGAAACGGATGCTGCATACTCCGGATAACTACGGCTATCTGTTGTTGGATATTCAGCCCATTACGGATTTCACCATCTCCATCAACGGCAAAGCGACCGGATCAATGCTCATGCCTCACCTGGCTGGATTCATTCCCGCGGATACAGAAGTACTGACGCCATCTTTCTGGGATTTGGGAATCCGTCTGGCGTATGACGTGCATTTGTACAAACAGTATTGTTTGGAGATCAGTTGCGGTGTAAAAAATATCCTTGACCAATACCAGAAAGATATTGACCAAGGAGTGAATCGGGATGCCAATTATATCTATGGCATCACCATTCCTCGTACGTATTTTGCCGGCTTGGCTCTCAAATTGTAATGAGCTTATTGACTATCGCATAGATGGTCAATCCGGCGCTTGAGTGAATATTGAGTTTGCGGGTGATATGTTTTCGATGCGACACGACCGTGTGCTGCGAGATACATAGTACATCCGCTATCTCTTTATTACTCAGGCCTCTTACTACCTGTATCAGAACATCTTTTTCCCGCTCGGATAGTTCTTCTGTCTCGTGCGCATGGGGATGCATACCGTTTTTTGCTTTCCCTTTCTCGCCTTTTGCTTTCTGCATTGCCGGCCGGAGAATATCATCCTCGATAGCGCAATGGTCTGCAAAATCATGCTCCGTATGCCATAGATCGCTCATCACGCTGATAAGCGTATAAGTGACAGTCCCTTCCATCGAAGTGGATTGAGTGGGGTAGTACTTGATAATCAGGTTCTTAATCTCCGTCAGTTTGCTGGTGATGCGCTCGTCATCGTGTTCGTGCTCCTCAAATAGTCCCTCGTTCTCATGCTCAATATGCGTGCGGATTTCAGCTACAAACTCGTCGTAGCAACGCAAGATCAGTCCGGGGATTTTAGTGGTCGGGTCGGCAGGAATAATGGCTTCTATTAACGCTCTGCGCAAGCGGGGAAGACGGAAATTCAGAAAATAATTGTGCGCATTGTGCAAATAGCGTTGCAAAGTAGGAATATCGATCACATCAGGCAGCGCTTTCTGCTTAAATACCTTATAATTAACGACCGCCAAAAAGGTGGGCGTATGTACGTCATGCGATGCGCAAACCTGAGCGATGGTTTGATCGCCAACCCCCATTTCTAACCCAAAACGACTAATTATTTGAATCGCATCTTCTTCCTGCGACATCAAATCACAAATCTTATCACTCTCTTTGTACATAATTCCATTGATTTTGGTTATTTCCCATGTACCGTTTTTCTAAAATCGAGTGCAAAATTACAAAAAAAATCTTACTTGAGCAAGAGCCGGAAGCAAAATCCCCATATATTGGTATTGCGTATCTTGCGGAAAAGCAGTAACTTTGTATTACGAAAAAGGAAAGATTTTTGGAATATGATCAAAAGACAAACATTCTTATTTATTCTGTTGATTTCGTGCGTGTTATCGATGCATGCACAAGATAGTATTACCATTAGCGCTGCGGATTTTCAATCGTTGGTTCAGCGAGTGGAGCGTTTGGAACAGAAAGATACCATATCCCCTAAAAAGGGGATGCCTCGCGGACGCTTCACTCTTGGCGGATACGGAGAGGTAACGGCGAAACATTGCTTTTATTCCAATAATTATCTCCGTTATGGCAAGAATCCGGAGAAGTATGCCAACGATCATTATGGCGAGTTTGATCTCCCGCACGTAGTGATTTATATGGGGTATGATTTTGGCAAAGGCTGGAGTGTTGGTACCGAGATTGAGTTTGAGCACGGCGGAACGGAAAGTGCCATCGAGATTGAGGAAGAAGAAGGCGGTGAGTACGAAGGAGAGATCGAGCGGGGTGGAGAAGTGGCTTTGGAGCAGTTCTGGCTGCAAAAAGCATTCAATCGCTATGCCATCATCCGTGCCGGTATGCAGGTCATTCCGGTTGGCGGATTGAATGCCCATCATGAACCGACCGAGTACTTCAGCGTTTATCGTAACGAAGGTGAATTTACGATTATCCCCTCCACCTGGCATGAAGTGGCATTGACCTTTATGGGTTCTACACCGAAAGGCTTGCATTACCAAATAATGTTCCTGCCCGGTTTGGATAGCGATCGTTTCAATCGGAAAAACTGGATCAAACCCGGCGCAGGCAGTCCGTATGAATTCAAATTGGCGAATGTCTTTGCAGGGGCTGCGCGTATCGATTATACCGGAATAAAAGGGCTTCGTCTCTCCCTCAGCGGTTATTGTGGTAACTCATTCCGCAATACCCTCAGCAAAACCAACGCCGAGTTGGACGCAAGCGCCTACAAGGATGTCAAAGGAACGGTCACGATTGGTGCCTTCGATATGGCGTATAAGTCAAATGGTTTTGTCCTGCGGGGTTCGTTCATGTACGGCCATCTGAGTGATGCTGCTGCGATCACCCAATATAACATCGCCATGCGCAAAGGATCGGTCTCCAGCAAGCAATGGGTCGCGTCCGATGCCCTCGCCGCAGGAGTGGAGTTAGGCTATGATTTCTTTGGCTTGAATCAAAAACTAAAGGAGAAAAAACAGCAGTTCTACCTCTTCGGCCGCTATGATTATTACGATTCGATGTTCCGCTATGATAACAAACCGACGGATATGTACGCTTGGTGCGGAAGACATCGTGCGGCAGTGGGTATCAATTATTTTCCCATTAAGCAAATCGGAGTGAAAGCCGAGTTCTCGTACGGTATTCTTAAAAAAGGTACGCGCGCGGATGGTACGCGCGGGAAAATATACAACGATGAGCCACAAATAGCCGTTGGTATCGTCTATGCAGGATTTTATCAATTATAAAAAAAACAAGTTATGAAGAAACCAATTTTATTCATGGCACTTGCAGTCATCGGATTGACTGCATGCCAAACGGGAGGAACAGATGTTCGTTCCGACAAAGAGGAAGCGTTGCAGCGGGCTGTGACGCCGTATGTTAACAACACGGTTATTGCGACTTACAGCAACATGGCGGATGCCGGCATGACGCTTTTGGAGCAAACCCAATCGATTCTCAACAAAGTGGAGGCGTCCGAGGATTATGCAGCCCTCATGCGTGATGCGGATGCTTCCTGGCGCCTTATGCGTAAGTACTGGGAGCAGAGTGAGGCATTCCTTTACGGACCTGCCAGTTCCCACAACATTGACCCCCACATTGACTCTTGGCCCTTGGATTTCAATGCCATGAATGCGTTGCTGCATGACGACGCGCGTATGGCGCAGATTGAAGAAGAGGGTGGAGCATACGTGGGAGACAAATTAGGATATGCCCTCAAAGGATTCCATGCCGCTGAATATCTGCTCTTTGAGTCGGAGATGCGGGAAGGTCGTGCTGTGGGTACAGGACGTCCGCACGCAGCGAACCTCACGCATGCAGAAGCCGTTTATCTGAACGCTATCGTCGAGGATCTTACCCAGCAGGCTATTTTGCTCGAATACGCATGGGCTGGAAAAATCAGTGATGCCAAGATGCAATTATTGGAAGAGGGAGAAGTAGAGCCTTATGAAGACCATTACGGAGATCAAATGATCAATTCCGGTAAACCCGGCTCTATCTATCTGACGTATCAGGAAGCAGCGGAGGATATCATCGCCGGTTGTATTGATATCGCCGGGGAAGTGGCGGATCTCAAGATGGGTAACCCCTATATCAGCAGTACGCCGGAAGAACGCGATTATATAGAAAGCCCCTATAGCTGTACTTCCACCATCGATTTTGCGGACAATATCCGTTCTATCCAGCATGCTTACGAGGGTGCTTTGGCTGGCGATTACTCCATCTCGAACTATGTCTATCGTCAGGATGCAGAGTTGGATAAGCGTGTACACCAAGCAATCAACGATGCCATCGTGGCTATTGAAGCGATTGAGGATTTCGAGAATACGGCGCAAAACAACCCCGTAGTCAAAGAGGCGATGGATAAAGTCTCCGCTCTCGAGGAAGTATTGGACAAAGAGGTCCTGCCGCTTTTGTCAAAATAACTCGCAACTCAAATCACTAAATACTATATTGTTATGAAACATCTTACAGTATTCAACAAACAACATTCCATTTTCCTGTTGGCATTTGCGGGTCTTGCGCTAGTGGCTTGTCATCCCGATCCCGGCACACAGCCGTCCGAAGAAATGCCCGAATGGTACTACACCGGTGGTAAATTAGGTACGACCACCAACACCTCTTCCATGACCTTCCGTCAGCCCTCTCCTGCTACCGAAGACGCTGGTCTTGGTTCGATGTTTGCGCAAGGAGATCAGATCGCAGAGAAACCCTTTGTGACCAACGAAAGCGGTCGTCAGCATGGTTTGGGTCCGGTTTATGTTCGTGCATCCTGTCAGCATTGCCACCCTAATTATTCGCATGGTACATCCGTGCCGGAAGGTACGTATGATGCGGAGAATGTGGGAAATGGTACCTTGCTTGTGGTCATCAATCCTACAACCCAAGCTTATGTGCCTTGGTTAGCCGGTATGCCGCAACTCTTTGGCGCTGCCCCCTTCAAAGCACCGCTGGATCCGAACCAGATTACCGTAACGTGGAAGAACGCTACTGATGAGCATGGGAATAAGTTCGCAGATGGCGAGACCTATGAACTGCGCTATCCGGAAGTAACCATGCCCAATACGGCTGTTTATGTCTATAACCAGGGTTATCGCGATCCAGACGGTTTGCTTGAAAGTCAAAGCTATGAGGTCAAACTGGAGAACACCATCGGCGTCTATGGTTCCGGTCTGTTGGACGCTATTCCCGATGCAGATATCATCGCGCAGTATGAGAAAGAAGCGGCAGACGGTAAGTTGAAGAACGGTCTGAATCCGGCTTTCTGGAATGGCGGTTTCCAAACATCCGGTTATTATAAGAATGATCCTCAATGGGGTCCGAAGCGATTTACGTATGCCTTGACGCGTGGTCCTATCATGGATGCAGCGGGTGCGAATGCCATTTGGAATATTACCAACGTCACCCGTAGCGACCGTAAGTACCATTACCTGGACCTCAACGGTACGATCTATGCGGAGTATGCTTCCAAGGATCCCGAGGTACAAGCGGCTTTCGGTACGGAGGCTGAGATCTACAATTATCTGACCAGCAAAGAGTTACCGGCAGAGATGACGGACGAAGAGTTTACGCAAGTCATGGTTTGGCATCGCGGTTTGGCGGTTCCTGCTGCCCGTAACGTGACCGACCCGCAAGTATTGAAAGGAAAAGAATTATTCACGCAAATCGGTTGTGATTATTGCCATCGTCCGACATGGACTACCGGTAGCGATGAGGTACGTGACCCGAATCATTTCCCCGTAACAGCACAAATGCCGCGTTACCCGAACCAGAAGATTTGGCCCTATACCGATATGGTACAGCATAAATTGTGCATGGAGAATGATATCCGTACCGGATGGTGTCGTACTACTCCTTTGTGGGGACGTGGTTTGCACCGTAAGGCAACCGGTGATCTCTATGAGGCACGTATGCATGATACGCGCGCACGCAATGTCATCGAAGCCATCATGTGGCATGGTTACAGTTCCGAATCCGATGCCTATTGGCCAACGCAGCAGTTCTATAACTTAAATAAAGAAGACAGAGATGCAATCGTGGCTTTCATCAATGCGATCTAAGCCGGCTACTTGGCTGATTCACATAGCCCTCGCGACCATTGTCGTGGGGGCTTGTGTGACTCATTTCTTCGGCGTACAAGGAGAAATTCACCTTCGTGCCGATAAAGCCCAAACGCTTAGTGTGCAACCAATATCCGGCTGTAATCCGCAGCAGGTATCGATTTTCCTTTGGGATTTTCAGGTCGTTAGTGACGCGGATGATAATCCCGTCGATTATATTACCGAACTGCGGCTTTTGGATCGAACCAAGACTCCTTCCTCATCCCTCAACCCCTTAGCGGTAGAGGAGGGGACGATTCGTATGAACAAGCCGCTCAAGTATCACGGTTTCCGTTTCTGTCAATCGGATTATGACAGCGATCAAATGGGCGTTACCCTCGCTTATAACTATGATCCGTGGGGAATAGGTATTACCTATACCGGATATGCTTTGCTGCTATTATCGATGATTGTTTTCTTTTTTCAACCCCGTACGTATTTCCGTGCGCTGGTGAAGAAACAGCATACATGGCTGATGGTGGGCTTAGGACTGGCGGTAGTGGTATTAGCGGTCGTGATGACGCGTGTCGTAACTCCCAAACCGCCTTTGCAACCGGTCTTACAGACGCCACTCTTGGGGATCCATGTGTCCGTTATCATGTTGGCTTATACGCTCTTTGCGGTTATTATGATCAACGGCATTCTGGGACTATGCTGGAGAGCCAAACGCGAGCGGTTGATGAACCTCTCGCAAGTATTGCTCTATCCGGCGCTTTTCTGCCTTACGGCGGGTATTTTCATCGGTGCCGTTTGGGCAAATATGTCGTGGGGACGATATTGGGGATGGGACCCCAAAGAAACATGGGCATTGATTACCATGCTCGTCTATGCCCTCTTGCTGCATTTACCGCAGTTAAAAAGAGTTTGCAAAATCCCCAACTCCCGATATCCGATGATCTATCACATCTTCAGCGTGATAGCATTCCTCTTTGTGTTATTCACTTATTTCGGCGTATCGTACCTCCTCGGAGGCTTGCATTCGTATGCCAATTGATGCTATTTGAATTTGGTAATTAGGTCTATGGAATTATGAAATTTCTTCTATAGAATCAATCACTTGTCGGAGAATATATACTCAAACACTTTGATGGAATACAGTTTGCCGTTAGGCAGATAGTTATACTGCTTGGCTTTGGTACCATCTTCGTTCCATTCGTATTTGCGAATGCGGACAGGTTTATTGCGGTCGTTGTATTCGACCTCTTCTACCACCTTTCCTGTCGTATCGTCATACGTAAATGTAACACGGCTGCGTTGACCGTAACTCGCGTATTCGATCTCCTCAATACAGCGTCCCTGACTGTCATATACTTTGACGTGGTCAAGCCATCTGGCTTTGGTTTTGGCGTCGGTGTTCCATTCCTTGACAGTCAGGTTTTTACGACGCTCACGTTTAGCAAGCTGTTCCGGAGTTAACAGGCTTTGAGCCATTGCGCTGCCTGCTATCAGCAAGCAGGCTAATAAATACATGTATCGTTTCATATTCTTCATTTAATTTTCTTGTTTGTGCTGAATGCTGAATTCACATCCGCAGTATTGTTGGTTGTAAAATTGATATTCTTTGAGCAATTCGTTTCGTCGTTCTTGCAAACCGTCTTTCCGCCAATTCTGCGCCCAAAAACGGACAACTGACTGCTGACTGCTGACAGCTTTTTCAGCAGCTTCTCCGGCACGTTGGATCTGATCTAAGTTTTTCCATCTCGAAGAGGCGAGGGTAGTGGCGAAATAGGGAATACCGAGTTCCTGAGCTTTTTGGGCGGTCGCCAGAAGCCGATGGTAAAAACATCGCTCACATCGTTTGCCCCGTTCCGGTTCGTCCTCCAACCCGCAAATAGATTGCCGCCATTCCTCATGCGACTTCGGATAGCTGAGGGATGATGGCTGAAGGATGTCCCCGTCTATCCACTCAATCCCCAAACTCGTAGCATGCCGTTTGGATTCATTCTTGCGGATCTCGTATTCCTCAAGAGGGTAGATATTCGGATTGAAATAATAGATGACAGGCGTTATACCATGCGCCAACAACCATTCCACGATGGCACTCGAGCAAGGTGCACAACATGCATGCAGCAGTACTCGGCTGCATCCTTCAGGCACTATGATGGATGGTTGTTTAGACATTTCGACTGCAAAGTTACAAAAAAATTTGCACATATCAAAAAAAAACACTAATTTTGCACCCGAAAATGAAAGAAAAACAACATATAGGACAATTATTCGACCGGATTGCGGGTACGTATGACGGTCTGAACCATGGTCTATCGCTCAATATTGATAAGCTTTGGCGACGCAAAACGGTGGCTTGTATGACTCCGGCAAAGCATGTGCTCGACGTCGCTATCGGAACAGCGGATTTGACCATTGAGATGCTTCGTCAAAAGAAAACGGAGCAAGTTACCGGACTCGATCTATCCAAGCAGATGATGGCGGTCGGGAAACAGAAGATTGAGAAACTCCATCTCTCGAATGTCAGTTTTGTGTATGGCAACGCGCAGCAGATGCCGTTTGAGGACGCTTCGTTTGATGCGGTCACGTGTGCGTACGGTTGCCGGAATTTTCAGAATTTGGATGAAGGTCTTCGGGAGATGTATCGTGTTCTCAAGCCCGGCGGACAAGTGACCATCTTGGAGTTTTCTTATCCTTCTAATACTCTCGTACGCGCAGTGTATGATTTGTATTTTACGCATATCCTGCCGTTGGTGGGACGTATCGTGAGTCGCGACAAAACGGCTTATACCTATCTCAACAAAAGTGTTAAATCCTTTTGTTGGGGCGAAGCTTTTGCGCAGCACTTACACGATGCCGGTTTTAAGGAGGAGCATTTCACCCCCCTCACCTTCGGCATCTCCACCATCTACACCGCAAAAAAATGAATAAAGAGAAAATGAATAAATAAAAAAATGTTTCTATGGTAAAGCACATTATTTTATGGAAACTGCGTTCGGAACTGAGCGCAGAGGAAAAACGCGAGAAAGCACTCGCTATCAAACAAGGTCTTGAAGGGCTGAAAGGCCAAGTTCCCGGTTTAGTGGATATCCATGTCCAGATCGACGGTCGTTTGGAAACCAGCAATGCGGATATTATGCTGGATAGCACCCTCGATTCGTTCGAGTCGCTCAAAGGTTATGCCGTTCATCCCGCTCATTTGGCAGTTGCAAACGGCATTGTTCGTCCTAACACCGAACTCCGTACCTGTTTGGATTTTGAGATCTAAACAAATTGATATAAGTTTTTTGTCCATTTATTTGCATATATCAAAATTTTTTTGTACCTTTGCAGCGTGAAAAGTTTGGGTTGAAGATCGAAGCCTGATGTAAGCTGAATATCCCCCTAATCACGCCCTTATCACCCCGTAATCACCCCCTTATCACCCCCTTTAAGTGTTTTTTTAGTGTATAAAAGAGGGTATGTCAAAACTATTGGCATACCCTCAATTTGATTAATAATTGTTGATAATTGTCTTTAATTCTTTGCCGTACAGGCACGATCTGCTTCGCTGTAAGGTTGACTATTATAAAGAATTTTGGGATAATTTTGGATAATTTTTGAACTTTAAAAAAGCAATTATCGATTTTTGACACACTCTCCTTTTTTTCTGTAGATCTTCATAATTTTTTTTATGTATTTTTAACACATTGCACTATTTGCACTTTGGAGCGAGAAAGTGCAGAAAATGCAAAGCAAAAAAATCCTCTCTGTGGCATGAAAATGTATAAAAAATGAGGGCGAGAGTTTCCTCCCACCCTAAATGTTTACACATCGGAATAATCCTTATTGTGTATGTCATTCAAAAAGTTGTGCAAAAGTACTGCTTTTTTTTGAAATATGCAAATTTATCGGCAAAAAATTTTGTTATTTGCGTATTTTTATGTAATTTTGCGCCCAAGAACTTAGTTAATCGTGCCTTTGCAGCTAATACATGACCCGATTTAGCGAATATAGAATTATGTGGGTGTTGGTTTTATTTGACCTTCCGACAGATACCAAGAAAGACAGGAAGGAATATGCCCTGTTCCGCAAAAAGCTTTTGATGGACGGGTTTACTATGTTTCAGTTCAGTATTTATCTGCGTCATTGCCCGAGTGCCGAGAATGCCGATGTTCATATAGCGCGCGTTAAGAAATGGATGCCGCCATTTGGTAAGATCGGCATTTTGCGGATTACGGACAAACAGTTTGGAGATATGCAGATTTTTGAATGCTGCAGGGAGATACAGGTTGATCAGCCGGTTCAACAATTGGAGTTGTTTTAGAAATTGGGAATTAGCATTATACAAGCAAAAGCAGCACTCGAAAGTACTGCTTTTTTACGTTCTAAAACATGTCTTAATTAGTTGTGTTTTAACGTTTTATACGGAATCTCTTGTTTTAGTCCGTATTTGTTACTTTTTTGAATGACATACACAACGCCCTCTTCCCAGTACTCTTTGATGTTGATCTTGTTTTAGTCCGTATTTGTTACTTTTTTGAATGACATACACAACAGCGGTGTGCTAACAGCGCGAAGAAAATCACTTGTTTTAGTCCGTATTTGTTACTTTTTTGAATGACATACACAACTGTCAGCAAATGATTTGAGCGCGACCTGCACTTGTTTTAGTCCGTATTTGTTACTTTTTTGAATGACATACACAACTAACTGGCTACGAACGCATAAAGTTTTGAACTTGTTTTAGTCCGTATTTGTTACTTTTTTGAATGACATACACAACCATTCGTCCTTAACTAATTGCTCCAACGTTCTTGTTTTAGTCCGTATTTGTTACTTTTTTGAATGACATACACAACTTCCTTTTACCATTAAACCTATTCTTTAATCTTGTTTTAGTCCGTATTTGTTACTTTTTTGAATGACATACACAACTTTGAATACAATGCATACAACGACCGCAAGCTTGTTTTAGTCCGTATTTGTTACTTTTTTGAATGACATACACAACCCAACGCTCGCGGTCTTCATCTGACCATCGCTTGTTTTAGTCCGTATTTGTTACTTTTTTGAATGACATACACAACTAATTTTTACCAGAAATTTCATCGAATTTACTTGTTTTAGTCCGTATTTGTTACTTTTTTGAATGACATACACAACCATAACATAAATGTTTTAAATGATTATTACTTGTTTTAGTCCGTATTTGTTACTTTTTTGAATGACATACACAACTTGTTTTTGTTAGTATTTCCGAAGTAGTCCCTTGTTTTAGTCCGTATTTGTTACTTTTTTGAATGACATACACAACTGAATTCCGTCGCTGTATTCTTTTTGATCCCTTGTTTTAGTCCGTATTTGTTACTTTTTTGAATGACATACACAACCGCGCTACGCCTATCGGTAGCTTATACGCACTTGTTTTAGTCCGTATTTGTTACTTTTTTGAATGACATACACAACCGGACACCGCTCAATCTGAACACCTAAATTCTTGTTTTAGTCCGTATTTGTTACTTTTTTGAATGACATACACAACGGAGTATTACTAAACAATGTCAGAAATGAACTTGTTTTAGTCCGTATTTGTTACTTTTTTGAATGACATACACAACACGAGCGACAGAGCGCAACAAACCATGCTCCTTGTTTTAGTCCGTATTTGTTACTTTTTTGAATGACATACACAACGGCGTGTCACTGAACAAATTCAGAAACGAACTTGTTTTAGTCCGTATTTGTTACTTTTTTGAATGACATACACAACTGAGTTTCCGCGAGCGCTGAAATGCCTTACTTGTTTTAGTCCGTATTTGTTACTTTTTTGAATGACATACACAACAGGTTTTGTGATCTAAATCGATTTTTGTCCTTGTTTTAGTCCGTATTTGTTACTTTTTTGAATGACATACACAACCTAATCCTCCAGCGTACGATTTTCGCAACGCTTGTTTTAGTCCGTATTTGTTACTTTTTTGAATGACATACACAACCTATCTCGGCAACCCTATCACGGAAACCGTCTTGTTTTAGTCCGTATTGTTTACTTTTTTGAATGACATACACAACCAATTAGTATATGGACGAATGGGTTTCTTCTTGTTTTAGTCCGTATTCTTAGCTTCGCACGATTACTGGTTTACTTTTTTGAATGAAACTTTTACCAATCGGGATAGATGATTTTTCTTGCTTCACCTGAGTAACATTTCTGTACACTTTGGGCGGTTGTTTGGATAGCCAACATCATTGGGCTGCGATGACCGGAGATGTTTACATCCATGGTGGTTACTCCTAATAATTCTCGTTTTTGTTCGGATGAAATGTCACTTGTGATGCCTCCTTTCTTCCACATTTCCATTACTTTCAAGTCCACAAACGGGCGGTAAGGCTCCATGATATCATCCGCCAAACAATACGCGTCATAACGGCTGTGATGATGAATTCCTAATGTTGGCAATAATCCCGCTCCGACTAACGCTCTCGCCATCATCGCTCGCACAATACTATAGCCATAATTGAGCAAATTATTAGGCGGCAAACCTTGTGGATCACGAATAAAAGCATCTTTCTCAAACATATTGCGCCAATAGAATGCCGCTGCACGCGCTTCCATGTTATCGTTATCACCGGAACGCACATCTTTTGCCCATTTGAGCATGTTTGTATGCTCGATAAGTTGTGTGCCTAAAACATGGGCTTGGCCAAGTATTTTAGCAACTACCGTTTGTTGCCACATTTGCTTTTTGAGAGGTTCAGACGCATCTATCTGTGCGCGAAAGCGTTCGCTTTGCAAGGTGTTTCCGTCTAAAGGGAGCATCAGACCGACAGGAAGATGTTTGTCGTTGCTGGTTACAATCGCCACATTATTAGCCAGTAACGCATCAATGAGTGCATGAGTAATGGTTATTTGCTTATGATCGAGAATGACGACACCAATATCTTCAATAGGTAGCGTGCGGGTCACATCTTGCAACTCGACCACCATCTGCGCTAACTTGAGACTTAGCCGCGCAGGATTCTCAAAACATAAGACGCGTTTAATCATTGTGCTACAATATTTCCCAAACGATCAACTTTAATAGGAATGCAAATTTCTCTTATTAGTTCGCCCGTATCCAAACGAGGTATTTTGTTTAATTGCGTATATTCTATATTACTAACTATTGGCGATGCCACGCTACAAGGAATAAAATATGCGTTCGCATCATTTGTTGACACCAATTTATAAATTCTATTTCGTCGCAACGAATATTGTTTGCTATGCAACTCATCAATTGTTGGCACATAAACCAAGTCGCCGGGAGAAAGGATAAAACATAATTTTGCATTCTCTGGTACAAGTTGTTGGTTTTGCGTCCATTGGTCTAATAATGTACGCCATTCTTTCTTTCCACGTTTCTGACAATCCAAAGCCACTTTGAAAGGTATAGTGACAAAGAAGCGTTTTTCTGAACCTTCTTCCGTCTTTGTGGAATAAACAGCAAAGAACAGGTTGGTTCCCTTATCTGCCTCAACGAACTTTTTGCTCTTTGCACCTATTTGACCAACAGCAAATTTCTCTGCTTTCTCGTACGTGCGTACCTTATATATAGGTTTATGGGGTACACCATTATTGAGAGCCTGAATGTCCGCATTCATTTTCTCAATACCGTCTGGAGAGAACGCTAATTTTGGATCGTTATTGCAACGCTCCAAATGTGCCAAGAGAATCTTCTGGATAGCTTCCGAAGTTACTTTATTATGGATGTAATCTTCAGTAAAGGAATCATCCAAAGCTGTTCGTACTGCGTAGTAATGATCGTTTGTATCTTTGGTATAATAGTAAACCTCTATGCGTTTAAGATTTACATCAGACCAAACGTCCGGTTCAGAGGCAAAGTACTGCTTGATTTGCTTTTCGTCTTTGCTTTCTTGAAGCAATTCACGCAGTTTAGCACGCAAATCTTTCTCCACTACATCTTCTACATGTTGGAGCGCGTATGTCAAATTTGCATATTTCTTTTTGCGTAGATTGACCTCTCCAAAAACAGTTGCTTTGTGCAGAGACTTGCGAATCGACCAGTTTTCACCTTTTTCTTGGCGTACCATCTGTTTCTTGCCATCTACAAAACGGATAGAGCGGTTATTGCTCTTATTGATAACACGCAGATTTTGTTTGAAGCTTACAATTATATTTTCTAATGTTTCTTGCACATCTTTTTGGAAACCATCATAAGGAGCGATAAAATCTGTAAATTTATAGTGATCTTTTCCATCTGCGCTTCTCCATACTTCACGTTTGCGCAGCAATGTTTGCAGGTCATAACGTGCTTTTTCGTCTTTGTCTAAGGCGGATTCATTACTCAGTAGAGCTACATGATTGCGTGTGGTAAAGGCAATAACTATCGCATCCATAGCATGGTGGCGATGATCAATACGCTTTTTCTCAAATCCTTGTTTGAGTTCCAAAGGTACATTCGGGATAATATGCCCATTTGCCGTTTGGGCGGTAAAGACCGTAGTGTTTTGGATCTGATTCAGTCTCTCGAAACGCGGAAGAATAATCTTATTCCACACATCATTTATACCCCAATCTTTCTTCAAACGAGTAGTTGTCGCTCCGTTGCAAACAATCAGATTTTTACTAACTGCTTCCGGCTCATATTCCGTATTACTAATCTTTTCGCGAACAATATTGCTGAGTAATTGCATCATTAGTCGGCTAATGTAGCGGCTATCATTCATCTGACGAGCGACAAACTTCTCAGGAATCTCATCCAACATCAGTTTTTCTTGCTTGCGAGGATCTCCAGCAAAATTCTTTTTTATAGTATCTTCATATGCTTGTAGAGACAATATTTGTACTACTTTTCCTCCGGAAAGCGTAATTCTCTCTCCTCCACATTGAGCGATAAACTCATGTCCCAACATTCGATCTTTACGCGCATTAACTTCTGCCTCACAAATAACCTTGTTAGACATCGAATCATCAAAGAAACGCGATTGAGGAATGACATGTTCTATTTGATAAGCAGGTGTGAATAGTTTCGCTAACGGGATAATCTCTCCTGTATATGGAGAAACATATTTTTGATCAAGCCATAAACGGTATTTCTTGATATCCTGTAACGATGGCTGTTTGAGAGACGATAAATCGTTAATAATACGCAGTGTATCATCATCCGGTTTATTAGCAGACAAAACACCATCTTCATAGATACGGAACAGCTCTTGTTGACTTGGAGAATAAGCATGTACACCTTCAATCTCCATATCGGGATTCATGAATTCCTGCAAAAGCAATTTAGCACGCAAATTTGCTTTCTCGTTCTCCTGCTGGCGTAGCATGGTTTTCTTGCGTTGTTCGGCATTTTGTTTGAGGTCGCGCCCTAACTCAATATGTATTTCGTCTATCTGTCCTTCCTGTTTCCAAATATCGCGAACCGTACGCAGGCTTTCCATTACTACTTGTTCCACAATTGGATTATTAAGCGAATGTAAACGGAAAGATTGCAGATACCTGTCAATATCTTCCGGTGTTTCCCATTTTGTGTCATTCTTGCGCACATCATACACCACATATTCCGCAAGCCACAAAGGAAGTCCCTGAAAATCTTTTATTTCATTCATCGCCTCCAGTTTCTCGCGGACACGCTCACTGATTGCATCGTCCACTTCGCCTGTTAGAATATGCTCGATACGGGATTTTGTATTGGCATCTATAGCTTCTTCACTCCAGTACTCACCACATCGCATCAAACTGAGTAATTTTCGCGTAGCCTTTTCGCTGTATGCTCCGTAGTCGGAAAATGGTTTCATCTTACCCAATTTCTCTACAAACACATCGGACAAATGGTTTGTTTCAGCATAATGTTTGAGCGCAGCGAGCAGTTGAGACTTATCAGATATTGAATAGAGCATGTGCCATATTTGCTCTAAATTATTGATAATTCTATTATTCTTTTTGGCTTTCTCGTCTTGTTCTTTACCGGATAATTTTCTATGGTGCTTGTTTTTGCGGATTTCAAATGGATCGGTCAAAGTGTTGATGTCTCCACCTGCCTCTTTAATAGTACCAATTATAGTAGAAGAAATAGGAGCAGCCGGGTATTTCTTGTCATTCTCAGATACGAAATTCCAAGATAATCCTTTAATCTTATTTTTACCAACTAATTGCGTTAATAGAGATTTTTCTGAAACCTCTTTTTGTGTTAGCAGCCAAGAGATTAAATCCGCTTTATTAGCAATATACTCTGTGGTACAATCTTCCTTGCCTATTCCATTAGCAGCCTCTCTATAGATATGTAAGTTTTCCACAAACTGCCATAAACGGAACTCTTCATAAATAGGATGAGATTTGGAGATACATTTCAAGTATTGTTTTTGCCATTTACCATCTTTTTCCTTAAATACATGATACTCGTACGGACATTCGTTGATTAATGACTTCTTGCTTTTCAGTGGACGTTGATAGAAAATAATATCATTTAACAGCAAATACGTAAAATCCTTGCCGGCTATACTATTTCGATAAGCTTCATTTTGTGGATACAGCGCATGAATACACTCATCATACAAATCTCCATTTTGCAATTCGGGAATAAACTGCTTTTGAGTATCAAGGATGCGTTTTAACTCGTCCTTATAGTATTTTCGGTCAACGACACGTACCAACTGACCGATAATCTTTTGATCCGGATTTTGTAGCAAAGCATCGTAGATAAATTCTCCGACGGTTTTGTGGCTTGCATCAATATCGTGTTGTGTCTTTAGTTTTAAAAGTCCCCAATCATCATCTGCCGGTGCTCTAAATGTTCTTCTGATTTTACCATCTTTATCTATTGCATCTGTTCCATCGGAATTAAGAGTGGTTGTAACAATGAAGTTTTTCGTTTTACCTTCCCAATCTAAAGGATATTTGCTTTCTTTGGTAAAAATCCATCCATTTTCAAGACATACTTCATATACCGATTTTCCTTTTGACTTTTCGCCGGTATCGCGAACAGAAATAACTTTTTGTGTTATGAATTCTTGACGTTTATTCTCTTTCTGCTCTTCTTCCTCTCCGCGGGCTTGATTATAACCGCGTTTTTGATTAAATTGTTGAAGAATCCAAGCTAATTCCTGCTTACTAATAGGCTGAGTTAAAGCTTTTTTACGCAGATAATAAATCGTCCAATCATATGCAATGTTTCGTCCGTTTACCAGCAATTCCGGATGTGCGTTTCCGAAATCTTTTACCATTTCAAGGAATGAATCTTTGAACAAGAACGAATACTTCCCATTAACAATATTCCATGCTAATTTAGGCTCCGCTCCTTTATTTAACTGACCATAACGATTCAACTCTTTTGTATAATGATCCGGCAAGAAACCAAGAATAGTTAAAACTCGGTTTAGCCGTTCTCTACGCAAAGCGTGACGTTCATACAAACGCCTCGCGCCGCGTGCTGCTGTACGAGTTGCCGTTTGCGAAATCGAATTTCCGCTTTCAAAATCTCCCATTAACTTGGCATCCATAGGAATAATACGGCTACCTGCATGAGAAATGCTTTTTAATCCGTTTTCATCATTAACGACTGCCCAACCGATACTATTGGTTCCTAAATCTAAACCGAGAATTTTCTTCTTCATGGTAATTGTTATTTTTCGTATCAATCAATTTTGTCCGCAAAATTACAACTTTTTTCTGATATATGCAAATATTTTTGGAAATATTTAGCTATTTGAGGATTTTTACTATTTTCGAGAGCGTTAGCGTTACGAGTCGTTAGTACACACAAAAAAGCCTGCGAACTGCAGGCTTTTTGTAGTGCTACCCGGACTCGAACCGGGGTTTACGGCGTGAGAGGCCGTTGTCCTAGGCCACTAGACGATAGCACCCTATAAATCGCTTCTCGAACGAAAGCGGGTGCAAAGGTACTACATTTTTTTGACATGACCAAATTTTTTTGCAAAAAAATGCATTTTACCCCTCATTTTTTTGCATTTTGGGCTAAAAAGGGCACTTTTTATGCCATTTTTTAGGTCATTTTAGCGTAATAAGCGGTACAAGATCTCTATCGGATGGAATGCCTCAATACCCGTTCCATCGTGTATCTGCGTGCGGCAGGATGTACCCGGAGCCGCAATAAAGACCGGATGGTCAATCGTATTGGCTTTGACCGCCTCACGTACTGCCGGAAAGAGAATCATCTCTCCGATGGCAATAGAGGTCTGATAGTGCGCTTTCTCATAACCGAACGAACCCGCCATGCCGCAACAACCCGAAGGGATGACATGCACGGTTGTGTTCGTCGGCAGGTTGAGCAAAGCCGCAGTCTTTTCAACTCCCACCAAGGCTTTCTGATGGCAATGACCATGAAGCCAGATCTCAGCCGACATGTCAGAGAAAGCATCTTGGGTAATATGTCCGGCATCCACTTCGCGCATCAGAAACTCATCAAAGAGCAGACAGTTCTTCGCTAATCGCTCTGCTTCGTCACGATACGTCTCGCTCACAATATCCGGATATTCGTCCCGGAAGGACAAAATACAAGATGGCTCAATGCCCACGAGAGGCGTCTCAGCGGTAATCAGATCTTTGAGCAAACGGATATTCTTCTCCGCATAGCGTTTGGCCTGCCGCAGACAGCCTTTGGAGATAGCCGCTCGGCCGCTCTCCGTGTGTTTCGGAATAACGACCTCATAGCCCAAACGGTTCATCAGTTCTATGAACGTACGAGCCAAGCTTGGCTCATTAAACCGGGTGAATTCATCAAGGAAAAGATAAATCTTTTTTGATGTACAATTTAACAATGTACGATGTACGAAGGATGTATGATGGATTAACGGAATTTGCCTTTCCGGCGCAAAGCCCACCATCTTTTTGAGGAGGGTAGAGGAGAGCTTATTCGTTGCGAAGAAGTTGTATATATGCGGCACGAAGGAACCTATTTGTTGAACGGATGCATTATTCGCTACCATCCATGTGCGCAAAGGAATACCTTCTTGATCGTATATCCGTTGCAGGGCTTCCGCGCGCAGACGTGTCATATCCACGCCCGACGGGCATTCTTTCTTGCATGCTTTACAAGCCAAACAGGACAACAAAACCTCCTTTGTACCTTGTACATCGTCCTTTGTACTTAACCACTCCCTTAACATATTGGCTCTCGCACGAGTGGTTTGCAACTCGTCATGACTCACCTTATAGGTCGGACACATCGTTCCGCCGATGATTTGCGACTTGCGACAATCTCCTGCTCCGTTACATTGTTCCACGCGGCAGAGCAGATCATCCCCGGTCTTCGAGCGATCGGCGCGCAAGAACTCGTCCATCTTTGGCGTGTCAACAATCTTATGGGGATTGAAGATATTGTCCGCATCCCAGCAATACTTCACTTGCCGCATCAACTCGTACGTCGGTTCGCCGTATTGCAAGGGTATGAACTCACCTCGTAGTCGTCCGTCACCATGTTCGCCGCTAATGGTGCCTCTGTGCTTGCGCACAAGAAGTGTCGTCTCATGGGCTATACGCCGGAAGAGTTGTTTGCCTTCTTGTGTCTTAAGGTTAAGAATAGGACGCAGATGCAATTCGCCTGTGCTGATATGTCCGTAAAAGACGCAGGACGTGCCCAGCCGTTTGAGCATTTCGCGGAAGTCTTTCATATACGCCGGTAAACGACTCGGAGCGACAGCTGTGTCTTCGATCACGCCGGTGGGTTTGGCGTCGCCTTTCATGCTGCTGAGGATACCCAGCCCCGCTTTGCGTAAGTTCCATACTTTAGCCACCTCGCTCCCATAGACGCGTGTGCAGAGAGTGACGAGACCGGTTGCCAATAGCGCTTTCTCCATCTTCTCAGCCTGCTTATCCAGTCCCTCGCGCGTGTCGCTTCGTAGTTCGGCTATCAGCAAAGCTGCCGGGTCGCCTTGTACGAAGAAACGCTCTACGGAAGGCGTGTGTTTGCTCAATTCGAGGATCTCGCCGTCCATCAGTTCGATAGCGGTGGGGCGTTGAGCCAGAGCGGTTAGGTTTGCTTCAAAAGCCGCATCCAGGCTCACGCAATGCGCACAAACGACCATCACCTCTTTCGGCGGCAGCGGATCCAAGGAGACCTTGATTCGCGTCAGAAAAGCAAGTGTGCCTTCGCTGCCTGCAATCAGTTTGCAGAGGTTGATGGTTCCGTCTTTGGCAAGGTCATCTATCGTCTCGTCGATAGCGTACCCGCAACTACGGCGCGTCAGCTCCTTGTCCGGATAGGTTTCTTCGATCATTTTCCTCGTTTGCTCATCCTCCGCCCAATGAATCAACTGTGCGTAGATATGCCCTTCGAGCCCCTTTGTACTTTGTACCTTGTCCCTTTGTACCTTTCCGAAGTGTACTTTGCTGCCATCCGACAGGATTCCGTCCGCTTCTAACACGTGCGGGCGCGTACTACCATATATTAAGGAATGTGTACCACAGGAGTTGTTTCCCACCATGCCGCCTATACAACAACGGTTGGAAGTGGAAGTCTCGGGGCTGAAGAAAAGGCCGTACGGCTTGAGTACCATATTCAGTTCATCGCGTACCACACCCGGCTCCACCCAAGCATATCGCTCCTCGGCGTTGATCTCCAGAATATGGTTCATGTGCCGGCTGACATCCACCACGATGCCGTTACCAACAACCTGTCCGGCAATGGATGTACCACCCGCACGAGCGATGAGGTTCGTTCCACGACGACGGGCTTCGGCGATGAGCGCAACGATATCGTCCTCGTCTTTCGGGTACGCCACACCATACGGGGTCTCGCGATACACGCTGGCGTCCGTCGCGTACGCTATCTTATGCAAACTATCTGTCAGTATTTCCATTTCCAAATATCAAATGTCAAATTTCAAATAATACTCTTCTGTACGTATCGTATTACAAAGATGGCGAACAAAACCCAAACGGTGGGAGAGATCTGACGAATACCTTCTTTAACATTTTTCCTCAAATTGTGTTGTTCCTCAAATTGCCCTGCAAATTTACTACAAAAATTGCACATACGCAAGAAAAAAATAAAAATATTTGCATATTTTAAATAATTATTGTAACTTTGCAGAAAAATTTTAAGATTTATGGGGAATATCATATATGTGGGCTGCGACGACGCAGAGTTGGATTTGTTTGAAAGCCAGTATGCGCTTCCGGATGGTATGTGCTACAACAGTTATGTAGTGCTCGGCGAGAAACAGGTGGCAGTAATGGATGCGGTAGATGCGCGTTGCGCGCGTGATTGGTTAAATAAGGTAGCGGATGCACTAAACGGCCGTACGCCCGATTATTTGGTGTGCCAGCACATGGAGCCGGATCATAGCGGTTCAATGGCTTTGTTCTTGGAGAAATATCCGCAAGCGCAAGTGCTTTGTTCGAAACAAGCGGTTGTGATGATGCAGCAATTCGGCATTGATGCGAAGAACGTACAGATTGTAGCAGAAGGGCAGCGAATAGACCTTGGCGGGCTAACATTACAGCCCCTCGCGGCGCCGATGATCCATTGGCCGGAAGTGATGATGACCTATTGTCCCGAAGAACAAGTACTATTTAGTGCGGACGCGTTCGGTAAGTTCGGTGTCTATCATGCCGATGAGGATGACTGGACATGCGAGGCAAGAAGGTACTATTTCAATATCGTCGGTAAGTACGGCGTAGCGGTAACGAACTTGCTGAAGAAACTGGCAGACAAAGAGATTAAGACCATCGCTCCGCTGCACGGATATATGTTGGAGGGCGAGCAGAAAGATGAAGCGCTATGTCTCTATTCAATCTGGAGCGCTTATGGCGTGGAGACCGACGGAGTTCTCGTCGCTTATGCGTCCATCCACGGCAACACGGCGAAAGCTGCACAACAGTTGGCAGAGATATTAAAGGCAAAAGGGGCTGGAAAAGTGGCCATTACTGATTTAAGTCGCGACGACATGGCAGAGGCAATAGAGGATGCCTTCCGTATGAATCGTTTGGCGCTCTGCTGCGCTACGTATGACGGAGACATCTTCCCGGCGATGCACATGTTCCTCCATAAACTCCGCCTCAAGGGCTATCAGAACAGACGTGTGGCACTTTTGGAGAACGGCTCCTGGGCGCCGCAGGCTGTGCGAGTCATGAAGGAGATGCTCTCTTCCTGCAAGAACGTGGAAATCGTAGAACCGACCGTCACAATCCGCGGATCCCTCAAGCCTGAACAAACGTCTGAATTGGAAGCCCTTGCAGACGCATTGTTGGCGAAATAATAACCCCCAAAATATTAACTCACCAAAATTTGTAATCTTATGGCAAAGTACATTTGTGATGTATGCGGGTACGAGTATGATCCCGCAGCAGGAGATCCCGAAAACGGCATCGCTCCCGGCACTTCGTTTGAATCCCTTCCTGAAGACTGGGTTTGTCCTATCTGCGGAGTAGGCAAGGACCAATTCTCCAAAGCGTAATTCCTTAAAGCGTAAAACCCAAAAATCTGCATTCCAAGTGCAGATTTTTTTGTCTCTAACATAAAAAAAGACAGATTTATTTGCATATATCAAAAAAAAGTAGTAATTTTGCAAGCAAAATTGTTCAACAATGGAACTGATAGTTAAAAATTTTGGACCGATTAAGGATGCACATATACAAACAAAAAGGTATAATGTGCTGATTGGTAATACATCTACAGGTAAGAGTGTGCTCGCTAAACTTATAAGTATCGCTTATGAGATAGAATTTTATTTTATTGAAAATGGGAATTTTGATGCGTTTGCAAAACTTCTAAAGAAATATTGCATTGATTTTCCATTTAGCGACTCAACCAAAATAGAAATATCTTTTGCACTTGCTCATTGGATTATAACGAAAGATAGTTTCAGGATAATAAAGAGTATTGGAAGTCCATTTTTAAAACAAGATACTGTAAACATATCAAATAATAAGGACGTTGCATATCTTTATAGAGAAATTTCCATAGATAAAAATATGGAAAATGATTTGGATCCTAATAATCCTATTGTAGAGGAAGCGAAAAAAAAATATAAAGAATTAGTTGACAATATTGCCCATAATCAGAAAACAGATTTGTCTCAATATTCACAACCTGCGATTGATTTGGCATATAGGACATTTCTAGTGTCTATTTATGAAATATATGCTTCTATCTATATTCCGGCAGAGCGAAATCTGATGTCTGTATTTACGAACAATATCTTTTCGTTCCTTAAATCGGGTTCCAATATTCCTGAAAGCATCAAGCGTTTTGGTAGTTTGTACGAAGCCGCAAATGGAGAAAACAAGAATCTGTCAATTGACTTTATGAATATTAAAGTCGATTTTGCCAATGAGAATGATAAAATTGTATTGGATGATGCCGGCACAGAAATTCGCTTTGAACAAGCATCAAGTGGTATGCAATCTATCATTCCGTTATGGGCAGTATTCTTATATGGTATTAAAAATCATTCATTAGGAACTGCAATTATAGAAGAACCGGAGCAGAATCTGTTCCCGACATTGCAAGTAGATTTGGTTAATAATCTGGTAGCGCAACTGAATCAGACTAAAGCTAATTTGTTGATTACAACTCATAGCCCGTATATCCTCTCTGTTTTGGATAATCTGATTTATGCAAATGATGTTTATCAAAAGGCAAAAGCGGCAGACAATAAAGAGCAAATACAGCGCATAGAGAAATTGGTCAATCCGTCTATGTTGATTAATTATGATGAAGTGGCTGCGTATTTGTGCAAAGATGATGGAGTTGTAGAGCGCATGAATGATGACGAAATGCGTAATACCGGCGCTTATGCCTTGGATAAAGCGTCAACGATTACAAGCAATATTTTCAACGAACTAATGGATATTGAGAATGAGTTGTAAGTGCTTTGTAAATATCCCATCTTTTCGCAAAGGACTCTCATATGCCGAACGACTCGATTTGTCTAAATGCACATGTACTGCTCGATTTGTAGTCAATGAGAAAAAGAGCCGTTTTGAGTTGTTGGATTGTTCTTTGGATGAAATAGATAAATTCAAAATAGACAACTATTTCAATCGAGACAAAACACAAAAGAAGTGCGATTATTATTTCAACTATCATCCGTCAGGTCAGCCGAACGTGTGTATATTTGTCGAGTTGAAAGGTGTAGATATAGAAACGGCAGTAGAGCAATTAGAAACAACCCTTTCTGAGTTTGAGAATAATGGGCAGTTTGAGGCAATGAAGGATGCAAAAGTCGTATGTGCAATCGTCTCAACCGGTTATCCGAGTGATGATGCTACCTATCGAAGTTTAGTTAAAAGCCTAAAGTCAAAGCACAAGCGTCTGAACCCATCTATAGAGCGTAAGAAATACGAAATGCGTTACAACCCCAAAACCGGCGAGTGCTTCGGGAAAGGAGAAAAGTAAAAAATAATAAATCAACAAAATCAATATAGAAACAAACAAAAATCCGCCTATGGCATAAAACAACAGACAAACAACATACATAAATAATAAGCATTCAGCTAAGAACTTGGGGTGTTGAAAACTGGACACTTTCAAACATTCTATAACCAAGAACAAGGCTTTTATGCTCACGCAATGCGTGAGTCTTGTTCTGTAGATATTTGGTTATAGAAGGTCGTCCAGAAATCCTCAACACTCCAGATTGAAGCTAACAAGCCTCACGTTTTTCGTGTATATATGAATAACCAAAATATTTACTATTATGAATAAATACTTTATTTGTACTGATGCAGATGAAGATAGTGGCAAATCTGCTACACTTCTATGCCTCATTAGAATGTTGGAGGCACAAAACTTCGACAAATTAGAGGCTTTCCCACATAACGAGGAGGAAGCGAAAGAGTATCAAGCCGACCGAACAGTGGCTTTCCAAATGAACAATCATTTGGTACTCATTCAATCGCAAGGTGATCCGGGTACGCATGTCTTCGCCGACACAAAGGCTTATTTGGAGAAGAACGAGCCACGTATTATTATTTGTGCCGCCCGTCCAAACGGAGAACCGATGAAACAGGCAAGAGAAAATGCAGCGGGCTACACCTTCATCCATTTTCAGAACTATAGGTCTGAACAACCAAACAATTATCTTCTTAATAATCAACTCAACCGCCTTTCTGCGGAAAGTTTGTTAAGTGCAATTCATGAACTTTTAAATATTTGATATTATGAAAAGAACTATCATTTTTATTGCTTCTACTCTATTGGCAATTACCCATTTGTTTGCGGATTCATCCCTTGTGGGTACAACATTTAACGCAGGTAATGGCGAATATTACATGCGCTACATAATTACGAGTGATGAAGTAGATAACCGAACAGCAGCACTATATAAGTTACCACCAAATGATCGTCGTCAGTTAAGTGGGGATGTTACTATTCCTGAATCTGTTGAATATTCAGATAATACATACACAGTTACGAGCATTCAACGCGAAGCTTTAATGCAGACATTAGTTACTTCAGTAACCATACCGTCAACAGTGACGACCATTGAACCAGATGCGTTCTGGGGGTGTTCTCAATTAGTCTCAGTATATGTTCCTAGTAGTGTAGTTAGCATAGATACAATTGTTGGCATAGTCAACGCTTGTTATAACTTTCAAGCATTCATAGTGGATCCTAACAATCAAAAGTATTGTTCCGAAGATGGGATCTTATTTGATAAGACAAAGACTACGATTGTTACATATCCTGCTGGAAAGACACAATCTACATATTCTATTCCAAATACAGTCACCCAAATAGCTAATTCTGCTTTTTACAAAAGCAAGAATCTTGAATCTATTACCATTCCTAATAGTGTTGAAAAGATAGGAAAATATGCTTTTAATGGTTGCTCAAAAATTTCATCCATTTTTTTGCCAAACAGCGTAATCTCTCTTGGAGATGGAGCATTCGAATATTGCGATAGTCTTACTACGGTTACTATATCCGACAACTTGGAATATATGGGAGCTTACCCTTTTGCTTATTGTGAAAAATTAGAATCTATCTCTATTCCATCAAAAATTGTCGAAATACCATTGGATTGCTTTAGATTTTGTCATAGCCTTTCTTCCATTACAATTTCTGAGGGAGTAAAGAAGATCGGAGAAAGAGCCTTCGATGCATGTAGTCGTCTTACTACGATAGATTTGCCTAATAGTATAGATACAATACGCACAGAAGCGTTCAAAGATTGCTATAGTTTATCATCAATTACTATCCCTGATGGAGTGTCGTATATAGGGGCATCTGCCTTTTGGGGATGTGGTATAAAATCCTTTGATATTCCAACTAATCTTTTAAAAATTGAAGAACGCACATTTGGGGAATGTCGTAAACTTGATTCAATAACCATCCCCGAAAATATTACAAATATTGGTTATGAGGCGTTTAGAGGTTGTGATATTACTATTGCTATGTTGAGTTCACTTCCTCCCGAAAATGAAACCGCATTCCTTGGTGGCAATTATACTATCTATGTCCCTTGTGGTTCATTAGATGCATACTTGCAAAAATGGGGATGTGAAGACTTGTTACGGTATCGACCAACACCATACTCCCTTGATCTCACATGTAACTTAGAAAACCTTGGACTTCTGTATTATCCCAATGTTGAAGAATTAACAGAATGTGATAGTATTATTGAGATTGCTGCAGAAAATAGTGACTACAACTATCATCATTTTGCACGTTGGAGTGACGGAAATACTGATAATCCACGTCAAATACCATTCAATGATAACATTCAATTAACAGCCATATATGAACTGGATACGTTTCTTATTCATGACTATATTGGCGAAGATGGATATACAACAGGTGGTGGATATTACAAATACGGAGAGGAGATAACCGTCACCGCATGTCCCAATTACGGATATGATTTTTATTGTTGGGACATTGGAACTACAGAGCTTACAAGATCTATTATTGTTGAAGGTGAGATGTACCTTAATCTTCTTTTTGTAAAACATAAGTTTAAACTCAATATAACTTTTGATGATACTAAAGGCTGGGTAAACTATTATGGAGGAGAATTTTTGTTAGAATATTTAACCGAAATTCAATTGGAAGCAACTCCTCACGAAACGTATGAGTTTGACCGCTGGAGCGATGGAAACACAGATAACCCAAGAACAATGATAATTGATAGAGATATAGAACTAACCGCTTATTTCCGCGAAGTTAGTGAAGGAATAGAGGATATTCACATTGAAGGTAATTTTCCACAAAAGATAGTGGTTGATGGTCAAATCTACATTCTCAGAGGCGATAAGACCTATACTGTTACCGGCCAAGAGGTTAAGTAAAGGTATACCAAGGATATAGCAACCCTATACGATGAGCAAGTGGCAGAAATGTCACTTGCTTTCGTTATATTGAAATCTTAATAATCGGAAACTTTTGAGGACCAAAAAGAGCCGATTTTCGGGGTGCTATCGTCGGGTAGGTGTGCCGTAGGTGTCTCGTACGCGGCAAGTATGCCGGTAGTGTGGGACAGAATCTTAATAATCGGAAACTTTTGAGAGGTTGCCTAAGGTCACTTGATATTGTTCTGATTGTAGTTTTCTTATATCCTTCTCGGAACATGGTCCCGCGATGGTCCTGTTCTTATCCGCATATTTATACGGAACGATGATTACTTATTCGTAGATTGCTACGAAACGATTACTACTGATCCGCATATAAACCAACAACGCACTCTCATTCGGGAGTGCGTTGTTGGTATCCTTATTCCCTCTCTTGAGGAGAGGGCAAGGGAGAGGTTTTATGCTTCGTCCTCAACTGCTGCTTGAGCGGCGGCGAGGCGGGCGATAGGAACGCGGAACGGAGAGCAGGAAGCGTAGTTCATGCCGACACGGGCACAGAACTTAACGGATGAAGGCTCACCACCGTGCTCGCCGCAGATACCTGTACGGAGTCCCGGACGAACGGCACGACCTTTCTCTACTGCCATCTTGATGAGCTGGCCTACGCCGTTCTGATCCAATACCTGGAACGGATCGACTTTGAGGATCTTCTTCTCGAGGTATACAGGGAGGAAGGAAGCGATATCGTCACGGCTGTAACCGAAGGTCATCTGGGTCAAGTCGTTGGTACCGAAGGAGAAGTACTGAGCCTCGGTAGCGATGCGGTCTGCGGTCAGAGCGGCACGCGGGATCTCAATCATGGTACCGATCTCGAACTCAACCTCAACGCCATACTCAGCGAAGACTTCCTTAGCCACTTTCTGGATGATCTCTTTCTGTTGTTTCAACTCATAGAGAATACCGATCAGCGGAACCATAATCTCCGGCATCGGGTTCTTGCCCTCTTTCTTGAGTTCGCAAGCGGCGGAGAGGATAGCGCGGGTCTGCATAGCGGTGATCTCCGGGAAGGTGATACCCAGACGGCAACCACGGTGACCGAGCATCGGGTTGTTCTCTGCCAACTGAGCTACACGGGTCTGGATCTCTTCAACGGAAACGCCCATCTCTTTCGCCATCTGCTCTTGTCCCTTCAGATCATGCGGAACGAACTCGTGCAAAGGCGGGTCGAGCAGACGGATGTTCACAGGCAGGCCGTCCATAGCCTCGAGGATACCCTTGAAGTCTGCCTTCTGATAGGGGAGGAGCTTAGCCAGTGCTTTCTCGCGGCCCTCGCTGTCCTTAGCGAGGATCATCTCACGCATAGCGATGATCTTCTGGTCGTCGAAGAACATGTGCTCGGTACGGGTCAGACCAATACCCTTAGCTCCGAATGCGCGTGCAACGGCTGCATCGTGCGGGGTGTCAGCATTGGTACGAACTTGCAGTTTGGTGTATTTGTCGCAGAGGTCCATGAGTGCCTTGAAGTCTCCGCTGAGCTCAGCAGCCTTGGTCGGGATCTCACCTGCATAAACCTGACCGGTAGTACCATTGAGAGAGATGTAATCGCCCTCTTTGTAGGTAACGCCTTCGATCTTAACGGTCTTAGCCTTATAGTCCACTTGGATAGCACCTGCACCGGAAACGCAGCACTTACCCATACCACGAGCTACGACAGCTGCGTGCGAAGTCATACCACCACGAGCGGTGAGGATACCTTCGGCAGCGGACATACCTGCGAGATCTTCCGGAGAAGTCTCGATACGAACCATGACAACCTTGTGGCCGTTAGCGTGCCATTCCTGAGCGTCATCTGCGTGGAAGACGATCTGACCGCAAGCTGCACCCGGA
>Ga0247610_10000671_pt1 | contig 46892 bp, 30 predicted proteins | sample 174DNAGHGhighgp2_FD_193483 | JGI IMG/M metagenome (GOLD analysis project Ga0247610, IMG submission 193483) | Sheep rumen microbial communities from Palmerston North, Manawatu-Wanganui, New Zealand - 1742 DNA GHGhigh gp2 | ecosystem: Host-associated > Mammals > Digestive system > Stomach > Rumen...
CTATTCTGGCGTGGATCGTCGTTTTGATTTCAAAATCAAGACCGACCAGCTGGTGTTCCTCAGCGACTATGCCCACCATCCTATGGAAATCTATCAGAGTGCCCGCAGCATACGCCAGCTCTATAAAGATCGTCATATCACGGCCATCTTCCAGCCCCATCTCTATACCCGCACACGCGACTTCTACAAGGAGTTTGCCCAGGCGCTGAGTCAGTTGGACGAGGTCATCCTCACCGAGATATATCCAGCCCGCGAGGAGCCCATCGAGGGTGTCACCTCACAGCTCATCTATGATAACTTGGAGCCTCAGGTACAGAAACAACTAATCAACAAGGATGAGGTACTTGACTTGGTGAAACGTCGTTCTTTCGATGTGCTGATTGTATTGGGTGCCGGCGACCTTGATAATATGGTGCCTCGCATGACCAAACTGTTGTTATCGTCAAAACATCCAAAAACCAAATAACCGTCAATTATGAACAGGCAAAGAGTCGTCATCATCTCACTCTGCATCTTCCTCGGTTTCTACCTGTTGCTGGCAGCCACCGTGTTCAACCATTCCAAGGATCTGAACGTTCCCTGCAAAGCACTCCATGTAGAGATAGAGAAAGGTGTGATTGAAGGCTATCTTACTCCTCAGGAGGTGACGAAAATGATTGCTGATGACGGTCTCTATCCTGTAGGAAAAACTGTTGACCAGATCAATATCCGTGCCATAGAAGACAGCCTGCGTGCCAAGGAGCTCATTGAGACAGCCGAGTGTTACAAAGCAAATAATGGCAATGTGTGCGTGCGTGTTAAGGAACGTATCCCAGTGGTTCGTGTCATGTCCGATAATGGTGAAGACTATTATGTCGATAATACCGGTAACCAGATGAACAAATCTGACTACGTCTGTAATCTGATAGTGGCTACAGGCCATATTGATCGTAACTATGCCAGACGCGTATTGGCTCCTATTGGCAACATAGTGATGGCCAGTCCTTTGTGGCGTAATCAGATAGAACAGATCAACGTGTTGGCTGACAGTACCGTCGAGCTGGTGCCTCGTGTTGGTAACCATATACTCTACCTAGGCAAACCTGTGGGGGTCACCCGAAAACTGGAACGCCTGCGAAAGTTCTACCAGTATGGCCTTTCTAAGGCTGGATGGGATCAGTATTCTCGCATCAGCGTTGAGCTAGACAACCAGATTATTTGTAAGAAGAGAGACACCCAGACGAAGAAAACACATTAACCTTTTTCGAATCAATAACAATAAAAACAAGATATATAATGACAGACAAGAAATTTATCGTTGCAATCGAACTTGGTTCATCCAAGGTGACGGGTATCGCAGGACAGAAGAATCCTGACGGTAGTATCAGCGTGTTGGCGCTGGTCAAGGAAGATGCCTCTTCCTTCATCCGGAAAGGCGTGGTATATAACATCGACAAAACGGCCCAGTGTCTTCAGAGTATTGTTCAGAAGCTGGAGTCGCAGCTGAAGGCTCACATTGCGCAGGTCTTTGTGGGCGTGGGCGGACAATCCATCCGAAGTGTCCGCAATTCTATTGTTAAGGAACTTCCTGAAGATACCATCATCACCCAGCAGATGGTGGCTGAGCTCATGGATGCCAACTGGGCACTTGACTATCCTGATCAGAAGATCCTTGATGTGGCAGAGCAGGAGTATCGCGTAGACTCCCAGTTGCAGATGGACCCTGTGGGCATTCGCGCCAATCGTCTGGAGGGCAACTTCCTCAATATCCTCGAGCGCAAGTCGTTCTTCCTCAATATCAACAAGTGTTTCGAAGTTGCAGGAATCAATGTGGCCGATATGTATCTGGCACCGTTGGCCCTTGCCAACAGCGTGCTGACTGAGACTGAGAAGCGTTCTGGTTGCGCTTTGGTTGATATTGGTGCCGATACCACTACCGTTACCGTCTTCTCGAAGAATGTGTTGCGTCATCTGGCTGTCATTCCGTTGGGTTCCAACAATGTGACCAAGGATATTGCTACCCTGCAGATGGAAGAGAGCGATGCTGAGAAGATGAAACTGAAGTATGCCTCGGCCTTCACTGAGTCAAGCGACATCGATACTACTCTGAACTATTCTATCGATGCTGATCGTCAGATTGAGAGTCAGAAGTTCATTGAGATCGTTGAGGGCCGCATGACCGAGATTATTGAGAACGTACGTTATCAGATACCATCAGAATACAATGACAAGCTCCTTGGTGGTATCATCCTGACGGGTGGTGGCTCAAATATGAAGAATATTGAGAAGGCTTTCAAGGTGATGATGGGTATCGAGAAGGTGCGTACGGCTAAGTTCGTTACGATGAGCATCAATTCGAGCAACGACTTCATTACCTCTCATAATGGCATGATGAATACCGTGCTGGGCCTGCTGGCTAAGGGCGACATCAACTGCGCCGGACGCGCACTCAACCAGGGAGGCAGCGATCTCTTTGCCAATGAAGAGGAAGTGGTCCTGGGCCGCGGTCCGCGTCAGTTGCATGAGAAGGCTTCAGGTGCCATTCGTACCATCCAAGAGGAAGAGCAGGCCGCTGAGGAGGCTCGTCGTCAGAAGGAGGAAGAGGAGCGTTTGGCTCGTCAGAAAATTGAGGAAGAACAGGAGCGTGAACGCCAGGCACGAGAAGAAGAACGTCGTCGCCGTAAGGAGAATAGCTTCTGGAGCAAGTTCAAGAAGCGCCTGAATGATTTCGGTAACGATTTGGCCAGCGATGAATAACTCATAGGCCTCATGAGTCCTATAGGCCCTATAAGTCCCATTGGTCCCATTAGACCCATAAGCCCCATTAATAAACCCCAATAAAATAGAAAAAACAACTATGGTAGAATTCACTCCCAACAACGATATACTCGACTTCGGCATGCCCGAAGAGCGTCATAGTATCATCAAGGTCATCGGCGTAGGCGGCGGAGGCGGCAACGCTGTGAACCACATGTACAAGGAAGGCATCCACGATGTGACGTTCGTAGTGTGTAACACAGATAATCAGGCACTCAACGACTCGCCTGTGCCCATGAAACTCCAGCTGGGCAGCGAGGGCCTTGGCGCTGGCAATCGTCCTGAAAAGGCTCGTGCCGCTGCCGAAGAGAGCATCGATGCCATCCACTCGATGCTTGACGATGGCACTCGCATGACTTTCATTACCGCTGGTATGGGCGGTGGCACCGGTACTGGTGCTGCTCCCGTCATTGCCCGTGTGTCGAAAGAGATGGGCATCCTTACTGTCGGTATTGTCACCATTCCCTTCCGTTTTGAGGGCAACAAGAAAATTGATCAGGCTCTCGATGGCGTAGAGGAAATGCAGAAGCATGTAGATGCTCTTTTGGTTATTAACAACGAACGTCTGCGCGAGATTTATCCAGATCTCTCTTTCCTCGATGCTTTTGGCAAGGCCGATGATACTTTGTCTGTTGCAGCCAAGTCAATTGCTGAGATCATTACCTTGCATGGTACGATGAACCTCGACTTCAATGATGTGAAGACCGTACTTCAGGATGGTGGTGTTGCTATCATGTCAACTGGTTATGGCGAAGGTGAGGATCGTGTGAAGAAGGCTATCGACGATGCCCTCAACTCACCGCTGCTCAACGACAACGATATCTTCAACTCTAAGAAGATCCTGCTCAACATCTCGTTCTCACACCAGAAGGATTCGAAGGACAACTTCATGATGGAAGAGATGAACTACGTCCACGAGTTTATGGACAAGTTCGGTGATTTCGAAATCAAGTGGGGTGTAGCTATCGATCCCGATCTGGGCAAGAAGGTCAAGGTTACTATCCTTGCTACTGGCTTCGGCATCCAGGACGTCGATGGTATGGAGGAACGTATGATGAAACTGCAGTCACGCGAAGATGCTAACCGTTTGGCTGAGGAGGCCGAGCGTGCTGCCAAGCGTGATGAGCGTCGTGTGCACTACTACAGCGAGAGCGACTCTAAGAAACTCTACAAGCGTCGTCCCAATATCTATATCTTTGGTCCTGAGGACCTCGATAACGATGATATCATCTCGGCTGTTGAACAGACGCCTACCTACAAGCGTACACGTGAGATACTGAAGAGCATCGGCAATCAGCATACTGAGGAACCCACACCTGCAGCTCCAGCCGACGATCCCGTTCAGGGTGTCATCAGCTTTGCGTAGTCAAAGATATCATTCTGAAGGAGTTAGAGAGCTCTAACTCCTTCTAACTTCTCTAACTTCTTCTAACTTCAAAAAAAATGTTGAATCGTAGTTTTATCATGTCTGTCCTGGGGTTGTTGTTCTGTGTGAGCCTTCATGCAGAAAGCAAGCAGCAGCTCACTATCAACGGCGAGACTGTATCGAAAGAGGTTGCCAAGATGACCTTCGACGGCAATCAGGTGGTGCTCCACTTTGCCGACCAATCTTCTCAGACCACCGCTATGAGTACTGTGGTGCTCAGTTTCGAATGGGACACAGATACTGGTGTCTATACCCTGAAGCATGATGCAGGCGAGGTGCTGAACATCGAAGGTCTGGCTCCTGGCACCGTTATCACACTTTATGATGCAGCAGGTCACCAGGTGCTATCTGCGACGGCTGCCGAGGCATCAACCGTCCTCTCTACGCAGGCGCTACGCAGTGGCGTCTATCTGCTCAAGGCTGATAAGCAAGTGGTGAAATTCATAAAAAAGTAAAGGTATGCTGAAAAGACTGTTCTTTAGTGTGGTATGTCTGTTGGGCATCACCGCTGTTAACGCTCAGGTCAATCAGGCTAAGCTGACGATGACCACGGGCGATACCAAGTATTTTACCACTGCCGACCTCAATAGCATTGACATCAACCAGGAGGCTGGTATTGTGACGGTGACCCCCAAGACGGGCGAGGCCCAGGTGTTTACAAAGAGTGTTCGCAGTGTTGCCTTTGCCCAGCAGGGACAGGTGCAGATTACCCGTGCGCAGGGTTGGCAGGAGTCGGCCTATGCTGAGTGGGACCTGCTGGAGGGGGCAGAGTCGTATGCCGTCTATGTCAAAGGCGGACAGTATACCGACTACACCAAGATTGATCAACAGTTGGTACGCCGCTATCCTACCAACGGTCGTGCCGATGCTATGGGGCTTACCGCTGGCGAATACAGTATGAAGGTTGTGCCGGTGGTTAACGGTGTGGAAGTGGTGGCTAATGCTGCTGAGGTGACGGGCCTGCAGGTCAGGAACTATCGTCGCGATGGCTATGCCCACTATAATGCTATCGCAGGCGTTGGCGCTTACAACAACGATGGAACGCTGAAAGATGGTGCACGTGTTGTTTATGTGACCCAAGCCAATGCCAAGACCGTCACGCTGGAGATGCAGGTTGACAATAAGGGCAAGATGGAGACGCGTACTGGCATCCAGAATATCATTCAGGCTTATGAGAAGGGCGTTGAGACGCGCCCCTTGGCCGTACGTGTCATCGGCTTGCTGAAGAAGGATGATATGCCGGAACTCGGCAGTAGTGCTATCGGCTTGCAGGTGAAGGGCAAGGGACAGAACATGAACCTGACAATTGAAGGCGTCGGCAACGATGCTGTCTTCCATGGTTTCGGCGTCTTGGTTCGCGCCTGCAAGTATATCGAACTGCGCAACTTTGCTGTGATGTGGCATCCCGAAGACGGCATTAGCTTTGATACCGACAACGAGCATGTATGGGGACATAACCTCGATATCTTCTATGGTCAGAACAAAGGCGGTGACAAGGAAAAGGGCGATGGCTCGTTCGATGTGAAGGGCACCCTCTACTGTACTGTCAGCGACAACCATTTCTGGGATAGCGGCAAGTGCAATCTCAACTCCAACGGCGATGAGGTTGATTATGTGACCTATCACCACAACTGGTACGACCACAGTGACTCTCGTCATCCTCGTGTGCGCCTTTCCAAGCATCTGCACGTTTTCAACAACTACTACGACGGCAACGCAAAGTACGGCGTTGGCGCCACGACGGGATCGTGCATCTTTGTCGAGAAGAACTACTTCCGTAACTGTAAGTATCCTATGCTTATTTCCAAGCAGGGTTCTGATATCCATAATGGCGTTGGTTCCAGTAGCGACACCAAGGGTACGTTCTCCAGTGAGGACGGTGGTATCATCAAGGCCTTTGATAACTACATGACGGGGCAGAAAAGCTTTGAGCCGTATGTGGCGGGTGATGCTACCTATAGCAAGCATTTCGATGCCTATGTTGTTCAGAATCGTACCGACCAGGTGCCTGCCGAGGTGGTGACGTTGCAGGGTGGTACTGGCTATAATAATTTCGATACCGATGCCGACTTCTACACCTATACGCCCGATGCCACAGCCGATGTGCCTACAGTGGTCTCAGGTCAGTATGGTGCAGGTCGTTGCGAACATGGAGACTTCCAATATACGTTCAACAATACAACAGAAGACGCTAATTACGACGTGATAGCCGACTTGTCCAATAAACTGCGCGACTACAAGACAACACTCGTTGGCATCTTCGGTGAGGAGCCTTCTCAGGAAATACCGGACGATCCGATTATTCCTGATACGCTGGTAACACCAAGTGACACGATTTTCTGTTCGTTCGATGGTAGTCCCTCCAACAGCATGTTTGCTGTGGATAGTAATAGCTCCTATGGCGACGGAAAAATTACCTACGCTGGTGTTTATTACAAGAAGGGTGTCAAGTTCGACAGTAAGGGTTCTATCGTCTTCACACCTCAGAAAAACTATCAGATGACCATTGTCATGGGTACTGCCAAGAATGGTCGTGATGTAAAGCTCAATGGCACCGTGACCACCGTTAGCGGTACTGAGAATACTGACGGTAAGTACTACGAACTTGAACCCATACTGGTGACTGCTGGCACGGAATATAAACTCACCAAAGGCTCTGCTGAGGGCCTTGTGATGCTTATTAAACTGGTGTCTGTGGGTGAGTAGTGTTCAGTCTGTTACTTTAAAATTCACTTTTCGAGCAAGGAGACGCTCGGCCCGAGCTGTCGCGCGTCAATCAGTGTTGCACCGAGATACTCCTATATAACTATAGTAACACATCTTGCGCTGCAAAGTGACGCTCGGCGCGTTGCTCCGTGACGCTCTCAGTAGCCAAAGTGTATTGTGTGTGTGACACGCTGCTGCAGAAATCTTATAAGACAATGTCGAATAGGAGGAAAATGAAAGTTTTCCTCCTACTTGATTTTAAATATTGTCAATCACCGCACAGATATCTGCGAAGATGCGGTCAAGGCTGCCCGAGCCGTTGATGTGGTGGTGCAGACCTTCTTGCTTGTACCAGTCGATGAGAGGCTGCGTCTGTGAGTGATAGACCACGAGGCGTTTCTTGATGGTCTCCTCGTTGTCGTCAGCACGTCCGCTCTGTTGTCCGCGCAACAGCAGTCGTTTCATCAGCTCGTCCTCGGGCACGTCCAGTTCAATCATGGCTGCCACGCTGTCACCGCGCTCTTTGAGCATCTGCTTCAAAGCCTCTGCCTGTGGGATGGTACGGGGGAAACCGTCGAAGATAACACCCTTGTGCGCCTTCCCGAAAGCGTCATAGACGCCTGCCAGGATGCTAATCATCAATTCGTCGGGTATCAGCTGTCCCTTGTCAATAAACTGCTGGGCTGTCTTGCCCAGTTCGGTACCATTCTTAATCTCGGCACGAAGCACGTCGCCCGTGGAGATGTGGTTAAGACCGTACTTCTCAATCATTTTGTCGCTCTGCGTGCCTTTACCACTACCAGGCGCTCCGAATATCACAATATTTTTCATAAACTCTTAACTCTCAGTTCTAAACTCTCAACTCTCAGTTTTCAGTTCTCAGTTCTCAACTATCTTATAGATATCTCTCAAATTACGTCCCTCCTGGTCGTAGTCCAGTCCGTAACCCACGATGAAATCGTTAGGAATCTCCATCGCTGCATATTCGATGTCTAGATCAACCTTTAACTTGTCAGGCTTCAGCAACAGCGTACAAATGTGGACTGAGGCGGGATTACGTGTGCCTAATGATTCAATCATCTGCTTCATCGTCAGACCTGTATCGACGATGTCCTCAATGATAATGACGTGACGGTCGGTCAAGTCTTCGTTGATGCCCAGCACCTCTCTGATTATACCTGTCGAGATAGTGCCCTGATAGCTGGCCAGTTTCACAAACGATATCTCGCAGGGGATGGTGATGAAGCGCATAAGGTCAGCGGCAAACACAAAGGCACCGTTCAGCACAGCTAAAAAGAGGGGATGTTTGTCGGCCATGTCGTGGTTGATACGCTCGGCTACGGCTTTCACATGTTTCAGTATCTCGTCTTCAGGAATTGACGTCTGAAACGTTTTGTCTTTGATAGTCACTCTGCTCATAATAGGAACCGTTTTTGATGATTTTGATGCAAAAGTACAAAAAAATAGTGGAAAACGTTCAACATTTGCAAAGAATTTCGTATTTTTGCATCGTCATGAAGATTTTTACTGCTGCTCAGATACGTGAGCTCGATAATTATACGATAAAACATGAACCCGTCAGCTCAATTGATCTGATGGAACGAGCTGCCATGAAGGTCACTCAGGTGATTACTGAACGTTGGTCTTCCGAGGTGCCTGTGGTGGTGTTTGCTGGCCCAGGCAACAATGGTGGCGATGCCCTTGCAGTGTCGCGTCAGCTGTTGGATCGTGGCTATAGTGTTGACACTTTCCTCTTTAACATCTCTGGTAGTTTGTCGGCTGACTGCGCCGAAAACAAGAAACGTCTGTTGTTTAAGAAGAATAACCGTCTGACAGAGGTGACGCGCGAGTTTGATCCTCCACGTCTGCAGCAGGGCGTATTGGTCATCGACGGACTGTTTGGTTCTGGTCTCAATAAACCGCTGGCAGGCGGCTTCGCTTCGTTGGCTAAATATATCAACGCCTCCAATGCTGAGGTTGTCAGTATCGATGTACCGTCAGGTCTGATGACCGAGGACAATGCCTATAATGTGAGGGCCCATATCGTTAAGGCCAATCTGACACTGACGTTCCAGCAACCCAAACTGGCTTTCCTTTTTCCAGAAAACGGTTCCTATGTAGGCGAACTTCAGGTGCTTGACATTGGCCTCAGTCAGGAAGGTATCGACAAAACCGATGCTTCGTTTACCCTGCTCGACAAGCATAACATCCGTCAGTTGCTGCGTCCCCGTTCGCCTTTCGCCCATAAGGGTGAGATGGGGCATGCGCTGCTCATCTGCGGCAGCTATGGTATGGCAGGAGCTGCAGTGCTGGCTACACGTGCCTGTCTGCGTAGTGGCGCTGGTAAGGTCACCATTCATACGGCCAAGCGCAATATGCCTGTCCTTCAGGTATCTGTGCCCGAGGCGGTGGTTCATACCGACCGCGATGAGATTATCTTCTCGGAAGCCCTGCCTACTGACAGCTTCCAGGCGCTGGGCATCGGTTCGGGCTTGGGTACGGCCGACCAGACGGGCATTGCTGTGATAACCCAGCTGCGTCGCACACAGTGTCCCATCGTAGCTGATGCGGATGTGATTAATATCCTGTCCACCCATCGCACCTGGATGCAACAATTGCCTAAGGGACTCATCCTGACACCCCATATCAAGGAGTTTGAGCGCTTGGAGGGACAAAGCGTTGACAGCTACGAACGACTGACTAAAGCCCGACAGTTGGCTGAGCGCATACAGGGCTACGTCATATTAAAGGGCCATTACACAGCTATCTGTATGCCCGATGGTCATGTGGCGTTCAACTCGACGGGCAATGCCGGTATGGCTACTGCTGGCAGTGGCGATGTGCTCACAGGTATTATCACGGGTCTGCTGGCACGTGGTTACACTCAGGCCGATGCCTGTAGGGTAGGGGTCTATCTCCATGGATTGGCAGGTGACTTGGCTGCTGAGGAGCTGGGCGAGGAGAGCCTCATGGCCAGTGATATCATCCGTTATCTGCCGAAAGCGTTTCTTAAAGTGAAAGAATGAAATAATGAAACATTGAAATAATGAAGAAGATGAAGACCATATTGTCATTCCTCATTTGTTGCTTGTCATGCAGCATGGTTCAGGCACAGATCAGTCACTACCAGCCAGGCGTGACCGACGAGGGCGCAGTGTATTTCCTGCCCAAGACTGTTGTTAACGTCAAAGTGCTGGTAGAGAAGACAACCTACAAGCCAGGTGACTTCTCCCGTTATGCACAGCGTTATCTGAGACTGAACAACGTCAGTCAGGAACCATCCGTCAGCTACCGTGTGCTGACAGTAACACAGGAGGCTGCTGCTGTAGCCGACACTACCAAGGGCTTTGCCGTGAAGTTCAATGCCAGAACTGTGGCTGCCAATGTCGCCTTGTCTGACGACGGTCGTTTGCTGGCCATCAACGCAACACCAACGGCAGCACCACAGGGTAGTGCCCCATTTGTGGCTGCCCCCAAGCCCACGATGCTGAATCCGCGACAACTGATGAACGAAGAGATACTCTCAGCTGGCAGTACTGCGAAGATGGCGGAGCTGACGGCTCAGGAGATTTATGACCTGCGCGAGAACCGTTCGTTGCTCATCAAGGGACAGGCCGACTTCATGCCCCAGGACGGCAGTCAGATGCGGTTGATGCTCAGTCAGTTGGATGCTCAGGAACAGGCACTTCTTTCATTGTTCCAAGGAACAACCGTATGCGATACTACCGAACATGTGGTCACAGTGGTGCCCGATGGTCCATTCGACCGTCAGATGCTGTTCCGTCTGTCGCAGGTTAACGGTCTGGTCGATACTGACGACCTGTCGGGTACACCTTATTATATAAGTGTAGAAGACCTTAAGACCGTACCCCCTGTTGATGAGGCTGGTGCCAAGGCCAAGAAAAAGACTCCTGAGTCTGGCATCTACGTCAATGTACCCAGTCGTATGCGTGCTACCGTCTATCAAGGTATCGAGCCCATCCATACCGCAGACCTCCCTGCACCCCAGTTTGGACGCGTGGAACTGCTCAGCGGTGAACTTTTCAACAAACGCTATACCACACACCTGTGGTTGAATGCCCTAACAGGTGCAGTCGAACGTCTGGAGGGAGAACAGCCAAAATAGTTTCATGTTTCATATATCATGATTCATGTTTCAGGTATAATGTTTAGTGCTTCATGTTCCGAAGGTATCCGCTGACACTGATATGCATCGTGCTGATATGCTATCTGTCCATCTTCTTTAAGCCACCGAAGACACCACTCGACAGTTTGGCTTTTATTGATAAATGGACACATCTGGTGATGTATGGCGGCACCTGCGCGGTGTTTTGGTGGGAGTACCTGCGTCATCACCAGCACAAAGCATCGTTGCTCACCCTCTTTTACGGTTGGTTTGGGTTTGTCGCTGCCAGTGGTATAATAGAATTGGTGCAGGAGTATCTGACCACTAACCGCGCCGGAGAATGGCTCGACCTGCTGGCAAACACCACAGGAGCCACCATCGGCACACTGATAGGTCTCTCCATGAGGCGATGATTCGTCAAATATGTATCATTAAAAAAACGACGATTTCATCGACTTAAATGCAGATTGTTGGACTTGTGGAGAGTTAAATTTATAATTTTTTACAAAATCGAAACCTTTTGAGACATTTGTGAAAGTTCGTTACCTTTAACGGCCTTACCTTTGCACTTTGTAAATAATAAACTTTTTCTTAAAAAATGTCTTAAATTCAAAATATGTACTTTTGCAGTCAGTTATCATAACGACTAAGAACTAATTATATACTATACTAAAACCAAAATGACTAAAAAACTGAAAAAGATGATGAATCTTGCTAATTGCAAGACATCGCCAAAAACGCTGTTTCTGGCTGTGCTCATGGCAGTTTTTGCTATGCCGGCATTTGCGCAGGAACTAGTTAAGGGTGTCGTCATTGACAGCAGCGGCGAGTCGGTTATCGGTGCAAGTATCTACGACAAGTCCAACAGGACGAATGCTACTGTTACCGACCTCGACGGAAACTTCTCGTTGAAAATGTCAGGTGGTCAGGGCACAATTATTGTGACCTGCATTGGCATGAAGCAGAAAGAAGTAAAGGTTTCTTCTGCCAAATTCAGCAGGATTACTCTGGAAGAGGACAAGTCCGAAATCGAAGAAGTCGTTGTCGTCGGTTATGGCCAGCAGAAGAAAGTATCTGTCGTGGGTGCTATCACACAGACGACAGGTGAAGTTCTGGAACGTGCAGCCGGTATTGGTAGCGTAAGTGCAGCCCTCACGGGTAACCTGCCTGGCGTTGCCACCATTGCTTCTTCAGGACAGCCTGGTGAGGAAGATCCTCGAATCTACATTCGTGGTGCTGCTGCCTGGAACCAGGACGCCCAGCCTCTGATCCTCGTGGATGGTGTAGAGCGTGAAATCAAGTCCGTTGATATCTCGTCTGTGGCTACCGTCTCAGTTCTGAAGGACGCATCTGCCACTGCCGTTTACGGTGTGAAAGGTGCTAACGGCGTTATCCTGATCACCACCAAGCGTGGTGTAGAAGGTAAGGCAAGAATTGATGTCGGTTTCAATGCTACGTTGAAGGCCGTATCAAAGCTCCCGCGCAAGTACGACTCTTATGATGGTTATATGCTCCGCAACCAGGCCATCGAGCATGAGCTTGCCTTAGCCGGCGATGCTTCATGGGCCTACTACCGTCCGCAGACCTTCATCAACAACTTCCGCAATCAGGATCACACGGTTAAACCACAGTATAGTGCTGCCGGTAACTACCTTGGCGACTATAGCCAGGCAGAACGTTATCCTAACGTAGACTGGCAGGATGAGATGTTCAAGAAGACAGCGTTGTCATATAACACCAATATCAACTTCTCTGGTGGTACCCAGTTGGTTAAGTATTTTGTATCTTTCGACTTCCAGAACGAAGGCGATATGACCAGAATTTGGGATAACAACCAGGGTTATGATGGTGGTTATTCCTATAACCGTCTGAATGTTCGTTCAAATCTGGACTTCCAGATTACGAAGACCACACAGTTCCATGTGAACTTGGCTGGTTCAAATGCACAGCAGAAGACCCCACGTTATTATTATGGTAATAGTGGTGAGTGGTTCCAGCAGCAGAACTGGGCAGGTGCCTACCGTATGCCACCTAACGTGTATCCCGTTAAGTTCTCTAATGGCGCTTGGGGTTACTCCAGATTGGCAGCTTCCAATATGGCTAACTCTCCTATGAATGTGGCAACCGCCGGTTACGAGTTGAAGGCCATTACACGAATCTTCACAGACTTCTCGCTTGAGCAGAAACTGGACTTCATCACCAAGGGTCTTATTGCCCGTGGTACCATCTCATGGGACAACCAGTTCAACGAGGGCGGTCGAGGCATTGTCAATAGTCCGGGTGATGGCGGTAATCATGTAAATAATACGGCCTATATATTGCCAGAGGATGGTCAGCTCCTCTTTGAGAATGATATCTACGATAAAACAGGTTTTGACTTCTATGAGAAGCGCGACTGGGATACTAAAGGTGGTAATGTGAACTATACAAGCCGTGCTACTGAAATGTCGCTCCAGCTCTTCTGGTCCCGCCAGTTCGGTGACCATGGTGTATCTCTCATGGGTAACTGGAAACGTCGTATCAATGCAGGTAATGCCGACCTCGAGTTCAAGCGCGAGGACTGGGTGTTCCGTACCACATACGATTTCAAGAGCAGATACTTTGCTGAGTTCAACGGTGCTTATAACGGTTCGCAGAAGTTCTCTCCCGACAACCGCTTCGCTTTCTTCTGTTCAGGTGCAGCCGGCTGGATGATGTCTGAAGAGAAATTTATGAAGAAACTGAAGGACAAGCGCATCGTCGATATGTTCAAAATCCGCGGTTCCATCGGTGAAATCGGTGATGATAACTCGGGTGCACGTTGGGCTTACTTGACCATCTGGTCTGTAACGAATAATGGTAATGGCTATAACATGGGTCTTGATGGAAGTTCAAGCCCGTTCGTTGGTTATAAGGAATCTACCATTGCCAGCCCCAACCTCCGTTGGGCAACGGTTAGAAAGATGAACCTCGGTTTCGACTATGCTTTCCTCGGCGGTATGTTCGCAGGTAGCTTCGACTGGTTCTACGATAACCGTTATGATATCTTTATCTCCGGTAACGATCGTACGGTGCCCTCGTTCTATGGTGCTGCCATGACCCCAGATATTAACTTGGGTAAGATTAAGAACCATGGTTTCGAGCTTGAACTTCGCTTCAATAAGGTGCTGAAGAATGGTATGCGTTTCTGGGCTAATACCAACTACACCTTCGCGCGTAATAAGATTATAAGGAAAGACGACCCCGAACTGATCCCAAGCTATCGTAAGGCACAGGGCTATGCTCAGGGACAGTATCATTCTTTCATTGACAATGGTTTTATCCGCTCTTATGACGAGCTCTATAGTGTACCTTACCGTGAGAAGGACGACGCTCAGGTGCTCATCGGTGACCATTACATCGTTGACTTCAATGGTGATGGTGTCGTTGATGAGACCAATGACCAGGCTCCTTATGGCTATACTGGCAATCCCGAGCACACTTACAATGCTACCATCGGTTGGGAGTGGAAAGGTTGGAGCTGTTTTGCTCAGCTCTATGGTGTCACAGGTGTTACCCGTGACGTAGGTCTTCCCTCTTTCGGCGATCAGCTGCTCACCGTTTATGACAATGGTAAATGGTGGAATCCTGTTGACAGAGGCGGCGAGGTCGTTGTACCACGCTTCACCACGCAGGTGTCTTACAATGACGGTACACAGTATCTCTTCGACGGTTCTTATTTCCGTCTGAAGAATGTGGAGATCGCCTACACTTGGACGAAGGGTTGGATTAAGAAGATTGGCTTCACAAGTCTGAAGATTTATGTGAATGGTAACAACCTCTTCCTGATTACAAAGATGCCTGACGACCGTGAGAGTAACTACGGTTGGAGTGGTGGCGGTGGCGCTTACCCGACAGTCAGACGTTATAACCTCGGTATTAAGCTTAACATTTAAAGGGAAAAGTGAATAGTGAAAAGTAATTAATTTGCTACCGCTTTAAAGTAAAGAGATTCAATTATGAAATATTATAATAATATCAAAACCCTTTTGTGTGGTTCGCTGCTTCTTCTGGCTGGTGGTGCTTCGTTCACATCCTGCTCCGACTGGCTTGACAAAGACCCTGAGTCTATCGTGGCCGCAGATGAAGCATTCAAGAACTATCGCAATTTCCAGGGATATATCGAGGAAATCTACAGTCTGATTCCCGATAAGGAAAAAGTTAACTATTGTACTGCATGGAACTTTGGTGACGACGCTGTTCACAACACTGAAGGCTATGCGCACATGGACCATCAGGTGGACCTTGGTAACTACCGTAACTGGTATATCAATAACCAGTGCTGGCTGAATGGAAACAGTAGTTCGCTTTGGAGAAACTCATGGTACAGCATCCGTAAGTGTAATATGGGTATCGAGAACATCAAGTCGCTCGTAGGCACTGATGAAGAGCGTGACCTGTTGCTCGGACAGATGTATTTCTTCCGTGCATGGTGGCACTTCGAGCTGATGTGCTACTTTGGTGGTCTGCCTTATATTGATGTGGCTTTTGAGTCCGATGCTATTCCACAGCTCCCCCGCCTGTCTTTTCAGGAATGTGCCGACCGCTGTGCAGAGGACTTCGAAAGAGCCTATAACCTGCTGCCCTACAGTTGGGATGAGACACTTGCTGGTATGCAGACCTCTGGCAAGAACGACCTGCGTGTCAACAAGTTCACCGCCCTCTGCTACTTGGGCAAGTGCTATCTCTGGGCCGGTTCACCGCTTATGAAGGAGTTTGAGAAGACCAAGGATGGTGGCGTTGCACAGTTGTTAGGTGCCAGCTCCAATGGCAAGACCTATGACTACGACGTTGCTTATTGTAAGAAAGCTGCCGAGGCTCTTGGTAAGGCCCTTGACTTGGTGGATAAAGGTACTGTTCCCTACAAACTGGCTGAGTTCAAATTTGCGAGCGACGGTGGTATCTACAACCACGAGCGTGATGAGAATGGTGATGAGAACAATTTCTATTCCAGCATCTTCTATACCCACAAAGAGAGTTGGAAAATGCCTGGTGTCCAAGAGGTCATCTTCCGTGGTGTTTATCCTGGTGTCAACTCCGCTAACTGGAACTGCGCTAAGATTTTCGGTCCGAAGGTTCAGGGACTTGTGGCTCACGACAAGATTATTCACCATCCTACAGCCAACGTCATCGACCAGTACGGTATGGCCAATGGTCAGCCCATTTACCTGGTAGAGAACGGTCAATATGTGTTGAACCCCAATTCTGGCTGGGATCCTGAGCATCCCTACAAGGATCGCGATCCCCGATTCTATCATGACATCATCTTCGATGGTTTCCATTACGTGCTTGCTACTGATGCATTGAATGCTGACCAGAAGAAGCTGGAATATTGCGACCTTTACACCGGCGGTGCCATGCGTGGTGTTGCCGATGGAAGTAGCACCGGTTATTTCATTCAGAAGTTGGTGCCCCACCAATGCAACGAAGGTGATAACTGGTACGGCTGGGATGACCAGTTCCAGAGCTATCTCCCCTACATGCGCCTGTCAGATATCTATTTGATGTATGCAGAGGCAATGGCAGCCATTGCATATGCAACCAGTGATAACTCTATGTTTAAGACGGATAAGACATACTGTTCTGCAATGACGGCTGTAGATGCTATCAATGCACTCCGTGATCGTGTCAACACCGACGAATATCCAATGGAACACGTTCCTGCCCAGTTCCTTGCAAGCGCAAAGCTGTTCATGGATGAAGTTCGTCGCGAGCGTGCTGTGGAACTTTCATTCGAGGGCTTCCGCTGGTGCGATCTCCAGCGCTGGTTGCTCTTGACCGAGCCTCCCTACACTGAGAAATACTCTCATGAGTTCGAGCGTCTGGAGTGGGGCAACTACGACCCGACCAAGACTTTTGAGGAGAACAACCTTGATGACAAAGGTAAGCCCAAGAAAGATAATCTGACTTATCCTTGGGACTGGTTCAAGTCTCACGATCCAAAGGATGCAAAGGTGGCTAACTTCCATAGGGAGACACTGATTGTCCGTCGCCTCGAGTCCAAGCACTACTGGTTCCCGTTGCCTGACAAGGATACCTATCTTTACGAAGGATTTAAGCAGAATCCGGGCTGGTAAGATAAAGGGAATAGTGAAAAGTGAATAGTAAATTTGCTACCGCTAAAATATAAAGATATGAAGAATATTAAAACAAACATATTTCTCTTTGCCATGATAGCAGCATCGCCGCTGTCGGTCAATGCCCAGACTGCTGACGACGCTGATTCTACTGTGGTGAAAAAGAAAGTCCATGTTGCTTTCCGCGATAAGAATGCCGACGAACTGCTCGGAGGCGTCTCATACGTTGACATGATTGAGCTGTCGAAGAAAGACTATACACAGGGCAGCTTGGAAGACATGTATGCCCTTGTGGGTGGATGGAATGGCGGCAACCTGTGGGGTATGGACAACGACCGTCTTGACAACAACGACAATAGCAACTTGCCGCTCGTCATCATCGACGGTGTGAAGCGTCCGTCCAACAACGTGCTTCCTTCTGAGATTGAGCAGATCACCTTCCTTAAGGGTGCCCAGGCTGTGGTGCTCTATGGTTCCAAGGCCGCCAAGGGCGTTATCCTGATTACCACCAAGCGCAGCAAGGTGGATGGTCTGCAGATTACTGCCAATGCCAATACGGGTTTCCACATTGCGAAGGAATTCCCTGAGTATCTTGGTTCTGCAGAGTACATGACACTCTACGATGAAGCAATGACCAACGACCAGATTACCCCGTTGAAGTATTCTCAGCAGGATATCTACAACCATGCTGCTGGCATTAATCCCTACCGTTATCCTAACATCAACTACTATTCAGACGATTATGTGCGTAAAGCCTACAACCGTTCTGAAGGTACGTTAGAAATCAATGGTGGTGGTACCCGTGCACACTTCTACACGAACATCAACTACTATCGTGTTGAAGACCTCATCAACTTCGGTCCTGCAAAGGATAACTACACCGACCGTTTCAGTGTACGTGGTAATGTGGACCTTGTCATCAACAAGCTCGTCAAGGGTTATGCGAATGCCAGTGCCACGTTCTACAATGCTCATAGCAACAAGGGTGACTTCTGGGGCGAGGCTGCTACCATGCGTCCTAACTTCCCTGAGAACGCTGCTCCGCTGATTGATATCAATTATGTGGATCCCAACGCCACCAAGACGCTTGCCACTTTGGGTAAGTCGCTGAACCTCCTCAACGGAAAGTATTTCCCTGGCGGTACAAAGCTCAATAAGAGCAATGTCATTGCCGACTGCTATTTCGGTGGTAAGACCAGAAGCGTCAGCCGTCAGTTCCAGTTCGATGCTGGTATCGACTATGACATGAACAAGTTCGTGAACGGTTTGTCATTCAAGACGCTGTTCTCTATCGACTATGCAGCCAGATACTCACTTTCATACAACAATAAGTATGCTGTGTTCATCCCCACTTGGAGTAACTATAACTCACAGGACAAGATCGTGTCTCTTGCTCAGGAGGGTGATGAAATTGTGACAGGTAACATGTCTATGGGCGATGCAACCTATCGTCAGACGATTAGTTGGAATGGTCATTTCGACTATGATCACACCTTTGCTAAGAAGCATCATGTATCAGGTTTGCTGCTCGCCAATATGTTCACGACAACAGCCAGTGGCACCTACCATCGCTATGCCAATGTCAACCTGGGACTTCAGGGAGGCTACGACTACATGGGCCGTTATTTCGCTGAGATGTCGTTCGCAGGCGTACATTCTTCCCGTTTGGCTGAGGGTCATCGCAACGCCATCTCTCCTTCATTCACCATCGGCTGGAACATTGCCAAGGAGAAGTTCATGAAGGGTAGCTTTGTTGACGACCTGTTGCTTAGTGCCTCTTACAGCAATTTGAACGAGGATATCGATGTCTTCTTGGGTGACAATAACTTCTATCTTTACGAGGCTACCTGGGATCAAGCTGGCAGCGGTTTCTCTTGGAATGAAGGTGTAAGTACTAATCTTACTTACTCTAAGACGGGTAGCAATCCCTCTCTTGACTTCATTCATCGCAAGGAATTCTCACTCAGTCTGCGTGGTTCGTTCTTCAACAAGCTGATTAGCACTGAGCTGACCTACTTTAATACGGATATGGATGGTTTCATTATTGAAAATCCCTCCTTCTTCCCATCTCACCTGTCAGGTGGTCTTTCCAGCAGTTCGTTCAAGCCCGTTATCAACAACAATATTCAGAACCGTCAGGGTCTTGACTTCAGTGTCACAGCCCAGAAGCAGTTCGGTCAGGTTCATGCCCAGTTAGGTATCGTCGGTACCTATCTTACCACCAAGTGGAAGAAATACGACGAAACCATCGATCCTAATGCACCTCATCGTTACACGGAGGGACGTCCTCTTGATGTAATCTGGGGCTACAAGTGCTTGGGCTTCTATACGGAGAATGATTTTAAGAAGGATGAAGCAACTGGCGAGTTAATCATGCCTTACAAATTGAAGGACGATCTCCCCTCTTCAAGACTCACTGGTAGCAACAACCTGCAGCCTGGTGACTTGAAGTATGCTGATGTCAACAACGACAACAAAATCGATGACAAAGACCAGGTCGACCTCGGTAAGTGGGGTACATACGGTGCTCCTCTCACCCTCGGTTTCAACCTCACGCTTAAGTATAAGAACTGGACGCTCTTCATGCTGGGTAATGGCCAGTATGGTGCCAAGGGTATGAAGAACGGTAGCTACTATTTTATGACAGGCGAAGATAAGTATTCTGTCAATGCCCGTAATCGTTGGACGCCTGAGACGGCTGCTACTGCCACTCATCCTCGTTTGACCACGAAGCCTACCTCTAATGGTGCTGCCTCTACGTTCTGGCTGTACAGTACGGATCGTTTCAACCTCCGCAAGATACAGCTGACCTACGACTTCCCCAAGGAGATGTTTGAAGGCAAGTGGGTGAATGCTCTCTCGATTTATCTGAACGGCAACGACCTCCTCACCATCTCAAAGTATCGTAAGATGATGGAGACCAGTGTTGGCTATGCGCCACAGACCCGTTTCTATAATCTTGGTGTAAAGGTTACTCTTTAGTAGAATTGATAATTGAAAATTGATAATTATGAAGACAAATAATATTTTAGTCTATCTTTTCGGTCTTCTCTTGTTCTGCTCATGCCAGGATATGTTCGAGCCGGCTGACGAAAACAACCGACAGCTCGAGGACATGACCAAGGAGGCCGACTATGCACATGGTATGCTGATGTATGGCTACAGCCGTCTGCCTTATCTGACGACGACCCAGACCGACGTTGCTACCGATGATGCTGTCTCCAACTTGAACAGCAACGCTTATAGAACAATGGCTGAATCTGGTTGGACTTCCAGCAATGACCCCATGTCACAGTGGAACAATTGTAAGGACGGTATCCAGTATATCAACCAGTTTCTCTCCATTGTAGATAAGGTAAAGTGGTCTCCCAGTGCAGCTTCCAAGCAGCAGATGTTCGTTGACCGTCTGAAGGGTGAGGCCTTCGGCTTGCGCGCTATCCTCTATTATTATCTGCTGCAGGCTCATGGTGGCTATGCTGACGATGGCGTACTCTACGGTGTACCCCTGCTGACTACCTACGAAGACGGTAGCTCCGACTTCAACCAGCCACGTGCCCTGTTTTCAGACTGCGTGAAGCAGATTTTTGCTGACTGTGACAGTGCTATGGCACTGCTCCCCGCAGTTTATGATGATGTGTTCGATATCGATGAAGTTCCTGCCAAATATGTTGAGATGGGTGCCAACTACTCCAATTTCAACCTCGTCTTTGGTAAGAAGGCCAGAAACCTTGTGTCAGCTAAAGTGGCCGAGGCAGTCAAGGCTCAGACAGCTCTGCTTGCTGCCAGCCCTGCCTTCCGTGATCAGAGCGGTGTGACTTCTGCCGAGGCAGCAACGCTTTGTGCCAATGTGCTCACCCGCATTGGTGGTATGGATGGTTTTGACCCGAATGGTAATATCTGGTACAAGAACAAGACCAAGCTGGATCCCAGTGCCTCTGAAATGCCTGAGATTCTGTGGCGTGAGGACCGTCATAAGAATGCCAGCCAGGAGAGCGATAACTTCCCGCCATCCCTTTATGGTAAAGGCCGCATCAATCCGACGCAGAACCTTGTTGACGCATTCCCCATGCGTAATGGTCTTCCCATCACCGATCCCGCTTCAGGTTATGATCCCAACAACCCTTACGTAGGTCGCGACCCGCGTCTGGCTGATGACATTCTCTATAATGGCGTTACCTTCAGAAAGAAGGTGATTATTACTGGTAACTATGCCAATCCTGATAAGGAAGTCGTTGATAACATCAATAACACCCCTAGTTCAACACGTACAGGCTATTACATGCTGAAGCTGCTCCGTGACGATGTCAGCCCAAATGCAAGTTCTCTCATTGAACAGTATCATATCTATCCACGCATCCGTTATACGGAGATGTTCCTGGCCTACGCCGAAGCTGCCAACGATGCATGGGGACCCAAGGTTGATGGTGCCAATGTAGGTTTCACTGCCTACGATGTCATCAAGGCCATCCGCACCCGTGCCGGTCTTGCTACCAATGAGGTAGGTATGCCTCTTCCCGAAGGCGATACTTATCTGGAAGCATGCGCTGCTGACCAGGCTAAGATGACTGACCTCATCCGTAATGAGCGCCGTATCGAGTTGTGCTTTGAGAACAAGCGCTTCTGGGATCTCCGCCGCTGGATGTTGCCACTCGACGAGACTGTGAAGGCCATGGAGATTTCACTTGACAAAGAAAGCGGTGACCTCATTTATACCATCAAAGACCTTGATCCGCGTTCTTTCGACAACTCCTATCAGTGCTATGGTCCTATTCCAAGGAGCGAAACCCTCCGCTGGAGCAAGCTCAAGCAAAACAAGGGATGGGAATAATTTCCATGGATAATGGATAATGAATAATGGATAATGAATAATTGATAAATGACAATTATGAAACTGAAGAAATATATATACGGAACAGTCATGGGAGCGCTTGCTGTCACCTACACGTCGTGCTATAATGCAGACAAGGAGTTCCCTGACTATGAAGATGGTACCACTGCCTACTTTGCCTATCAGTACCCAGTACGTACCCTCATACTTGGTAACGATATGTACGACAACGCCATCGACAACGAGCACAAGTGCCAGATTTGGGCAACGATGGGTGGTGCCTATGAGGGACGCAATGCGGTTGTAGATATCGTGGTTGACCCATCTCTTTGTGACAATCTCTTCTTTACGGATGCCGGTGGCAATGCTGCTGCTCCTGTATTGCCTTTGCCTGAGGCTTACTACAAGCTCTCATCCAATCAGATTAACTACAAAGGCAATCCTCGTGGCTATGTTGAAGTACAGTTCACGGACGCGTTCTTCAACGATCCTCAGGCCATAGAGAACACCTATGTTATTCCTCTTCTGATGACGAATGTGAAGGGTATCGACCATATCCTCACCGGTAAGCCTCGTGAGGGCTTGGATCCCGCTCGTCAGAATACCGAGGACTGGGACGTCCTGGCAAAGGACTATGTGCTTTACTGTGTGAAGTACATGAATCCCTGGCAGGCCAAGTACATCCGTCGTGGTGTGGACAATGTGACCGAGAATGGTGTAACCAACACTGTTGTTCGCAAGGACTTCTCACTGGTGAACACCGATCTGGAGCACTACAAGGAGAATCCTGTGAACCAGAACGATGAAGTCTGCGCTATCAAGACCAAGAACATGACGCAGGCCATCTTCCCCGTATCGTTCAAGACCTCTGGTGCTTCTGCTCTTTGTAACCTCATCCTTACCTTTGACGGTAACAAGTGTACCATTTCTACCGACGATGAGAACGTGACGGCTACTGGTACTGGTGAGTTCATTGAAAAGGGAACTGAGAGAACTGAATACAAGGACTACCAGTGGGGTTCAATGAATGGCAAGCCCGTTCAGCGCGACATCCTGCGCCTGGCTTACAATGTCGATTTCACCGATAGGAATATCCAGGTTTCAACAACCGATACGCTTGTTGTTCAGACCCGCGAGTCTATCAAGAAGGAGTTCTTCGATTGCAAATATGTTAAACCCTAATAGGAGGCTAAGAATATGAAGCAGATTTTTAGAAACTTATCTCTGATGTTGGCTGCAGGTGCTCTTGTGGTTTCCTGTGCCGACTACAACGAGACTGACGACTTCAAAGCTACGCCAGATCCTTCTTTCGTTGTGCCATATCAGGACTTGGCCCCCGTTAAGTCCTATATCGACAGAGCATCATATCCTAACATGACGCTGGGCGCTACGCTCAAGGTGTCCGACTTCAACAAGCAGGAGCTGGCTCACGCAGCAGTGGTGACCAACTTCGATAACGTTGCTTTCGGTACCTCTTTGATGTCGGGTACTATCATCAACGATAAAGGTGTGATGAACTTCCTTGACATGAGCGACCTGCTCTCTCATGCCGAAGAAATCAATTTCGATGTCTATGGTAGCCCTCTGTTTGCTAATGCCAACCAAGCTGACGCTTGGCTGACCAGGCTCACGGCACCCATTGAGATACCTGTTGACTATGTAGAAGGCAAGGTTGTCAACTACAACGACTCGACGGCATTCCACGGCACCATTGACAAGGGTAGTGCCTCTATCACTACCTACGACAATCAGAAGGTCCTTAAGGTGAATACACAGGCAAATGTCAACATCATCGAAGGCTTTGAGGTTGACTCACTCGCTAAATATACCGTTACCTTCTGGGCAAAGGCTGCCAAGCAGACCAGCTATAGTATCAATTTCTCAGGAAACCAGCCTTTAGAGTTGAATAAATCTAATGGTAAAATGGAACCCATTAAGTACACCCTCAAGGCCTCTGAGAAATGGACCAAGGTGGTGTTTGAGATTCAGAGCAAGCCCGGTGTGACCGATGGTTATTTCAGAATTGATAACTACCGTACCACACCTATCTATATTCAGAAGGTAGAGGTGGGCTACTTCCCCGACAACCATCGTCCACAGACGGCAGAGGAGAGAATGGATACCATTCACCACGCCATCAACGCTTGGTGCGACGGTGTCATGAAGATCAACCTGGGACGTATCACGTCGTTCGACCTCATTGATGAAGCCATCGATGTTAAATCAACGCTCGGCAACGGCAAGTACGACCTCAAGCACTCTGAAGACAAGATTTTCTGGCAGGACGAACTGGGTAGTGAGAACTATGCGCCCTTCGTGTCGCAGGTTGCCAGCGCTGCCTTCGAGAGGCATCAGGGTGATCCTGCCAAGCTGAAGTTCTACATCAGCGAATCTGGTCTTGATGACCAAAAGAAGTTCGAGAGCCTGCAGTACTGGATGGACATCTGGGAGAACAACGGAGCGAAGATTGATGGTATCAATGCCAAGCTGAATCTCACCTTTAGCGAAGATCCCGACAAGCAGGCTGCCAACGTGGCTGCTATGGATAAGCTACTTGATAACCTTGCAACTACAGGCAAGCTCGTTCGTCTTTCCAACTTCGACATCAAGTATCAGAATGCTACCGGTTCACCTGTGACGGCAGATAAGATTACTGCCAATCAGCGTCAGCAGCTTGCCGACTTCTATGGCTATATTATCACGAGCTATATGAACAAGATTCCTCATGAGAAGCAGGGCGGCATCTGTAAGGGCAACATCATTGACACAAACGATCCTGTAGGTCTCTGGTCTGATAGCTCCATTGACAATAGAAGTGCTAAGGACTGGGTGCGCACTGCCACTTATGAGGCATTCTGCAAGGCGCTCAGCGGTAAGTAACGAATCGTTAGCCACCGTTCCCGATGCGTAGCGTCGGGGACGGATGGCTCTCTCAAACAGACAAAACCATTTTTATTTTTTTTATTTTATCTCTTTATTATTAACTAATTTAATTCAATTATGAAGAAACTATTTACTCTTCTTGCTTTCATGACATGTTTCTTGGGAGCAAAGGCTGCTAACTGGGTAGAGGTTTATGACCCTGGCTACTCAAAACTCACTGGTTTCCCATACTTCGTGATGGGTTATGTACCAGAGTGGTTTGACGGTGTGATGACTGACTTCGGTGCAAACTACAGGTATGCAACTCAGGATGTTCTTGACAATGGTGATGCTCAAGGTAACGGTAAATTGACGGATGAAGAGTCTATTGCTGGTTCAGCTATGGCAGGTACTACAGAGTATCAGAGAGTAACAGGTGCTGGCCCATATTGGCACCAGTATTTCATTGCCGATGGTATCCCCACTCAGCTGGATGGCCATTACAAAGTTGTTGCCTTAGTGAAGGCTTCTGAAGATGTTTCCATTAACATCAATATGCAGTGGAACTGGTCGGGTGGAGTCGTATCTGCTTCAGTACCCATCCCTGCTGGCGACGATTTCGCTGAGGTTGAATGGGAGTACTCTGGTATTGCTGGTACTTCATGTGCCCTGATTGCTCAGCCTGGTACTTTTGCAGGAACCATCGAGTGGAAGTCTCTGAAGGTTTATGAGGATCAGAAGGCTCAGAAGCCTGTTGTTTGGCAGCAGTGGCTCACCGATGATGGTAAGTCTATTATTCCAGGCGTCGAGACAGAAAGCAAGTATATGGGTGATGCTGAGTTTGGTGCATGGCCATCATGGGCTCTTGAGGAGACTGATGGTGTTAACACCAACTGGCGCGGTGATCGCACTGGTGAGATTTGCGCATGGGCTCTGACCATGGGCAAAAACTATCAGGAGAGTGTTATTAATGAGGATAGCCCTCGTGCTCGTCCTTTCCCCGCTGACATCGTGGCGGATCCTAGTGATGAGTCTAATCATGTGTTTGCTGTTGATGTTACGCAAATTGCTGCCATTGATGCTCCTACACCTGATGAAAACTCTATTGCTTGGTCTAACCAGTTCTGGATCCAGGCTCCTAAGGCTTTCAAGTCTGGCGAACAGGTAAGAATCAAGTTCCGCTATAAGGCAGAACATGCTTGCTCTGCAGCAACCCAGATTCACAAGCAGCATCCCTCTGACTATCTCCACTGGAATGCTGTTGGTGACGTAAACTTCACTACAGAATGGCAGGAATTTGACAAGACTATCACTTTTGATGAAAATCAGGGTGGTGGTTGGTCACTCGCATTCAACCTCTGCTCTGACGCTGAAAATGGTCGCACACCTAATGTGTTCTACTTCGACGATCTCTCTTGGGAGACCATGGTACTCGAGGAGGGTCTCTTCGTAGCATCTGCTAATACAACTACTGGTCTGGAGTATGACTTCGACAACGCTGTTCCATTTGAGTGGGATGCAGAACTTGCAGCTTATGTCGCTACCGCTGGTGAGGTGGGCAATCAGGACTCTTGGGTCAATGAGCTGATGATTTCAACTATAGCTGGTAACGATGCAGCCTTCAAGGGTAGTACTATTAGTCCTTCTGGTAGCTATATCGGCGAAGACGAGTGGGGTGAGTACACCGCTAAGAGCCTTTCTAAGATTAAGCTTCCTGCAGCTGGTGTATGGAAGATTGCTGTTGACACCGATTCTAAGCAGATCAACATCGTTCAGCTTGAGGGTGAGGCCCCTAAGGATCCCGTTGACATCGTAACTAACGCAACAGAGGTTGTTGTACATGGTCTGGAGCGTGACGACATCAAGGACGATGATCATCCTAATGGTACCGGTGCTGCTTGGGACAACCAGCTCTTCATCATCGCTAACCGCACACTCGCAGCTGGTGAGGTGACTGTTCTGAAGTTTAAGTATAAGGCTTCTAAGGAGGCTAAGACCTCTACACAGTGTCACGTTCTTCCTGGTCAGTATAAGCACTGGGGTGCTATCGGCGAAGTGAACTTCACCACCGATTGGCAGGAATTCAGCCAGATCTACACTGTGCCTGCAGACGCTGATGGCATGCAGAGTATCGCCTTCAACATGGCTGAGATTAAGGAAGCTTGCGATTATGAGATTAAAGACGTTCAGTGGTATCTGCAGTACACCGTGGAAGGCAAGACCATGGAGAACCTGATTGACGCTGAGGGTACTAAGAACTTCTACGTGAAGGAAGGTGCTGGCACCGATCCTTATGAGTTCGGTACTTCTGGTATCTCTACCATCGTTGTTAACACCAATGCCAACAACGCTATCTACAACATCGCTGGTCAGCGTGTTAACAATAGCTTCAAGGGCATCGTTGTTAAGAACGGCAACAAGTATGTTGTGAAGTAATCCACAATCAATCTCTAATAAAAAACCGATGGCGACTTCGTCATCGGTTTTTTGTATTCTGAGGAAAATCATCAAAATAGCAATATACCTACACTGATCTTCTGAAACGCCGATAAACACAGGTGTTTCAGCTATGTATGCTGCATACACTAACATACATCCTGCATACACTAAATGGCCCAAAATTTTGTGATTCCCTTACAATGAGGTTTTTACACACAAAGTGTCCGTATATGATACGAATATCCCGAACAAAGTGTACAGAGCATTCCGGACACTTTGTACAAGACGCTTGTACACTCTGTACGAGACTTCTGTACTGAGTGTACGGGATACAAACACAGAGTGTCCGTGACGCTCGAACACTTTAGAGAGGATGTGTCTGTTTTTTTTATTCGTACCCTTGAGCTTCGCTCGAAGGTACTCTCGTTCGACAATAAAAACAAAAAATGCATTTTTGTTTTGTATTGTTCTCACTTATTCGTACCTTTGACCTGCGGTCGAAGGTAGGCTGCACCTCGAAAATAAAAATAAATGCGAATTTATTTTGTATTTCGCTCGGTTTGCACTACCTTTGCACTATGATTACACAAGAGCAATTGAAAGACGTGCTCGACAGAGCCGACAAACTGAAGCACTATCTGCGCATCGACGAGAAACAGGTGGAGTACGAGGAAGAGGACCTGCGCACGCAGGCCCCCGACTTCTGGGACGACCCCAAGCGCGCTGAGGAGCAGATGAAGAAGGTGAAGGACATCAAGCGCTGGCTGGACGGCTATCAGGATGTGCGTCTGAAGGCTGACGAGCTGCAGCTGGCCTTCGACTTCTATAAAGACGAGATGGTGACAGAGGAGGAGGTAGATAACGACTACCAGCAGGCCCTGGCTGCCATCGAGGCACTGGAGCTGATGAACATGCTGCGCCAGAAGGAAGACCCGATGGACTGCGTGCTGAAGATCAACTCGGGCGCAGGCGGCACGGAGAGTCAGGACTGGGCATCGATGCTCATGCGCATGTATATGCGCTGGGCAGAGGCTCACGGCTACAAGGTGACTATCGCCAATATCCTTGACGGCGACGAAGCCGGCATCAAGAGCGTGACCATGCAGATAGAGGGTGGCTCGTATGCCTACGGCTATCTGAAGAGCGAGAACGGTGTGCACCGTCTGGTGCGCGTGTCGCCCTTCAACGCTCAGGGCAAGCGTATGACCTCCTTTGCCTCGGTCTTCGTCAGTCCGCTGGTCGATGACACCATCGAGGTCTATGTCGATCCTGCCAAGCTCAGCTGGGACACGTTCCGTTCGAGTGGTGCTGGTGGTCAGAACGTCAACAAGGTAGAGTCGGGCGTGCGCCTGCGCTACTGGTACACCGACCCCGACACTGGCGAGGAAGAGGAGATTCTGATTGAGAATACGGAGACGCGCGACCAGCCGAAGAACAAGGAGCGTGCGCTGAAGCTGCTGAAGAGCCAGCTCTACGACCGTGCCATGAAGAAACGTCTGGAGGCACAGGCTAAGATTGAGGCAGGCAAGAAGAAGATTGAGTGGGGTTCGCAGATACGCTCCTACGTCTTCGACGACAAGCGTGTGAAGGACCACCGCACCAACTTCGAGACCCGCGACGTGGAAAGCGTCATGAACGGCAAGCTCGACGGCTTCATCAAAGCCTATTTGATGGAATTCCCTGTGAGTGAAGACTAACTTAAAAATATTACTATTATGAAGCAGAAAGAAAAGCATTTGAATGCCAAACAGAAGGCATACGAGAAGAAAGAAGAGCAGAAAGGACGTCGTGTGGTTAACATGATCTTTGGCGGACTCGTCGCCCTGGCTATCATCTATGCAGTGTGGGTTCTTGCTCTGATGTAAGATGAGCGGCATGGAGATTGAGCGGAAGTTCCTGGTGAAGGGCTCCGACTTCAAGCAGCAGGCACGCAGTAGCAGCCACATACAGCAAGGCTACCTCTGTAGCGGCAAGGGAAAGACCATCAGGGTTCGCAGCCGCGACGACAAAGCCTACCTCACCATCAAGGGACCTTCTCTGGATGGTGGCTTGAGCCGCTACGAGTTCGAGAAGGAGATAACGCTGGACGAGGCCAAGCATCTGTTTCAGCTCTGTGAGCCAGGCATCATCGACAAACGACGCTACCTCGTGGATTACGAGGGACACACCTTCGAGGTTGACGAGTTCTATGGCGACAACGAAGGGCTGGTGATGGCTGAGATAGAGCTGAATGCACCTGACGAACCATTCAAAAAGCCCGATTTCATCGGTACTGAGGTGACAGGCGACCGTCGCTACTACAACGCCCACTTACGGCAAAACCCCTACAAACTATGGAAGGACGAGCAATGAGCCCGTCCTTCTTCGTTTGAATCAGGGACTGAAAATCTATATATGAAAAAAGGAGTTGCGCAATTTGCGTAACTCCTTGTGCTTCTATTGTGGACCAGCCAGGGCTTGAACCTGGGACCTCCAGATTATGAGTCTGTTGCTCTAACCAACTGAGCTACAAGTCCTATTTTGCGGCTGCAAAGGTACAAAAAACATTAAACATTAAACATTAAATATTAAAAAATTAGTCGTTTTTAACATTTTCTTCGTAACTTTGTGGCAAAAATCTACGCAATGGCAGGATATGTAGCTACAATAGGCATGTTCGACGGGGTGCATCTGGGTCACCAGTTTGTGCTGCATCACGTGGTGGAGACAGCCCGTGAGCGAGGTCTGCTGTCGATGGCTGTCACCTTCGACCGTCACCCGCGTCAGGTGCTGCAACCAGCGTGGCATCCCCAGTTGTTGCTGACTGCCGACGAGAAGCTAAAACAGCTGCAGGCCACAGGCGTGGATCGTGTCGAGGTGCTTTGCTTCGATGCTGCGATGGCAAGGCTGTCGGCCCAGACGTTCATGCAACAGGTGCTGAAGGAGCAGTTGGGTGTCAGCGTCCTGCTGATGGGCTATGACAACCGCTTTGGCTCTCGTCGTGAGGATTCCTTCGACGACTATGTGGCCTATGGCAGACAGGTGGGTATTGAGGTGGTCAGGGCATCGCAGTGGACTGCCGACGGACAAGTGCCCTGTTCGTCACTCATCCGACAGAAGGTGACAGACGGTGAGGTGCGTGAGGCTGCCCTCCTGATGGGACATCCCTATACCCTGAGCGGCACCATTGTCCATGGGCGTCGCATTGGCCATAGCATCGGCTTCCCAACAGCCAACCTGCAACCCTACAGTCCTGACAAGATTGTTCCGCGTAGTGGTGTCTATGCAGTAACGGCACAGGTCGATGACGATGACAAGGTGCTGAAGGGCATGATGAACATCGGCATGCGTCCCACCTTCGACGGCCATCATCAGACGCTGGAGACCCATCTCTTCGATGTTGATGCCGACCTCTACGACCACCAGCTGACGGTGACCTTCGTGGACCGTCTGCGCGACGAACAGCCTTTTCCTGATGCAGAAGCGCTGGTGCGACAGATGAACCAAGACAAACAACAAGCCATAGAAATACTGAAGACAATATGAAGAATGCCCTTTCCTACTTCCTTGTGTTCCTGGGTGTGCAGGCCGTCATCGTGGCTGCCGCAGGACAACTCAACGGACTTCTCGATACGATGCTGATCCACGTCCTTGCCGTAGGCGTCTCGGCGTTGGTCACCATCACCCTGTTCTGTCTGCTGCGCTGGGCCACGCCCACCAAGGATTATATTCTCACCCGTCCGTGGAGCACGCTCCTGTGGAGTGCCATTGCTGCCGTAGGGTGTATCATCCCCTCTGTCTTCATTCAGGAGTTCATCAGCTGGCCCCAGTCGTGGCTGGAGCTGTTCAACACCAAGGAGACTGAGGAACTGCTTTCTGGTATGATGGCTACCACTGGCGGCTTCTTTGTCATTGCCATCCTGCAGCCGCTGGCCGAGGAACTCGTGTTCCGTGGTGCTATCCTGCGCTCCCTGCTAAAATGGCAGCCTGAGCGTCGCTGGCTCATGATTGCCCTCTCGGCCCTGCTCTTCGCCCTGGCCCACATGAACCCCATGCAGTTCATCCATCCTCTGCTCATCGGACTGCTGTTAGGATGGATGTACGAGCGCACGCATAGCATCATCCCTGGCGTGCTGTTCCATTGGGTGAACAACACCGTTGCTGTCGTTGCCACCATCCTTTATGCTGACAAGCCCGACTTCTCCCTCACCGACCTGTGGGGACCCCAGCGTGTCTATTTCGCCGTGGGCTTCTCCCTGCTCATCCTGCTGCCAGCCCTCTACCAGCTGCACCTGCTGATGAAGCGCCCATCCTCACAAAGGGTCTGACCCTTTGTGCGATTATGCGTAGCTGTGCATGCCTCCTAAGAGGAAGTTGACACCAAAGTAGGTAATGACGACAGAGAGGAAGGCCAGGACCATGTAGAGATGATAGAAGCGGGGACGACGGAAAGCAGGTAGGGAGGCACCATGGAAGGGTACGGCATAGATCATCAGCGTGATGAGCGCCCACGTCTCCTTTGGGTCCCACGACCAGTAGTTACCCCACGACACGTTTGCCCAGACAGCACCCAGGAAGATACCGATGGTAAGCAGGAACACGGCAGGGTAGAGGAAGAGTTGTGAAAGCGCGGTTGCTCTTTCAAGTTGAGAATTGAGAGTTGAGAGTTGAGAGCGTGCTGCCGCCCTCCCAACGATGAGTCCGTAAATGCCGAGCAGCAGCTGTAGGGCGAAGAGAGCGTAGGCACACATCACCGTCATCACGTGGATAGAGAGCAAGGGCGACTGAAGCACAGGCATCAGGGGCGTGAGCTCGGAAGTGCCACCCAGCATGGCAACCAGCAGACAGAAGGATGCGATGAGGGGGGTGAAGGCGGTCATTAAGTGAAAAGTTAATAGTGAAGAGTGAATAATTTGCTTCCGCCGTAGTATGGCTTTCACTCCTATGATGATGGGCAGCAGGAGCAGCACCCACGCCATGAAGAGCATCGTCTCAGGACCGTTACTTACGGGGATATGTCCGCTGAGCCACCAGCGCAGGGCGAGGTGGAGGGTGACGTACAGAAACAATGTACAATGTACGATGTACAATGAACAATGAACAATCTTCTTTTGCCAGAAAAGACTGGCTATGCATAGCAGGAGACTGAGGGTGAGAGCCAGGAAGACGGGCCACTTCTGGGTGCGCAGCGTGTTGTAGAACAGTTCTGCCTGAATCTTCGTCTCGCTGGGTGTCAGGTCGCCCATGTTCTGGCGCTGGAACAGTTTGATCTTGGCAATAATCTCGAAAGCACGGTCTTTCTGTCCCGTGACAATCGCCTCCGTCAGGAAGTCCATCGACTGCTTGATGAAGAACTGCTCCTTGACGGGAATCTCTCTGGGCATCACCTGTGCGCCTGGCGAATACCAATTAACATGGTCGCCAATGCGATAGGGGAATATCTTGGTGAACTGTCCGTTGTAGAACATCTCCACGACGGCATAGCGCTCTGCGGCCTTTTTCTGCTCTTTAGAACTCCCCTCGCCCTTAAAGTTCCCCTCGCCCTTTGGAGAGGGGTTAGGGGTGAGGCCAAGCAGCTCTTTCTCCCACGGCATGTAGTAGATCATCCAACTGAAGAAGATCTCGTCTGCCGAATACCCGTTCCACGAGGCGCTGCCCGTCATCTTGATGGCGAAGTCGGTGGCAACGGTGTTCAGCGGACAGATACGGTTGTTGTAGAGTACCAGCATGGTACCCATACGGTGGGCGATGTCTTTGTCGATGACGGGAAGTGTAGAGCTTGCTGCCGCACTGGTATTGCTGCAGCAGAGGAGGAGCAGGGCTACGGTGATGGCCTTGCGGTAGAGTGCACGCATCTGCGTCTTCTTCGACAGTAGGGTGGCGATGATGCCTACGAGCAGCAACAGGTAGCCAGCATAGGTGATGCCGATGCCCCAGGGGTCGTAGTTGAAACCCAGCATAACGCCCTCACCGTCAGAGCCGTAGCTCTTCTGAAACAGACGATAGCCGGCAACGGAGGCAGGGTGGTTCATGGAGATAGTGACCTCTTCCCCGTCATCTTGAATTTTGAACTGTGTAATCGGCTTTGCCGCTTCGCTAGTCGAAGAACTATGAACTATGAATTGTATCACGCTCTGATAGTCCATAGGCGCATCGGTACCAGGGTAGTTCACGATGCGAAACTCCTTCAGCGTCAGCGCGAAGGGTAGGGGATGCACCTTCTGGTCATCGTCCACATAGGTGATCTCTGGAACGCCTGTCCTGAGCAGGATGGTGCCTCTTTCGGCAAAGAGATGTGTGGTCAGCGCTCCTGCCAGAATGACTACAAACGCCAGGTGGAGCAGCAGGACAGCCAACCGCTTGTAGAGCCGCTGCTTCACGATATAGGCCAGCGCCGTCACCGTGAGCACAGCCCACAGTGCCGAAAACCACCAGGCACCGTAGATATGCTCGCTGACAAACGAGGTGCCGTGATATTTCTCTATGATTGTGGTAATCCCTATACACACCACAATGAGCGTGTATAGGGAACCAATTATAATCTTTGTCCATTTCATGGGCACAAAGGTACGATTAAGTGAGCGAAAAACCAAATATTTTTGGATTTTCCGAACGTGAGTACCTTAGAGCGAAGCTCAAAGGTACGAAATAAAATGCAAACAGACGTCAAATGGACTCAATAAAATAGATGAGCTGCTCGCGTTCTTTCTTTGTCAGGTTACGGAACTTTACCACTGTCTGATAGGCATCGCTCGTGCCACCCTCGTTCTTACAGCCGTGCCACATGATAGCCTCCAGCACGTTGCGTGCACGACAGTCGTGCAGACGCTCCACGCCACTGCCACACTTAGCAGCCAGTCCGCGTCCCCAGAGTGGGGTGGTGCGACACCAGCCCGTGCGGATGTCGTTCTTCATCCACAGACGGTGCTGCACGAAGTCGGTATAGGGCCAGATCTTCTGATTCGGATAGCGAGGCATGTCGCTGTCAGAGGTGAAGAACTTGGCAGGGTCCTGAATATGGTCCTCGCCCGTCTGCCACGAGGGACGGTGACAGGCAGCACAGCCAATCTGTGTGAACAGCTTCTTGCCAGCCTTGAAGTCGTCTGTGGTGGTGTTGCGTGCAGCAGGCACAGCCAGTCCGCGGTGCCATATCATGAGGTTTTTGTATTGTGCGTCACTCATCTCGGGCTCCAGTTGCTTGCTGGTCAGGTAGGTGTAGATGTCCTTCTCCAGATCACCCGTATGCCACTCAGGATGTGCCCCTGTGGGGTCCATGCGGTTGATGTAGTCCGTGAAGCCAGCCTGCACGTCGGGGTCCTGCGACGACTTCGTGGCATAGTAAGTGCCAGCCAGGTCGAGGTAGTGATAACGACGGTCTGAACGTGTCACGTTGGTGATGTTCCAGATGGCGTTGGCACCAGCAGCATCGAGGATAGGACCACGCGAGAGGGCGTAGGTGTAACGGCGCACATACTTCGTGCCGTCGCCCTGCAGCGAGTTGCTATAGTAGCTGTTCCAGGTGTTGGTGGCCTGGTTCCACATGGCAGGGTTCAGCGCATCCGTCTTGCCGATGCTGTTGAAGTACTTGCTTTCCGACTCCCACTGTGCCGTGATGTCCTCGTCGGGAATGGCATCGGTGAGACCAGTGCCGTAGATGCCGATGGTCGATTCCAGTAGCACGCCCACCTCGTTGTTATACTGTGTCTCGTCCAGCGTCACGTCCTGTCCGCCACGAGACACCACCACGGGGGCATAGTAGGCAGAGTAGGGGATGGTCACCTCGGGATAGATCAGCTCGTAGGTCTCACCGTCAGGGAACTTGTTGCCCCACTCGTCGGTATAGTCGTTCCATGCAATCTTGATCTGGTCCTCGTCGATAGGTGCCTTGAAAGGCTTCACAGCACCCGTCTGCGGCATACCAGCCACCGAGCGGATATAGGCGTTGGTGGTCTTGTCATAGACCACGAGCAGGTAGCCGTTGCGGTGGTTGTCGGCCTTGTACTCCGTCTGACGGGCACCGTGGCCGTAGCCTGGGTGACAGTACAGACAACCGCGACGCACATAGACGGGACCCAGTCCGTGGAAGGCGCCCTCGGTATTGGTGTTGTAGTCCTTCTCAAACAGGTATTCACCCTCGTTGAAGGCAGTCATCATACCAGCCGTCTCCACAGCCTTTGTGGGCTGCTCGAAGGCGGTAGCAGTGTTCACGGCAGTGGTACCCAGCAGTCCGCCGGCATAGTAGTCCTCAGGGTAGTCGGTGGCGGTAGGGTCACCAATCTCCCATGATAACGGCTGCACCTCGTTATCGCTACATGCAGCGATAACGAGGGTGCCGAATAGAAGTCCTAAAAAAGAATTTCTGTTCATAGTACTTATTTCTTGATCCTAACAATCGATTGGTATAGCTTATAGGCATTGTCAGCCAGTGTGCGGTAGGTAGCTACGACGACATTGTCCACATAGTTCTCGTTGATCACCTGACACTGAGCCTCTACGGTCTCGTTGCCAGCATAGCCCTTCAGGGTCTCAGCCAGTTCGCCCAGGGCGTCGTCCAGCTCACCCAGCGCGTCGATGGCCACCTTGCACGAAGCATCGCTGTAGTTGAGGGCAAACGGTGCCTTCATGGCCTTGATCTTGGCCAGGGCGTTGTCCAGCTTCGTCTGCACGGTCTTTGTCTGGTTGACCACGGTGTTGTTGCCCGAGTTCAGACAGAAATAGACAAGCGACTTCTCGTTGGGCTTGGTAGCACCCATGGCGCCATAGAGGGCGTTCTTACACGAGACGATGTTGTCGTAGAAGTCGGTGATGCTGTTGTAGGCATAGGGCGACTCAATGTAGCTGGGGTCCTCACCCGTGTAAGGCAGACCAATCTTCGACTGTCCCACCTCGCCGATGATGTCCTGACAGCCAGAGATGATCTCCAGTGTGGCGTCGAGAGCGGTCTCCCAGTCGCCCGTGCCAGGGTTCTTGAAGGCCTTGCCGAAGTTCTGGAAACCGTCCAGTGCACCCTCCTGGTTACCGTCATCGTCGATGGCCAGGTGCGTAGCCACATACTCCTTGGCAATCTTCAGACGCTCAGCGTTGCTCTCCTTCGAGTCCCAGCAGGCTTCCAGCGTGGCTGTGGCGTTGTAGAGGTCCTTGGCCACGGCACAGATGTACTTGTACTCCAGTTCGGTGATCTGGTCAATCTTACGTGGCTGTCCCTGACGGAAGAGCACGTATTCCAGTCCGTGATAGCCCAGAATACCCGAGTTGGCGGTCTTGATGAAATTGTCGAGGTTCGACATTGCCTTCTCGTCGCGCAACACCTGTGCCAGGTCGTTGGCGGCTACAGGCCATGTGTCGGTATGGGGGTCGATGGAATAGACATCGGCAGCACCAAAGAGGAATGCCTCGGTGTTCTCCCAGTTGGCACGGGCCGTCTTCCAGTCCTTACAAGCCTGGTCGAGGGCTTCCTGTGTACCTGAAACAGTCTTATTGTTCACATCGTCATCATCCGAACATGATGCGAAACCAACACACACTACGGCAGCCAGTGCTGCCATTTTCAACAGATTCTTCATTTTTTCTCTTTATTTTTTTTCGTTATTACGTTATCACGATATTTCGTTATCTCGTTATCACGACTATAAGAAATTTCCACAATACGTCACGCCAATACTCACGCTCGGCTCGTTGTTGTAGGGCTGCTGGTACAGCGGACTGTCAGCGGCCAGACCGTTGTTGTTGGGCTTCTCGAAGAAACGGTACGAGTACTCGCCCTTGATGGTGATCTGACTCACGGGTTGGTAGTTCACGCCCACGGCATAGCGGTACCTCTTTGTGTACTTATACATCGACGCATAGGTGCCTGCCGCCATCGTGTTGTAGTGCTCAAAGCGGCCGAAGAGATACAATTTCTGCCTGTTGGCCTTTGGCTGTTGGCTGATAGCCATCATATTATAGCCAGCTTCTAAGGCATACGCCAGCGCATTCTTTCCGATGTTCGTATAGTGGTGGGGATTGCCGTCCTGATACTTGTGGTGCGTCCAGTTGGCCTGGTTGTAGGCCGAAATCTCGTCGGCATCGCTCAGATGGGCATAGTCTATGTTACCACGCACAATCCATCCCCAGCGCTTCAGCTGGAAATCAAGTGCCACGATGCCCAGCGCACCCGTCACGTCGTCATACTTCGCTCCTGGCGTGCGCAGCGTGTTGCGGAAGGTGTAGCCATAGTAGCCACTCAGTCCGATGCGCAGGCCCTGTATAGAATAGTTGTCCACACGCACGGCCCCAGCGTAGTTGTTGGCCACCTTGAACTCATAGGGGCTGGTGGCTCCGTAGTGCACGAAGTTCTCGGCTGTGAAGCTCTCAGAGTTCAGACCCGACAGCAGCTGGGCCTCGTAACGCCAGTCTTTCACGCGTCCCCACAGCGACAGGCCCACCTGGTGCCACGTGTTGGGCATGATGGTGGCCTCGCCCTCCGGACGATAGACCGTGAAGAACTGGTTGGGCTCGTGGTAGGCGTTCGAGTAGCCTACGGGCACGATGATCTCGCCCGCCTTGATGTTGAACTTACCGCCAGCAAACTCCTTGTTGATCCAGAACTGCTCGATGTTCACCTCGCCGCCCTTCTCCACCTCGGCCTCATATTCGCCAGCTTCCTCGGCTTCTATCTCTACGGCTGTGCCGTTGCCGCCGTGTTCAAACTCTATCTCCGTGCCCAGCGTCCAGCCCTTGCCGAAGTCATAACCAATGTTCAGACACACGTGGGGCAGGTCGAACCTTCCGTGACTCGCGTCATCCTTGTAGTTCTCGGGCTTCTTGTAGCGGTTGAAGCTCTGACTGTAGAAGTTGCGCGTCATCACCGCCTCGCCATAGCCTCCTACGTGCAGGCGCGATACCTTTTCTTTCTTCGCCGTCTGTTGCGTGGCACCTGTCGTGCCGTCCACGTCCTGTGCCTGTGCGTCAAGGCCTGTCAGGGCCAATACCATAGCAATTATCGTCGTTTTCATCTCTTTTCTCTTTTTTGTTTTTGAGGAGTTTAGAAGTTTAGACTCCTACACTCCTTTTCTTTTTTTCCGCTGCAAAGGTAGGGCGATTCAGGCTTACCGACAATACCTAAAAATGGTGAAACCGCTATTTTCCATCTTCCATCTTCCATTTTCCATTACTAAAATACCTATTTGTGATTATTGTTCATCTCGAAAATAATGCCTACCTTTGCATCCGGTAATCATTATTGAGTAGTTCATAGTTCATAGTTCATAGTTCATAGTTAATTGTTCATTGTTATGAAGAATCAGAAATTGTATGAGGCCGACGACAAGATGATATCGCTGATACGCGACAACTACGACCTGTTGCAGATGCTGGGCAGCTTCGGCATCAGCCTCGGCTTTGGTGACAAGACCGTCAAGGAAACCTGCGAGGACAACCATGTAGATACCTACACCTTCCTCACCGTTGTCAACTTCATCATCAATGGCTATGGCGAACGACTGGGTGCAGGCGCCTCGGCAGGAGCCATCGAGAACGACGAGCATATCTGCGTGCCCACACTGCTGCACTATCTGGAGGCCAGCCACGCCTATTTCCTCGACTTCCAGCTGCCCTATATCCGTCGCGAGCTGCAGGAGTCGCTCAACGAACACGACTCTCTGGCGAAGCTCATCCTGCGCTTCTACGACGAATACGCCCACGAGATACGCCGTCACATGAAATACGAGCAGAAGACGCTCTTCCCCTATGTGCAGTCGCTCATCAACGGACAGGCTGCCAACGACTACAACGTCGATACCTTCTCCAAGCACCACGCCGCCACCGACAAGAAGTTGCGCGAGCTGAAGCTGCTCATCATCAAGTACCTGCCGCAGGACGGCCTGCACAACAACCAGCTCACAGCCACCCTCCACGACATCTACGAGAACGAGGTGTGGCTGCGTCAGCATGCCATGGTCGAGGACTATATCTTCGTGCCTGCCATCCGCCGTCTGGAGCAGATCACCAAGAAGAGCGACATCACCCGCAACATCTCCGACATGGTCTTCAAGAACGGCATGAATGGCGACGAGACCCTCTCCGACCGCGAGAAGGATGTCATCATCGCCCTGGTGCAGGGCATGCAGAACAAGGAGATTGCCGACCACCTCTGCATCTCTGTCAACACCGTCATCACCCACCGTCGCAACATCGCCCGCAAGTTGCAGATCCACTCCCCTGCGGGCCTCACCATCTACGCCATCGTCAACAACCTTGTTGACATCTCTACGGTGAAGCTCTGAGAATCTATGAGAGAATGACGCACTTTCTTCGAGAAGGTGACGCACTTTCTCAGGCAGAGTGACGCAGAACGCAAGGCAATGTGACGCAGAAGGCAACCCTTTGACTTAAGTCAAACGACCTTTTGACTTAAGTCACGAGACCTTTTGACTTAAGTCGAGCAACCTTTTGACTTAAGTCACGCGGTAGGGAAGTGTGTCTTCTTGTGTTGAGAAGTGCGTCAGTTTGCGTTGAAAAAAGGCAGCCCTGCAATCAGCAGGGCTGCCTTTTTATTGGTGGAGTTTAGGAGTCTAGAAGTCTAGAAGTTTAGACGATAGACCCCAAGTCTTTACTCCTTGGTCATGTCGGGGAGCATGATGACCTCGACGTGGTTGCCGCTGGAGAGGACCTTCGTACGGACGAAGGTGCTGACGGCCTCGGGGGTGAGGGCCTCGACGGTCTTCTTGTAGTCGGTATAGACATCGAGTCCGTAGTCCTTGTAGGTGGTGATGGTGTTCACCCAGTAGTTGTTGTTCTTGAACTTGATGTCGGCATCCTTCAGCATGTTCTCCTTGACCTGTGCCAGGTCGTCGGCGCTGATGTTCTCAGAGACGTTCTTCATGCCCTCGTGGAGCAGGCGTACGGCTGTCTCCTGCTTATCGGGGTTCATGGGGCAGTAGGCCTGGAGCGTCATGAGGGGCTTGGAGCTGCTGAGGTCGAAGCCACCAGCGGCACCGCAAGAGTAGGCGGCACTCTCTTCCTCGCGGATGGTGCGCAGATAGAGGATGGAGAGGAGCTGTCCTGCAGCGTCGAGCTTGACGATGTTGTCGAGGGTGTAGGGTGCCTCGGCTGTCCAGAACTCTACGGCTGTGGCCTTGGGAGAGTCGGTCTTCACGAGGAACTTGTTGACAACCTCGCCCTTGGCGTAGGTCTGCACGTCGCGGAAGTTGTCGGCCTTGCCCTTACCAGGCAGGGCGGCGATGTACTGCTCGATGTAGGGAAGGATCTCTTCCTCGGTGAACTTACCCACGATGACGAAGGTGAACTGCGAGGCGTTCTTGAAGCGATCCTGATGGATGGCGAGGATGCGGTCGTAGTTGATGTCCTTCAGGTCTTCCACCTGCAGGTTGTTGAAGCGTGGGTTGTGGCTGTAGATGGTGCACAGCAGTGAGTCGTTATAGACGGCGTCTGGCGACAGCGACTTGTTCTTCAGAGCCATCTCGAGCTGTGTCATGAGGTTCTGGAACTGCTTCTCGTCCTTGTTGATCTTGGTGAAGTAGAGATAGACCATCTGGAACATGGTCTCGCGGTCCTTCGGGGTGGTGTGGGCCGTGACGTACTGACGGGTGAGACCCATGGTGGCGTCGGCGTTGACCTCCTTGCCTGCGAGGGCCTTGGTGAGCTCGGTGCTTGAGAAGTTGCCGATGCCGCTGTAGCCGATGACCTCGTCGAAGACCTTCAGGTTGGTGTAGTCCTCAGGACCGAACACCGACTTGCCGCCCTTGGCGAAGGCCTGCAGGCGAATCTCGTCGTCGTTGTAGTCGGTAGGCTTGAGGATGACGGTGGCACCGTTGGAGAGTGTCAGCTCCTTGTAGCCCAGCACCTTGTTCTCGGTGGTCTTCACCACCTTGCCGGCCTTGGGCAGCTCGCTCATGAGGGGCTCGTCCTTGACGTTGTCCACGTAGGCGCTAATCTCCTGGGCGCGTGCCTTCTCGACGGCAGCCTTCATGTCAGCCTCGGTGGGGTAGGTGAGACCATCGGCCTCGCGTGCCCACTCCATGACGACGAGGTTCTTGTCGTTGACAGAGATGAGCTCGGGCAGAGCCTGGTTGATGATGGTCACAGGGATGTTGGGAGCCAGCATGTTCATGGTCTGGTAGAGCACCTCGATAGAGGGGATGGGCTCGTTCTGCAGATAGTTGTCGCGATAGTCGTCGCCATAGGCGGCATTGGTGATCTTCGCACGGTTGTTGTACTGCTTCTCGAGGGCGCTGAGGTAGTCGGCCTTGGCACGCTCGTACTCTGTAGCGGTGAAGCCAAACTCAGCAGCACGGCGCGACTCGACCATCAGGGCGGTCAGCGCATCCATGTCGCGACCCTCCTTGGGATAGGCCATCAGCTGGAAGGCATCCTTGGTGCTGGCCAGCAGGTAGTCGTCGTCCTCGCCGGCAGCCTGGAAGAAGGGACATTCGGCATTCTCGGTCATCTCGCGCAGGCGTGCGTTCATCATATTAGCTATGACAGCCTTGGCATAGATCTCGATGAGGTAGGCCATCGATGCCTTCTCCTCGGGAGTGGTCGTCTCGTGCTTCATGAAGACGAGGATCATGTTGGTCTGCATCTCCTTGTCCTTCTCGAAGATATAGATAGCCTCGTCGTTGTCGGGCACGGGCTCAGCCACTACCTGGGCAGCGTTTGCAGCCACCTTGATGCCGCTGAAGTACTCCTTGATCTTGGCTTCCATGTGATCGACATCGACATCGCCCACCACGATGATGGCCTGGTTGTCGGGACGGTACCACTTCTGGTAGTAGGTGCGCAGCGTCTGGGGCTTGAAGCTGTCGATGACGCTCATCAAGCCGATAGGCATGCGCTCGCCGTACTTAGAGCCAGGATACATCTTGGGCAGGGCACGGGTAATCATGCGCTGTGAGGGACCTTCGCCCAGGCGCCACTCGTTGTGCACCACGTCGCGCTCCTTGTCAATCTCCTCGGCTTCGAGCGACAGTCCGCACGACCAGTCCTTCAGGATGAGCAGACACGAGTCGAGAGCTGCCTGACCCTTGGCCGTAGGCACGTTGCAGACGCGATAGACGGTCTGGTCGATAGAGGTGTAGGCATTGAGGTCGCTACCAAACTCCACGCCAAGTGAGCGGGTGTAGTCGATGATGCTCTTGCCAGGCTTGTTGGGGAAGTTCTCCGAGCCGTTGAAAGCCATGTGCTCGAGGAAGTGGGCCAGGCCGCGCTGTGAGTCATCCTCTTGGATGGAACCCACACGCTGGGCGATGTAGAAGTTGGCTACATGCTCGGGCCACTCGTTGTGACGGATGTAATAAGTCAGTCCGTTGTCCAGTTTGCCGATGCGCACATCGGGGTCAACGGGAATGGGGGGCATCTCTTGTGCCACCACGGTCGTCATACCAGTGAAAAAGAGTATGGCGGCTAAGAATAGCTTTTTCATTTTTAATAGTTTTTGTATGTAAAGTAAGTAGTTACTATCGATGGAATCGCAGTTTTTTATCACAGTTGCTCCCTCTGGCGGGTACCCATGCGGGCCTCGACGACGTTGACCACGTAGTCGCCCAGCTTCTCGCACTCGTTGATGAGGTCCATGTAGATGGTGCCCACGGCGTAGGTGTATTCGTGGTTGTTGATATCGACGATGTTCTGCGCCTTCAGCTGGTTGCGGTAGTTGTTGATCTCGTTTTCGATGTTGAACGTGCGGTTCACGTCGAACGAGTCCTTGCGGCCACCCATCAGACGGTTCATCTGCGTGAGCGACTGGTCGGTGAGCTCCATCATCTGGTGGATATGCTCGTACTGCTTGTTGATGAAGTGGTCCTGCTTGCCGTTGTACTTGCGCGAGATGGTGCGTGCCATGTTGTAGCAGGCGTCGCCGATAGACTCCAGCTCGCTGATCTCACGCAGCATGGCGCGGATCTTGGCCTTCGTATCGTCGCTGAGGTGAGCGTCGCCCACAGAGTCGAGGTACTTCGCAATCTCGAGCTCCATGTTGTCGGAGATGCCCTCGTACTTCTCGATGCGGGTGAAGAGCTTGTTGAAGTCGCCGTCCTTGTTGTTCTTGCTGTTGGCGGTGCTGCTCAGCGTCAGCAGCTCGCGCACCATACCGAACATACGCTGCATACGGTCGGAGAACGACTGTATCTCCTTCTGGGCCTCGAGCACGGAGAGCTCGGGGGTCTTCATGAAGCCAGCAGTGATGAAGTGCAGGCGGAAGTCCTCCTCCTCGTCCAGTTTCTTGGGTTTGATGACCCAGCATACGAAACGCTCGATCTGCGGGATGAACCATATCAGGATGAAGGTGTTGGCCACATTGAACGAGGTGTGGAAGGCTGCCAGCACGAAGCTCAGCTTGGCGGCATTGGCCAGGAACACCTCTGTGGTCACCTGGTCTTTCACCATCGCCACGTCGTAGCCTACCCAGCCGCACACCATGTCGATGAACGGACGGAAGACGAACAGTATCCAGATGACGCCAAACACGTTGAAGAACATGTGGGCGAGGGCTGCACGACGTGCCTGTGTGTTGGCAGAGAGGGCAGCGAGATTAGAGGTCACGGTGGTACCGATGTTCTCACCCATCACCAGCGCAATACCCTGATAGATGGGCAGGGCGCCGCTGGAGCAGAGGATCATGGTGATTGCCATCACCGCTGCCGACGACTGCACGCAGAACGTCAGGATACCACCCATGATGAGGAACAGCAGCGTGGTGAGGAACGAGTCGGGATTGAACGAGGCGAAGAAGTCGAGTACGGCCTGGTTCTGACCAAGGTTCATCTCAATACCCGTCTGGCGCAGGGTACCCAAGCCCAGCAGCAGGAACGCCATACCAAAGAGGAAGTCGCCAATGTAGCGGTGCTTCTTCCTGTAGATGAGGATGATGCCCAGCAGGAAGGCGGGATAGACCACGTTGGTGATGTTGAACGACATACCTGCCGACATGATCCACGCCGTCAGCGTCGTTCCGATGTTGGCACCCATGATGACCGAGATGGCCTGGGCCAGCGTCAACAAGCCCGCATTGACAAACGAGACGGTCATCACCGTGGTGGCCGTCGATGACTGTACGGAGGCAGTAACAAGCGTACCTGTGAGCATACCCGTAAAACGGTTGGTGGTCATGGCTCCCAGCACGTGACGCAGCTGTGGACCTGCCATCTTCTGCAAGGCGTCACTCATGGACTTCATACCGAACATGAGCAGGGCGAGTGAGCCTAAAAGTTTTAAGACAATCAGCATAAATTATGGTTGCTTGATAATTTTCGGTGCAAAAATACTAAAAAAAACGTAAACAACAACAACCTTTTAAATAATTATTTGTATTTTTGCAGTGATAAAAATCTAAAATGATGGAAAAAACGATTCGTATTCAGTGTAAAAACAACGGAAAAGAGATAGACGTGCCCATGGGATGTCACCTGAAAGAGGTGTACAACCAACTGGGACTGCAGATGGACTACGGTCCCATGATAGCACGTGTCAACAATAAGATTGAGGGTCTGCACTACCGTATCTACAACCCCAAGGAGATAGAGTTTATGGACCTGACCACGCCCAGTGGCATCAGGGCTTACACCAGGACGCTGTTCTTCATCCTGGCAAAGGCTACCCACGACCTGTATCCCGAGTGCAAGGTGTCGATAGACATCCCCGTGAGCAACGGCTACTATGTGGACCTGCAGATAGGACGGCCCGTGACGCCCGACGACGTGAACGACCTGCGCGACAAGATGAAGGAGATCATCGCAGCGGCGCTGCCCATCCACCGCTATGAGACCAGCACCGAGGAGGCTATCAGTATGTTTGCCGCAATGGGGGCTGTGTCGAAGGTAAAGTTGCTGAAGAGCACGGGTAAGCTCTATACCACTTATTATGATATAGACGGCTACAAGGACTATTTCTACGGCACGCTGCTGACCAACACGGCACAGATACACCTGTTTGGACTGGAGTACTACTTCGACGGTATATTGCTACGCATACCATCACTTGCTGATCCCTCGAAGTTGGGTGCGTTTGTGCGTCAGGACAAGATGTTCGAGATCTTCAAGGAACAGCACCGCTGGCAGGATATCCTGCGTCTGCGTACCGTTGGCGACCTGAACGATGCAATCCGCATGGGATACTCGCCACAGCTTATCCAGATCAGCGAGGCACTGCAGGAGAAGAAGATTGCCTCGATAGCTGACGAGATAGCCCAGCGCAAGGGTGTGAAGGTGGTGCTCATCGCAGGACCGTCGTCCAGCGGCAAGACGACAACGTGCAAGCGTCTGTCAGTACAGCTGGCGGTGAATGGCATCTATCCCATCCAAATCTCGTTGGATGACTATTTCCTGGACCGTGACAAAACACCGCGCGACGAGAAGGGCGACTACGACTTTGAACACCTGCATGCCCTGAACCTGCAACTCTTCAACGACCAGCTGAATGCGCTGTTCCGTGGTGAGGAGGTAGAGCTGCCACGCTATGACTTCCCCACGGGAAAGAGTGTGCCCAGCGGTAGGAAACTCCAGCTGAAAGGCAAGGAGGTACTGGTCATTGAGGGTATTCATGCCCTGAACCCCGAGCTGACGGCACAGGTGCCCCAAGAACAGATCTACCGCATCTATGCCTCGGCCCTGACCACTATCCTGCTGGATGCGCACAATTATATTCCCACCACTGACAACCGTCTGCTGCGACGCATCATCCGCGACCATAAGTATCGTGCTGTCAATGCCCAGGAGACCATACGCCGCTGGCCGTCAGTACGCAAGGGTGAGAACCGCTGGATATTCCCCTATCAGGAGAATGCCGATGCGATGTTCAACACAGCCATGCTCTTCGAACTGGCCGTCATCAAACAGCAGGCCGAGCCGCTGCTGGAACAGGTGCCTGAGAACTGTGTGGAATATGCCGAGGCCTACCGACTGCGTAAGTTCCTGAGTTACATCAAACCTATCCCTGAGGACCAGATACCACCCACCTCGCTGCTGCGCGAGTTCTTGGGAGGCTCATCCTTTGAGTATTAGGCAGTTAGACCATAAAACGGGTAACAATAAAAACGTTTTGGAAAGGAAAGTTTTCCAAAACGTTTTCTTATGTTATTGATAATGAGAGGATTGACGTTTTTTAACAAGAAAAAAGTCGCCCAAAAGATTTTATTTTGATATAATTGTAGTATCTTTGCAAACAGTTTTAAGATAACCCAAAAACAATATCTTTTTAATCGTTTATGATACAGACAGTTGTAAAGCGCGATGGCCGCATCGTGGGCTTTAACGAACAGAAAATCATGGCCGCTATCCGTAAGGCTATGATGCATACCGACAAGGGTGAGGACGAGCGTTTGCTCAATGTGATAACCGATCATATCGCCCAGCGCGGTCAGACACAGATGACCGTGGAGGAGATACAGGACCTGGTGGAGATAGAGTTGATGAAGAGTGCGCGCAAGGACGTGGCTCAGAAGTATATCGCCTATCGTAACCAGCGTAGCATTGCACGTAAGGCGAAGACACGTGACATCTTCCTGGACATCGTCAACGTGAAGTCGAACGACATCACCCGCGAGAATGCCAATATGAATGCCGACACCCCTGCCGGCATGATGATGAAGTTTGCCTCGGAGACTACAAAACCCTTCGTCGATGACTATCTGCTGTCGCCAGA
>Ga0247610_10000672_pt1 | contig 46858 bp, 33 predicted proteins | sample 174DNAGHGhighgp2_FD_193483 | JGI IMG/M metagenome (GOLD analysis project Ga0247610, IMG submission 193483) | Sheep rumen microbial communities from Palmerston North, Manawatu-Wanganui, New Zealand - 1742 DNA GHGhigh gp2 | ecosystem: Host-associated > Mammals > Digestive system > Stomach > Rumen...
CGTTGAATGGGTAATCCCATGATATTATAGAAACTGCCGTCGATATGCTCGACCGCAATGTATCCAATCCATTCTTGTACACCATACGAGCCTGCTTTGTCGAATGGTTGGTAATGATCTACGTAAAAGGTGATCTCTTCCTCTGTCAGTGGTGCGAATTTCACATCTGAACGGGATACAAATGCGATTTCTTTTTCCTTGGTGCGGACACACACACCTGTGTATACCTGGTGGGTATCGCCCGACAATGCCTGCAACATCTGAACGGCGTTTGTCCTATCCTTTGGCTTGCCTAACACCTCCCCGTTGTGCCATACAATCGTGTCGGCTGTGATGACCATCGTCTTCTCCTCCATCAACGAATCATAGGCATGTGCTTTCTGCTTTGCTAAAAATAATGGTATATCCCCCTCTTTTAAATCGGATGGATAGGATTCTTCTAATCCGGGAATCGTCTTCACCTGAAACGGCAGTGCTAATCCTGCTAAAAGCTCTCGACGACGTGGTGAATTGGAAGCTAATATAATGTTGTAATTTTCTAACATAACTGAAATTTTTTGCAAAGTTATGAAAACAAAATGGTATGACTTCTATGATTTGGCATGATTGGTGGCAGAAAGGTGAAAAAAACAGAAAACAGATACTGTCAATTGTATCTGTTTACAGTTTCTCAATCTCTTCTATTGGCAAATCAGTCAGTTTGGAGATGATTTTCACATCTAAGCCTTCCTCTTTCATCTTTTTTGCAGTTTTTTGTATGCCGATGGCTTCTCCTTCAGCCCTTCCTTCTTCTCTTCCTTTCTCAACACCTGACCTGAACGTGCCAGAAAGTAGTGTGTGCTCGGTTGCTATAATGTCATAGAAACGGTCGTAGGCAGAGAGTTGTTCCTCGGTATATGCGCCATGCTCAACTATCTTGAGGGCTTTTCTAATTTCGGGAGAATCCAACAGCTCTTGTGGCACCTCTGTCATGTTTTCGTTCACTTCCGTGAGGAAACGTAGCCACAAGTCCATCATTTTCTTGTCGCTTTTGTTTTGCGGTGTGAATTTTGTTAGTTCTATGAATATCAACTCAAAACCTTCTATCACATTGTCGGGTTTGTCTTTCTCCGCCACCTGAAATTGATGGTAGAACTTTTGTCCTTCGAATGCGTTGTCGTTCACTAAATTAAGAGAGTAGATGGGTGCAAGTTTGTTGTAGTCAAAGCCTTTTGTTGCCTGACTAACATACGCCTTGGAGGCATTGAAAAGAACTCGTTGTTTGAACTCTGAGGTCCAGTACATCTGCATCTCTACAATAAACTGACGTCCGTTGTTGTCCTTGCAACGCACGTCAACGATAGTATTCTTTCGCAGTGGCGTTTCTGGAAGCATCTCTGGCTGAAGATACTCCACCTCTTTTATTTCCTCACCCTTTTTGAATGGAATCAGAGCATTAAGGAAGCTTGTCACCAAATCCTTATGCCTTCCAAATACATTTTTAAAGGTCAAATCAAAACGTGGATCAAGATATTTTCCCATATTCTTTTTTATTTTTCGCCAAAAATAGAAAGATTTTGCGTTTGCCACAAATTATTAATCTGAATTTTGTCTTTTTTTACCAGTGTATTCCTTCTGGAAACAACAGAATATTATGCACATTTATTTGGTGATAAATAGTGTTCCTTTACCAATATTTCATTAATTTTGCAAAGATAAATGATGGGTGATTCGCAATCACCATATCGTAATTTTAATTATTATTTTATAGACAAATGAACAAAGATAATTCTGCATCGGAAGTACAAGAAAAAAAAGAGAATCCTATTCTTAGTATCATCTTCAACATCGTTATACCTGTATTGATTTTGAACAAGTTAGCAAAGATTGTTGCTAATCATTTTCCTGATGTGAATCTCTCACCTGTCTCTATTTTGTTGATAGCACTTGCATTTCCGACCATCTATTTTATTTATGATTATATCACTCGTCATAAGGCGAACTTTATCTCTATCATTGGTTTTGTCAGTATCTTATTGACAGGCGTGATTGGTGTTTTTGAATTTCCAAGTAAATGGATTGCTTATAAGGAGGCTTCCGTTCCATTCATTATCGGATTGGCTATTCTTATCTCGCTCAAAACGTCTTATCCATTGGTTCGCAAATTGCTTTATAACAAAGATCTTATTGATGTTGATAAGGTGGATGCTATCTTGGATGAGAAAAACAGCAAGGAGCAGTTTGATAAGATTTTGGTCAACTCCACTTATATGTTAGCTGGTTCGTTTTTGGTTTCAACCATATTGAATTTTACATTGGCTAAACTATTGATTCATAGTCCTTCGGGTACAGAAGCGTTCAATCAAGAATTGGCTAAAATGACAGCACTGAGCTACCCTGTCATTGCACTGCCATCCACATTGGTGATGATGTTGGCATTGTGGTATCTGATTCATCAGGCAAAGAAAATCACAGGACTGACAATGGAAGAGATGCTGGCTCCTCAGTTGCGCAATAAGATGGAAGAGAAAGGTGCATTGGATGCTACAAAAGAACCGGAAGTAAAAGAAAATAATCAAGATACAAAGGTTGACTCGAACGAGGAGTCCACCAACGAATAAAAGAAAAGGATATGCTATATTCAAGTTCAGACATTGCCCAGATAGTTGGAGGACAATTATCAGGTTGTAAAGATTTAAAAATCAGCCATGTACTGACTGATAGCCGACTCATCTCATTTCCAGAAGAGTCTTTGTTCATAGCCTTGGTGACAGAGAAAAATGATGGTCATCGATATATTGAGGATCTATATAAAAACAATGTAAAGTGTTTTTTGGTTAGTCGTCCATTGGAAGAGTTTAAACATCTGAAGGATGCCACTTTCATTGTGGTGGAAAACACCTTGACGGCCTTGCAGAAGTGGGCGAAACATCATCGGGAGAGTTTCCAAATACCTATCATTGGTATCACGGGAAGTAATGGTAAGACCATTGTTAAGGAGTGGTTGTACCAATTATTAAACGAAGATTATAAGATTACACGTTCTCCGAGAAGTTACAATTCGCAGATTGGTGTCCCTTTGTCCGTACTTCAGTTGGATAAGACCAGTACCTTGGGCATCTTTGAAGCAGGTATTTCGAAGGTGAACGAGATGGATCATTTGCATGACATCATACAGCCAACCATCGGTATATTCACCAACTTGGGTGAGGCTCATCAAGAAAACTTCTCTTCTGCAAAGGTGAAAGGCACGGAGAAGGCTAAGTTGTTTCAGAATACAGATTTAATTATCTATAATAAAGACCATAAGTTGTTGGACATTTGTGTTCAACAGACATGCAAACAATCCAAATTTCTCTCTTTTGGTGAGACACAAGATGCTGATATTCATATCATAGAAGAGAAGTGTGAAAGCTTCCAAACCACAATCACATACGAATATGCTTCGAAGAAGTCTAGCTTCTCCATCCCATTTGTTGACACGGCGTCGATTGAGAATGCCCTCCACTGCTTGGCGGTGCTGCTCTATATGAAGGTGGATCGTGAGACCATTGCAGAGCGTATGATGAAACTGGAGTCGGTAGCAATGCGTCTGGAAGTGAAGGATGGTGAGAATGATTGTTTGGTGGTCAATGATAGTTATAATTCCGATTACAATTCCTTATCTATTGCTTTAGATTTCTTGTCGCAACAAGCTTCAAATAAGCAGATTAAGAAGACATTATTTTTGTCTGATATCTTGCAAACGGGTATGGAGTCGCATGCACTCTATGAAATGGTGGCAAAGTTAGTGAAAGAGAAAGGTGTGGATCGATTTATTGGTATTGGAACAGAGATTTCGGAGTATGCCGACCTGTTTCAAGTGCCCGAGAAACATTTCTTCTTATCGACAGAGCTCTTTCTACAGGCATTTGATACCATTTTGTTTAACAAAGAGGGAATCTTATTGAAAGGTGCTAGAAGTTTCCATTTTGAGGAGATTTCCGACAAATTAGCGAAGGTGGTGCATGAAACCACGTTGGAGGTGGATTTGGCTGCGTTGGTGAACAATTTCAACTATTTCCGCTCTTACTTGAAACCCACAACCAAACTGATGAGCATGGTGAAAGCCAATGCCTATGGAAGTGGTGATGTTGAGGTGGCTAAGACCTTACAAAATGCTGGATGCGACTATTTGGCGGTGGCTGTGGCGGATGAAGGTGCTATCCTACGTCGCGAAGGTATTCATTTGCCTATCGAGGTGATGAATCCAGAACCAAATAGTTTCCCTAAGATATTTGAATATCATCTGGAACCTGAGATATATAGCTTTTCATTGTTGGAGAAGATTATGAAGGAGGCAGAGAAGATGGGTGTCTCCGACTACCCTATTCATGTGAAGATTGACACGGGTATGCATCGTTTGGGATTTGAGTTGAAGGATTTGGATCGCTTGATAGATATTTTGAAGGGACAGAATTATGTGAAGGTTCGTTCTGTGTTCTCTCATTTGGTTGGATCGGATGATGCTAAGTTTGATGATTTCACACGTCAGCAGATTGCCATTTTCACAGAGGCAAAAAATAAGATTACTGCAGCTTTTTCGCATAAAATCATTGTTCATATACTCAATTCTGCAGGTATTGAACGCTTCAGTGAGTATCAATTTGATATGGTTCGCTTAGGAATCGGTCATTATGGCATGAGTGCAGTGCAACCTAATGTGTTAGAGGAAGTTTGCACTTTAAAAACAAAGATTTTGCAACTACGAAGAGTGGCAAAAGAAGATACGATTGGGTATAGTCGCAAAGGAACTCTTACTAGAGACTCGTTGATTGGTGCTATTCCTATTGGATATGCAGATGGTTTAAATCGCAAGTTAGGAAACCGTGCTTGGAAGGTATTGGTGAATGGTGTGTATGCTCCTATTGTAGGGAACGTCTGCATGGATGTTTGCATGATTGACTTAACAGATGTACCGAATGTCAAGGAAGGTGACACTGTAACAATTTTCGGGAAGGGCAATTCCATTCAAAACATGGCTGATTTATTAGGAACTATTTCGTATGAGATACTTTCCACTGTTTCACGTCGTGTTAAAAGAGTCTATTTTAGAGAATAAGATCAATAATTGAACTCAAACTTTTACGGCAGGTGGATATTGCTGCACGTTTGAGATTATTTTAATTGAAAATTTTATTTGCTGTAAACAAAAAAAGTCTGGCGTTTTGCCAGACTTTTTTTGTTTATATGAACTTCCCTTATCTAACAACACATTCACCACTCTTCGTACAACCATAAATCTTATTGTTGTACATAGCTTCAACTGCGATTGAAGGAACATAATAGCTACCTTCATACGTAGCGGATAGATTCAAAATGATGGTTGCTGTCGAACCATTTTGAAGCACATCAATATAAGACAACACACGATCATCACGAATATCTTGATAGCTGACCTTTGCATCGTTCTGTGTATTGAGTGTCTCAAATCCTGAAGGAAGGATGTGCGTTACAGCAAGGTTCTCTATTGTAGCACCTGAAATATTGGTAATGCTAACAACTGCTTTGATGGTAGCGCCTTGTTCAACGCTGTTCAAGTCGATACAACGGTTATCTTTTTGATAAGAAACCTTGATTGACACACCACTCTCTGATGCAGCCACAGGTTCTTGAACCGCTAAACCTTCCGATGCAACACTTAAGAACATGACACCTTTCGATTTATTATTCACTTCTGCAGTAACAGATGAACCTTCGATAGGAAGATTAGCACTCCAGTTCAATGCTTTAGTATTTACTTGTGCATAATCTTTTTTGTTCACCTTAGCGGTGAAGTTCAGTTCATCGCTCACACCATTCTTCTTATAGTAAATATTCATAGCATGCAAAGCCATTGAAGTTTCGATGGTTGACATCCAATCATTTGACACCAAGTCTTTACGAAGCTCATCAGCAAATTGAGCAGCATTTGCATTTCCGACCAGTGAGTTGGCAATTACATTTGTCACTTTTGAACTACACCAATAGAATGTAGAATTACTTGGTTGATGAAGTATTTGTTTTGCTGTATTAACCTGTCCGATTAGAGCATAAGATGCTGCAAGTAGGTTCATATCATTATCAGACAATTGGTTAGCCATCTCCTTCATTCTATTCATTGTACTCTTTTCTGGCGCATTTGAATTAGCTAATGCATATAATGAATATGCTGCAATGTGAGTATCGTAGTTTCCAGAACCTGCCTTCCAGTTTTTAGCTTGAGATGCAACATACTTAGACAAACTCTTTTTCATCTTATCATTGACAAAATAGCCTTTTTCAGCTGCCTTATCAAGGAATAAGAGAATATAAGCAGATACCCATTTGTCAGGATAACTACCTCCTGGCCAATAAGCCATACCACCATCGTTTGTTTGATATTTTGCTAATTTACTAATAACTGTTTTCACATGATCTTCCACTTCTTGTTTCTGTTCTGTAGTTAATTGAGAGAACTCATCCAAATACAATTGAGCAAAGCCTTTTGATGTGATCTGTTCTGCGCATCCATGAGGATAAGCAATTAGATTTGCTACTCTTCCTGCCATATTCAATGGTTGTACAGAAGAGGCCTCTATGCGAATCACTTGTTGTTCACTTCCAACAACATTGATCTTCTCGTTCCATTGTGAGCCAGATTTTATTGTATAGACATCAAACTTCTTCACTTTCTGACTGACAGTTCGGATTGTGATGTCAGTGACATAGGAAGATTGATCTGATGATGAAGTACAATTGATAGAAACCCTACCCGTTCCTCCTTTTGATCCTGCTTTCACTTTGAATTGAACTGTTTTATCGCCAGGCTCAGTAAAATCAGTAGAAGCCGTATTGTTACCTACGACCTGAAGGTCACCTGAGCAGGTCAATGTCGTCTTAACATTCTTCACACTCTTATCAGCTGCAAAAATTGTAGCAGAAACAGTCATTTCATCATTTACACCAATCTGGCGCGGCATTGTACCTGTCACCATCAACGGCTTGCGTACAAATGTTGATTTTTCTGCAGAACCGTATGCGGCACCATCTGTTGCTACAACCATCACACGAACACGACCATTATAGTTTGGTACACTCACCTCATGCGTATTGGTTTTACCCTTCTCTACCACAAAAGGTCCTTCAAAATAAACCATTGGAGTGAAGCGGTTTACGATAGCCTTAGGACCACCTTCTAATGCCTCATCACCTCCCACGCTGAACATTTGATCTATTCGTCCACCAAATGCTCCACACACATGACTGTAGAGATCCCATGCACGTAGGTTCAATGCCTCTTTTGCAAAGAAGACAGACCATGCATTCGGTGTCTTGAAATGAGTCAAATCAAGTAATCCTTCATCCACAACAGCCAATGTGTATGCCATCTTTCTACCCTCTTTCTCACTTACTTTGATTGTATATTTAGTGAGTGGCCTGACCTCATCTCCAGCATTGATGACTGGTGTCAGTTTGCTTTTTTCTGATGTAACAGAAATTGGTTGTACACCATACAAACGAATTGGGAGGTCATTTCCTTCGTGTTGATATGGTTGAATAAGTGTAGTATAAATATAGGCATTAGGCATCATCTCATCGGTAACAGGAATAGAAACAACCGTCTGACCATTCTGACAATCCACGAACTTCATGTCTAATATTCCAGCACTATTACATACGGTAACAATTGCACGGCTACCAGAAGTCGTTGACATTGTAAGTTTTGCCACATCACCTGGTTGATAAGAGTCCTTATCAGTCTTTGTAGAAAGCGTAACCGATGTTTCTCGTCCGTCAAGACTACGAGCTGACGTTAATGTCGGCCAATCAAAGTAAGCCAAGATACCTGTTGAATGTTTACCTGATTTATCCGTAACATGTATCAAATAAGTACCCCAATCCTTGTCTGGGAAGTTCAATGAGAACGATGTCTTACCGCTACCATTTGTTGTTAAATTGAACTTTTTAACTGGTTCGTTATAAGATGATGTTGTATAATCAGCCAAATCATACGAGTTACAATTCCACCACCAGTACCATTGTACTTTATAGACATTTACGGCAACATCTACACCATTAATAGGATCACCATTATAGGATACAGAGGCAATGTCAAATGTTTGATTAGAACCTGTTGGAATGAAGCCATACTCTCCAGCATTAGGTGCTTTTATACCCACGTAACGAGTATATGGAGAATAATTAATGATTTGATCATCTGTACTAAACTCACCGCTTTCTTCATATACTTTTGTTGTGATGCTACAACGTAATTTTCCTGGTGCACCATCTCTGACTGTCGTATTGAATGATACGGTAGCATTACCTGATTCATTGGTCAATCCACTAGCAATCTCTTCCTCTTTTGAATTGAAGCTTTTGGTTGGGTCATCAAACTGATATCCTTTCCAATTATCAAAAGATGTAGTACCTTGAACAAATTTAGATGTGATGACATATTTTTGTTCATGTGCTTTGCTACCATTCAACCATTCTGTATGAAGAGAATTGGTTTGATTGCCATACACCAGTTGATTAGGCAACTTCAAATCAATCTTCAAACGATTTGGTTTGATAGTTTCAATACGTAGGCGTTTGGAGAAAGTGGTTCCTCCTACTTGAATATTAACCAACCAACTTCCCGTAGGGTCAGATACCTCGGTTGGAATATTGAATGTATATAATCCTAATTGACCATTGTTTTTGGTCATTTTCTTGTATGTCTGACCTAACGGGTTGATCAATTCCATCACTACTGGGTGATTCTCTGGTAATTTCTTCTCACGGTCATTCAACATAAAGGATAGATGCAATGTGTCACCCGGACGCCAAACACCTCTTTCTCCATAGATATAACCTTTCAATCCTTTCTGTACTTCAGAACCAGACACATCAAATGTACTGGTAGATAACTCTTCGCCTCGTTTTACTCTCAAGCAAGATACGTCTGCATCTTTACGAGCCAAGATATAGAAGGCACTACCTTCACCACCATCCATGGAGAAGTCAACACGTCCATCAGAATCAGTTGTTCCTTTGGCAATCAAATGTGACTGCCGATTATATGCTTCCACTTCAATACCTGCGTATGCCTTTGCTGTCAATAGGTTAGTTGCAATAACTGTCAATTTATTTTGCAATGGAGACATAGCAACAAGACCAATATTTGTTGCCAACACATTCCTAGCGCAATAACGGTCTATGTAATATGAATCCGTACAAGGATCTAATCTGTCCTGATAATTGTATTTACTCCAATCAGCGAACTGTGAAGGATAGTAATAATAGATTTCAGAATCAAAACGTTGATTCATATCAGTCAACAATAGCTGATCTTCTTTTGCAATCTCATCTTTATTAATCACCTGTGCGGAATCACAAGGCCATGTGCTTAAACGTTTGTCTAAACGCAGCTCAACATGATAAATACAGCCAGGTTCTGCTTTCACTAGATTGGATAGATCCAATGCATAATTGTGCCATTTATTAAAGTCGCTGGACTCATCCATATAGAATGTTGTAACAGCTACTGGACGTCCAACCAATCCTAGCTTTTCGAAGCCATTGATGTCTTCGTTAGCCAACAATTGTCCAATATTATGACTATAAATTTTAAAGACAAAGACCTTTACGCCTTTTGTATAGATAGCACGGAAAGGAACTGTTATTTTATCCGTTTGAGGGATAATCGTTCCGTCTCCAATAAACTCCACATTAGGCTTATCCACATTTAAGGTTATCTCTTGAGAGATATCTTCACCTAACAGAAGACTATTTTTGCTACGAATATTCTTAGAAAGATGAACTGTCACATTTCCCTCCTTATTCATATCAGGGAATAATTTCAGCTTATTACCAGATACCTCAACAGCTTGTGATGTATTACCTTCTATATAAGCCAATCCCATCATGTTTTGTTTCTTATCCAATTGCTTATTAAAAGAAACTTCTATGTATTTCGTATCATTGGCAACGTAACGAATATCATATAAACACAATGTGTTAGGATTAGGTATTTGAACAGAAACTAATTCTTCTGCTTTCAGATCATACTTTGAGTTTTCAAGAGATGAGATACGCAAATCACCTTGAGACTGTGGTTTGAACGTTACCGTCATCTTCTGTACATTTTTATTTTCTGTATTCCACTCAACCTTTGCACTGTTTCCCATTGACTGCGTAATCAGTGACTGAACAATCTCTGGACTCTCTTCATCCAATGTACGGATTTCAAAGTTATAAATATAATTGTCGTTATCATCCACGTCAAACGACTCAAAGTTTGTGGACATCTGGAATGGATATGTTTGATATGAAAAAACAAAATCTTTTGAGTCATCATCAAACACTTTCTTCAATTTTGCAGTGATGGTATAAACGGTGTTATAAGCCATCTCTTCTTGTGGTTTGAATACAATTGTGTGCGAATCTGCAAAAGAAAAGTTTCCATTGACTGAAGGAGAAATCGACATGAAATCATTCGGATTTAACCCCTTTAACTTTTCCGCATCAATATCTGTTGACAACAACAAATACGCAGATGCTTTTCGTGAGATACGTCCAGATGTGAACCCTTCTACATGTTCATTGTAATCGGGCTTTACTCCAGCTTTCTCATCTGATGAACATTGGCAAAAGAACAATGTCATCCATGCTAATAAAGCATAAAGATAGTAACGTTTCATATAAATTTATTTTTAATTATATTGTTTTCATTTCGATTTTTCCGTTAACCACTCACAATTGTATCTACAAAAATATATAATTCATTTATGAAAAGTATAATTACTTCACATGAATTATTATCATTTTACGATTACCTTCGTCATCTACAATAGATAATGTGTGACTACCAAGCGACGGCAAAGCACTCATCTGATGTGTACCTTGTGTTTTTCCTAAATAATCATTATCTAAATGCCAATAAATGGTTGCATCTCTTTTTCGTGATACGGCTGTGAAGATGACTCGTTCTGTTGTTCCATCAAATCCTCTCGGCAACACAATGGTATTTTGATGTTCTGGATAGATGAAGTCCAAAGGTTCTGATTGAGAGCCTTGACACCCTTCCATAAAAGGAGGCAACGGAAGATAATCTGCGTGTTTCGTTTTGTAATAATACTCTTGTGCTACAGGCAAGATGAATCGTGACTCTGTATGTATCTCATCCACCCCCATGCAACTTGAATTGACTTGCCATTTCTTATCTGCTGACAAATGGATCCGTCGGCAGTAGTTACATGGCTGTGTCTTCGTCGCTTCTTTGCTCATGAGTGTCGTTTCCACATCTGCACATACACTTGAAGCCAATCGTCCACTATGCCTACATATTGTCATGGGTTCCAACTCATTTGATGGTGGCGTAAACCAATTGGTGTTATCTAACATGGCAAAGACATCAAACATTATAGGTGCGGAATAACCGATGCCAGTCAGTCCAGCTCGTCCCTCTCCTGTGGCATTCCCTGTCCACACACCTACTACATACTTGGGTGTGACTCCGATCGACCATGCATCACGGCTCCCCCAACTGGTACCCGTTTTCCATGCTAGGTTTTTCATGCTTCTGAACTGTGTCCATTCCGACTCTTCTTCTGGACGATTCAGCTTAGACATGGTATTAAACATAAACCAGGAGGCAGACAGTGAGATACGTGTATCCTGACTCTCTGCTGTTTTATGTAACAATCGATAGGCTAACCGTCGATACATGCGACACACATCCCATAGTTTCACTTCTGCCCCACCTAAAATCAAGGTGGCTCCATAATGATCTTCATCAAAATGCAATGTAGTCATTCCCAACCACTCTAAATCTTTCATGAAACGGCCTGTTCCATGAGTGGACAACATACGTACCAGAGGCACATTCAGAGATTGTATAATCGCATCATCGGCATGAACGGCTCCACTAAATGTATGATTGAAATTAGAAGGCGTAAATCCATTAATAGAAAGAGGTGTGTCTGAAATGAGTTGTCGAGGTGTCAGTTCCCCACAACTGATCATGGCAGCATATAAGAAGGGTTTAAGCGTACTGCCAGGACTTCGTTCACATTGGATGATATCCACATACGAAGCTTCGGCTCCTACTCGTGTTGTATTTCCTACATACGCAATTGGCTGACCCGTCTCCACATCCATCACTAGGATGGCAATATTATCCACATTGTTTGAATTACTGTATCGACTGCTATATTCGTTGGCTAGTTGTTGAACAAGGTGTTGCAACCGTGCATCGATATGAGTATGTAAATAGGTCTCACTCTTTGTTTTAGATAAATAATCCAACAAGTGAGGTGCTTCATTCGGAAGAGGATAAGGTTTATCTGGCAAAGGTTCATCAATGGCTAGTTCATACTCATCGGCTGTAATGATCTTCCTTGCCTGTAGGATAGTAAGGAGCTGATCTCTTTTTTTCTTAAGAATTGTCCTATTCCTACCAGGATGTATGAGACTGGGTGAATTAGGCAAAACAGCTAAAGTTGCCACCTCAGACCATGATAAACAAGAGATATCTCTGTTGTAGTATCTCCATGCAGCGGCATTCACGCCCACCACATTTCCTCCAAATGGAGCATGAGACACATACATACGAAGAATCTGTTCTTTTGAATACGATAATTCAATATCAAGAGCATATAAGACCTCAATTAGCTTATTCTTCAATGTTCTGGGTTGATTACCTCGTATCATACGGGCCAATTGCATCGTCAGTGTACTGCCACCTTCTTTCACACAGGAAGACTGCACATTACGTTTGAAGGCTCGCACTACAGCGATTGGGTCAACTCCTATATGATAATAAAACCGACGGTCTTCATAATTAACCAAACATGTGACAAATCGTTGATTCAGCGTGTCAGATTCAGGAAATCGCCATTGATCATCACCAGCAATACGAGCTCCTAATAAATTTCCACGATCATCCAGCAAGACGGTTGATGTAGTGTCATCAAATAGCTTACGAGGCATCACTCCCACATGAAAGAATAAAAATCCTATTATAATAAATAAAAGGAGTGTTTCTAATTCATATTTCAATCTGCTTATTTTCATTTGGTCACACAATCATTCGTAATCTTATTTATCCATATACCAAAACAAAATCGTTATATATCTCATAGTGCAAATGGTAACTTCTATTTTGCTTGGTATCATAAGCCTCCATCTTGCCATAGTTATTTTGAACTAAAAATTTTTTCACAATAATATCCTCTGAAAACTCAGGCAATGGAAGATCAGATAGCTTGAATATAGTTTCTTTAGCACACCAATGTAACAGAAGAGACTCTAATGCTCGTGTTTCATCAATCGTCTCCTTTGGAGAAAGAAATTTATCTTTTACACGGAAAATCTTTTCTTTTTTCATCTCAATATCAATACCTACAATATGCGTCGGACACATAATAACGGATACATATTGATTTGTGTGCGAGATACTGATATGAAGGGATGAATCTTTTAAAAATGGTTTTCCTTCATCCGTATGTTCTATTTCGGGTTCTCGATGTGTAAGATGCAAAAGCAAGGCTCTTACCGTCAGGTATTCAATTCGTCGATGAGCATTGGATATCGAACAGATCTCTTTGGCATACAACTCTCTTGATTCATGAAACAAGGATAGCAGTTCCTCCTCCGTCTCCTCAATTTTCCATACAGCCAAAGATGTATCGTTCTGTAATATATGCTCAAATAATAACATTATTTATTTTTTTCTATCCAAAACTTCTTTGGTAAAAAACAGGAATAGAATTGTCACAACTACAAAATAGACAATGTCACGACTATCTATCACTCCACGACTCATAGATTCATAATGCGCATTGATACCTAAAGAAGCTATCAAGCTTTGCGAAGAACCACTCGAAGCTAATCCAGAGATGATATCAAATCCTGCATAAATAAAAAAACATAATACAGCAGCAACAATAAACGAGATAATTTGATTGTCTGTCAACGATGAAGAGAACAAACCAATGGAAACATACACTGCAGCCAAGAAAAAGAGACCTATATACGAACCCCAAGTACCACCCGTGTCAATATTTCCCATTGGATCTCCAAGCAACCATACCGAAATAAAATAGATAAGTGTTGGAATCAACGAAAACAGTACCAATAAAACACCTGCTAAATATTTAGAGATAATAATATTGGTGGTCGTTATTGGGTGAGTAAGCAGTAATTCGATGGTTCCTGTTTTTCGTTCCTCAGCGAACAAACGCATGGTGACAGCCGGCACTAAAAAAAGGTAAAGCCAAGGTGCAAAGTAAAATAATCCGTCAAGATTAGCATATCCTGCATCCAACACATTGTATTCTCCTGGAAAGATCCATAAGAAAAGAGCTGTTAGCACTAGAAACACGCCAATCACAATATATCCCATTGGGGAAGCAAAAAAATTATTATACTCTTTTTTCAGTAACGTCAACATTGGGTTTATATAATTAATTTAACTTATAAATATCATAACAAATCGAACAAACAAGCTTCTTTTCTTTTCAAAGCCACTACTGGAATCTTATGTTGCAGCGCATCACTCATAGTTGTCACGGCCAACTCCGGAGTGTTGTTTTCTTCACTTAAATGGCAGAGGAACACTTGTTTGAGATTAGGACTAGCATGAGAACTAACTAATTCTGCAGCTTCATGGTTGCTCATGTGTCCCATATTACTTGAGACTCGAATCTTCAGTTTTTCCGAATAGGAACCATTCATCAGCATATCTATGTCATGATTAGATTCTATTATCAGATAATCGGCCTCCCGCACAGCCTGTGTTAGCCTTGGTGTCACGTGTCCGACATCTGTTGCCAGTACTAATTTCTTACCCTGATATTCAATAATATACCCTGAATTATCAACAGCATCATGGGGAATATAAAATGATGTGATATGAAAATCACCTAGTTGGACTCGTCCTTCATGTTCCAGATACTTACGATTGGTGACCGCCACTTTCTTATGAATATAATTAGCACGGTCCATCATCGAGAAGAATGTTTGGGTTGCATAAACTGGGATGTTCCATTTATTTCCAAACACACACATGGATTGAGTATGATCCTTATGAATATGGGTGATAAACAATGCACGTATTTTATGAATATCAATGTTGATGGATTTTAGATATTTCACAATAGAGCGAGCACTAATTCCTGCATCTATCAAGAATCCATATTGATTATTACCGATATAATAACAGTTTCCGCTGCTACCACTTGCTATACTATAGAAAATCCAATCGTTCATTTCTACTGATGAAAATATACTTTGCAAAGTTAAGAAATTAATCGATGATTACATCATTATATTCACGATAACGCAACATGATTTCAGAAACGAACTCATCGGTCTCTTCTCCTCTAAGATATCCATGACGAACTACAGGGTCATTAAAAAACTCAGGTTTAGCTTTCATTCTCACAAAAATTCGGACATCACTCCATTTATCAGGACTCTTTCCATGTTTTTCTGCCAATGCCATTGCATCACGTACATGTCCGACACCTGCATTATAACTAGCCAGAACGAACTTTGTCCTTTCTTCATCATCTTCAATGTAACGAAAGGCACCATCAACATTTGTCAAGTATTTCACAGCAGCTTTTATGTTCAGTTCAGGATTGGAGATACCTGCACTATCCACACCAAAACGCAGGGCTGTTGCCGGCATCAATTGCATAAGTCCCAGAGCCCCCGCCCATGATTTTGCATCAGGATTAAAACGAGACTCTTGATAGGCAATCGAAGCTAGCAGTTTCCAATCCCAATCAATCTGTGCGGCATATTTTTTAAATAATGGGTCGAAATTGGAAATTTTCTTCGAATTGATATATTTAGGTGTATCTTTCGCATACTTTTTCTTCTGCTCGAAATATTTACGATGGAGATATTGGTATGTGAAATTTCCTTGAATATCATTGAACCAATGGGAAATCGTGTCCCGTAACTCAGTCGAACCTCTTCTTACGACCCAGGCAGAGCGTTGAGAATGGCTAAGCACGGTACTGATATCTATATTATTGTAATAGGTCTTATTGATAGAGGCAATGTTGTCATCAGCCACAGTATAAGAAATCTCACCTTTTGACACCTTCTCTATCAATGATTCTTCATTTTCTTCATTTGAGACAGTTTGGATGAGTATTCCCCCTCCTATCTCATCATCTACATTAATAAGATGTTTATGATATTTTGAGTTTTCAACAACATAGACTTCCAATCCTATTAGATCCATAGCTTCTTTCACATCAACCCGTCGTTGTTTGTTCCTTCGCTGTATTAATACCTGTTTTGTCCTATATTCATGATCGACAAAATCAACATGATTCTTCATCTCATTCGATATTGTAACAGGATAAGCAACCAAATCTACCTCCTTATTATTCAGCATCTGAATCATTTGTGCCACATCCGGCGCAGTTGAAACTTTCAATTGAACTCCTAATGATTTGGCTAATTGTTGTGCTAATTCATATTCATATCCCATTTCAACTCCTTTGTAATCAAAATAGGAAGTCGATCTGGATAGTGTAACAACATGGAGGGTGTCCGACATCAAGATTTTTTCCAAATCTGAATATCGTACTCCCTGATCACTTTTCGAAACGCATGCGAACAATAATGGGAGACAAAACCATATCCATTTTAATTTTTTCATCTTATTGCGTTTTTCCTAGTATTGACTCTAAAACAAAAATAATATTTTCCGATTAAAAAAAGAAATATTATTATCTCTATTTTCTTATGCTTATGATTTAGTCATGTATTTTTTGACATCTAATAGACCCGATTCAAAAGAAAAATAGTAAATTTGTATTGATTTTATATACAATAAAGAATGCAGAAAGAGGAGATATTGAAAAGTCTTATTCACGAGAATCATTTCGTGATTTATCACATGCCAGGAACAAAGGTTATCCGGATTATTTCCTCCTCCTCTCTTTTAAAAGTAACTGATTGGAACGAACTGACTGTTTGTTCAAAAGGTTTTATTTTTGCTCCTTTTTATATTGATGAATTCCCCACCTATATTTTAACGAACTCAAAATCATGGGAATTACCCTATGTCGAAACTGTTCAGTCAACTTCAGGAAATGAATCATTTTCATTTCCCGACCCTTCTTACCAATCCACCTTTAAGAAATTTCACGACAAAGTAACGGCTGGTGATTTTTCTAAATTGGTATTGGCTCGCACAAAAGATATTACAACCGATGTGAACCCTATTGAACTGTTCTGGAACACATGTCAACGCTATCCGAATGCAATGGTTTATCTTTTTCAATCAAAAGAGGCTGGCACATGGTTAGGGGCTACACCTGAATTATTACTCGAAGGTGATGCGGTTCAAATGCATACAGTGGCATTAGCAGGTACTATGAAATGTGTGAACGGTACTATTCCTAAGCTATCTGACTGGTCTGAAAAGAATAAGAAAGAACAACAGATCGTAACTGATTATATTCGTGAATGTATCCGTTCCTATGGAGAACTGAAAGATGAATGGGGTCCCTATTCCTGTAAAGCAGCAGACTTGGCTCATCTGAAAACGGATCTGTATTTTAGATTAGCACCTGAAAAGATGCCTGATTTATTATCACTCCTGCATCCAACACCTGCAGTCTGTGGCCTACCTAAACAGAAAGCTTTGCAATTCATAAAGGAGACGGAACCTCATAAACGAAGCTATTACGCTGGTTTTTTAGGTTGGTATGAACCGTATGGGAAGACGCAACTCTATGTTAACCTGAGATGTTTAACTTGGAAACAACCCTCCCAGATTCAATTGTTCGCAGGTGGCGGTATCCTTCATTCTTCGTCTATCGAAAATGAATGGAAGGAGACCGAAATCAAGATGCAAACATTGCTCCAAGCCATTCAGAATATAAATCCTCATATTCAATAATCATAGGTATGTATTCCATCAAAAAAAACATACAGCAATTAATATCCTTGATGGTTCAACATCACATATCGGATGTGGTGATCTGTCCAGGCTCTCGCAATATGCCTATTGCCGAATCATTAGCCTCCAATTCCTACTTCCAGTGTCATGCCATCACAGATGAACGAAGTGCGGGATTCTTTGCAATCGGTCTTTCAATAAGTTTAAATAAACCTGTTGCGGTATGTGTGACCTCCGGTTCTGCATTGCTGAATCTTGCTTCTGCTATCTCTGAGGCTTATTATCAGCAAATACCGCTTCTGGTCATTTCGGCCGACCGTCCTCAGGCTTGGATCGGTCAGATGGATGGACAGACACTTCCTCAAACACAATTGTTTTCTTCTCTACTGAAAAAGGAAGTCCATCTACCCGAACCGGAAAACTCAACCGACGAATGGTATTGCAATCGTTTAATCAACGAGGCTATCTTGGCTCTGCATCATCATAGCAATGGACCTGTGCATATCAATATACCTATTTCCGAACCATTCTTCGACTGCTCTGTTGAAGAGATTGAACAGGAACGTATGATTCATCGGAATGCTCCTTATAAGCAGATTTGGATGGATGCTCAGCGACCTCTTTTTGTCGTCGGACAACTGCCTGTCGAGGAAGCAAAACATCTCAAAGAATTACTTCGAACAATAAACTGCCCTATATTCTGCGAACATCTCTCTAATTTGGGTGACGACCCCTCTTTCATCTACAATGCCGACTGCATCTTAACTGATGAGATGAAGGAAGAGATGAAACCAGATCTTGTCATCTATTTAGGCGGACATGTTGTTTCTAAAAGAATAAAAAAATGGATTCGCCAGATTCACTCTCCTCACGGTTGGAGAATAAGCTCCGATGGTGAATGTGCTGACACTTTCCAATGTCTCACAAATTGTATCGAACAAACATCTTATGATTTTGTACAATCACTGTCTCCTAAAGCTGTAGATAATGATTTTCTTTTGAGATGGAAAGATGCGAAGGAAAAAGCGGAAAATAATAACCCACAAACAGAAAGCTATACAGCTCTCTCTGTTGTTCAACGGTTTATATCATTATTACCAGACGACACCTCTCTGATTCTAGCCAACAGCAGTGCTGTACGATATGCTCAGACGGAGCCAATAAAAGCCCAGAATGTATATGTGTCATGTAATCGAGGCGTCAATGGCATAGATGGTTCTCTTTCGGCTGCAATAGGGTATGCTACGGCTCAACCCACAAGAGAGTGTTATCTTATCATTGGAGATCTGAGTTTCTTCTATGATATGAATGGGTTGTGGAACAATGCACTACCACAGAATCTGAAAATAATCCTTTTGAACAACGGGGGCGGTGAAATATTCAAAACACTGCCTGGTTTAGCTGAGACAACAGGAACGGAACAATTCGTCAGAGCTTGTCATCACACATCGGCAGAAGGATGGGCTAAATCTATGAATCTAAATTACATAGGAAATCATGAAGATGCATCGGTTCTTCCTAATTTACAACAAATGATTTCTTCTTCTCGTCTGACGTTAGTTGAGTTCTTCTTCTAACTTATGAACAAACAGAATTGAATAATTTCACATATTTTACCCTAAATTTGTAAGACAAAGATTAATCATTATAATCATGGAACAAAAAAACAAAAGAGTCTGGAAGACGATAAAAGAATACAAGGAGATTCTTTTTGAATTCTATAATGGTATTGCTCGTATCACAATCAACAGGGAGCGTTATCGCAATGCTTTCACCCCTACTACTACAGCAGAAATGAGCGATGCACTCACAATCTGTCGTGAGAAACAAGATATATGCGTTGTTGTCTTTACAGGGGCTGGTGATAAAGCATTCTGTAGCGGAGGCGACATGCATGTAAAAGGTCGCGGCGGATACATTGATGACGAAGGGAAACCTCGTCTGTCTGTTTTAGATGTTCAGAAACAAATACGTTCTTTACCTAAACCTGTAATCGCAGCGGTCAATGGTTTTGCTATTGGCGGTGGACATGTGCTTCATGTTGTGTGTGACCTCACGATTGCGTCTGAAAATGCTATTTTTGGTCAAACGGGCCCTAAAGTGGGTAGTTTTGATGCAGGTTTTGGTTCGTCTTATTTGGCTAGAATAGTAGGACAAAAGAAAGCTCGTGAGATATGGTTCTTATGCAGACAATACAATGCGCAGGAGGCCTTAGACATGGGACTGGTGAACAAAGTAGTACCGTTAGAGCAATTGGAAGATGAGTATGTTGCATGGTCTGAAAAGATGATGGAATACTCACCTCTTGCTCTCCGCATGATTAAACGAGGCTTAAATGCAGAATTGGATGGACAAGCAGGTATTCAGGAATTTGCAGGAGACATGACCATGCTTTATTATTGCTTGGATGAAGCACAAGAGGGTGGTAAGGCATTCTTGGAAAAAAGGAAACCTGACTTCCAACAATATCCTAAATTCCCGTAAGTGATGATTCAAATAAAAGTATATCCATATACCTTACATTTCAAGCAGCCGGCAGGCACCTCCCGTGGCATTTATACGGAACATAAAGTATGGTTCCTTCGCGCCACAGACACCCAGCATCCAGATCGATGTGGCTGGGGCGAGGTGGCTCCTCTTCCGAATCTGAGTTGTGACGACACACCTGATTTTGAGAACGTACTGAATAGAACTTGCGCTCAATTCGAAGAGGAGATTGATTATGAAGGATTGCGTAATTATCCTTCTATACTATTTGGCTTGGAATGTGCATTGGATGATCTTCGCGCATATCATCAACCGTTGTATGATACACCCTTTGCCAGAGGCGAAAAGAGCATCACAATCAATGGACTGATCTGGATGGGGTCTTATGATGAGATGCGAAAACGAATAACTGAGAAACTATCGGCAGGATTCCACTGCATCAAGATAAAGATCGGTGCAATAGATTTTGAAAAAGAATATAGTCTATTAGAACAGATCAGAAAAGATTTTTCTTCTGAAGAAATCATACTCAGAGTGGATGCCAACGGAGGTTTCTCTCCGCAAGAGGCAATGGCCAAGCTGGAACGATTGGCTCGCCTGGACATTCATTCTATTGAGCAACCAATCAAAGCCAGACAAATAGAAGCAATGGCTGCTTTATGTCGAGACACACCCCTCCCGATTGCATTGGACGAAGAATTGATCGGGGTCAATCAACTTACGGAAAAAAAACGATTACTAGATACTATTCGTCCTCAATACATTATTCTGAAACCCTCTCTACATGGAGGCAAGAAAGGATGTGAAGAATGGATTCGATTGGCACGACAACGAGAAATCGGTTATTGGATCACCTCTGCTTTGGAATCTAATATCGGACTCATGCACATTGCACAATGGGCATCTACATTCTCGATTAACATCCCGCAAGGGTTAGGAACTGGAGCACTCTACACGAACAATATTGAAACGCCTCTTTCTTTGGAAGGCGAACAACTATGGTATAAGAAAGATGAGAAGTTTAGCAGATTTCCTCAAGGACTGGCACAACGATTCTGACACAATTGCTGTACACTCTTCAGGTTCCACAGGCGCACCTAAGATAATGCATGTGGAAAAGAAACGGATGTTGGCAAGTGCCAAAATAACATGCGATTTTCTTCATCTACACAAAGGTGACACTGCCCTACTCTGCATGTCTCTTGATCATATCGGTGCTCAAATGGTAGTGGTACGTTCTATCGAAAGAGGTATGCACTTGGTGGAGGTGCCTCCTTGCGGACATCCTCTAGCACATCTTGATCGGTCTATTGACTTCGCCGCCATGGTTCCCTTACAAATCTATAATACACTGCAGGTCCCCCAAGAGAAGGAAAGACTAAAACAAATCAAACAACTCATCATCGGTGGAGGGGCTATGGCTCCAGAAATTGAAGAGGAACTACGTAGCTTCCCAAATGCTGTCTGGTCAACGTATGGCATGACGGAAACTCTTTCTCATATTGCGCTCCGTCGAGTAAACGGTGACGAGACATCAGAATGGTACACACCCTTAAATGATGTGCGAATGCGTTTAGACGAAAATAATTGTTTATGTATTCTTGCAAGAAATATCTGCGATAATGAATTGATAACAAATGATATAGCAACGATAAACGATCAAGGTCAATTCAAAATCATCGGAAGACGAGATAATACCATCAACAGCGGTGGTTTGAAGATTCAGATAGAAGAAATAGAACAGAAACTTCATGAATTAGGAGAAAAAAACTTTGCTATCGGTAGCTATCCAGATAAGAAATTCGGCCAGATAGTTGTGTTGCTTACTGACGAAAAAAAAAGAGACACAAAAGAGAGAATCTCTCAACTGCCACCCTATTGGCAACCCAAAAGAATAATTTATACCACACAAATACCTCTTACAGAAAACGGAAAGATTGCTCGTCAAAAAGTTCAGGAAGAGATAAAAAACGCCATGGAACATGAAGCTAATCGTTAATAAAATATTACCCACAAAAGGATTTAAAGCTATAAATCTTTTGGGAATCATCTTTGTTCGAAAAGAGTATTCCTTATCCAAGGTGGACATCAATCATGAGCGAATTCACACACATCAGATGCTGGAGATGCTTATCATCTTCTTTTATCTCTTCTATCTGATAGAATGGGTTATCAAATTAATCTATTACAGAGATCGGATGAAAGCTTATCGTAATATCTCGTTTGAACGTGAAGCTTTCTTTTATCAGCATGATCTTTATTACCTAAATAAAAGAAAGCACTACGAGTGGCGTAAACTGATTCGTCTATAAGCCTGTTATTCACGCATCAAAGTTAAATGACCTGTATATTGTTTGTCTATATCTGCTATGTTGATCACATACCAATAATCGGTTGAAGGCATAGGAGTTCCTTGATATGATCCATCCCACCCTTCTAAGGCATCTGTCGTGCTGAACATCAAGCGTCCGAAACGATCGTAAATATCGATTTTAACATCATCATATTTATACAAGTTCTCCACCAACCACGTTGTATAGTTCGCTATAAAATATTCAGGGATTTTCAGATTAACTGCTTCTGTTTTAAAATCAAATTCAGAAGAACAACCCAACTCGTCCATCACTTTTACATGATACTCCTTATCCATCAATGCATTATTCAACATGGGTGATTGGGATACTCTATCACCATAATCAAATGTCAAACCACCCGTTCCTCCTTCTGTCTGCATGAGATAAGATATATTGGATATCTTTTTATAATCTGTGATAACAGGTATTGTACCAACAGAAACCTTCACATTCTTCTCTGTCACGCAGTTGTTTTTATTCGTCGCCCGTAAAACATAAGATACATCACTCGATGGAGTAACATTCAACGTCTCTTCCGTTGATAAAAGATCCGTCATGGACTCATCATACCATTCATATAATAAATCTGAATCATTTGTTTCCGCTTTTAAATCCACACTTTCGCCTTCACAAATAGTGACATCCGATAATTTGACGGACGGATGATTCTCTGCAATCACATGATACTTCACCACAGCCGACGGACATACTTGATTTCCTACTTCAAACTCATAATCAGCCGTGCTATTCACCACATCCGACAAATCAAAAAACAAAGTATCATCGGACGTTTCATTACCAATTTGACTATAGCGTTCTTTTGAAGTGCCATCGGTTATTTCATGTCCATTTTTTCTCCATTTCCAAAAAGTCGGTATTCCAGAGACTGCATTTTCCAACAAGAGGGGATCATCCTTACAAACAGATAGCTCTGCATTACCATTTTGATCTGGAACAACATCATTTTGAACATGTATAAACACACTGTCCCACACATCGAAGCTAAACTCGTTGGAGTAATCATAACAATATTCATTCAATCCCACAACACGAAAACGCTCGTCTTTTTGAGGTGTCACTTCTAATTGGTCAGTCAGGTGTGTATCAAATGTTCCTTCATGGTTAGTGGCTGATAATAGAGAACTCCGTTGCCATGCAATCTCATCCACATTCTCATATTTCAACTTTAACTTTGTGGAAGCACCATCACATACTTTATCATCATCGGCAGAGAGTTCCAGGACAGGTACAGGATTGATGATCATGACAAAATCCGTAGTCACATCCGGACAGGTCTTACTACTAACGACCTGAGTTATAACGCAGCTGCTTGACAAGTCTGTTCTAAAACTAAAATCTGTCGATTGATTAATACCATTTATTTTCCATAAGGAGGTGTGGTATTGAATGAACTCTTTGTTATCTACACTTCCAAATCTAAAATAGAAATCATCAAACGGACCACAGAAGTTGATGGTATCTCCACTTTTAAATGGGCCATCGGAACTACTCCATTGAGGAACATAGATAGGTTCAATCTCAACACGAACAAAATCAGACAGAACTTCAGGACACACTCCATCGGATGGCACTTTCAGCCAATACAATCCATTTTGTGTCGGTTGATACGACAATACAGCATCGGAAGGAGTCTTTTGTAGAACCTTAGAGCGAAACTCATTATCGTACATACGCATCCACGTTACATCCGTAGAATTATTTTTGACAGTCGCCTTGAGATCCACTTCAGTGCCTTCACATATTCTCGTCGAGGATGCCGTCAACTCCACTTCAGGCATGTGAGAGACTTTAAAATTAAAATCAAAAACAGAAGGCGGACACACCCCATCTGTCACGGTATGTGTGATTTTACAATCTTTATCAATTAGGGGAATAGTAGCACTCCATTCTTCTGTCAAAGGAACCCCATCGATTGACCAAGATGAATGGAAACGTTTTTTAAAATCTTCTTCGTTTGATTCAAAATTGAAATAAAACGTAAAATCTTTAATTTTTTCGCAAAAATTAAATTCATAACCACTTGATATTTTTTTATCTCCTACTTGCCAATCGGGGATATACGGACTCACACATTGAGAAAACGTATAAGTGGATGAAAGAATTAAGCATAATAATAGAAATTGTTTGTTCATTTGTAAAATCACCCCTGTTTTTAAAATTGGAAATAAATGAATTTCTGTAAATCAGCTGTAATAAATTGATATATTATATAAACGAAAATTACGACAAATATTGCCATCAAAGGTAAAGGAAGTGACGCAAATGCAAAACGATAACGACGTTTTGTGTTTTCTGGAATCCAATGTATGATCATTCCGATAATGATCAAGACAAACACATTGATATATGCATGACAAATCTGTGGAATCAGAGAAGTATCCCATGGACTACCTATTTTATTCACCATATTTTTTGCCGTATCCCATGCTTTCTCATTGGCTTCGGAAGGATCCAAATTCGAACCTGCACGGAAGAACAATCTTGTCCAAGTAATAAACACAAAGGTTTGGAAGACAGCCCAACAGGTTTCCAAAAACTTGAATTCACGTTCTCCTTCGAAATAATTATATATTAATCGAATAAAAGACCCAATAAAAATGATCAATGACCATACGAAAGCAATGTTCCATATAGGGGCTGGGAACAGGCATGCAAGGGTCAAGAATATAACCGTAACCGCCATGATCACAATCACTCGAGCAAACACATCCCAATCTTTCCAGAATCGATAGACAATCATACCGATACCATTCAGTCCACCCCAAATCATAAAGTTCCAGCTAGCACCATGCCATAGACCTCCCAACAACATGGTATTCAACCTATTCATATTGGATGTGAGGTTTTTCTTCTTTTCAGGATATTTATAACAATTCAAGGTCACAATGGCAGCAATGGAGATGACAACAATGGCCACCCAGATACTGCCTGACAGAATCGTACCCACCAATGAAATGGTAAGGATACAGGCATAGGTTCCAAACGATGCCGTACGGTTTCCTCCTAACGGAATATAGAGATAATCTTGCAACCACTTGGACAATGAGATATGCCAACGTTTCCAAAATCCTCCTGGGTTGGTTGCCTTGTACGGTGAGTTGAAATTCTTTGGAAGATAGAAGCCCATCAACATGGCAACACCAATCGCAATGTCAGTATAGCCAGAAAAATCTGCATAAACTTGCAGTGAATAACCAAACAAAGCCACCAAGTTCTCAAAACCAGTGTACATGGTTGGATTCTCAAAGACACGGTCGATAAAATTAACTGCGATATAATCACTCAAAATGATTTTCTTAGCCATACCATTCAAAATCCAGAACATGGCTATACCAAACTGTCGGCGGGAAAGAAAATATTTTTTATATATCTGTGGAATAAAATCACTGGCACGCACAATAGGCCCTGCCACCAACTGAGGGAAAAAGGTAACGTAAAAACCAAAATTCAATATATTCTTGACTGGCTCTACCCTATTTCTGAAAATATCCATCAAATAACTAATACATTGGAAGGTATAGAAAGATATACCGACAGGTAATAAGATCTGATCAACAGAAAAGGCTGGTCTTCCTGCTATTTCATTACCAATCCAAGCAAATGCATTGAACACCTTAATCTGAATACCAAACAGATCATAGAGCATATCGGCGAAGAAATAGGAGTATTTAAAATAACATAGTGTCATCAGATTGACAATCAATCCTAGAACCAGCCAGAACAGCTTCGCCCCGTTGCTTTTCGATTTGTAGATTCGAGCGCCATCAAAAAAGTTAAAGAAAGTGGCAAATACTAGAATAAGCGTAAACCATCCACTTGTTTTATAATAAAAGAAGACACTGACAAAAAACAAAAACGCATTTCGCATCAGTATTTTACTGTGAATCAAACTAAACACAGAAAATACTGCCACAAAAAAGATCCAAAAATAATGTTGCGTAAAGAGCAACGGTGAATCTGGATTAAATGAGAATATATCGAGTATGAAACTTATTAACTTATCAACCATAGCTTATTTTATTCTTTTTCTAAATAAGAGGACACCAATGCATTATAGAATACATCTCCAATCAACTGATACCCTTTTTTGGTAAAATGAATTTTATCTTTCTGTGCCAATCCATTCTGTTCCCATTTACGCATGGATTCTAATCCTCCCATCCATTGGAAGAGATTCCAATAGCCTCCATTGTGTTTACGGGCCAATGTCTGGAATGCATGTTCCACTTTTATAGCATTGCTATTGACAACATAAATTGTTTTTCTTTTCCTTCGAATCTTTCGGAAGGAATCATTGTTGGTGATGAATATATAAAAACATTCAGGATTCACCTGCTCTATTTCACTTATCAACGAATCATAATTTGCAATGAACTGTGTTTCTGAAAATTTCACAGGAACAGCATCATTGATACCTATGGCAAAAATAACAAGGTCTGGATGAATCCACTGTAAATCTCTTTCGAAATTTTCACAAGATATAAAAGAAGGAACAGCAGCGCCATTCACTCCTATAGAATGATAGATTATACCATCGTCTTCATTTTCTAATAAAAATCCGCAAACAGAAAATTTATGTGTAACAGAATCATTTTGAACAAATTTCACAATAAAACTATCTTGGATTCCAGAAAATCTGAATATATAAGACTCCGTTTCGCTATCATGCTCCGGCATGATCCATGTACTGTCTGTCTGCATGATGATAGGGGTCACCTTATCCAAGGAATCTGTATAGCCCAACAGTCTCAGCATGGTAAATCCCCACCGCTGAGTTGAATCTTTAGGATTCATATTCACCTTAATCTCTGCATTTCGATCTTCTGTTGTAACCGCAATACCCGTCACACCCAATTTAGCTATTCTATCTTTTTTTACATTCTTTGAGGTCACCCACGCCCCTTTAGAATAGACTTTATAATTAGTCGGGTTATTTGTTTTGGCTGTTTTAAACGGAAATATGATACCTCTCGACGGTTTTAAATCACCATTAAGAGAGTCCAAATGACAACGTACTGTATGAGAGAAGAAATCTGCTTGTACATGAGAGCCACCTAAATGAAGAATATTCACTTTCCCTTTATGACAGAGTACCACTGAATCCAATTTACTAAAAAAAAGATCTCTACGATCAAATTCTATAGAATCTGGATATTGGATATTCTTAGCAGAATCATTCAGAAAAGAGTACTGTTTCACATTGTGTACAAGAATATCCTGTGCAAACAGATTTATATTGATGTTAAGAAATAAAAAGATTCCAATATATTTTATTATTCGCTCGTTCATTATTACACTTACAATTATAAATTACTCAACCCCACTCCACTTCTTGTTTCGTTTTAAGAACTGATAGTAGTCATAACAATTCATAAATGATTGAATAAATACCTCAGCAATCCGACCGGCTCCTTTTTCTGTGAAATGAATGTAATCACTTGATGCCCATGCTGGCGAGTGAGACACCCATTTTACCATCGAGTTACGGCCACCCATCACCTCATACATATTCCAAAACATCGCATCATTTTCTAATGCAACAGATTTCAAAGCTTCTATCGTATTTTCCAAGAAAGGATACGTCTGCAGTTCGCCATCAATTCTGGTGGACATATCCGCAGGACCAATCAACAGGACTTGTGTCTTTGGATAGAGTTTTTTCACATAAGCAATCTGTTTGCCCATGCTCTCTTTGTATGCAGCTATGCTTTTTTCTGTATTAAGATAAGGTGTTGCGTTTCCGCCAAACTCCATTATAACCAATTTCACATTCAATGAATTCATAGATTCAGAAAGCAAATGAGATGATATTTTGGTAAAGAATGTTCCGGATGATCCACGAAGCGGTATATTATCCACAAAAACACCATTTTTAGACTCCATGGAAATACCATATATCTCTCCTTTTCCTCTAAGTTGAAGATTAAACTTATTGATAGAACTCTTCAATTGCCAGGTTAATTTTTTCATATCAGCACACGATGTTTTAATAACCTGTGTTGTATCCTTCCCGTCATACGATAATGTGGCAGAAAATTTATCACTTGTGTTTCCTACCAACAAACTGATCTTTGAAAACTTTTTCACCCTGGAATATGTCTTTTTCCAATTCCGTGCCGTGATAGATAAGGTGACACTGCCATTGAGTTCAGCCATCTGAGCCAACACACCATATCTGTTATGTGATAACTTCTGACGAAGCGTTCCATCTGCAATGTAACGTGGAATACTATCCGATGTGGCTTGTCCAACTGAGATAGATGGTATGGGTTGTATCGCAGGTACCAATCCAGCACCCCATCCACCAAATTTCTCCTGTAACTTCTCACGAATATAAGAAGTGATTCTATCTTGCTCTATTTGAGAATCACCATAATGTAATATATGAATGGACTCATTCCCGTTCTTACAATTATCCAAGGAATTAAACAAAGCATACAACGGAGATAGATCATCAAATGCACATTCAATCCTAGCCTTGCTAGCAAACACAAGTTTTTGATATGATTTCAAAGTGTCTATGTATGCTAAAGAATCAGCTTTCTCTGCCTCATACACACGAGCTAAGGAATCTCGCTCTATCTGCAACCTCAATTCCTCTTCTGCTCTCTTTAATTTATCCTCTGCAGTTTCTCTATCAACAGTATTTCGTTCCAACACTTGCGACAAGGTCGGAAATTTTAATGTTTTGTTCGAAATGGTTATTCCTTCTTCTGGATAAAAATAACATAATCCTATCAAAATAAATAGAATTATCCAGAAAAATAGTAATGAACGATATGCTTTCATTAATTCAATACATTTATAAGACTACAAAATTAATAAAACTTCACAAAAGAAATAAACCAGAATCACTATTTCCTTGCAAATATGACTCTTTCTAAAATGTTATTTTTTTTAATATTTTTTCAAAGCAAAATAAAAATATATTAATATTTATAGGCGCAAAAATCATATCATAATAATATTATCAGACAAACAAATGTTAAATTTTATATTTTTTGATTGAAATTAACATTGTTTTTATGTGGTTTTAAAAAAAATTATATATTTTTGCAGTATTAATAACCATAAGAAGAATTATATGCTACAACATTTGATTGGAGAAAACGCTGGAAAGGTTTGGCGTCTCCTAAATGAAAAAGGTGAGTTAACATTTGCTCAAATTAAAAAAGAATTGAAAGGTAAGAATGAAGAGCTTTATATGGCTTTGGGTTGGTTGCTTCGTGAAAATGCTATATACAGCCGTGATGAAGAAGAAAAAACTTTTTTTGGTTGTAAGTAATATTAACTTTACTAAAAGAAATTAAAGGGAAGTTTCTTAGGAGACTTCCCTTTTTTTGTGTATAAAAAAAGTACGAATTGAAGCAAAATAAGAAATAAATGAGGATGCCTCAAAATTTACTTTTGATACATCCTCGTTACATTGTTTAATTTATGAAAAATGAAGATTATTCCGCCTTCGACCAATTAATCCGCTGTGAGAGATACATCAAGACAGCAAGAATGACAAACAAGCCTAAACTACCAGCCAACAATGCGTATGTTTCCATCCGGATCAAAATGAAGATATAGGTATAAAGTCCAAGCAATGACGCCCCTATGTAGGCTGCTGTCTTACGTATTTTCAAAACACCTGCGGTATAGAGAGTGATCAACACAACGGTCATTATCGCTGAGATCCAATAGGATGATACAAATCCAATATGTTCTGACATTGACAGCAACAAAGAATAGAACAATGTCAACGCCAAACCTACTAACGTGTATTGAATAGGATGAACCCTCTTCTTCTGGATAATCTCAATGAAGAAGAACAATACAAAGGTGAGAATCACAAACAACTCCGCATACTTCACACAACGTAACGTCTTCTGATAGTGTTGTACAGGAATCAACAGATTCACGCCGAACTCAGATTCTCTCATTCCATCTTCATCTATATCCCCTATTATCACTTGTGGATACGAACGATTTACGTACGAGATCTTCCATTCACTCATAAATCCATCCGCTTTCACTTCTCTTGTCGTTGGCAAAAAATTACCACAAAAACTTGGCGTGTGACAGTTTGATGTCAACGATACAACAGTTTCCTTTCCGATAGGGAGAAACTTCAATGCTTGTGAGCCCTTGAGATTTAATATCAGTTTAAATGGCACTTTCTCTCCTAAAGTCCACGTTTTTAGATTAATGCTAGCTGAAAACTCTTTTGTCGAAAGGATTGACTCACCGTTCGGTGTCAATGTATATGTGTCATTGCCTAATGTCAGTTTCACCTCCTCCGTGATTCCTTTTATGTCTGATATTGCAATTTTCACCGACTCATGCAACACATTATGTTCGATATCCTCAATGTTTTCCCCTGTAAAGACAAAATCACCAGTAATTTCAATCGGAGAATTATATGTAACAATCTCATAGATACCTCTTTTCAGTTGCTGTGAATTAACGGTTCCACTGATATGTAAATTCTCTGGTAGCAACGTTACTCTACGATTATAATACTCTATTTTTTCTTTTTCACCCTCTTTATTAATGTAATGACATCTCCAATCATATTGAATGTTCGGTGCAATGATCAGCTGCTCACCTCCCCATTGTTCAAACACATCACTCATGGCGGATTTAGCTGTCTGCTCACGTTCTTCAATCAAACTCTCCACCATCTTTATTGGAATAAGCAACAACAGTGTTATAACACCGATGGCTACCGACTTTAAAATTAATCTCTTGTTCGGATTTGAAGCAACATTCAATCCTTCTGTTGCATTCTTTTCATTTACATTTTCCATATTCTTAAATTTTAAAAGTACTTTGAATTTCAAAGTATGTAATTAAAAAAATTTTGTTATTTTCTCATTGAATTTCTTAAAAATGACTCCAATGCATTCAGGTGGTCCGTAAACGCCACACGTCCCTCAGACGTGATTGCATAAGTTGTGTTTGGTTTCCGTCCCACAAACTGCTTTTTCGACTGAATATAGCCCATCTCTTCCAAACTCCTCGTATGGCTGGCCAGATTACCATCCGTAAGTTCTAACAGTGACTTCAGAGAGGAAAAATCCAACTCTTCATTCACCATCAATGCCGACATGATGCCCAATCGAACTTTGTTTTCGAATGCCTTATTGATATTTTTTAAATCCAAATTCATATTTTATTGAATTTCAATAAATTGACGTACTAACATTTACTCGTTCAGTTCAGAGATATTCACTCCTCCCCTTTTTTCTTCCTTTCAAACATGAAGTAAAAGATAATACCATATATAATATGGCAAACGCCAAATCCTATCATCCAGAATAATAGCGAATGATTAATCATCAAAAAATCAATCATTCCAAGTACCAATTGAACATATCCTAAATATTTAATGTTCGAAAAGGTGAAATTTGATAGGTTGACAAGTGCCAATCCATAAAATATCAGCATGAAAGAGGAGGTTAATCCATAATGGCCTTGATAAATCAATCCCACACACAATACTCCTCCGATGATAAGCGGCAAGAAGAAATTCCAGAGCATCTTCTGTACTGTTCTGTCAAACTTGAACCGTAAACCATTTTTCTCCGCTTTTCGTTTGGAAAATAAAAGAATCGTCATAAAACATATAATAAACAATGCAATGGCTAAAATCAACAAGCTTCTTACCTTATATACATGCAACCATCCATTCTCTATTATGTGATTTGCCACCACAGCTGCCACAATCGCAAATATGCCCACCACCACAGCCGACATACCACTTAATGACAACACCTTGGTCGAGCGTTCCATCATATTCCTAATCTCGGATAACGTATTGATCACTTCTTTGTTTTCCATACTGATAATTAATTTTAAAAGTACTTTGTACTGCAAAGTTACAACTAATTTGATTCTTGCAAAATTTTCAAGGTGTTTTTTTATGCGATTTTATGCAATAAAATATAAACAATTGATTATCAATATAAAAAAAGGAACGCTACTAGCATTCCTTTTTAATCACATATAAAATAACAATATTTTATGGTAGGATAACATAAAGACTCAGAACTTCTGCATTTGAGTATAATTCCTCTAATACCAAAATACCTTTTACACCATCGTATGTTTCAAAAAAGGTAGCATCATTAAGTTTTAAGGTAGTTCCTTTTGATGTACCAACATAAGTAGCATACGATCCTAAATTTTTTTCTTTAACCATCTCGCTTTCCGAAATCGTCTTTCTAGAATATGGATCCAAAAAACTTTTATAATTATAAGATGTGATACCTAAAGGTCCTTCATTTTTAAATTTTGTCCATTTGCTTGTGGATACATAATTACTAAAAAATTTAGAAGGAAAATCCGCATCAGGACTCATAACTGTAAAACCATTATTTTTATCATACCAAATTATAATATCTCTTGATCCTTGATTTAAGGTAACATCCTCTAATTTCTGCACATCAATTGCACCATATGCAATATCTGTTTCTTTGTCGAACTCAAAAGTAAGTTTTTTGTACAAATATGAGTTGTTTGTTTCATTGTCATAATAAAAATCCTTATCCGTAAGAATAGTTTCTTTTTTACATGAAAAACATAAACACATACACAATGAGATAAATAAACATTTTTTCATAAGCATATTTTTTTTACCTTCCAAATCCCTCTTAAGGCAAGTTTTATATTTATTCAGACAATAAAAAAAACGTGGGATTTGACTATTTGCCCGTCCCACATCTTGAGGCTTTGGTCGTGCCCGGTAGTCGAAGACGAGCAACGCCGAAAGCCCACGTATTATGTAAAAACAACATACTTACTTAGTATGGATTGTTTATTCACACATCCGTAGGCATCACCGTTGCTTTGCTATTGACTACCATTTTGAAACGACCAAATTTCAAGATGTCAAGAACAAAGCGTTAAGTAACGCCTTTTTATATGTCTGTCAATTTCACCATTCTACGATGAAACCGACATTGTAAATATACGATATTTCATAATATAAACTAAAAAATCACAAGAAAATCTTGACTATGTGCATAATATTTCGGACGAAAACAGCGATAATTCACAAGTTTCCGCCCAAGTTTTTTTCGTATTTTGGTGTAAAATAGTCCATAAACTGTCATCCAAAACAGGAAATTCCGTTAGTAAATCAGCAGAAACTGTATTTTCTTACGACATTCCGCAGATTTACGCCCAAAATATTTGTATAGTCCATAATCAAAAACTTTTCAACATGGACATCAACCTTCCTAATTCCGAGTAAGTATAATCCCTACCATCCTTTGCACTTCTTCCACAGACCGATCAGCATTGACCACAGCCTTTTCGAGACTACCGCCATTTCGTTCAAAGAATTAGATTCTATTCATCACACTCTCTGCCAAAAGATACACTCGTGTGCCGAGGGGCTGCGGCCAACGGTCGGCAGGATTCTTGTCCAACGCCTTTGCTCGCTCTATCGCTTCTTCTACATGAGCAATCAACATTTGAGCATCGTATGCCGCCTCGTGGTATGAACCCATTTCTTGACGTAAGCGAGCCTTTAAATAAGGGTCTGCATTCTTCGTCTTTCGGCGATTCTCAAGCCATTGCTGCTGCTCCTCAGGGGATAATGAAGTGACATCTACCAAATGCAACAGCAACCAAAGTTCGATGCAAGGATTGCTCAAAGCCATGTGCATGTATTCATCTTGCGTACATTCCGTAGCTACACGAGACAACATTGCCTCTGTCCAACGATCTTTGTCAATGACAAGCCAGAGTTCATCGTCGGCTTCCAAAGCATATTGTTCCTTGTAGTCGTTCAACTGCTTCAAGACGTGTTCTGGGCTGGAGTTGTTCTGCGCGGCTTCACTCCGTTCTAGGATATGCACATGCACACGGGGATTGGTATATTCCTTGGCTAATGCCTTGAAATATATCCGCTCCGTGTTCTTGCCCTCTGAGTCTATGACTATAAGACGGGCGTCACGAAATGCCTCTTGACGCTCACGCATCAAACTATTCCTGCTTCGCATCGTCCCAATGAATATTATTCAGTTCTCCAAAGAATGGAATGGCTCCGTATCGGCCATTCAGATACCCCTTCTGTACATTCTCCCTTGGCTTATATTCACAGAGCGAAGACAAATGGCTTGCTCCCTTCTTGTCTTTCTCCACGAACCATACTTCATCCTGACGAATAGGCGCAGTGGAAAGCAGATTGGACTCGTGCGTAGTGCAAATCAACTGCATTTGAGAATCTGTTCTGAGCAGACTGTTATACATCTCCAATAATTTCAATGTCAACATCGGATGCAGACTTCTATCAACCTCGTCTATAACACAGATCGAATCGTTGACACGCATATCAATGAGCATCGGGATGAAATCGAAAAGGCGAGATGTGCCATCGGACTCTTCAAACATCTCAAATATGTAGTCTGACTCGCTGTCTTCCGCTTTGTGGATAGTTTTCAATTCGTACCACTTCAAGTTCTTCGACTCGTCTTTCTCGGCAAAGATGAAGCGGCTCTCATTGTGAATCACAACGCCAGTCTTTTCATCCTTACCGTCAAGGCTTTCCTCAATCTTCTGTCGGATTTCATCGGGAATGCCCAATTCTTCAGGTTTTGACTCTACGCGACGAAGATCGGATATGCCCGTGCCAAAGTAGCTGAGCAAATCTCGCATCACGTTCTTGAATTGAGAGTCGTTCACTACACGGAACGGAAAATCCGTCCTGTGCGTATCTGGAAAGATAATATTCAAATTCTCGAACCATTTTCGTGCCGACTTAATGTCATCAATTCCCCTTCCGTTACGCTTGATATACTCACTCAGGAATTCACAAATCCGACAAATATGTTTTCAAATGGACTTATTGGCAGAGGATAACAGGAAGTTGCCATATAGAGATTTGTAAGATTTGATTAGATTTTAGACCAAACCCTACTACCCATTCAGGAATACTTACGTGGATACCGTAACAAAATGCTTACGAGGGCAACCACGCCCATTAGCATCGGATAATATAGGTATTTGAATATCTCGCCCGGAGAAATCGAGGATAGTCCTGCTGCTATCAAAAGCTGCGCTCCATAGGGTATCAAGCCTTGTGCAAAACAGGAAAAGGTGTCTAAAAGGCTTGCCACCTTTCGTTTATCTATTTTATACTGATTGCTAATCTCCTTGGCTATTGGTCCGACAGTAATGATTGCTATGGTATTGTTGGCGGTACAGATATCACTCAGCATGACCATCGCAGCAACACACAACTCTCCGCCTCTTTTTCCCTTCACCTTAGCGGTTAGTTTCTCCGTTAGATAGGTCAATGCACCATTGTATTTGAGCAATTCCAACATTCCTCCTGCCAGCAATGTCACCATAATGAGTTCTGACATCCCTTTGATTCCCTCTCCCATCGACGCAAACCATCCAAACAGATCGAAACTGCCACTTGTGATTCCTATCACTCCCGTTAAGATAATACAGATCGTCAACACGATCATCACATCCATCCCGATAATGGCACAGATCAAAACACTTAAATAAGGAATTATCTTTATGATATCAATGGTTCTTGTTCCTATTTCAGAATGAAATGAGACATCTCTTCCTAAGAAGTAATAACAGATCATCATGATCAATGCGGCTGGTATCACTATATATGAGTTTACTTTGAACTTATCTTTCATTAAGCAATCCTGACTTTTGGTTGCTATGATAGTGGTATCTGAGATAAATGACAAATTATCGCCAAAGAAAGACCCTCCCACCACAATGGCAACAACCAATGGGAGCGAAACACCTGTCTGATCCGAAATGCCTACTGCCATGGGAACCAATGCGGCAATCGTGCCTACTGATGTTCCGATAGACAATGATATGAAACAGGCCGACAAAAAGAGTCCTGGAAAAAGAAACGACTCTGGCAACACTTTCAACGTGGCAGATACCGTGGCTTCTACTGCACCCATATCCTTTGCACTTTGGGCAAATGCCCCTGCTAGAATAAAGATCCACACCATTAACAATAATGTTTTATTCCCCGCCCCTTGACTAAATAATTCGATGCGTTTTTTCAAACTGATTCCCTTGGTTATGGCTATGGCATAAAGTGAGGAAACAAGGAATGCCACCGTTATGGGAACTTTGTAAAAGTCATTTAAAATTAAGGATGTCCCAAGGTACATGAGTAGAAACAAAATCAAGGGGGTAAGGGCAAAAAAAGATTTTTTCTCTGGTGTTGTATTCGTCGATGTATCCATATACTTGAAACATTAAAAAGCCCTGAAAGGAAAACGGGTCAACTTTCAGGGCTATATCACATTTAATAAATTTACTTTTCTACTTTTACTTCCAACGACAACTCTTTCAGTTGTTGCTCATCGATTTCTGATGGTGAATCAATCATCACATCGCGACCTGAGTTATTCTTAGGAAATGCGATACAATCACGAATTGAATCCAAACCTGCCAACATGGAGACAACACGATCCAAACCGAAGGCCAAACCACCATGAGGGGGTGCTCCATACTTGAAGGCATTGATCAAGCAACCAAACTGATCCATCGCCTTTTCTGGGGTGAATCCAAGCAACTCGAACATCTTGTTTTGCAATGCTGAATCATGAATACGAATGGATCCTCCTCCCAACTCTACTCCATTCATAGCCAAGTCATACGCATTGGCACGTACACGTCCCGGATCACTATCCAAGTATTGTACATCCTCCAACTTCGGACTCGTGAATGGATGGTGCATTGCATAGAATCGTTGATCTTCCTCGTTCCACTCAAACAATGGGAAGTCGATCACCCACAACGGAGCGAACTTGTTCTTATCACGAAGCCCCAAACGCTCTCCCATCTCCAAACGAAGCTCATTCATCTGCTTGCGTGTCTTATCGGCATCCTCACCACAAAGGATCAACATCAAATCACCTGGTTTTGCATTGAAACGCTCAGCCCACTTCTTCAAGTCATCCTGTGAATAGAACTTATCAACACTTGATTTGAGCGAACCATCTGCCTCATATTTAACATACACCAAACCTTTGGCTCCTACTTGTGGTTTCTTTACGAATTCTGTCAATCCGTCCAATTGCTTTCTTGTATATGATGCGCAACCCTCTGCACAGATACCAACCACAAACTTGGCAGCATCAAAGACTGGGAAGTTACGTCCTTCCGTCAAGTCTTTCAACTCAACGAAGGTCATACCGAAACGCATATCAGGCTTGTCCGATCCGTAGAGGCGCATACACTCATGCCATGTCATGCGAGGAAAAGGACCATCGAACTCAACACCCTTTACATATTTGAAGATATGTTTTATCATACCCTCAAACATACTGATCACATCTTCTTGTTCGATGAACGACATCTCACAGTCGATCTGAGTAAACTCAGGCTGACGATCCGCACGAAGGTCTTCATCACGGAAACACTTAACGATCTGGAAATAGCGGTCAATACCAGCCACCATCAAAAGTTGTTTAAACTGTTGAGGGGATTGTGGCAAAGCGTAGAACTGACCAGGATTCATACGAGAAGGAACGACAAAATCGCGTGCACCCTCTGGAGTAGATTTGATCAAAACGGGAGTTTCCACCTCTAAGAATCCTTGTCCATCCAAATAACGACGTACTTCGAAAGCTATTTTATGACGTAGTTCCAAGTTCTGACGAACAGGATTACGACGGATATCCAAGTAACGATACTGCATTCTCAGGTCATCACCACCATCCGAATTATCCTCAATAGTGAATGGAGGCACTTCAGAAGCGTTAAGCACCACCAGCTTATTAGCAATGATTTCGATTTCACCCGTAGAGATGTTTTTATTCTTGTTGCTTCTTTCAGCAACAGTTCCTTCCACTTGAATCACCCACTCGCGACCCAACTTATTAGCTTGTTCGCATAAAGCGGCGTCTTTTTCCTCATTAAACACAACTTGGGTGATGCCATAGCGATCACGCATATCTAGGAAGGTCATACCACCCATTTTCCTGGATTTTTGAACCCAACCTGCCAAGGTAACGACTTCACCCACATTAGCTATCGTGAGCTCGCCACACGTTTTTGTTCTGAACATTTTATTTTAAATTTTTAATCCGTATGCAAAATTATAAAAAAAGAAAAACAGATAAGGGTAAATAGAGAAGTTTTTAAAGAAGATTGAAGAAGAGGTGTTTTAACTATGAATCACACTCTTTTAGGATACGAATACTTACATACAAAAAAAATTCTGAATGATTCCAAAGTGTTTTTTTTATCATCGTTTATCTATTGCATACAATAGACAAGTTGTTTTTTTAACACTTTTTAAGAATCACTGATTTTTCCTATTTTTTTTTATTTACTAACTTTGCACCGCATTTTCAAAGGAAGTGCAGACATATATAGCCAGGGCGTAAAAAAACAAAAGCATTCGTGGCAGAATGCACCCCAATCCGTTAGACCGTCTATACGAGATACAAAAGTCGGCAGCCCAAGAATCAAGAAGATTCTTGGGCTGCTGTTTTTTTATACCCTTTATAAAATATGCTGTTTAATATAAAACAAAATTAATATAAAAATGAAGTATTTAATAAAATTAACTCTAACATTTACATTCTGCATGATGATAAGTGATGTTTTGGCTCAAAGTCAAATCGTAACACTGGAGCAGCTATGGAATGATGCAGAGAAAAACAGCCAATTGGTAAAGACGAAAAAAACGGAATACCAAGTAGCGGAACAGAAGGTGGAATCTTCAAAAAGCGGTTATTTACCCGACATTCAGTTGGATGTAAGTGTAGGATACTTAAGTGACGGAATATTATCTGACCGAAATTTCAAAAACACTTCCCGTGTGGAAAATCCGCACTTCATGAACGACTTTGCGTTGAAGGCGAATCAGTTGATATACGGAGGTGGTACGGTTAAAAATGCTGTATTGTTGTCGAAGACTGCACAGGAGATGGCTTCTCTTTCTTATGAGAAACAACTTCAGGATGTCAGAATGATGGTGGCAGGATACTATTTGGACTTATGTAAACTTTATAATCAAGAGACTGTTTTGGATGATAACTTAAAACTGTGTGAGATTGTCATCGACAATATGAAAGTAATGGAAAGAGAAGGTACGGCTTTGAGCAATGACATCTTGCGCTATGAACTACAAAAGGAGCATATTTTATTGGCTAAAAGGAAAATCAAAGATGCACTCGACATTGTCTGTCATAAAATTGCCACTATCGTGCATTGGGAAGGTGATGCTCGTTTCATACCTGACACTACCCTGTTCTCAAACTACTTTCAGATGATGGATTCTGAATCATGGAGACAAGCTGCATTGAAAGGGAACATAAATCTAAAAATGGCAGACACTGATCTGAAAATGAAGGAATTTGAAGTGAAGATTTCCAAGGGTGACATGCTGCCAAAGGTTGCTCTTTTTGCCGAGTACCATTTAGACGGACCTATCACGACGGAAGTACCTGTCATTAACAAAAACTTTAACTATATGTTTGTCGGCGTGGGTGTACAATATTCTCTTTCTTCGTTGAATAAAAACAAACGAGAAGTAAAAGTTGCGAAATCAAATCGAGAAAAAGCGGCCGACATCAAAGTTTTGACAGAAGAGGAGGTCAATGATAACGTATATGCCTCATACATCGATTATTTAACTTCCAAAGCGGAAGTGGAAACTCAACAGAAGAGTGTTCTGCTGGCGGACAAAAACTACTCTGTCATTTCAAGTCGTTATAACAACGGTCTTGTCACAATCACCGACATGTTGGATGCCGCTAACGTCAAACTGGATGCCGAATTAGAATTAGTAAATTCTAACATAAACCTCTTGTATAATTATTTCAAATTAAAATATATTAGTTCTTCATTATGAAAAAAATAGCAAAAAAAACAGCTTACAATGTTGTAATCGTAGCGATTCTCGTCTGCGGTCTTTTGGTGATTTTAGGTCGTTTTCTTCATTTAGGAAACGTTGAATACACCGACAATGCTACTGTCGGGCAACACATAACCCCAATCAACACGCGTGTCCAAGGATTTATTTCTGAGATACGTTTCGACGACTATCAAACAGTAAAAAAAGGCGACACTCTCGCAATAATTGACGATAGTGAGTTCCGTCTTCATCTGGTTCGCGCCGAGGCAGATTATGCTAACGCCTTAGCTGGACATAAGGCGGCAAATGTGAGCGTGGTTACAACCAAAAACAATATTTCGGTAAGCGATGCCAGTGTGGAAGAGGTCGAAGCTCAACTACAAAACGCAGAACGAGAAGAAAAACGATTTAATGCGCTACTGAAGCAAGGGGCTGTCACACAACAACAATATGACAACATTCATACTTCATACCTGTCTGCAAAAGCTCGTTACGAGCAGGTCACCCGTGCCAGACAAAGCACCGCTCTTGTCAAAGACGAACAGACTTTGCGTCTTTCTCAAAATGAAGCAGCAATAAAATTAGCGCAAGCAAATGTGGAAATTGCAAGGCTGAATCTCTCCTATTGTGTCATAGTGGCAACTGCAGATGGTGTTTTGGGTAAAAAGGAAGTGACTGTGGGACAATTGGTTCAACCTGGACAAAATATTGTCTCAATCGTGGATGAATCCAACAAATGGGTGGATGCCAATTATCGAGAATCGCAACTAAAAAACATCCAGCCCGGATATACGGTCAAGATGACTGTTGACGCTTTGCCTGGAGAGGTTTATTATGGTGTTGTAGAATCATTGTCGGGTGCCACTGGCGCAGCTTTTTCTATGATGCCTATCGATAATGCGACTGGCAATTTCGTCAAAGTGGAACAAAGATTGCCTGTCAGAATAAAAATCACGGATGGCAATATGGCACTCCTTCGGGCTGGATTCAATGTGGAATGTGAAGTGAAATACTAAGACTGACTATGAGCACACATCCTACTCCACCAATGGCATTTTCCATGCCGATGTTCAACGCATTCGTGCCAGAGAAAATGCGACCATGGATCTATTTGTTCATCGCCATGTGTTTTCAGCTTTCGGGAGCTCGGTACTTAGGACCTCTCAACGAAATCATAGGGGCAAATGGATTTATGAGAGAAGACATTTTAATGTGTATGTATTGCAACCTTGCCGGTATGGCACTGTGGTTTCCTATGTTGTTTAAGATGAAATTCAGATTTTCCAACAAGACTCTTCTCACTGCTGCTTCTGTAACAGTCATCATCACCAATATTTTAACTGCCAAAATCACCTTTCTGCCACTTCTTTGGCTAATATGTTTTATCGAGGGTATAGCTAAAATACAGGGGACATTCGAATGTATGAGCAATGTTCAACTATGGATGACCCCGACACGAGACATGAAGGTATTCTTCCCCATCCTGCACGTAGTCATTCTGAGTGCAATTGCTTTTCAAGATATTATTTCTTCGTGGTTTGGCTATCTTGGAGATTGGAGACTTATGCACTGGTTTATAATTGGCCTGCAATGTGTGGTTTTACTAATATTAACCACCTGTGTTCATCATTTCAAATTCACCAATCAACCACTCTATGGAGTAGATTGGATAAGTATGGTGCTTTGGGGTGTATTAATGGTGCTATTAGCATTCTTTTTGGATTACGGAGAGCATTACGACTGGTTCAACAACACCGTGATATGGTATGTTATCGGTTTTATGATAGTGACAGTTGCCATGATTTTCTGGCGAATGAATAACAATCGGCATTTGTTCATAAGTTCAAAGGTATTCACTTCGTTTAAGTTTGTGAAACCCATCTTTTGTTTAATAATCATATACGAAGCTGTCATGGGTACTGAATATGTTTTAGAGGAGGTCTATTTAGAAGATTGTCTGAACTATGGCACATGGACAAATGCGACACTAGTATGGCCAGTTTGGATTGGAAACATTGCAGGGTGTGCTATTTCATTTGTATGGATGAAAGTTGTAAATCGGTTCACATACGTCAGACTTGGCATTCTTGGGACAGTATTTCTAAGTATCTATGTCCTATCCATGTATTTCCTGATATCCCCGTCGCTCAATTTCGAAGCGTTATGGTTTCCTCTTTTATGCAGGGGTGTTGCCTATGCATGTCTGAGCATCATGTTCATGGTTTCGCTACACGACAGTATGGACTTTCAGCATTTCTTTCAAGGATTGAGCATATTCAACATGTTGCACATGGTAATTGGTGGATGTGTGGGGTGCGCTTTTTATGCCAAGGGTCTGAACCACTATGCAACGGATGCCATCCGTAACTTTCTCATCACAGACAATAAGACAATCATGGCACTTAGTGTGAAAACCCTATATGGATGGGTATCATTTGTCTGTATCGCCCTATTAATTGGTTTCTTGTTATTCGACTCGCCAATAAGAAGGGATAGGAAGATGTGGGTGATTTCTTCGTCGTAGGTGCCGCTGAACGTATGGATACAGCAATCAAACTTTCATTAATTCAAAGGAACCCAGATAACAAAGGCGTCAAGGTTTACATATTATGCCATGTATTAAGGCGGATTGGAATGTTTTTCCTCCCGTAAATTTTAACTTGCACAACAAATTCCTTATCTTTGCAAAAATTTTTCATTAATATGCATAAATCCGGTTTTGTAAATATTGTGGGTAATCCAAATGTTGGCAAGTCCACTCTTATGAATGCTTTGGTGGGAGAAAAAATATCCATCATCACCTCTAAAGCTCAGACTACTCGTCATAGGATCTTGGGAATCGTCAATGGTGATGATTTTCAAATCGTCTATTCTGACACACCGGGTGTCTTGAAGCCCAACTACAAGCTTCAAGAGTCTATGCTCAACTTCTCCAACAGCGCCTTAACCGACGCTGACGTCATTCTCTATGTGACTGACGTGGTGGAAAATGCCGAGAAAAATGCAGATTTTTTGGAGAAAGTGAAGAAACAAAAGGCGCCAGTCATCTTGGTCATCAACAAAATTGATTTGACCGACCAACCTAAATTGATTGAACTCGTGGAGAAATGGAAAGCGCTGCTTCCAGAAGCTGAGATCATCCCAATCTCCGCACAAAACAACTTCAATCTCGATTATCTTCTGAAAAGAATCAAGAGTCTCCTACCCGACTCTCCTCCATTCTTCGAGAAAGATGCGTTGACCGACAAGCCTGCTCGTTTCTTCGTCACCGAAATCATTCGCGAAAAAATATTAACCAATTACGATAAAGAAATTCCCTATTCCGTAGAAGTTGTCGTAGAACAATTCAAGGAAGACAACAAATTGATTCGCATCAATGCCGTGATCTGTGTGGAACGTGACTCTCAAAAAGGAATCATCATCGGACAGGGTGGCAAGATGTTGAAAAAGATTGGTATGGAAGCCAGAAAAGACATCGAAGCTTTCTTCGAAAAGAAGGTCTTTTTGGAACTCTTTGTCAAAGTGGAAAAGGATTGGAGAAACAAAGACAAAAAGCTGAAAGAGTTTGGCTACCAACCCGAATAACAGATCTCTTCACGATTGCTTAGAGATCTCCTTTAATCACTTAAACAGCGTATTATTATGAGTAATTTAGTAGCTATAGTAGGAAGACCCAATGTAGGTAAATCAACCTTATTCAACCGTCTCACTCAAACACGTCGCGCCATCGTCAACGACGAATCAGGTACTACCCGCGACCGCCAATATGGCAAAGTGGAATGGTGCGGACAAGAGTTCTCTATTGTTGACACCGGTGGTTGGGTGGTCAATTCGGATGATATCTTTGAAGAAGAGATACGCAAACAGGTGAAGATAGCCATCGAAGAGGCTGATGTCATTCTGTTTGTTGTTGACGTAATGAGCGGTGTCACCGACCTAGACGAACAGGTGGCTCAAATCCTAAGACAAAACAAAAAACCTGTCATTCTCATCTGTAATAAGGTGGATAACATAGAGGCTCAATACTACTCTGCCGAGTTCTATAAGTTAGGACTGGGCGATCCTAACAACATCTCCTCCATCTCTGGTTCGGGTACGGGCGACCTGCTGGATAACATCCTTAAAGCACTGCCTAAAAAGGTGGAGGAAGCGATGGATGACGATCTGCCTCGTTTCGCTGTCGTAGGACGTCCGAATGCAGGTAAGTCTTCCATTATCAACGCTTTCATTGGTGAAGACAGATACATTGTAACAGATATTGCTGGAACCACCAGAGACAGTACGAACACCCGATTCACCAAGTTCGGATTCGACTTCTACCTAGTGGATACCGCAGGTATTCGTAAGAAGGGGAAAGTGACGGAAGATATTGAATACTTTTCCGTTATCCGTTCCATCCGCTCCATCGAAGACTCTGACGTTTGTATTCTGATGATCGACGCCACTCGAGGTATCGAAGCACAGGATATGAACATCGTGCAACTCATCCAAAAGAACAAAAAAGGCATCGTCGTTTGTATCAACAAATGGGACCTGATCACAGGAAAAGATTCGAAGAGCACGCTTACCATGGAAAAAGCGGTTCGCGAGCGTTTCGCCCCATTCAACGACTTCCCTATCATCTTCACTTCCGCTGTTACCAAACAACGTATTTTTAAGGTACTGGAGATGGCCAAAGAGGTGTATGAAAACAAAAAGAGAAAGATTCCGACAAGCAAGTTGAATGAATTCTTCTTGCCTCTCATCGAGAACTATCCTCCTCCATCAATCAAAGGTAAATATATCAAAATAAAATATGTGAGTCAGTTGCCCGACACTCAGATTCCATCCTTCGTCTTTTATGCCAACCTGCCTCAATACATCAAGGAACCATACAAACGATTCCTCGAAAACAAATTGCGGGAAGAATGGGAATTGACGGGTACCCCTGTCAACATTTTTATTCGACAGAAATAACAACACATCTGTAGAGGCGCACGGTCGTGCGTCTCTATGTCCGTGCATCTCTATGATTTCACAATAACGAATTACAAATAAAAAACGCAACATATATGAAGAAATTTTTATTATTCACATGTGCTATTTGGTTTGCGATACAAACTTCAGCACAAACATTTACAGAAGGCCGATTTGTCTTTAATGTAACAGGGTCATCTCCCAATACGGTTGAATTTTCGATGGAAAAGGACATCGATTTATATAACAGGGATACTCTCGTTAGTATTCCAGAGAAAGTAACATTCGATGATGTTACTTATACAGTAACAAGTATTGCGAGAGAAGCTTTTTTCTCTTATCCATTTATAAAAACAATAGAGATTCCAAATACAGTGACACTCATTGGAGATAGTGCATTTTACAGTTGTCCTAGCTTAAAAAAAGTAAACATACCCAACTCTGTGACAAAAATAGGAAATTATGCTTTCGCTTTTTGCAATAAAAATTTAGAATCTGTTGTTTTGCCAAACTCGGTAAAGGAAATGGGTACTCATACTTTCTATGCTTGTGGTGTATTAAAATCTGTTGTCCTTCCCGATTCTTTAACCGAAATAAAGGAAGCAACATTTGTTAATTGCACGTCATTAAGCTCAATAAACATACCAAATTCCGTAAAAATTATTGGGCCTTATTCATTTGAGTCTTGCAAAAGTTTAACTTCAATACAATTGCCAGACTCTGTAACAAAAATCGAAAATCACACATTCGCTGATTGTATAAGCTTAAAGTCCATAAACCTAAATAGTGTAAAAGAAATTGGTTTTGCTGCTTTCGCGGGATGTTCATCTATGTCTTTTGTGTTTATACCAAAGTCAGTGATAAAAATTAGTGATGTTGCATTTGGTATAAGTGAATCAATTACAGATTTCCCTATCATTTTTTGTGAAGTAGATCAAAAACCTGATTTTAATTTTTGGAGTAACAAGTGGAGCTATTCGCAAAATATTGTATGGGGAATCAGCAATCCATTCAGCATAGACGGATTAAAGTACTACATTACAGACGCAACACATGTAAGCGTTGGTTGCGACAGTACTCTTACGGACACAATCGTGATTCCGGAAAAAGTGACTTACAAAGACATGGAATTCACAGTAAATGCTATCATGGATGAAGGATTCAGCCAACAGTATAAACTGAAATCGGTCGTTATTCCAGAGAGCGTGACAAAGATTGGAGAAAAAGCATTCTATAGCGATAACATTATCAGTCTTGATGTTCCTTCGTCGGTTACATCCATCGGTGCGTCAG
>Ga0247610_10000674_pt1 | contig 46687 bp, 92 predicted proteins | sample 174DNAGHGhighgp2_FD_193483 | JGI IMG/M metagenome (GOLD analysis project Ga0247610, IMG submission 193483) | Sheep rumen microbial communities from Palmerston North, Manawatu-Wanganui, New Zealand - 1742 DNA GHGhigh gp2 | ecosystem: Host-associated > Mammals > Digestive system > Stomach > Rumen...
ATAATATATCAAGTACAATAAGCATATACTTGTTCTACATCTTTATAATCATCTACCCATCAAATATCCTCTCAATTTATTTTAATATAATATGTTGTCTTTTCTTGATAACCATCTTTTAGATTATTCTTCATCTTCTTCTAATTTATTTATAAAATCATCAATATTATCAACTCAATAATTATCTTTCATATATTCTTGATAACTCTCTGATAATATTTTAAATGCTTTACACTCTATTCATATCCTTGTTTTTCTATCAAGTTCCTCAAACACATATTTTATACAACTATCTTTACAATACACAGTAGCATTATCCATTTTTTCTATACATCGTTCTATTAATTTTTGTATATTTACTTTCATTACTTATATAAATTAAATAAAATTTATTTTTCATTCTTTTGTATCTGAAATAATCTTTTTAAGTTTTTCCGAATCTAAATGTGGTCGATTAAGTATCTTTCATGTATCTATATCTATTTCTAATTCTACATAATCTCAATAACTTCCAGGTACTAAACTGTTTGGTACATAAGTATCTTCCCATACACAAACTTTTTCTCATTCTAATGTCAACAATTCTCAATAAAAATTATCTCTTACACATAAACTAATTTTCAATATTTTTACATCTGTTTCTTTTTCTACAAGCGTTGAAATTTTCATTTTTTACAATTAATAATCTAAATATCTGTGTTGTTTAATAAAGAATACACGATACTCATATACTTGTAAACATTTATAAAATTCCTCTCTTATTTCATTTAATCTCATAAATCAATCTTTGCTATATAATAGAAAATTATTTTCTAATCAAGGCAACCATAAATTTGTTTTTTCTGTTTTAAAAATACTCTTATATTCTACACATCAACCTACAAATTCTCATCTTTCATCATAAAACCAATATTCATTATGATATGGACTTTGTGATTCTAATTTAGCTTTCCATTTCATCACATAAGTTTTTGTTATTTTCATAATGATAAATTATATTCTAAAACAACCTGGTCTAAACATTGTCCAAATTCCTCTATATCAGGAATAATCATACAAGCCAATAATCAATTTAATAAAATTTCTATCATTTTTTTAATCTAAATAATTAAAATAATATTCTCTATCTCGTTCTCATTTCATTGCACTTCTATAATCATTCAATTTGATTGTTCACCACTTACTAACTACATACCGTCTTCATTCATCCGTAAAACTATCTTTTACTGCTTTTTCATATCAATTAAATCATTTATCTCATTCCGTAACTTCACTTCAAATATATCTACAAAATATTCTACTACCTTTTTTATCTATTACTTGTAAGAAGTCATTATGTGTCATATCATATCACCAACTATCGTGAAATAAATCTCATATCTGTATATCATTTAATGCTTTTTCTCTCATACCTTTTTCACTTTCTAATCTTTCTTTTTTACGATTCTCTTTTATTATCTGTTTTTCTAATTCTTTTCTAAAAAATTCATCCACTTTACTAATCTTTTCTTCCTCATTTCTAAAATAAATTAAATCTTCTAATTTCATTCAAAACTGTGCTCTTTTTGATACTCTATATATGCTTATACCACAATCACTATAATATAAGACATACTCATTTTTACCACATTGTCTTGTTTCTTTTTCCATTACTATATATTTTAAAATTTAAAAACTTTATTATTTATTTTTACATTATCTATTATAATAAATTTTTTGTAAAAATCAAGTCTTTTTTAGTATTTTTTTATTATGTTTTTTATTCTTCGTTTCGACTTTCTATAATATCTATTGCCTCTTTTTCACTACAATTATATCGTATCATAGTAGCAAAAACTTCATCTGATGTAAAAGGTTTCTTTTCGTCAAGTTCTCTTCCATTTATAAAAAACATTCAACAATTATTTCAAATATCTTCATCTGCATATTTTATTAAAAATTCTGTTCATTCATATATCATTGCTAATTCTCTAATAATTGGTAATGGAGTATCCCAAGCTGTTTGAATTTCTATATGGTCTCAATAATCTTCAAAGTCCCAGCTATTCCATTTTGTTCACCAATTATGAATATTCCATTGATACCAACAATTTGCAGGTCAATACTTCTTTTCATATTCACTACTTAAATTCCCCTGATAAATATATCTTGGAGCAGGTATAATTTTCTGAAAATCTAAATATTTTTTATTTTCATTATAAGTCTCTTCTCATTCTGATACATAATTTTTAATAATATCGTCTAAAATATCTCTTGGTGCATAAATCTTTGTTTTTACATGATTTGCCATTTTTAGTATTATTATTAATTAAAATTTTCACCACATCGTGAATATTCTTCAAGGATTTCTTCTAATTCTTTATCACTAATTAAATCAAAATCTAATCAATCTAAATATTTATATGCATCTAATCGTTCATCATCTCATTCTCGTGTATATTGTTTGTAAGCATTTTTTGATAATTCTTTAATTTTTTTAATTAAACCATTTTTTTCCATTGTATTTTATAAATAAATAAAAATGAAGCACTTTTTACAGTGCCTCTAAATATCATTCAAGCCAAATTCTACATTCTTTATAATTCATTGACTTGAAAGCAGTTTTTTTGTAATGATTTTCCATTGTTTCTGTATAAACATTACAATATCAACCAAAATCAACAAACATAATCTTTCTTACATCTTTTTCTGCATAGACTTTATTAACAGCTTCTACCAAATCTTTAATCTTTGTTTTTTCTCTTTCCATAACATTTATTTTAAAATATAAATTATTTATTTTTACATTATCAATTATAATAATTTTTTTTAAAAATCAAGTCTTTTTTTAGTATTTTTTTAGTACAAACTAAACATAGATTTTCCAATAAACAATTGCCTTTCAAAGCCTTGCTGTAAGAAATATAAAAATTTTCATCATTTTAATATCATTCAAGCAGTTATTACATATTTTAAACTTCAATATCTTACAACAATTCTCATATCTTCTGGTAATGCTTTTATTAATTCATAATTAAATCACCAACCGTGTATCTTTTCCATATAATGTTCTTCTCATCTTATTACGAATAAATAATAACCGTTTTTATCCTTTTTTATTCTTCATATAAATCTTTTATCTCAACTAACTAATTTTAATATTATTTTTCAATTAACATCCATTGTTATTTTATTTCATTTTTCATCACTTTTTCAATTTCTTAATATATTTATCCATTCCATACCATTTATATTAAAATATAAACTTTTCATAACAATACCAATTAGGTTTTCTCATTGCTTTTTATATTAAAATTTTATTTTCTTCTTGCTTTCAAAATTTTTCATATAATTCTTTCATTTCATTTATTATTGGAGTATATTTTGCTAACATTTCTTTATCAAAATCTTCACTCCGTTCAAAATCTATAAATTGACATCTTCATAGTCAATCTTTATATCTATGCTTTGCAATTTCTACTATTCTTCAATTACACTTCAAAACTCTCATATACATCCATAATTGGAGTTTATATTCTTCTATTGTGCTTAATCAACTCCACATATTCTTACCTCACTCTTTATCTTTATCTGTTAAATATTGAGCAGTTTTTAATTCATAAATAATTCAATCTTTATAATTATCTACATAACCAATATAATCTACTCCACATATTTCTCATTTGATTTCTTTTTGTACTTCTCATATTGGTAATTGTACTCAAGTAGCATTAAATTTACAATCTTCATAAGTTTGTATTGATTTTTCTTTATCATCTAATTCTACTCATTTTAACAATTCATCTAATGAATGAAAAGGATTTAACATATAATCTTCAACTGCTTTTCATATTCGTAAAGCGTCATTTTTAATTTCATCTTTTATTCATAATATATATTGTCCTGCCCATTTTGCTTTACTTCAACAGAACATTTTAATTTGACTTGCTGATATTTGCATTTTCTTGTTTTTAATAAATAAAACTATCATTCAACTTCTCTTAAATTTTTATTGATAACAGCCAAATCTATTTTCCTTTGACTTAATTGGTCTATATACATTTTATAATGTGCTACTACTTTTTTTCACAAAATAGCGTCTTCTCAATAAGTTTCTAATGCCTTTTGCTTTGATAATGTATTCATCTCATTTTCTGTATACTTATTGTATCAACCACTTCTTTGTGCTTTTAACTTAACATATTCACTGATTTTCATTTGTTCCAACAAAAAATCAGCCTTTGTACATTTATCATCTAATTGACAATAAGCATATACTAAATCTGGCAAGAAATCTTGTATTTCTTCTATACTACCAACTCTTAATAATTGGTCTGCTTTTTCTATTAAATCTTGTTTTTTTTCTTCCATTTATATTGATATTTAACAAATAAAAAGGAGTGATTTAGCACTCCTAAAAAGGCAAAATATCTTCATCTTCAACCTTGTTTTGTTCCTTAATTTTGTCAGAAAAATTACTCTCTGTTTCTATTGCTTCAAATGGGTGATTTTCCATTTTCTTATTGATAGCAGGTATCAATTCTTCATCAATCCATTTGTCCAATTCAACATAACTTGTCTTTTGAAATTCCTCTGAATATTTACATTTTGCTTTGATGTCTTTTTCAAAATCAAACTTGCTTCTAACATCTTCACCGTTGTTTGTCATCCATATATTCCTGTATCATTTTTTACTCCAATATGGTGTTAATGTTATTTCTCATATAGGTCATTCTATACTTGCTAAATTGTAAATAATTTGTCTGCTTATCATATTATAACCACTACCATACTTCATAATATACTCTCAATCATCAAAGAAAAATGTTAATGTTTTTGACTTTTTAATCTGTCATCTTTCGTCTGTGTAATCATAACTTCAAGCCTCAACTTTAACAAAATTTCATTTAATACTTTTTACTCAATCTTCAATAATTTTCTTATTGTCTCAATATCAAGTAAAAACTTGAAAAGCAAAATCTTCTCTTTTACTGTCCTTTTTCATTCCTAATAGATTAATATTGACATACTTTTGTCAATCGCTTTCTGTTGTCCAACTCATTTTAATATATAATTAATATTTAAAAACTTTATTTTCAACATTTCTTCCTTTCTTTCATTAATTCTTCATCTAACACTTTACCAATTCTTTGTAATTCTTCTTGAACATTTACTTGTTCATTTTCATCATATTCAACCGTGTAAGTAATGCTCGGTTTGTAATTTTCATAATCTCATAGGTTATAAGTCCTACTAACTGTCTTTGATAATGTAATTTTCATTCTAATATATTTTAAAATATAAAGCTATTTTTCAAATATTCGGTCATATCATTCTATCCAGTATCAAAATTCTTCTTCACTCGGATTTAATTCTCATTTTTCTATTGCTTCTAATAATGCTGTACTTGTTAATTTCGCAGATAAATAATTTAATCTATCCATTGCTGTTCAACTTTCTTTTGCTTTATTATATCTCCTTATTGCTATTCTTTTTATTCTTTTTAATTTTTCTAAATCTATCATTTTTAAATTTATTTTAAAATATAAAAAAACAAAATTGTTTCATTACCAACTCATTTTCTTTCAAATGCAAACCTTGGATAAGTTGCTAATGCTTTTAATTTTGCTTTTAGGTCCTTACATACCACTTGAATAAATTGTTCTGTCTTTTTTTCTTTCATCTCTATTTATTTTAAAATTTAAAAACATTTAATTTATTTATTTTTACATTATCTATTATAATAATTTTTTTATAAAAATCAAGTTTTTTTAGAGTTTTTTTATTATTTTTTTAGATATTAACTTGTTTTCTTCTAATTTTATTGTATAATATATCATTTTCTTATTCAAGTAGGACATTTACTCCAATTATCTAATGCATAATCTCATAGTCAGCAGAACATATCTAATCTTACTGTTTCTCATTGTTTTACTATTGCTCATCATCTATCTCTACATTTTACTTCGCCTATTCATTCTAAATAAAATCTTGTTCATAATGGATACTCTTTTGGACAAGCTACTGATTTTCAAGCGTCATCATTTGTTAATTTTCATCAATCGCTTGGAACAGTACAATCTCCTGCACAATTTACTTTAAAATCTTCTTCATAAGTTCTTCAATTATAATATCTTTTTTGATTTGGTAATACCGAATAATATCTACTTAAACTAAATGTAATTTCTTCTTTTTTATTCTCTCAACTATAATATTTACTATTTATATTTCCATATATTTTACTCCAATCAAAATTAATTCCTGGACAATTCTTTGCTTGAAAATCACCGTGTCATTTTATTTCCATATCTGGATACTTTTCTAATATCCATTTTATTAATTGATTAACCATTTTATATTGTTCTTCATTTGGCTGTCATTTATTAAAATCTCATACTATTTCTATATGTATTCAATTAATATTTGCTTCTTCATTTAATGTTGCTCAAACAATTTGGTCTAATTCATTTACCTTTACAAAATCTCAATTACATCATATAATATAATGAGTAGGAATTGTATTAAATCATCTATTATCTACATAAGTCCTTTGCATAGATAATTTCATTTCATCTGCTGTCATACATTTTTCTGTTGCCGTATGGTGTAATACAATATATTTATATCATCTTTTGGTCTTACTGACTACTTTACTATCTCAAGTCAAGCCTCCGTAAAAACTACTCCATATTTATCTAATGCTATTTCTCTAATTCATTCCGCCTCATTATGTAAATCATTTATAATTCATTGATGTACTTTATATTCATCTTGTATTTCCCAATATCTATCAACAAGTATAGATAATTCCGATTTATGACATTTTTTAAAACAAGTTAAACTAATTCATAAAATTAATATCAATACTGCTACAACCATAAATACTTTTGTTTTTTTATTCATCTTTATATATTTTAAAAAATAAAACACAAAAAAAAGGTTATTATTAATAACCTTTTACTTATTCTTTAATAAGAACTTTTCAGCTTCATTAAAACTTTCTGTACTCAATTCTTCTCAATTTTCTAATCTTAAATTTAATGTCTTACCATAATTACTTGAACTTAACTTTACTCTTAATGATAAACTGTTTGCTAAATTCCATAACCTCCATAGGTTGTTTGCTGTACTTTGATTTGTTCCATTCATTTTGATATATATATTAATATTTAAAAATCTTTATTACTTATTTTTACATTATCAATTATAATAAATTTTTTTTAAAAATCAAGACTTTTTTAGTATTTTTTTAGTTTGAATTTTTATAATTAAGAATTAATATTACTCGTTTTCTTCAACTTTTTCTTCATTTTTTATTGTTTTTTCTGCTCATAATGTAAATGTCTCTTTAAAAGTTTGTATTCTTAATATAGTATTTGCAGGAATATAATCTCAATCTCAAATCTTTACTATTACATTTCAATTATTAATATCTCCTGCAATATCAAATGCACTTTCTTGTGCTTCAATTACTTTACCAGTGTTTAGTTGAATTTTTACAATGTCTGCCATTTTTATATTTTTAATAAATAAATCTAATTTTCATATCTATTTCTATATATTGTCATTAAATGTTCCACTCAATTAATTGATAAGTTTTTATTTTTCCTTTCATTATATATTCACCATAATCTATCTTGTACTAATTTGTCTCATTGAGATAATATATACATTTCTATATCATCTGGACAATATTTTTCAAATGTTTCTACTTCAAATCTATTAAATCAAAATCAATCAATAGCAATAAATGACCTACTCTCTAATAGATTAGCAACTTGTTCTACTGTTCAAGCAGTAAATACTGCTTTTCAACTCTTTAACCTGATTATAACCATTTCTTTTGGTAAACTTAATTCTGTCATTGTTGTGTTTTTATTCAAGGTAAAAATCAAACCATTTTATTTTGTTTCTCTTTCCATTGCATATATCTGTTATAGACATCTACATAATATTGATATATGCTCATAGGTCAATTACAAATTCATTTATAATAATTTATTATCTTACTCGCTTGTATTATATTTATAGCAAAATCTACTCTATTCATTCTACATCTCTCACAATTCTCTCAATATTCTTTAGCAGTTAATATATGCTTTGCAAATTCTCTTTCTTTTGTCTTATCATACATCACTCATAAAATATTGCATTTTATTTTAATCTGTTCTATCAAATAATTTATATCTTCTCTACCATAACTTTCTTTTTCTTTTTTCGCGGAACTTTTTTCTTTTTCTTTACTATCGTCTACAATACTTAATGAATTAACTTCTTCATCTTTTACAATTTCAGCTTCGCTGTTATTTTCGTTAGAAAATAATTCATTATTTATTTCTCATTCTTCATTATACATTATTCATTCTTCATTATACATTATACATTTATCATTAGGTTTTATTTTGGTTTTATTTTGGTTATCTTTTGGTTTTATTTTGCTTTCATTTTGGTTTTGTTTTGGTTTTTCTGAGTTTTCCCAATTCTTCTCTGGTCTTCAACCTTGTTTTCAATTCAAATATTTTTTATTATTTGCTTCAAGTTGTGGTTTGATTAAAATAAATATATTTTTTGCTATTCATTCTAATTCAACTTCTTTTCCATTTAATGAATATTCACATATCGCTGTAAAAACATCTGCTATAACATTTTTATCTAATCATTGGATACTTTCAAAAAAGCTTCTATACATTATAAACGAATCTCTTTCAATTTTTCTCATTTTTATGATTTTATTATATAAAATTTATAAACTATCTAAAAATCTTTTTTTTATCTCATCTTTTGTTGATTGTTTATATCAATATGTATTTTTCTTATTTATTTTTTCTATTTCTTTTTCTAATCTTTTAATTTTTTTATTTAAATCAGCTATTGTTTTTATCATCTCTTGCTTCTCAATATTTAATTGTTTTCTTTGTTCTTTTAATCATTGAATATGCTTTATATTAACATATTGTAATACCTGTAATCTTCAAAATCAGATTCTAACTTCTTCTTCTGTTAAATCACTCTCTCTTATAGGCATCCATCATTTTTTCGTTTTTGGAATTTCCATTACTAATTTTTATAATTTAAAACAAAAAGCACTTTATTAGAACGAGTAATAAAGCACTTTATATTTTAGTATCTTACTAACTTTTATTATTATATCACTCGTTCTGATATAAATTTATATCATATATATAATACTTTTTATACAAAAATCAAGTCAATTATCATAATAATATAACATCTTCTTTTTTATGATATCTCTCTATATCTTCTAACCTATAATCATCTACAAATCAATCTTCTAACTCACTAAATCAATAAAATAACTCGTGATAATCATTTCATTCATCATCACTTGATATATATATTGTTTTTTCAGCATTACCTTTTTTAATCTGATTTAAACATAAATTCATTAATTCTTTTACTTTCATTTTATTTTTTAATATATAAAAATCATTCACAAAATCATAGTAAATAACTCAAATTACCTTTTTTGATTACTTTTCAATAATTATTCAAATCAATTATTCCATATATCGCTCATCAATAATGTACTAAATGATACTTCCATCAAACTTGCTCTGACATCATTTCTAATAATCATTCTATTTGTCTTTTTTTCATTTTTATTCCTTAAACATATAAAATCAACTTTTATCTTTAAATCATTCTTGTTCCAAAGCATAATCTAATGGTGTATCATTGTCTAATACTCATATTTCATCTCAACACCAATATCAAATATATTGTTCACCATATTCACTTCTATAATCTCATCAAGCGTCTTCTGTTTCAGCTCTACATAATAAAGATAATGGATGTACTACCCAACCTCGACTACCTTGTAAATCTTTATTCTTTTCTTGCCAACCCATATTAATATATTCCTTTTTGGTATAATTCACTAAATAATAATACTTTCCTTTTTCGTGTTCCAATCTTGAATACTCCTTTTCTTCTTTTTCATATTCAAACATATCTTCACTATCTTCCCATTTTAAGTCCCATACAAAAGGTGCTACTTGCGCATAATCTCATATCCACATAACCTTGTAATGACTTAAACTTAACAAATACTCAACTCTTTCCATAGAGTGATTTCAATAATAACTGTGTTCCATCATTTTACACCCATCTGGTGTTATGACCTTTACACTGTTGTTTTAGGTCTAATTAATGCTACTTTGTAATACTGTCCCATTTTATATATATTTTAAAATCTAAAAGGTTTATTATTATGATATAATAAAGAAAATTCTACAATATCCATTGATTTTGGGACTTCTACAAATCTTTTCTCTGTTATATCAATAGGTTTATTTTTACTATCATATATTATATAACTTCAATCTTCCATATAATCTGCTTCATAAAAAGAATTTCTATATAATACTATTTTTTTTCATATAATCTTCATTTTATTTTTTAAAATTAAAATCTAAAAATCATTGTAATATTGCATAATCTAATGCTAATCTATTTGCTTGAATAATATCATCTAAACTTGCTTCTTCTATATCATAGAAGTAATAATTTAATATAATATCAGCTAATTCCGATAATGTTTCAAATTTCTGATTATTTAAAACATCTAATAATTCTACTGTTAATTCCATTTTAATCTTGATTAGAATATAAATCTTGTATATATTGTAATATCCAAACATTTTCTTTTGTAATTTCTACTCTTTTTAAATCATATTCTTCGTGTAATCATTCATTTATTGCTCGTTCATCTACTCCAATATAATCTCTTAATCTATCATTTCTAATAATTATTCCATAAGGAATTAAGATATAAGTTTTTAACATTTTTATTGATTAATAAAATAAAATTAATCTGTTTCCCTTAAATAATATTCCTTATCTTTACCTTGAAATATCTCTAATGCTAAACTATCTGCCTCTCTCCATAATTTATCATATAATCTTGCTACTTTAATATCTTTTTCATACCAATCCCATAATTTATGTTTTAATGCTACAACAAATTCTGTAAAATACTTAATATCGCTACTCCATTCACTCAAACATCTTTTATAAGTATCTATTATCGCTTCTTTACCAAACATCTCTGCCATAGAAAAATCTTCATAAAATGTTGTTTTAAATTCTCTTTCCATTATTTTAAAATTTAGTAAATAAAAAAGAAACACTATTTATTGTGTTTCATCAACCAATCTTCAAAATAACTTTTCAAAACATTACTTTTACTGTATCTCCACTCAACATAGATTTCTACAAATTTTTCAAAATCTACTTTTTGATACAATTCAACTTCTTCCCAAAGAACTTTTAACAATTTTTTTAAACTTTCTCTCATTTCCATTTATTTTAAAATATAAATATACCATTTAATTTATTTTAACATTTACCATTATAATAAATTTTTTACAAAAATCAAGTCTTTTTTTAGTATTTTTTTATTATGTTTTTTATTTTTTATTATATAATATGTTTTTAATAGATAAAAAAAGACAAAATCTAATTTTCTATATCATTAAAAAATTAAATTTCATCTTTTTTGGAGGTAGGTTATATTTTATTAAGTCAGGGGGTTTTATAAACAAATTTGAATTTTTTAGTACGGTAGTAATTAGTATTTCTATTTATTTTTTGTTCTTTTGCTTTTGATATTCTCTTTTATAATATTCGTGGTCTTTATATTTTTTCAAATATTGTTTATTATATTCTCTAAGTCTTTCTTTGTTTTTTTCTCTATACGCCTTCATATATTCTTTATTCTTTTCTATTTTTATAATTGCATATCATCTCTTTTCATTAGGTGGATATTTCTCGTGCCATTTTGCACAATATCTTTTTCAAGGTTGTTCTATAATAAAAGATATAGGTATTCAATTATCTAATTTAGATAGAAAAGTTCTATCTTTATATCAAAGCTTTCTAGCCCAGTCGGTAGCACACATTTTTTCTCATTCATATTCATATATTCTATTCCTACTTGTATTTATGTGTTGTTCTCTATTACAAACCCATCTACAATTATCTTTACAATAATTTCAATTACTATCTATTCTGTCTATTGTTGTATTGTTTTCTCAATATTCTTCACAATGTTCTAGATAACTTTCATACATATCCTCATAAAATTCTCCAAAACTATTCCACTCACATTTTATTCATTTTCATCAATACCGTTTATACGCAGCAGTATTTTCATTGTTACATCTCTGTTTTATTCAATTATACTTTCTGTAGAACTTTGTTCATTGTAAACCATGTAAACTTTCCCTAAATTCTCTCAACAAGCATCAACAACTTTTTCTACCTTGTAAGAGTTGTCACCTCACAACATCAATATAGTTTCAACACTCACACTTACACCTATAAATTTTTCATTTTAATTTTATAGGTAATAATTCTAAGACATTAAGTCTTCCAATTTTCTTTCAAATTAATTCATCCATAGTTATTATAATTAGTCTATAAAACTTTATTTTTGGGAGAGTGGAATAAGACTAATTTATTCCACTCAATTACGGTAGCTAGCCAACCATTTATATTATAAATAAATAATACTTATTTTCAAGTTAATAGCTTATAACAGCGATAAATTTGCACACTAACTTCTTTTCTTGTAGCATAGTCGTTTGGTCTAGTTCAATTTGTTATTCAAGATTTTATTGCCTCGTTATATTCCATTTCATATCTCATTTCATCTATTTTACCTGTATCATCGTGGTCTATTATTACATAAGTAGAGAATAAGTATTTATAGAATTCATCTGGTATATAAAAGAATCATTCATCTCACCACGATTCACCAAAGCTATTAATAGCTCGTAATCAATTCATATCATAATCTACAATAGCAAAGCAATGGTTGGCTCAATCTTTGTCATAAACAAACTCTTTGGCCTTGCTAGTCTTACTCCAACTACATTCACTACTTCCAGTATATATTCCAAATCAATTCTTTAATGCATTCTTACATTCTTGTGCTGTCTTACATAATACATATCAATCTATTTTTTCTCTCTTAGTAAAAAACTTCATCATATTTTGTAGGCTAGCTCATCTATCAGGATATCCTCTCTCGGCTTGGAATACATTCCATTTCCATCTAGGGTCTTCTTGCTCCCACTCAATACCTTGTTTTCTAAACTCTAAGATTTGTAGTCAATTATAAACAGCAGTTAATCAATAAGCACTACAGGCTTTGTAAGTTTCTTTTTGGTCATATTGATTCCATACTTTTAGTTCCCTTCATGGGAATCATTTATTATTTTCTAATCATTCACAATATTCACTTCGTAAGAAATCTCTTTCATCTGGTCTGTCTTCAACAGCATATAATAATTTTAATTCTTCATCAGTCATTGTTTTTTAATAATTGAAATAAAATTTTCTATCTTCTTTATCCATTGTTAAGATATTAATAATTTCTTGCCTCCTTTCTAGCAAAATTTTTCTTTCTTCTTCTCTCTCCTCAAAATGTAGTTCATCTTCTAACCATACTAACTCATTATGATAGTCTTCTATTTGGTCTATTCACAGCATAATTAGTCTTTAATATCTAAAAGCTTGTTTAGTTCTTTAATCCTCTGTTCTATATTCTGCTTATCAGCACATAACTTTCTAAAAGGTTTGCTGTCAATAGCAATATCTTCTAGTCCATAATCATCAATTTTCTCTTGTAGAGTATTATAAATTCCTACAAGTTTCATCTTCTCTTCCTCTAATTTTGTTTTATCCATTTTATTTTTATTTAAACATATAAATCATTCACATACAAAATCAAATAAAGGTAATTAATAATAATAATATTCATAATATATCTTTTATAAGATTTTTTCTGAACTCTTTATACAAATCTTTCATTTCTACTTCTTATGATTAAAAGCATTCTCCAATTCAAATAGTTTCCCTAATTCGTCTTGGATATGTGTTTCTATTACATAATAATGTCAAAAATGTTTTTCTAATACATCTATTATATCTTTTACAAAAGGTTTTGCAAATATAGATAAATTAAATTTTGTATCTTCCATAATTATCATTGCAGGAGTATCTGCTCAATGTAATCAATGGATATGTCAATGCTTTGTATTTTTTATTGGCTCTACATTTTCTTTACAATTTATTTCTTCAGGTTTTGCTAACTCATTTTTATATTTTTGTGCAATTTTATGATGTTGTGAATATCAATGTTTATTCATAATATATTTTTTAATTAAATAAAAAAAGGACTTCTATTGTCCTTTCTTATCTAACTTTTCCAATATTCACCATTTTTTTGTAAGATTATATATTACTTGACTTGAAGCATAAACTCATCCTACAAATTCAACAATTTTTTGCCATTCAATTGAATAATACTTTGTTGCAATATAATATCAAGCTCACAAAATAATTGATAATCATAATGCAATATAAGTTTGTGATACTTTCCATTTTTCAGAAAGTCTTGTAAGTAATTGTGTTAATAATCATAATAAAGCTGTTTCTAACATTTGTTTTTATTGTAAGAATATAAATTACGTTGTTGCTGTAATTTTTATTTATTATTTTATAAATTGTAAAAGTGTCGTTACTATTGTAAATAAACTTATGAATATTCACAATACTCGTTTAATTGCATTAAACTCTCTCCTTGTAGGATATCTATCATCTAATTTTTCAAAAATATTTTCTTTTATGTCTCTGATGTCTGATTTTACTTCAGACATATCGTCTTTGATATGTTTTATTTCCATTTCAAGAGTTTCTATTTGCATAATATAAATATTATATGTAAATTTCATCTTTAATACTATAATCACAAATTAAAATTTTGCAAATTATTTTTTCAAAAAAGTCCACTATTAATTTCTTAACAGTAGACTTTTTCTCATTATGCACTTGCAGTTGTTGTTGCAGGTGGATAAATTGATGTGTAAGGACTTGAAACAATTATCTGCTCTTTTTAGCTAATAATTTCTCTTTTGTAATCTTTCAATCTATATAATCTCTTAATCTTCATCTTGCACTTCTACTATTTATTCATGTTATATCTTTAATGTCCTTTGAAAAATAAACCTTTCAATCTATTTCTGTTTGTAATTTTTCTTTACCATGAAATCATTGTAATATGAGATTTGAATATGTTATGTTTCAATGTAGATATTTTGATATTCTATGACAAGCAGTAGACCTACTTATTCAGCACCTTTCAGCCAACATTTTTCAATCATATTTTATTCAATCTATTGTGACAAAATTCGTAATACTTTTATTGAAATTTTGCTCATCAATAGTAGCTCGGCGACAATTCTCTTTATTATAATTTTTATTAGGGTCTATTCTATCTATAGTTGTATTCTTAATTCAATACTTCTTTATATGCTTACAATAATCTTCAAACATATCATTCTTAAAATCTTCAAATTTCAATCGTTCGCACTTAATTCATTTATCAAAATACCATTTATTAGCATCTCATCAAGCAGTTCCTTTACATCTTGTTTTAATTCAGCAATATATGTTATAAAATCTATGTAATTCTGGATTGTCTATAGATTGAAATCAATGTTTTGTTCGTTTTTTTTCTTCTAAACGGACACATCTACATCAATAATTAAAAAATCATTTTGCCTCTATTTCTACTTCTAATCAGCATTTCAAACATTTAACCTTTATAAAATTTCTTTTATGTCATGATACATATCTACTTCATACAAATTCAATATATTGTCTTCAATTTACTATTGTTCATAAAGGTGGAATTTTTGAATTACTTCTCATTGTTATTATAATTAGTCTATAAAACAAATGGGAGAGTAGAGCTGGACTAATCAACTCTACTCAATTACGGTAGCTAACCGACCATTTACAAGATAACTTTTTTAACATAAAAGTCAATTAGATTTATCCTGCTGTCGTAGTAGGTGTAGTAGGTGTTGTTACAGGAGGATAAATAGAAACATATGGACTATATGTTAAATAAGCTGGAATTGGAGTAGGTTGTAATTTGCTTAACAATTCACTTGTTTGTGCATTGTTATTAGCAATTACTCTTGCTTCTGCCAATTCAGTTCTTAATCTCTGTGTCTCTTGCTCACATAACATATCAAGAATCTTTTGAGTATTAGCAGTACAATTAGTCATTATCTGACAAGTATTTTGTACTGATTGCTGTATAGCTCTTTCAATGTTTGAGTTTGTATTACAGAATCACATACCCATTTGGCTTGTTAAATTAGCCATTCATTGTTGACTTGCTAATTGCTGTTGCCAGAATGAATTGTTGTTGATTAAATCTACTGTATTGTCGTGGTTGTTATTATTGTTTTGATTTCCTAACAACCAAGCAGCAGCATTGTTTCAACCCCGTCAACCAAATCATCCATTACCATTGAATAAGAATAAAAGCAAAATAATTAACCATGTTCACATTCCACCAAAGTTAGTTGTATCCATAGTGATTGTGGTAAAGATATAAATACTCGGTGTTGGTTTTTTTACCCCTGCAGAGCACCATAAGTATTATATACTATCTATCACTTCACATACTTCTTGTTTCTCCTGTCAACTTAACCAACTGCTTCATTTTATCTGTTCTTTTGCTCTTGGATTGTTTTTTAATAGCATAGGTACAATTCTTTCAGCAAATTTATTTAAACTGTCCATACTGTTAAAATCTACTCAAGCCATTTCCTTTTCAGGAACTCACATTCTTATTAATTTTTCTTTTAAAGCAGATGTAAAGTTTAAACCTTTCATAACATCTATTATATTCATTTTGTTATTCGTTATCATCTAAATCATATCAATACTTTTCGTGTAATTCTCTTAAATCGTGATGATATTTTTCTTTAAGCCGTTTCTTCTCATACTTAAATTCTAATTCATCAGTCATAAGCTCTCCAATAAATCTGATAATCTTTTCTCAATCATTAGGGTGCTGAATAATTATATTCGCAACATTTTTTGCGTCAATCTCATCATCAGCAGTAAAAAACATTTCTTTTTTAAGTTCCATTGTATTATAATTAAATTATAAAAACAATTTTTATATAAATAAAAAATGCCAATAAGTAATAACTATCAGCACTTTTTATTATGTTAGACAAAAACTACCTAAACCTATTTTTTACTGCTATATTTTATAACCAAATTATAAATAAACTAATTCAACTCCATAAAAATAATAATAAACTTAATATATTCACAATCTTACAAATATTTGTTAATGCTCTATATTCTTTTACGCATTGATACTCCATATAAATTCTACCGTATTTTTTTATATTTTCTGAATATAAGATAAACTTCTCAAATCATTGTGGTGTTAATCGTTTGCTATTTAATAATCTTACAAGTTTCTTTTTATTCTGACTTACCATAGCACTCGCATTTTGTTTAGTATCTTTACAATCTCTACAAAATTCTCGTTTGCTTTCTTTACCACATTTTAAACATTTCATTTTATTCTTCATTATATGGTAAATCTTCACAAGCTATTCCGTCTCAATCTCAATCTAAACTTTTATGTCATAATTTATATAATACATCTGCTTTTCGCCTTGTATCTATATTTTCACAAGTTGTTTGATAATTAGTAACCATAAATATATTAAAAGAAATGCTTAATAATAAGATTGCTATAATTAAACTATTTATTATAGTTTTCATTTTTTTATTCTAATCAATATAAAGATTTATAAACGTTAAAATAATTCAGTATTTCATCTGCTGTCCATACTTTGTTTTCTATGATGATATCTTTCATATATCAATACCAGTGTCTATCTGCTCACATATTCCATTCTTGTCAAAACCTTAAAGCACAAGTATGTCATGATACTCATGTTTTTGTTCATAATTGTACTCAATTCAAATATGTTTTAACAGTTCAATTATCGATTGTATATGTAACATAATATCGTGTATTTGTTGTATAACTTCAATCTGTTCAAAATTTAGTGCTATTTGAACTTCCCCACCAATGTTTAATTATATACATATCATCCCATAATGATATAAGCCTATTACTTGTACTCTCTGTGCAATCTATTCCTCTCATATCATCAATTGATGGATGATATAATGGGTTACACCAAAATGAAAAAGTGTAGTTATTTGATGTATCTATACTAAAAGGAACCAAAAGACCTGCATGATTGCTATTTGGAAGTAAAGCACCATCTGTAGTATAAGAACTAGCTCATGATGTTGTTATATTATAATTATTTCAGCTATAGTCATTTGCATCTTGTGTTAATGGATAATAAGCAAGAGTATTAGCTCATGGTTGCCATCAAACTGGTCGTATCTTTGTAGCAGTATTATCTCAATTTCAGACATAAACTGATGAAACTTTTGTAGGAGTGTTGTTAATGATAACATACCTATCTTGTAACTCTCAATTTGTACCATATTTTATACTCATTTTTTTGATTACTTAATAAATCTATCAAACAACATTATATTCTGTATCTGCCCTATATGTTCCTAATGCTTCAAATTGTGCTTTACTTCAATTCCATTTGTATTTCAAATCTATTGGACTTCAAGGCAGTGTACTTATTCATCAAGTAGGAGTTTCTCGACTTGCTTCTGTTCAATTAGTTGTAAGTACCTTTCAAGCCTGTCAAGTCTGACTTGGAAGTTCAGTAGGTATATTGTCTCGGCTTGGCATTGTTCCATTAGTTTTAAGAAATTTTCAATTATTACCTGTCTGACTTGGTAATACGTCAATCGTTTCCCAACTTGCATTTTCTCAATCAGTTTTCAAAAATTTTCAATCGTTTCATTCTTGACTTGGCAAAGCATCAACTTCATCTAAAATTTGCTCTTTTAGATTTTCTGTTGTAAATTTACCATTTCCTCAATTTTCAGCAAATGGTATTTCTTCTCACCAATCAAGTGTTGTTTTTTCTGTTAACTGTGATATTTTTTGATTTGCCATAATTTACAATTATAATTTAAAACTATCTATACCTAGTATACATATTATATCTTAATTTCATAGGACTAGTTAATCTATATCCACCATTAAGTTCTACTGAAACTTTAAGATTATCTCATTGTTTTAGTGAAAAATCGTGAGAATATGATATATCCCTAGAACTTTGATTTAGTGTATCTACGACTTGATTGTTAATTGAAAAATTCAATATAAGCGAAACAACCGTTGAACCGCTTCTAGCACTGAAACTTAAATTTATGTTATAATCATAATCAGCGGTATAATCTAAGTCAAATCAATTATATTCATATAAAAGATAATCTGTTCAAGGTGTTGTGACTACTTCTGAATAACATAATTGTAATGTACTTGAACTAATCGCCTTTCATACTATATTTCATCAATCTTGATTTGTTGTTAATACTCAAGCCGTGCTACTTATATAATAAAAAGCTCACGGAGTTAAATTAGACAAACTTTTACTAATTCATTCTAAATCTACAACAACCTTATCTCATATACTGGCACTCTTTCTAACTATCCAAAATTGTTTTGGCAATTTCTGATTTGATATACTTATCTTTACAACTTGATTATTTATAATTCAAACAACATCTCAAACACTCAAATTTTCTCCAGCAACTGCATCTAATTGTCACCATACACATAAATCAAATATATTTTTTCAAGATATTTTTTTGTTATTATATATATAATTGCTATCAGCAAGTACAAATTCATCATTTATATCAACAGTCTGTTTTTCAGTTAATTCGTGAATGTTTAATTTACTTATTTTACCTCATACTGTTCATAATCTCCAATCTTCTATACTTATGACTTCTCATCAACTTGTTGTTATTTTGGCTATTTTTGTATTATCTTCTATCCAATTTGTTGTATTTGCTACAAGTACACCATTCTCATTTATTTCTACATAGTTTGTAGCATTATTTGTCAATGTTATTGTACCACCTGCAAAATCATAATAAACACTACCAATCAAAACAGGTCAAGCATTGACTTTTATTTGTAATCAACTTACCACATCTGTTCTTAATTTATCTAATCAATTTTCATAAATATCATTAATACTCTTATCAATAATATCAAAATGTTCTTTTGTAATATAAGCACTAATTGTATCATCTACATCAAAACTAAAACTTACTTTTCAACTTGTATTACTATCATCATCAGGTGGACAACTTCAATATTTCCTTTGAACAGTTAAAACATCTCCTGAAATTCAAATGATTAACACAATTTCTCTTTTCTTTACTTTATCATCTTCTATATGTTCTATTGTAGCCAACATATTTTCAGAAAATCTAGCACCTTGTCAATTATTCAACTGAATACTTGTAGATAAACTGCTTATTGAAATTGCCAATGTTCAAAATACATTATTTTTCATTGAATAGTTTTCATATCTACTCATCTCATATTATTTATGAATTAAATATTTGTTTTGCTATACTTGTATAATATTCTAAACTTATTCTCACTTGTTCGTAAGTATAATCAATTTTGCTAATTTGCAAGTCTTTTATATCTAAATCAATATTCCTAATTCTTATCGTATCTCACGGATGTATACTTTCTATCGGATATAAAGTGCTTACTGTTAAACTTATATTCTTTTTTCAGTTTTTATATTCGTTCATATAACTATCTCTATAAGTTTCTCCTGCAAGTTGTCAATAAAGATTTTCATTACCAATAATTATCTCTTTTCTTCAAAATTTCGCTATACTTGTATTATCTACTGCCACATCAGTAATTCCTGTATGACTTCATCATATAAAACTATATCTTGCTCTTACTGCATTAGCAACTTGTTCATAATCTTCTGGAATTGTTAAAGCTGTAATATCTTTTTCATAAGTAAAGTTATGTGTTATTTCAGCAGGTGTATCGTGGAATTGTACTACTCAATCAGCTCAAACAAAAAGATAATATTTTAATCAATTTAATACAGATTTTATCGCTTCTCAACAAGTCATAGTATCAAATTCAAGGTATACCGTTTCTCAATATAAATCTATACTTTCATTAGTATAACTTAATATTCAAGGATATAATGTATCAAAATAATCAATAATAGTTTTTATTATATTTGCAGGGTCGTCTTCCAATTGGAAGATTAATTCTCAATCTTGCTCAAAAAATATATCATTCAATAAAGTAAATAAACTCAAAAATGTTATTTGAATATTTTCTTTATTATTTGAAAAAGCTCTATTTACTTTGCTTAACCAACCACTATATAATAATTGTCATTTATCTGCTTTAGATTGTTCTTCTAAAATAAAGTTTCATCAATCTTCTGTTAAAAGAAAATCATAATTTTCTAATATCAAATTATTTATAGTTTGTTTTGGTAAATCTTTAAACATATAAACTCTACAATATCTTACATTATCAAAATAATCTGTGTCAATTGGTAAATTGACATTTAATGTTAAAGCTCATTGTCAAGCGTCTATACTTTCAGAAAAACTTATATCATTTGTAATAAGATTAGCACTTAATACTTTCAAAAAATTATTACTTCAATCATATAACTTTACAATATATTGTTTTTCAATTGGCTCTATTTCAAGATTGTAATAATCTATATATACAGGTTCTGCTGTTTCAAATTTTTCTCAATTCCATACAACGCAAGTTATTTCTTGTCATTGGTCTGTAATAAGTAATGTATATGTATTGTTCTCTTCTCATTGTATCAATTCTCAATTTCTATATCGTTGAAATTCTATTCAATCATCACTGTGAATAGTCAATATTCATCATACCTTTATCTCTCAATCAATATATACCATTACAAGTAATTCTTTGGATATAAAATAGCAATATCTAAATCAAATGTTCCATTAGCAACAACATTTAATCAGTTCACACCTGCTTCCAATCTTGGAAATTTACCACTAAAATCTACTGACTGTTCATTTATAAGCACCTCTTTTGTAGCAGTGTTTATTTCAATAATGTCTGCCGTACTAATTGGCTTTTCTATAACAATTTGATTATTTCATATTTTTAAACTTATCATATTCATATTTGTTGCACTATTTACCAATATATTGAAAATAGGATTGCTGTATAAGTTTCACTCATTATTTATATCTTCATTAATCTCATCATTTACTCCTGTAAATGTAGCAGTACTCCAAGTCTTTTCACTCCAAAAAGGTTCTAATGCTGTAAATGTTAATTTGAATTTTCAATGGTCTATATCATAATGTTTTCTATCTATTATATCACTATTTGTAAGACTACATAATATTCTACGATAAACTCATTTTACTTTCCAATCAAGGTATCAAGTTTTTATACTTAATGCTTTTTTTAAGTTATCTATTTTATCTTCTATATCATCTATATCACTTCACTTTACTCGTCCAGACAAACTAATAGTTCTTTGCTTATAAAATCTATCTAATACACCTCATCAATCATTTTTAGGATTATCATAAGTTAATAAGTTTATTCTTGGCATATTCCAAACATTCATTTCTGTAATCATATAATTAGCATTCTGTAATCAAAATCAGTTAAATACTATATCATCTGCTCATCATCAAGCAGTAGTTTTTCTTCAACCATTGAATAATACATTATTAAAATTTGCTATATTCGTCATTTATATTTGATTACTAATAAATACCTTTTTTATACAATTCTAATTGCCTTGTAATAGTATTCGCTATTTCTTCTGCCATTTGTTGAGTATCTTGTCAATCATTTACTACTACTCATCACATATTTACATTGATAGTAAATTCTTGTCATTTTCATAAATCTTCATTTTTAACAATACTTCAATTTTGACTTGGTATAAATAGTTCAGGTCAATGTTCTCATACAAGATATTGTTGTCAAGAATATACAGGTCAACCATTTGCTCTTGTGCTTTTTCAATCAGGTCATCAAGTTTCAGACCTTACTTTTGCTAACTCTTTTGCTTTTCTAATTAAATCATCGTACATTTGTTGTTGCCTTTTATAATCAATTTCTAATTGGTCCATATATTCTTTTTCATATCTTTTCTTTTCTCATACCATATAAGCATATTTCTTTATTTCATTGTCTATTGCTTGTAATCGTTCTTTACTATATTGTTTCATCTGTTTATCAATTTCTGCTCTTTTCAATTCTTCCTGTCTTAAAGCAGACATTTTTTCATTTAATTCTGATTGTATTTCTTCTCTCTTTATTCTATAATCTTCTTTTATCTTTTCTATACCATTTAATGATTGATACCGTTCCTGATAAGCTATTTGTTCGTCCATTGCTTGTCTTTCACTATCGTTTAATCAATCATATACAGAAGCCATTTCATCACTATACTTCTTGTATTGAATAAGTGCATCTATATCGTATTTACCAATTCATCAATGTTGATAATTTTCAAGATAATCTAACGAATATTGTTTTGCTACTTCTCATATTCAAGCATAATCTCTTTCCATTTTTTGCAATTCTTTTCTTGCATTTACAAATTCAGTAGCAATATCACTTGTTTCATCTTTATTAAGGTCTGCTAATTTCTGTTTTAAATCTCATACAGATTTTGATAAATCTTTTACATTTTTATCTGCTTCTTTAAATTTATCTGCTAACTCGTCATATCACTCTTTTCGCTCTTTATTTAATTCTTGAATTTTTTTGTATTGTTCATCAACATTATATGTTAATAGTTCATACTGATTTTTTATTTCTTTTATAGCTTCGCTTGTCTTATTACTTCATTTTCAACCTCATCAACTAACAACATTATTTAAAGCATTTCACATATTCTTAATACTTCCTGTCGTATTATTTGTTTTATTTTTTATCTCATCTTGTACTTTCATATAATCATCTGCAAAATCTCTCCAAGTTTCTTTTACATTTCATCGTGCAGACGACATCATATCTCACATCGTAACACTATCTTTTGATACTTCACTAATATGTCATATAGATGTTCAAATAGCTCAATTAATCTTATCAATCATACTATTTATTCCACCTATAAATCAATTTATAGCATTAGTAAAATGATTTTTTATTTCTACCCAAATACCAACCAAAAAATTAGCATACAATTCTGCTCGTGATTGTATCATTGCTTTTATGGTATTTAATCAAGTAGCGAACTTATCTATTACTCGTGATAATCACGTTACAATTGCATTACTTCAATTTTCAACACCTGCATTTAATTCATCTAAAAAATAATTTACCCAAGGCATAACTTGTTGTCATATAGCAACAGCAATATTTTCAAATTGTGCTTGTAATTTATTAAATCTTTCTTGTGTTGTTAATGATACTTCACCAGCTTCTTCTAATTCCCTTTTTCATTCCTCAACAACAGCATTTACTAATGCTTGTTTCTTTTCTGCTTCTGTTAATTGGTCTGCTGTTTTTCATATTTGAGCAGCGTATTTTTCTTGTGCTTCTGATAATTTAATTGTAATTCACAAATTATCCAAAATTAATGGACTTGCTCTACCTAATCAAGTCACAATATCTCATAAAGCTTCTTCCATAGTCCTTCACATTGCTTGTCATTTTAACCTTGATATTTCTATCAAAGTTGTCATATCTTCAATATTATTTACAACTCATAATGAATATGCTTTGTTTGCTTGACTCATTAAGTCTAAATCTGATACAGTTCACATACTTGCATTTCTCATAGCTTGTAGCATATCTTCTCAAACTATTCAAGCAGTTTCGGATAATCTATAAAAAGAATTTTCAACAGGTTCAAAAGCAGTTGTTAAATCTCGTATTGATTGACCTATTTTAGCAATAGCACCAACAATAGCTCATTGTCTAATAATATTTCATATCCTAGAAAAAGCAGAGTTAACAGAATCGCTTGTAGTGTTAACCTGCTTATCTAATTTATCAATTTGTCATTGAATTTTAGTTAATTCTCCTGATAATTGATTGTTTGCTTTTAATAAGAGTTCTATTGTATAATCTTGGCTTGCCATTTATCTTCTTTTAAGATGTGAATTATTTTCTGCCTTTTGTTTTGCTCTTTGACTTTCTATATATTCGTGCTTTCTTTCTGCCATTAAAAAGTCATAATGCATATTTAATATCCTTTCATCTTGTTTATCTAATTCAGTAGGAGTGCAATGGTATATTTCTTTCATAAGGATATAGTCCCTATGTTCCTTGGTTACATTTTTTCAAGTCCTTAAAGTTTTTTCAAACTGTTCAACTATTTTTCCAAACCCAAGTTTTTTATATCTTCAATTTGTTTGAACACTTTGTCAAAATCTTTTGCAGACATATTATTAATTTCTGCTTCTGTTAGGTTTGTCATACTTTTTACTAAATAATCATTTGCGTCTGACATTTTAGAAGCATTTATGTTAAATCTTGGCTTTCAATTTTCATCAACAGATTGGTCTGCTCAATCTAATAATAATCTCATATACTCTTTATCTACACCTCTTGTATAGACTTCATTAAATACAACTTCTTTTTCTTCTCAATTAATAATAATTTTTAGTGATTTCATTGTTTTTTGATTAGATTATAAATAATTCTTGTTTTTTAATCAGGGATAGTCAAGAGAAAACAAGAAAAACTCAACTATCCCTATAAATTATCACTCATTAGTAGTTTCTTCTTCATCAGTAGTTTCCTCATCAAGAATAATAACTTCTGACAAAGAATTAGGATACATATTTAATAACTGCTCTCATTGTGTATCTCTTACAGAAAACTTTACACCTGCTTCAATGGTAACTTTTGCACCATTAACATCAATTATAAAGTCATTTTCTGTTATGTTTTTTAGTATCATTTGTATAGATTTATTGAATAAAACTAATATCAAGTAGAATTACTATTTAACAAAACAACTTCAATAGATGTTCCACTTGCATTATCATATTGTCAACTAAATCATAATGTTTGCTTTGTTATTCCGTTATTATCATCTGTTTTTGTCCATTCTGTCAATCATACTTTCATACAATCAACATAAATACTTGGATAAATTCAAGATACTAATTCAGAAGCATTTTTATTTTCTGCATAAAATCTAATAGCTTTTTTCTCGCTATTAATTACCCAATCTCTTAATGTTGTAGAACTAAACAATGCTTCAAAATCTCAATCTAATGTAAATTGTTGATTATGTAAACTATCAACATCTGTACTTCCAAAACATTGAATATCTGTAAGGTTTTTATTAATAGTTAATCTGAAATTCTGCATACATACAGTTGTAGCAGTATTTAATCAACTTTCATTAGTAGCAAAACTTACTCCTGCCATACTTGCTGTAAATGGTGCTTCATCAGAATAAGCAGGGTTTAGAGTATCTGTATTGTCTTGCATTTGTTTTCCTTGGAACTCTGCACTAAATTTTACATAGTCAGCAACTTCACAACTTAATTCAAAAGAATTAATCATACAATAAGGTGCATAAGCACTTGCCACAGGGTCGTCATCATATATAGTGAATGTAGGGTGATTATTACTGTTTAATCTTTCAAACATATGAGCATTAACATTTACTGCTGTTGCTGTCATAGTCCAAGTACCATTAGTAATACTTCCTGTAACAGCTTTATCAAAGAAATAATAAGTAGTTTCATCTATTACTATAATCTTTTTCAATACAGCACTATTTCAAGTAGTTATATCTCATCTAGCAGGTGTTCAACCACTAGGAGTTCCTGTTACACAATATAATTTTGTATATTTTCATAAAGCACCTAATAACAAATATCCTATAAAATCATCTCTAACAATTCCTGTTAAAGTTATGTTAGAAAAGTTTTTAGTAGTAAATGTATCATATACTTCATCAATAACTCCATATCAAGAAGTATCTTGTGCTGTTTCAAATGATGGATTAAGAGTACCACTCTCTTTTGGTATCCATACTTGTGCAGAAACTTTTGTTCCTGTCGTTGTTTCTTTTCATAGTCCTATTGCAGACCTTCTTCCAATATAAGCTTCTCAACTCATTTTGTAAATTTTTTATGAATTAAATAGACTTGTTTTCATAATCTCATTCTACCAATGCTTTTACCTTTCTTTCTGCTTCCTCTAAATTTTTTGCTTTTACACTCAAATTAAGTTTAGGGAAGCTATATCTCTTTTCCTCAACATTTTCTTCTTCTATGATTGAGTTATCTATTGTTAAATCACAATCTCAATCTTGACATCTTCTTTTTACCATTTTATGATATTTTATAAGATAAAACTATTTGCTAACAACTGTGAACATACATTCTACTGAAAACACACGGAAGCATTCTTGTGTATCTGTAAATCACCAATTAAAAGTATATTCACATTTTACTGTATAACCATTATTATTAGTCCAACTAATTGTAGATATTTCTTTTAGCTTTGTTAAGACAATATCAGCAACTTCTCTCATATTATCTTCAACAGTAGCATATCAATCTTGTATCCTATCAATTAATGATATTGTATAATTGATTTGTGTTTGATAAACACAGCTGTCTAAATAACCACTATTTCAATTACTTGGTGTAATAATAATAGCAGGTAGATTAGTTCATCATTCAATTTTTATGTCGTGATTATACACAGCTCATACTCTAACAGCTGTATTTTTTATTTCCAACATCTTCTCATATAAAGTATCTCCTATCGTTTTGAATGAATATGTGTCCATTATTTCAAATTATCATTAAATGCTTGATTTATAATATCTTTAATTGCCGTTTCGTTTGTTGTATATCACCTCATTATATAATATTTTCTATCAGGGTTTTTGTAGTTCTCAAATTCCCTTCTCCTTGCATAAGGTTCAGGACTTCATACAACAACAGTTCATTTCTGTACTCTTGTAAAGTCAACAGATATAGACCTCCTCAAATTTCAAGTTTGATATGGTGCTAATTCTTTTGATGTATTTGCAACCATTAATCAGATTTTAGATAAAGCAACTTGAATAGCAGAATTAACATTTTTATTCATATTTTTTACTTTATCTACATCTCATATAAGTCTTGTATAGCCCATTATGTTCAATCGCTTTCATTAATAAAAACTTTAAACAATTTCTTTAATGTTCCTCACCATTCTAATATTTCTCATACTATATAAGTCTTTCAATCAATAACTAACTTTTGTCAAGTTTTTAAGTTCGGACAATCTGTATACAATTTTTTAGTGTTAAACATTACTCCCATTTCCAATCAATCTTTTGTAGATACAGGTTGTACTGTACATTTAAAAGTTCCTATTGGTGAATAAGAAGAAATCTTTGTCTCACTATCTCTTGTATATCAGTATAATGTAGCCGTCTTATTATATAATATTCAAAACATTATTCTTTCTATGGTAAGTTAAAAGTTTTATATCTGTTTAATAATATTCTGAATGAAAAATATATATCATCTGATGTCTGTATAGAAGTATTACCATCTACTGTTCTAGTTCTACTACCAAATGTAATACTTTCATCTCAAATCTTATAACTTGATACTCATTCCATTCATTTACTATTCCACATTCATCATACCAACATCATTTGCATAAGTTTTAAGTCATCTGGCAATTCATCAACTCAATCATTATCTCTATTATATCACCAAGTATATTCTACCTCTAATAATCAAAACTTTATTTTATCAAGAAAATTTATCCTATTGAATAAGACTTTTCTATCATATATAACCATATAATCTGTTCATTTTACTCAACTATAATTTTCTCATCATACTTTATTTATAGATAAGACAGGTTTATTTGTTAAGTAAAACCAATCTTGTAGTCAGTTTGTATATAATTTATTCTGTTCTATAAATTCAACACCTGTTGTTAAATTCATTGTATCTACTCAAATCAAATGATTTAACAAAAGATATGATGTGTTTAACATTTCTGTTAAAACATTATCATTTGTATTATCAGTTATTCATAGATATTGCTTTAACTCTTCAAGTGTCGCATAACTAACTATCTCCATTGTTATATTTTAGGTTATTAAAGTTTTTATAGTTTTGATTTTATCCAATTAATATCATTTTTCTTATTAACAGGAACTTCTTGATTGTATTTTTCTTTGTATGTTTTTCTCAATTCATCTAACATTTTTTCTTCTTCTGTTTGCTCATCTTCTTTATTTTCTTCTGTGCTTTCTTTATTTTCTGTATTTTCTGTATTATTTATATCATCAGAAGTTTCATTAGTAGTATCATTAGAAGTATCTGTTGTATCTTCTTCTGTCTCCTCATCAGAAACTATTTCATATAAATATCAATACATTCTTAATAATTGTTTTGCCTCTTTTTCTGTTGTTTTAAATATATCTCATTTCTTAACATCTTTTTTTCAATCTAATGTAAGAACTCTTGTATCATTTTCTCCTATATATTGTAAACTTACTTCTACATCTTTATATAATCACATTGTTTTTTGATTAATAATTAAAAGTTAAACCAACAGGGATACTTTTTGTACCCCTGTCAGTATATATGCTATAATGTTACATTAATTCAAGCGGCAACTGTTTTTCCTAATCAAGCTGCATTATTTGCAATTCCAAATCAGAACTCAAATGTTGCAACTAAATCTACTCATTTTCCAGGAACTTTAAATACATCTATTTCCAAAGGTTGTCCAAATCAGTATTGAACAGCAGGTTTATAAATAAGTCCAAAACTTCCTGTTGTATTATTTCAAGCTGTTGTAGAAACAGTTCCATCAGATTTAGCTTTTGCAGGTCGGTCTCTTGCTGTGATAATATCTATTCCAAATACTTTTGCCAAAACTCATGTTCTGATTGTTGCATCTGGTCCAAATTTCTCCATAGTCAAAACTTCTGATAATAACAATGATTTGTTATATACATTAGCTGGCATTAAGAACAATAGATTATCTAAATCAGATTGGTATCATTCTCATAGTTGAGATAATACATCCAAGAAATCTCCACTTGTAAGACTTCCTACATTAACTGTTTGAGAATTATTGATTGCTAATTCTCTTATTCAGTGGTCGTTTTGTAGGTAGTAAATTCAAGTTGTTGGAGCAGCATCTACCAAGTTAACATTTCCTGTTGCACCTGTTTCAGCATCTCCATTGATAATTACAGCATCAATAGTCCTTGCAGCTGCTCTATTTATTCTTTCTCTAATCAAAGCTTCAAGATTTTCTGGAGCATAATTTAATTCTCTCTTTGAAATAGAAACAGTTGTAATGAATTGTCCTTGATTAATAACAATTTCATCTGTTGCAGGTCCGTGATTAGCAGGTGTAATAAATCCACCTTGTCCTGTTGTCCATTCTGTATTTCCACCAAACATATTAGCTTCTCATATTACAGGAACTTTTGCAGAAATAGGCATATTACTTCCGTGATTTCCTGGTAATAATGGCAATAGTTTAGAATATTCAGGAACTAAATCAAGTAAAGGGTCCATTAATACGTTTGTAGGTATTAATTCTTTTCAGAAGTTTGTATTTGTTGTGTGCATAACTTCGTTTGCTTTTGTATCTTCTACAACTTCTGATTTAATAGATTCAACATATTCAGCTTCGTTGAAATCTTTGTCCATCAATTTTTTTGATTGAACGATTAAGTCTAATACTTTCTTGTGCATTTTCTAATAAATAAATGAATAAAAGTTTTTAAGAATTAAATTTCTTAACATAATCTGCTACACCTAAATAAGCAGAACTTTGTTTTTTTGAATGTGGCTTTTCATAAGCAAAACCACTCTTTAATGCTGTATTACTTAATATGTTATCCATATCACCAATAACATCAGCACATGCTTCCAAAGCCTTTTGAGTATTTGCCAAATCTTCTTTAAGTTTAGCAATTTCCTCATCTTTCTTTGTCATAAGTCATTTAACTTCTTCTAAAACACTTTCTTTTATAGATTTTGTTTCAGATAAGATAAATGTTTCAATTGATTTCCTTGACATCTCTTTCAGATTTAAACCTTTGTCAACTTTTTCGTCTGTTGTAGTTTCAACAACATTTTCAGACTCTTGGTCTTCTGCTTGATTGTCAGCTCAATCATTTATTTCAGTTTCTTCAACTGTTTCTTGATTTTCTACATTTTCTGTATCTTCCTTATTCTCACAATCTTCACATTTTGTTTCTTCAACTGTTTCTTCTCATTCATTATTATTTATTCACTCTTCAACTTCTTCATTTGAATTTGAATTTTCTTCAACGGTCTCAATAGGAGTTTCTTCAACATTTTCTTCAACTTCTTTTACTTCTTCCTCGCTATTTTCAACTTTTTCTTCTTCAACATTTTCCTCAACTTTTTCTTCTGTTGTCTCTTCAATCATTTCGTCCATTTGCTCAACAGTTGTTTCACATTCTTTTACTTCTTCTTCAACAGGAGTTTCTTCAACTTTTTCTTCAACTTTTTCTTCTGTTGGTTCTTCAACTGTTTCAGACACATCTTCAACTACTTCCTGTGTTTCTTCTACTTCTTCTTCCTTTTCAAAACAATCAGACATTGATTTGAATAAAGCATAAGGGTTCATAGGAACACTAACGATAGAAATTTCATATAATTCCAATTCTTTTATAACAAAATCACTTCAAGCATATTCTCAATCAGAATTATAAATATCTCTATCTTCATAATCTTTTACTCTATACCCAATAGAGAAACTTCTTAATACACCATTTACTAATTTACTAAATACTCAATCTTCGTTTTCAGTAATTTTAGCTTTGATGTATAAACCATTTTCATCAATTTTTGCGTCCTCAACAATTCCAATAGGTTTATCCATATCGTGTTGCAATAACACAATAGGATTTAACATATACATTGATAAAGCATTTTTAAATGCTTCTGGTTCAACAATATCACTTCACCTATCTTTATCTTTTGTAGAAGCATATCATTCAACCTCAACTCCTTTCAATACTCACTCATCATCAAGCAATTCTTTTACAGACTTTGCTTTCCAAGTGATTTGAAAAGAACTCTTGTCTTTTACTAACTTAAATTTTGTCTTCATTTGCCATATTTAATAGTTAAAACTTAATTTTTATACTTCCATTTATATCATCAACAAGTATATCCACACTTTATTGCTTTTATTATATTAGGTCATTTTACTCATAACTCTCTACTTGCGTCTTTTATTGCTCCATATCATTTAACAAATTCTCATTCTTTTGTAAAGCAATATATTTCACGATGATTGGGGTTATTTATACCATATCCTTGTTTCTTTAATCACATATCATATCAATGTTTATTATTTTCACTTCTATTGCTCCATTCTAAATTTTCCACTCTATTATTTTCTTTATTTCAGTCTTTATGATTTATCTCATTTTTTCAATCTATTTTTGGTATAAAAGCTTCTGCAACAACTCTATGTACTTTTTTATCACATCTTTTACAATGTATACTTGGCTTAAATACTAAATATCATCAATGGTCTTTTCTTAATTTTATATTTGTTATTTTTCATCAATATTTAATACTTCTAATATTTCAATAATTACTTACCTGATATTCTCAATTTAATCATTCTATATCTTTTCGTATTTCCATATTGTTTTATTATATATAAAGTTTAATTATCAACCTTGTATTCCATAGAACAACGACATCAAACTCACTCTGGACATATTAATTGTCATACAGCAGGATACATATAATCTAAATCTACTCGTCATTCTAATTCACATTCCATATGAGCAGGTCTAACTCTATCATCATCTACTGTTTGCCATTTCTTTTTCATCGGTACTCCTACACTTTGTAATTGCTTAACAGGTTGGTAGCTTCAATATTCATAAGCTTTTCATATCTCTGTTGTTGCAATCATTCTTGCCCTTGCTTTTCAAAATAATTTATCACTTATTTTATTAATTTGTTCAGCAACTTCTCATACTCATAGATTATTATCGTATCAATTCTTTATTATTCTTATTACATCTCGTTTCGTTGTATAACTTATTGCTCACTTATAATTACTTAAATTCAACTCTCACCATAGATTTGAGTAATCACTTCAAGTCTCTGGATAAAATGTAAATCAATTTCCTAATAATGCCGTTTCAAATAATCTATACCTTTTCTTATATCATTTCATTACTGTTTTATCTAATTGTGGCTTTATATCTTCTATCATATCATACACTCACATTTCTGCCCAAAATCATTGTAATTGTTCTGTTTGTCATTCTATATATTGTCGTGATTTCCTACTCCTATATAAATCTACACTAGCATTTAATAATTCATTATAACATAACTCTACATTGTATACATAATTTTCATATAAATCTTTCAAATTATCCATTAAGAACTCATACTGCTTTTTGAAAGATTTTTGACATATCGTATATACTTTTGTTTCGTTTGTTAGTATTCTTCTATGATTTAATGGTAAACTCATTGTTTTTTATTCTCCACCATATAAACTTGCGTCTAATGCAATATCTTCTAATAATACATTATTCCTTGATATTATATGCTTATCACAATTTTCTTCTTTACTTGGCTCTAATCATCTATCAACTCTTACTTCATTTATTGTTAATATTCATCTTTCAACATCTGCTCTTTGTCAATTATACCATTCTTGTGTTTCTTCCAATTGTTCTCAATCACATTTTAACCAATAATTTTTATATATTTCTGGTACAAATTTATCTAATAATACATTGATTATATTCTCAAAATCTTCTTCAAATGGTTTGATAGTTCATTCAATGAACTCTTTTCTCATCTCTCTACCATTACTATAATTAACATCTTCTATATATCATAGTATTGACTTTGGTACTCCAAATACAGCACTTATCTTTTCAACTGTCATCTTCCTTTGATTAATAAATTCCATATCTCTTGGAGTTATACTTATAGTCTTTACTTCCTTTATTCATCAACCAATTAACATTTTATGAGCATTTTCACTTCATCTGAATTGTATGTCAAATTGTTCCTTTGCTATCTTTATCTCATTTTCTGTCATATCATCATTTAATATCAATATGCTATTTGGTATACTATTATTTTCATATAATGCATAATTGGTTTTCATCGCTTCTAAATCACATAATCAATCATATACTACTCAATACAATAATCACATACCATTTACCTCATAATTTACATCACTCTCAAATTTAAAATATGCAAGTTCATCAGGTTTATATATTTTAGCTTGTGCTGTTTTAGGATTAGTAACTAAAAATCTTGTTATATTTCCATATTCATCTGTATCTTTTAATACTAATCTACTATCTAACACTTGAAATCAATATATTTCTCATTTTAGATTATATATAGGTATAATGTATAATTCTCAACTTAAAAAGTAATTTCTATATAAATCTGTCTTAAATTTCAAAAAAGTAGGTGCTTTAAATAATTCATAAACATCATCTGTTAATACTTGGTCGTCTACAATATTTTTTTGATTATCTACTAAATATAAACCGTTCCTACTTACTGCTTTTGCTATTTTACTTATAGCTTGTCTTATATCACCATTCATTTTATATAAATCATAAAATGTCTGTAATGATATTGTATAACTTCAATTTATTAATCAAGAAAATACTGAACTCATACCTCATCAGTTCAATGTTCAAACATATCATTTCTTTTTCATAGCTAATTTATTATTGTTTACATCAACTATCTTTAATGAGATTTCTTTTCAAAATATCTTCATATATGATTTTTAGTACTAAATCTGTTTATAATATAATCATTTTTTATAAAAAGCAAGTAAAAATAAAAAAAATACCAACTTTTTATAGTCAGTATTTTTTAGAGGATTACATCTATTTTCCTATACGATGGCAATTATTTATAATTGCTATATAATTATAAAAATTTTTTAAAGAAAATCAATCAAAATTATAAAGTTTAAAAAATATTATAAATTTTTGGAGTTATTTTCAAAAAATATACAAAATTTTTGGAATTATAAAAAAATACCAACTTTTTCAAGTCAGTATTTTTTTGAAAGGTTTTAACCTGTATCAATACTAATACAATATATGTATTTATATAAGACTTTCACGGATTGAAGATTTTCAAGAACTTGCCTCAAAACCTTTCCAATACTCTTACATTTTTTAAATAATCAATATGTTAAAAAATGTTATACAAACACATACGGTTGTATTAATATCGGTCAGGTTTATAGTCAAGCACCAACTGTACACATTGGTTAAAGGACTTTTCACGGCATATCGGATTTCCTTTCGCTTGCTGTCAGTAGACCTTTCACAACTACTAACACAATTATTTCTAATTGCTCATAAAAAATATAATAATTTTTTCAAAAAAATCAAGTAATTTTATAAAATTTAAAAAATATTAAAAAAAATAAGCAGGTTTTTACAACCTGCCTAATATTTTATTCATATAAGAATTTTACCAATCAAATTTGAATTTTTTAGTACGGTAGTAATTGGTATTTCTTATTTTTCAATCCTATTTACTTCTATTTTTGGTAATCTTTCAACATCAAATTTCATTAAATCTAATGTTTCTAATTCTTCATCAGTAATGTCAAGTTCTTTTGGAGCTTCCATTGGTATTCAACCTTTCTCAATTCAAGTAGCAATAATTTTTTGCCATTCTCTATACCATTTTACACAACTTACAAATTTACTTGTTGCTGTTTGTACTTGTGCAACTAAACTTTTCATTTGAGAAACTACTCCTGCTATATTGTTTAATTGGTCTGGAACATTTACAGTTGTTTCTAAATGTCTTGTTTCTTCTAATTTAAAAGAAGTTTCATCAATAGGTGTATAAATTTTTTCTCCTAATTCTGTCATTTTATTATATTTAATAAATAAAAATTATCTTATCTCCATACTTGGTAATATTGCACTTGGCTTGAATATTACTTTATAATGGTCTGTATCCACAAAACTATCATCTATCTGTTCTACAATATATGTAACATTATCTGATAATCACAAGAAATGTTTTTTATATCAACTACCGTCTCTACATACTACTCGTATTTCATTTGGAGTATAACTATCTCATCATCATAATGAGCAATATCACTCTATATCAAGTATATATTCGTTTGTAATACCATTGTAAAATACAACTCTACGAGGTATCTCAAAATAGTCTGACTTCTTACTTAAATTGTGTGAAGCAATTTCTGCATCCGTACATCAAGCAATAATAAGCATTGGTAGGCATAATAAAGCCAATAATACAAGTCTAAATTTTTTCATTTCTTATTTTTTAATAAATAAATACTAATCAACTATATCTCAATCTTCTACTCATAATCTATCTTTCTTTTCTTCAATAAATTTCCAAAAATCAAATAGTGATTGTTCTGTGATAGGTTTTACTTCGTCTCAATATCAAACTCATTGGTGCAAAAATTCTAATATTAAACTTTCACAAGCTAATAAATCTAAGGCTTCACTTTTTTGGATATTCCAATTTCATCTTTGTCCAATAGGTTTTTTTAAATTCATTTTGTTATATAGCACTAATAAAGAATTTTTGTTTAGTGTCCATAAGAGAAAAGAGGAGGCTGTCACAGTAATCATCATGTTCTCAATTAGGCATTTGTAATAATTCATCTACCAATTCACGAGTTTTATCTGGATAAAAATAAACTAATCAATCTTCAAATAAACTTTGTTTCTCTAATAATCTCGTAACCTTATCTCTACTTGTTTTTGTTTCCGTTACTGCCATTCACATATCACTAAATATCGTCTTTAATACTGCTTGATATGCAACAGTTTCAACAATAACTCTATCTGCCCTGTATTTATCATATAAAGATTTTACTACATATCAAGCTCTTTTTATATTCTTTTCATTTCACTCTAATCAAATACTTTCTAATATGTATCTTTTTTTTCAATCAAATCAGCATACTGTAATAGCAAATCTATCTGTTCATTCTTTCTCACTAATAGCAGGGTCTACTCATATCTGTATCCTATCAAATCAATAATTAATACAATCATTATCATATCTTATCATATCTCTTGTAATTATGTTTCATCATTTTGAATAAGGTACTAATAAATAGTTCTGTCAAAATGATATACTTCACAATCTTCTTTTTTCTGTTTCTAACGATGTATATTTCTTATTACTATCAGTTATTCATTTATTTAATTTTTCTGCTTCTTCATCTGTTTCAACAAATCTATCTCGGACTATTTTTCAATTATCATATATTGGTAAGATTATTATTTCTCGGTTTTTATCATTTTTAATATGTTCTTCAAACCTTGGTACTAATCAATCGTCATAAATAGTATTTCATAGAAATATTAATTGACAAGCACTTGTTGTTCATCATAATACTTCATTTAATAAAAATTCAAATCATTTATCAATATTTTTTTTACTCATACAACTATTTATCGTATCCACATCATCAAAGATTAATAAATCAGGCCTGTATTTTCAATCGCTTGCTGTATAGTTTTTTCACCTTGGAGAAGTTCATAATGACATTGCTCTAACATAACACTCATTTTCTGTTATAAATTTATTTAATCTTTTTTGTTTTTTGGTTGTATGTTTTATATTTTCATCTCTATAATAGAGATTTCAAAAATCTCTTATATATCTTTCTCAACTATCTCATTCTCATATAAGTGAATTAGCAATGTATGTTAAATTTTCCTCTGCACTTTCTATTGTCTGCGAATACCACATAATATTTCTTCTTTTTTTATATGCTATACAATAATTCACATACATCTGTGCTATTGTTGTTTTTGCACTTCACCTAAATCATTTAAAGTAAACATTTTTTCAACTCTCTAATGCTTTATAATATTTTAACAAACAATCAGGCGTATCAAAAGAATAATACTCATTGAAATAATAATTACAATATTTGTAAAAATCTCTTTCAAAGTATGCTTTTCTAAATGGTTTCTCTTTCATTTTTTCAGTTAGATTTATTTCCATTTTTATTTCCGAATATTTTTTCTAAAAGTAATTCATCTTCTTCTGATAATTCTTCTGTATTAGTATTATGATTTTCATTTTTTGTAATTTTAGTTGGCTCTCACAATTCCGTTTTAATTGTTCATAATCATCTTACTAAATCTTTCATAGACATTAATTCATCTTCTGTAATTTGTTTAGCAATTTTAATTAAAGCATTCTTCTTTGCTTTTTTTAAAAATTCCACTGTTAATTCTAATGATTTTGCTTGTTTTTTAGCATTCATTTCTAACGCTTTTTCTACAATCTTTTTCTTATATTCAATTTTCTCTTTTGCTCGACCTTTTGTATTTTTTAATATATTTCAATTCTTTCAATTGCTTCATTTATACTCAAAAAAAGCTTGAACTTCATCAAAATCACTTTGAAAAAATTCAAGCTTTAATGCATTAAAATCATATTTTTTTATTCACATTTTGTTATTATTATCAAATAAATCTATTTGAAGTTTGTATATCATAAATTTTTTAAGTCATCTTTCAATAAACTTGCTTCTGCCTCATCTTTAACATATACTATTACAGCCACTTGTCAATCTTTTTCTCAATCTCATCAATTATTTCATCAATCTTCTTCTCAATAATCATCAGAATTAAATTCAGATGTATCAAATTCAGGAAATATATCTGATATAGAATATTCTAAATCTCAAAAACTCAAATCTCATAAATCATCTAATTCCATTTTTAAATTTGCTAAATTCCATTCACTCTCATTTAATTTATTATCAAGTATCCTTAATTTCTTAACTTGTGTAGGTGTTAAATCTTCTAATTTTACCACAGGAACTTCTTTCATTCAAAGTTTCTTTGCAGCCTCCAATCTTCCGTGTCAAATAATTACAACATTATCTTTATCAATAACAATTCTTTGTGTAAAGCCGAATTCCTTAATAGAATTTGCAATACGATTAATTTGAGTTTCATCGTGTTCTTTATTATTAAATTCGTATGGAATTAATTCATTAATATCCATCATAAATTCTTTTCCTAATTCTGTCATTTGTATTTATTCTTAATATAAAAATAAATTATATTTTTCTTTCTAATTTCCTAAAATCATAATTAGTAACAACCTTTTGAATTTTAAATACTGAACGTAGTCAAATACTTCATCTTTTTTTTGCTACATATCGAGTATTTTCACTTAATCAACATTTTTTCATAAAATCTTTTATTGTCAATCAATGAGTATAACAATAATTATCTATAACTCTATCAAATTCATTATTAATTATAAAACTTTTAAACTTTTTTTTCATCTTTATAAATATCAATTAAATATAAAATATTATATATTATTATTTTTGTATTTTTCAAGTTATTTTTATTTATTTTTTAATTAAAATAATTTTGCCTCTTTAAACGATTTATTATCAGTATTTTTTATTATATTATCATCTTCTTTATTATTATTTAAATTTAAATCTAATTCATATATCATTCAATAACTACATCTTCGTCATTCTGAATATTCATTTGTTAATGTATTTCCTACTATAAACTCTCAAGCTCATCAATACCAAAAGCAATTCAATAAGGCCATCATTACACATCTTCTATCTAAATCTACTCAATATAATCTACATTGTGGATTTTTCTTTAATGCTCATAATAGTAATGTTCAACTACCACAAGCACAATCATATACTGTTTCTCATTCTCGTAAAGATTTTGTATCTACTATTTGTGCCATCATATCTGCTATATGTGGTGGTGTAAAGAATTGTCCATTTTCTCATAATGATACAAACTTCATATACATATCTCATAATATATCTAATTTTTCTTTATGATGTTCTTGCATAAGATTTACTAAATCTGCTAACATTTGTGCAGGAATATTCTTATCTTTCCATAAATTAATAAGTTTTAAATATTTTTCTTCTCTTTCTTTTCGCCTTTGTGTATTTTTTATAAATGGATTAGCATTTACTATTGAGATAACTACTATTTCAAGCCAAGTTTCAAATGCTTTACTCATACTTATTCATTCTCATTGACTTGCTAATAGTCATCTCTCAAATGGTTTATTGCTATTTGGTGTTCGTTTTACTCACATTATCATATCTTACATCGTAAAAGTCTATATCAATTATGAATAAACAATATTTCGTATTTTATCATTCAGTATTTATTAGTTAACTTTTCTATATATGCTTCTAATTTTGCATATTCTGTAAAGTCTTTGTGTTTCATATTCTTCATTTAGTTTCTAAAAATTCTCTTAAATTCCCTACATATTGTAGTCTGTATTCATCTCAACTTCTCTTAAATGCTTTTACATCTTCTTCTATATTTATTGAATATGTGAGTTTATTTCTCCGACCTATCAACTCAAACATATGTTCTTTGGGATTTAATTCAGTAAAGCCATATTCTAAATATTTTATTATCTGCTCATTTATTCGTTGCATTGTTTTTATATACTCTGACTTTTTCATTCTAACTCGTCCATAAATTGATAAAGTTGCTCTCTTGCTTTTCATTCTTGGTCGTGTATGAGATAATGTTGTACTGTCTTTATTCTTCTTTTTACCTTTCATACGATAGGAGTTTGTATCATATCTGCTAATTCATCATACATACTCCTATCATATTTCATTGCTTTTACAAAGTTGAATATTGCAGTAGTCCATATCTCTCTTTCTCTTCTATTTTTCCACATTGTTATCGTGATATTGTCTGATAAAATTTTCTTTTTCATATTGTAATTCCTTTAATTCTTTTTCATATCTTCGTAATTCTGATTTATGGTGGTCTATCTTCCTTTGAGTATAAATCATTAACTTATCATATATCTTTACTCACTTCTCTATCAGCTTTTCAATTTTTTTATTCATTTCTATTTACTTATTGAATTACAAGTGGCTAATTTTCCAAAAGCCAATATTGTGTTCTTGTATTCACACAGTTTAGTTTCTGCTCTCTTTATATGGTCTTGTAAATGCTCTTTATCTTTTCTCCATTTCTCCAAATTCTCACAATAATTTTTCTGTTTTTTATCAAATTCCTTTGTCCTTTTTTTTAGTCTTTCGTTCTTTTCATCATACTTTTGCTTAACAAGGAATAGACTTGCTCATATACAAGGGTCTAATACTTGTTCCCCCCCTTGTCAATTCATTGTTGTCTTTAAAAGTTGTCCATCCATTACTTCAAATTGGAAGTTAAAAAAATCTAACTTCTGTACTGGTGTGCTGTAAATAATTTCTTCCATCTTGTTTTGTTATAAATTAAAATAAATTTGGAGATGGAGTGGCGACTACCACTCACTGCTTGTTTACCTTTCTCTTGTACTTCGATACTCAATAATGCTACATCTCCATGAAACAGACCATCGCTTGCAATTTATTTTAAGACCTACTTCGTATGCCAAAACTCATATATTTTGCTTGGTCTGTTTTGCTAGTCTATTTCCCAACTGGGAAAAGGAGAAAAATTTACACATTTTTATGGCTTATGTTTGCCAAAGTAAAATTATCTTATTTTTTTTAATTCATCTTTTATACATATAAATCGATACAAAATAGCTTTCTCATATCGTTCTTGATTATATTTTGTTGTAGCTTTATTTGTTCGTATTTCTTCTTCTTTTTGTTCTCAATATTTATTTATCATATATTTATGATAATTTCTATAATTTCAATTTAATACCACATTACATCTATAACATTGTGGATGGCAATTTTCTTCACTATATCTATATTTCATATCTCATCTACTTTTATAATGTCAATTTTGTATTTCTCTCCGTGAATATACTTTACCACAGGTGCAACATATACAATTTCATCTTATATCACTATTTTTTAATCTTATATATTGTGAAAAAACTCTATCTGCTAATTCTTTCCAACTTTTTCATTTATATAACTTAAATATTTCTTTCCATATACTTAAATCATTAGCATATTCTTGTATAAATAAATCTGCTGCTTTTTTTGTTTTGAACAAATCTTTACTTAATTTTGTTACGCTTTTACTATTTTTAATTTGTTTCTTCATTTTGTATTTCTGACAAATCTAAATGTTTTGTAAGATATTTTTTTAATAACTTTCTACACTTCTCTATTGTTTCAGGTTTGTGAAAAGTTAAATACCAAACTCACAATTTATCTACTGCCTTATATGGATTAATATTTTTTAAAAATATAACTTCATTATACAATGATACATATGGTTCTTTAATCGGTTCTGTATATCACATTTTATTTATTTTAAATCTAAATCGGAAGATGTAAGATTCGAACTTACGAAACGAATAATCGTTTACTTGTTTAGCAAACAAGCTCATTAAACCACTCTGACAACCTTCCATATAGAAGCCTTTTAGCTTCTATAATCTATCATAATTGTGCAAAAAACTAACTATTAGCCATACCAAATACAGCTACCAATACCAAACAAACACAAATTCATACGACAATATTCAACCATTTTGGTCGGTTCTTTCATCAACCAAAACATTTGATAACTCCCATAACTTGTCAAACAACCATAATTAATCATAATATTACCATTTCTTATTTTTTTAATAAATTAAAATCTATCCTAATAATCAATTCTTTCTAAATAAATCATTTATCTGTGCACTTTTCTTTTGTGATTTATTTACACTTTCATCACTATATTTACCTTTCCTCGCATATTCATTTAATATTTGAGAAAATTCTTTTAATAATAAATCTAAATATTCCATATCTTTTTTACTAAATTTTTTTTCTTCCATCTTATTTATATTAACATATAAATTTTATATATATTTATATATAATTATATTTTTATAAAAATCAAGTCTTTTTTAGTATTTTTTTATTTTGTTTTTAGTATATCATTTTCACATACAAAAACTATGAAAATTTACCTTATAATCTGTACCAGGTTGGCTATTTAAGTCATACCATTCCATTAAATCATCATATTTTACATCATAATATAATGCCGTATACATTGTATCTATATTAAAAAACAAATCATTAACATACACAACCATAGGAATTTCACCAGGATTATCTCATATAAACCACCATTCTGCCTCTCGTCAAAAATATTTTCAAACAAAATCAATAGCCATAATTGTTAATTTTGTATGAATAATATCTAAATTTTCTAAATATAATTTTCTACTTAATTTGCTCATTAGAATATATATCAAAGTAAAAATTTTAATAATGCTATAATTCAACAGAATATAGCTAAAATACATAATATTAAGAATATAAAAATAATAATTCTACCACATCAAATAAACTTCTTTTCTGAATAATCATGAATAATCTTGTCTTTTTCTTTTTCATCCTGTACTTTTTCTAATTCTTTTTTTAAATCTTTAATACTCATTTTTTTATGATTAAAAATTAAAAATCTTCTTCATCAATATCTTCTTCAATAGCTCTATCAATCTGTTTATCTAATCTTAATTTATATTTAATAAGCAATCTAATCTTTTCATCAAGCCATTCGCTTGTTTTCACCTTTTGTTGTAATGTTAAATCTAATCATTGGTTTAATTTGCTATACAATGTATTAGAACCTAATCATAAATAACTACATAATCATTTAATATTTATTTTCCCTTCTTCAAATAATGATAACACATAATTCTGTCTTAATACTTTTTGTCTTTCGTGTTGCCTTTTGTACGATTCATCATCTACTTCTTTTCTACATTGTTTACAATACTTTGCATTATTAGAAACACATAATAACTCTTTCCCACATCTCGCACATTTTTCCATTCTATCTTTTTGTTAAAATATAAATCAATTATTTTTTTAATCTTGTTGTTATATTAATGCCATTTCTCCATATATATTTGCTTCGCTTTTTTGTATTTTTATTGCTATACCATCTTAAATCTGTTATATCTTCTTTTTTAATAATAATATTATCATTAGAATGATGTATTCTTCTATGACATCTCCAACAAACATAAACCACTTGATATTTTTTAGAATAGTCAAAATGATGTGCCTCTATTTTTCATCATCATCAACACAAAACACATCTATCTGGCTTTATATTCCGTTTTCTTTCTATATCCGCGACAATATGATGTGCTTTATATTTTTCTTCTTTTGAATATCATTTGTCATCAAACATTTTGACTTATTAGAAATATAAATTAATAACAGTTAAAACTCAAAAAAAGTTTATTTTCATTTATCTAAAATATTCGTATAAATCTTCTTTTTCATTATATATAAATTTTCAATAAGTATAACCAATTTCTCCTGTATCTATTTTCTTAAATCTTCAATACATTCCGTCCATACCTAAAAATTCATACATTATCTTTCAATCAAATGTACATTTTACTCATTTTTTTAATAAATATGTTTCTACTGCTCTTAAAACCTTCTTCTCCATTTAATCTATTATAAACTAAAACATATCTTCATCATATTCCCTGCTTGTTCACTCATTATCCCATTTATTTATTATTCTTTTTAATCTCATATAATTTTCTAATGTTCTTTCATCTCATAATTGATTATCTCTACACCAATCACATCTATTAAATACTATATCCCAATAATCAATATCACTCCATAATTTTTTGTTTTCCATATTTATATATTATAAACTAAAACTACTCAACCCCTTTTGTTAATTCTTTATGTGCTTTTAATATACAACTAACATCTCTTTCTAAATTATCATATTCATCAATTAGTTTATTTATAATGTCAGTATCACTTGTTCCATTTTCTTTTGCTAAACCTCTTATAGCCATTGCAGCACCATAAATTAAATACTCTCAATAATTACTGTTGTACAATTCTGATGCAATTTGTTCTTTAGTTAAACTCATTTTTAATATTTTAATTAAATAAAAACTATTGCAATTAAAACTTATCATTTATAAATTGTTCTATTTTACTATTTTCTTCATCTTTTTTTAATACTGCACATCTTAATAAGTCTATCCATTCGCTTCTTCCTTTTCAAAATTCTGGTAATTTTATTCAAGGTCGCATATTTCTTGCTATTGCTATTATTTTTTGGTCAAGTTATCATTCAATTATATGTATTCAACCTTTACTATCTCTCTTTAGATACCCTTGCTTTTCTAATTTTATTATATGACTATAAACTACACTTGGCACAAGTCATAAGTCTTTACTTGCTTGTGTATAAGTCGGTTGCTTATCTTCCCTATCAAACTTTCTATAATAGTCATAAACTATTCTTTGTCTGTCTGTCATTGTCATCTCTATATATTATAAACTAAAACTACTCTAATATCTTTTTCAAGTCATAAGAAATATTGTTTGTCTATCGCTATCTATATTATAATGCTGTTTGTATTGCTCAAATTCTTTTTTCAGATTTCTATTTTCTTTTTCTAATTCATCGCATTTTTCTCTATATCTATTACAAGTCTTTATTTCAATACTCCAATATTCTTTTAGTTCTTTGTTTTCTTTTTCCAATTCTGCTACATATTTTATAAACTTATTAAAGTCCCTTTCAGCCTCTCTTTTCATCTGTCACATAAGACTTAATTCGCTTTTCTTTGTCATCTTATATATATTATAAATATAAAAGTCTAATTAATCAATGTAGCAACTAACAATTGATACTATATAATCTGCACTTGTTATCGTATTCTCAAAAGTGTAATAAGCATCAACTATATTTCTCTCATTGATAATAACTGCTTTATATTCTGGTTTATCTCAACTCCAATCTTGATAAGTTATCAACCACATTTTTACTAATTTTTATAATATAAAAGTCTAATTAGTCTTCTGGTAATTTACTATGTTTTATTAAGTAATCGTGAAGTGCGCTACTTCACTTTAGGTCATCTATTTCATCAAATAATTTCCAATATTTTCTACTTAATCTATTATATCTTTCCTTATATTCTTTAGCCTCTTTTTCTGCCTTTTTAACTCTTAGAGATAAAACAGCAATTTTATATATTAGTCGGTCTTTCATTCTATCTTGATATTATCTAATAAAAATTGTTCAAGCTTATCTTCATCACATAAGGCACTTTCTATAACCCAATACTGATAATCTACATATTCATATTCTATACTGTCTAATGGAAATATATTTTGCCAATAAAATCATTCTGCCATTTTTACCATTCAATTCTCTACACAAAATTGCCATAGTCAACTTTCTTTACTTACTAATTCTCTTAATGAGTGTTGTACTTTTTTTCGTTTAGTTATTCGTTCATCTCAACTTTCATATCTATAACTGATAAATATAGTATTCTTCCTAATTTTAATTACTCATTCACAAGGGTAATTTCATCGGGTTTCCCACTTATTTTTTATTTCTTGATAAAATGGTTTCCAACCTTCCCCTATAAGTTTGTTTAGTAACTCTTCCATCTCTATTTATTACTATTTAAAAACGCATATCTATCCAATGTATATTCTGTCCAATGTATATTACGATAAATCGCTATATTTTCACTTATCTCTTTATATTTCTTTTTACTCCATTTCTCTTTAACTTCCACTCTTCTACTCATATAATTTGCTTCAGCTATTAGTTGTCAAGTATATGATAATTTATAATATCATTTGATTACTTTATTTCGTGGCTTGATGTATTCGTTACTCATTTTTATTTCAAATAATAATAAATAATTTAATTATCAAAATGTGGCAGTCATCAAGGTATGTCTTCTATCCACTTATATATTTCACTATATGTATCTGATATACCTTTATCTCTTCATATAATATATCAAGTACAATAAGCATATACTTGTTCTACATCTTTATAATCATCTACCCATCAAATATCCTCTCAATTTATTTTAATATAATATGTTGTCTTTTCTTGATAACCATCTTTTAGATTAT